>SXGT01048793.1_pt1 | contig 10716 bp, 7 predicted proteins | sample 3176221 | NCBI WGS metagenome assembly SXGT01 (sample SAMN11356862, study PRJNA531348) | freshwater metagenome | isolation source: freshwater sample F1-120 | place: China: Fuxian Lake, Yuxi | collected 2017-12-25
GACGGCCAGCACCGCCGCGGTCAGTATGTGATCGCTCACACAGAGGAAACCGAAGAGGAAGGCGAGCAGGGCGGAGATCTCGGTAGTGACCCCCAGATCCCCGCGCAGCGCCGTCGCCGCATAGGCGACAATGACCAGGGCGGCGGTGGCGGCGAAGACCGCCAGGGCCAGCCAGGGCTGACCCAGAACCGTTCCAAGGTAGGCGGCTACGCCTCCCGACAGCGCGAGCAGACCGAAGGTGCGCACCCCGGCGAAGGTCCCCTCTGCCTTGCTGTGTTCCCGTTCCAAACCGAGCAGCACCCCGAGCCCCAGGGCCGCGGCGAAGCGCAAGGTCATCGCCAGGGCGTCGGGATTAGAGTGTAATGGGTCCATGGTATGCCTCCGGGGTTGGCATGGAGGGGTTCGGGCATGGGACTGTCTGTGGGCTTAGGCAACAGGGCCACGCGCCCCAGTGCTATGCTGTCTGGGCGCCCAGCGCGGTGAATCCCCACCCGGCAGGTGGGTCGCCAAAGTCGGGGATGGGCAGCATCTCCCCCTCGCGCAGCGAGGATTCGTGGGCCACCAGTCCCGGGGCGCAGTAACGGGCGGCATTCCAGACGTGGTTCGGGGGTAGCTGGTGTGCGGCCAGCGATTTGACGAAATCGTCGACCAGGAATTGGTGCGACCCAAAGTGGCCGTTGGGCAGGCCGGCGAAGCTGCGCGGCAGGCGGCCCACCGGATGCACCGCTGAGATGCTGGTGTAGAAGTCCCGCTTGAGCACCTCGTCCATGTCTGCTTCCGGCCCTTCCACCGGCAATTGCTTGCAGTCCAGCAATTCGGTCAGATCCTGGGTGGCCTCGGGCTTCAGGCCCACCCAGACCTGGGCATTGGCCTGCTCCTCGTACGAGCCCTGGGTGCCGTAGATGCTCAGGTGTACCCCGTTGCCCGTTCCGCCCCATCCCACCCGCCTGAACTCGTTGATCCGGCACATGCCCCCGTCCGAGGTGCGCATCAGCCCGGTCTGGTTGCTGAACTCGTTGTCCCACAGATTCGCCCCTTTGCGGAAGACCCCGTCCTCGTGGTCGTCTTGGTACCCAAGGCAGGAGACGTGGGTGCAGCGGGCCCCGGTCACCGAGACAATCATACTCACCGAATGGGTGGGGTAGTACATGGGCGGGAAACCGGCCACCTGGCGCCATTGCTCGCCGCCGGTGCGCTGGAAGGCCTCGTAGAAACCGTGGGAAAGGTCGTGGTAGTAGGCGGCCTCCCCGTAGACAAAACGGCCAAAGGCCCCCTCGGCGAAACGCTGCCGGCAATAGAGGGTGTTGGGGTAGTAATAACTGGTCTCGCCGGTCATATAAATGAGCCGGCGTCGCTCCACCTCGGCGACGATGGCGGCGACGTCTTCCAGGGTCGAGGCCAGGGGCACGGCGCAGTACACGTGTTTGCCGGCCCGCAGGGCCTCGAGGGCGTGCGGGCCGTGCAGGTGGCGCTGGGTGTAGATGGCCACGGCATCGACGTCGGTGGCGCACAGTTCGGTGAGGGAGGTGCAGGTGCGCCGGATGCCGAACTCGGCGGCTGTGTCGCGCAGGCGTTCGGGCAAGCGTTCGGCCAGTACTACCTCCTCGACCAGGGGATGGGCCTTGAAGAGGGGGATGAAGGAACGGGCAAACCAGGTGCCGACCACGCCGATCTTGAGACCCATCAGGGGGCTGCTCCTTGCAGGGGGTTGTTGTATATTAAGCGCCGACCAGGTGGTCAATATAGGCAGATCAAGACGAGGAGCATAGCGATGGGCGACAAGATCAGGGTGGCGGTGATCGGCTGCGGCGGCATGGGCCGGCACCACATCGAAGTGCTGCAGCGCACGGAGGGTTTCGCGGTGGCTGCCCTCTGCGACGTCTCGGCCGAGGCGCTGACCAGGATGGGGGACCAGTACCAGGTTGCCCCACGGTACCAGGACTGCGAAAAGATGCTCGACGAAGTGAAACCGGACCTCGCGGCGGTGGTGACCCAGACCCGCGGCCATGTCGGCCCGGCCGTGGCCGCTCTGAGGCGGGGGGTCTCGGTATTGTGTGAGAAGCCCATCGCCATTGACCTGGCCGAGGCCGACCTGATGGTTGAGGCGGCTGCCACCTCGGGGGCCAAACTGGCGATCAACCAGCAGAACCACCTGCACCCAGCCATCACCCGGGCCCTTGAACTGGTGGGTGAGGGGCTGATTGGCGAGGTCTTGCTGGTGCGGGGCCGCAACAAGGCGGGCCGCAAGAGCGGCAACGAGTTTATGGAGATGGGCACCCATGTCACCGACATGATGCTGCGCTTCGGCGGCACCCCGGCGTGGTGCGCGGGCACGGTTTATGTCCAGGGCAGGTTGGCCGGACCGGCCGACATCATGGAGGCCAAACAGATGTCCCCTCAGGACCGGGATTCGGGCCTGGTGGTGGGCGAGCGGACCCTGGCCCATTACGGCTTTGCCAACGGGGTGCTGGGCGAGATCCACTTCATGGACCACGCCAAGACCTACAATGCCAATTACGGGGTGGACGTGTTGGGCCGCGAAGGGCAACTGGCGGTGCGCATCGTCGGCAGCGAGGGCCACCACCTCTGGCACCTTCCCCGCCCCATGGAGGGCCCGCCGGCTGGGCAGGGCGGATGGCAGGCGGTGGCGTTACCTGCGGGGGCCGCCGAGCCCATGGCGCTGATGTACCGGGGCCTGGCCGCCGCCGCAGCCACCGGCGCCCAGCCGCCGGGCAGTGGTGAGGAGGGCCGCTGGGCCTTTGAGATGATCATGGCCATCTACCAGTCCCACCGCGAGGGTGGCCGTCGGGTGGAACTGCCGCTGGCCGACCGCCGGCATCCGCTGGTGCAGTGGCGGCAGGAGACCGGTTGAGGGACGACCCCCCTCTGGTAAAGGAGAAAACGATGCTGCTCAACCAGGCCCGCGCCCAGCACTACATGCGCCGCCACCGCCTAGACGCCCTGGTGGCCACCTCCCCGCCCAATATCACCTATTTCTCCGACGCCTATTCCTGGCTCGACCGCCAGTTCAAGGAGTACATGGTCAGGCCCGGAGCTGCGGCGGACCTGCTGCCCAGCTTCGCCCTGCTGCCCCTGGAGGGGGAACCGGGACTGGTGGTCTCGGCGCTGCTGGCCGTCAATACGCGCGGCCTGTGGGTGAAGGATGTGCGGCCCTATGGGGACCCGGGATTCGACCGCTCGTTGCCGGCCCAGGTGCTCGAAGCGGAGTTGGCGGCCTTTGCGCGGCGGCTGGACAGACCGGCTCCCGGGGCGGTCGAGGTTTTGGTTGAATTGCTGGCCGAACGCGGCTTGGCGGGCGCGCGGATCGGGGTGGAGCTGGAGGGCCTGCCAACGGCGACGGTGCGGGCGCTGCGCAGTGCCCTGCCCGGCGCGGTGCTGGTGGACTGCGCCAACCTGATCCGGCTGGTGCGTATGGTGAAAAGCCCCGAGGAAGTGGCGCGTCTGGAAGCGGCGGCCAGGCTGGCAGAGGCGGCTGCCCTGGCCAGCCTGGCGGGGGCGCGGCCCGGTCTTTCCTTTCTGGAATTGAGCGCGGCCTTCCGCAGCCGAGTTGCCCAGGGCGGCGCCGACCTCGACCATTTCGCCTATGGGCCGCGGGGTCTGGGCATTGCCACTGAACCAGACTATCTGCTGACCGAGGACGAGGTCATGTACGTGGATTTTGGCTGTGTGTGCCGCAATTACTGCTCGGATAGCGGGCTCACCCTGGCGCTGCGGCCCCTCAGCCCCGAACTGGGCCGGCGCTATGCGGCGCTGCACGAGTGCCTGGAAGCGGGGGTGGAGGCAATGCGGCCAGGGGCGCGGGCCTCACAGGTACAGCGCGCCATGCGGCGGTGCCTGGCGGGACAGGGGATCACGGCCTCTTTCCCCCACGGCCACGGGGTGGGCCTGGAGGTGCGCGATTACCCGGTGCTGGTGCCCGATACAGGACTGCGGGTCGCCGACGGCTGCGTCGACGAAGCGGCCGACCTGCCGGTCGAGGAGGGCATGGTGCTCAACCTGGAGGCGATGATCTTTATGCCTGGGGTGGCTTCGCTGCACCTCGAGAAGTCCTTCGTGGTCGAGGCGCAAACCACCCGGCCCCTGGTACAACAGGACCGGCGGGCGCCGCTGGTGACCGGCTGAGGTGCGGATCGTGGCGTCCCTGGCGCTGAGTGTGGACCACACGCAGATTCCCGAGGAACTGGATTCCTTTCCCGTGTTGGTGGACCTCGAGGACCCGGCCCTGCGGGGCGTCGCGGTAGTTGGGTTCACCGGCGGGGCCGGGCAGCCCTTGGCGGCGGCGGTGGAACTGCTCGACCCGGCCGCTGGCCGGGTGCGGGCCTGGGTGGAACTGCCGGTGGTGTCGAGCCGCGCCGACACGGTGTTCAGGATGGCTTGGGGCGAGGACCTGCCGGAGCCCGTTCCCGCCCTGTGGGGGGAGGAGTGGGAGTTGGTGGCCAGCCCGGTGGAGGGCCGGATATGGGCTGACGCGGGTGCGGGTGCGGCAGGAGGTGCGCTGACGGTAGAGGCCTGGGTCGAGAGCGCCGCGCCCCGGGCCGAGGCCTGGCAGGTGCTGGCAGCGCAGTGGCCGCTGCGGGCCGAGATCGGCCCCAGGGCCACCTGGGATGCCGGCGAGACGGGTGGCATGTGCACCTGCGGGTACTTTGGCGCGGTGCGAGCCGGACAGTACGTGTACTTCGCCCCTCAGCACGATGGGGTGGAGCGGCATGGCAAGGTGCTGCGCTTCGACACCCTGGGCGATTTTTCCTCTCCCCAGAGTTGGGCGGCATACGATGCGGGCCGGACCAGCGGCCTGAATACCAAGGGGTATTACGGGGCGGTGTACGACGGGGTTTACGTGTATTTCGTGCCGCGCTTGGACGGGGTCGGTCACCACAGCCGGGTGCTGCGCCACGATCCCCGAGCGCCCTTCGCCGACCCCGCCAGTTGGCAGGCCTTCGATGCGGGCCTGCCGGTCTCCTATCAGGGGGCAGCTTTCGACGGCCGCTATATCTACTTTGTGCCCGGGTACGAGGCCGGGCAGCCCACCGGCAAGGTGTTGCGCTTGGACACCCGGGCCGATTTTGCGGCGGCGGCCAGCTACACCGTGTACGATGCCGGCGGCACCGGCGGGCTTGAGACCCGCTGTTACGACGGGGCGGTTTTCGACGGCCGCTACGTGTACTTTGTGCCCCTCGAAGGCCATGGCAATGTGTTGCGCTACGACACGACGGGCGCCTTCGAGGCGGCGGGCAGTTGGTCGGCCTACCACCCAGAGCTGGAACCGGCCCTGGGCCAAGGGGTGGGAGCGGTCTTCGACGGCCGCTACGTGTATTTTGTGCCCTATGCCCACAGCGCGGTGGTGCGTCTGGATACCCAGGGGGATTTTGGCGAGGCGCAGAGCTGGCAGAGTTTCGACGCGGGCCGGACCTCGGGTCTGGTCACCCGTGGGTACGACGGGGCCGCCTTCGACGGCCGCTACGTGTATTTTGTACCCTTTTGGGAGGGCTATGACGTGGGCTCTGGGTTCCACGCCCGCCTGCTGCGCTACGACTGCCGGGGCCCTTTTGCGGAGCCGGCGTCCTGGCAGGCTGTGGAGGCGGGTCACACCACCCCGGCGAATCCGGGCGGTTTCAACGCCGGCGCCTTTGACGGCCGGTACCTGTACCTGGCCCCCTGGCGGCAGGGTACCTCGGACAGCGGCGCCATCCTCAGCCACGGCAAGGTGCTGCGGGTGGACACCGCCGGCGAAGGGGCGCGCTTCCAGCTGAAGTACATGGATTGCGGCCACAACGGGGGCCTGTGCGCCGCCCGGCCGGGTCCCAGTTTCCTGGTGAACACCCGCCAGGGCCCGCGCAGCGTACAGGCCCATCGCTGCCCGGCGCCGGGATGGCACCACCTGGCCGGGGTCTGGGACGGCGAGGCGGTGTCCCTGTACCTCGACGGTGAACTGCTGGCCCACCAGGCCGGGGGTGGGGAGCTGGCCCCCGGCGGGGCGCCAGTGGAATTGGGCGCCATCGAAGGGGGCGCGTCCTTCAGCGGGCATCTGGCCCTGGTTCGGGTGGCCCGCCGGGCCCGCAGCGCAGCCTGGCTGCAGGTCGCCCACCTCAACCTGCGCCACCCGGCCCAACTGGTGCGGCGCGTCCCCTGAGCCCTCAGGTTTCGATGGCGATCTTCACCTTGCGCGCTGGCCGCTCGTGCAGGTGCCCCTGACCTGGAAGGGCCACGCCGAGGCGGATGGAGGGCTTGCCGCCCTTGGGAAAGATGTGGTGGAAGGTCAGGGCCGGCACATAGATGAAATCCCCCACCTTGGCCTGTACCGGGCGGTCCTCGCGACCTTCGATAATCCAGTCGATCTCACCTTCGAGCACGATCCACCACTCGTCATAGTTGTGGCAGTGGTTGTCGTTGATCTGCCCAGAATTCTGACAGATGACGTTGGCGGCCAGGTGGTCGGCGAGCACCACGGCCCGCGACCAGGGCGGCGGGCCCATGGCCTGCTTGATCTCTTCGAGGTGGATGGTGTTCAGGGTGGCGTCGAGGATAGGATGGTTGAGCGCCATTGGAGACCTCCCGGTAGAGGGTGAGTGGCCCTGAGTCTATCTATTTGCGCTCACGGGTGCAAGCCAGATAGATGGCACTCAGTTGCCAGGGGCTAGGCCCCAGGGTATACTGTGCCTATGAAGATCTCAACCCGCAGCCTGGCGCTGGCAGCTACCTTGGTGGTTGGCCTGGTGGCGCCTCCCGCCCGGGCCGGCACCTGCGCCGCCCCCAGACTGGCGGCGGCCGAGGCCAAGATCCCCTCGACCGGCCGCATCCGCGCCCTGGCCCTCTTCGGGCGTTTCGCCGACCAGGAGGACCCTGGGCCGCCCACCTACGCCGGCCGCCTCTTCGACGAATCCATGCCCGGCAGCCTCACCCATTACTACCGCGAGATGTCCCAGGGGCAATTCCAACTCGACGGCGAGGTGGTCCCCCGCTGGTACTCCGCCCTGAAACCGGCCTCTGCCTATGTGGCCCGGCCGGGTCAGGTAGGGTTGTACGGTCGGGTCGGCGACTTTGTCCGCGAGATCATCGATGCCGCCGACCTCGAGTTGGACCTGGGGGCCTTTGACGACGACGGGCCAGACGGGACCCCGAATTCGGGCGACGACGACGGATACGTGGATTTTGTGTTCCTCAATGTCCTGGAGGTGCCGTACGGGTTCATCGTCGGCCCGGCCACTGGCATCGCGCTTCTGGGACTGGGCAGCGACTTTGTCAGCCGGGACCGCGCCGCCGACGGCGGGTACATCCGGGTGCGCGGCGACGAACACCCTGGGGGGATAGGCGGGGTGGTGCAGCAGGGCCGGGGTTTTGCCGAGGCGGCCGCAGCCATGGCCCACGAGTTCGGGCACGCCCTGGGACTGCCAGACCTCTTCGACCAGGATTTCCTCCGCCGCGAGGCCCCCGATCCCGAACCGGAGAAGGACTCGGCCGGGGTGGGGTACTGGTGCCTGATGGCCCACGGGACCCGCGGCTGGGGAGACCGGGGCGGCCCCAACCCCCTGAGCGCCTGGTGCCTGGAGCAGCTGGGGTGGATCGGGGTCAACAACCAGAATCTGGTGGTGGTGGAGGGGGAGGTGAAGGACGCCCTGTTGACCGAGGGGCTTGGCGGGGGAAAGGTGTACAAGCTGCCCCTGCGCAACTCCACCGAGGGTTTTAGGGCCGAGGAATATTTTCTGGTCGAATACCGCCGGCCGGGGAAGAGCTACTACGAGCGGGGTCTGCCTGGCAGCGGCCTGTTGATCTGGCAGGTGCAGCCGGGCAGCGGCAACGACCGGGAGGAGCGCAAGCTGGTGGACTTGGTCTGCGCCGATGGGGCCTACGCCGACGCCGGTTTTCCGGGCGGACAGGTGCCGGACGGCCAAGCCGGCGGCGACAACCTCGATTACTGGGCCCATGACCCGGGCTACAGCACCGCCCACCGCGGCAACCTGGGGGATGCCACTGACTTTTTCGACGGCCAGCGCTTCGGCGAATTCTCCGCCGCCACCAATCCCACGGCCCCGCCGGGCATCAGCGTGGGCAGTATACGCCGGGTGGCCGGAGGCATGGTGGCCAACCTGCGGGCAGACGACCGCAGATGGGCGGGCCAGCTCAATGGCGAGGTGGTCTGGCGCGACACGGTGGAAATGGTCGGGGACGTGGTGGTGCCCATCCACTCCACCCTCCGCATCCTGCCGGGTACCCTGGTGTTGGTCAGCCCCCAGCCCAGCGCCTTTCTGGCCCTGGGCGCGGACCGGGACCGGGTCGAGCTGATCGTCTACGGCGGATTGCGGGCCGGCGACCGCCAGGAAGCGCCGGTGCGTTTCACCTCGGCAGCCGCCCGTCCGGCGCCGGGTGACTGGCGCGGGATCACCGTGGAGGAGGGCGGTACCGCCTACCTGGAGCACGCGGAGCTGGAGTACGCCCTCGACGGGATCAGGGGCCACGCCCTGCGCAATGCCCAGGAACTGGTGGAGGTGACGGTGCGGTACCCCCGTCGGTACGGGCTGTGGTTTACGGCGCACAACCTGCAGCTGCGCCTCACCCGGGTGCGGGTGGAGGAGGCGGGGCTGGCAGGGGCGAGGGTGGAGGGCGGGGGCAGCGTGGTGGTGGAGGAATCGCGTTTCGCCTTCAACGGCACCAACGGCTATGAGCAGCAGGGGGGCAGCCTGGACTGCCGGGTCAGCCAGTTCGAGGCCAACGGCCTCGGGGTGGGGACGAATCTGGTCCTCGACGGCCTGGCCCAGGCCGCGGTGATCGGCAACCACCTGGCCGGGGGGATCGGCATCTAGTGCCGGCAGGTGGGCCAGCTGCATATCGAGCGTAACCACCTGGAGGGGAACCGCATCGGCCTGATCAGCGCGGATTCGGCGCCGCAGATTCTGCGCAACGAGTTTGTGGGCAGCGGGATCGGGGTGCAGATCACCGGCGGGCGGGTGCCGGACCGGGTGGTGCTGAACGCGCTGCGGGAGGTGGAGGTGTTGCTGGCCAACCAGACCGGCACCGCCGTGGCGGCGGCCAATAACTGGTGGGGCGAGGCCGACGAGTCCTCTATCGCCGCCCGCATGCAGGGGGAGGTGGACTGGCGGCCCTTCCTCAACAGCGATCCCCGGGCGTTGCCGGTGAACCTGTCCCTGGCGCAGAACTACCCCAACCCCTTCAACGGCAGCACCCTGATCCGCTTTTCGGTGGGGGTGGAGGAAGCGCTGCGGGCCCGGGGGCGCAGCGCGGCCCTGGTGGTGCGCAACAGCGCCGGGCAGGTGGTGCGCCGACTCTGGCAGCAGCCGGCCCAGCCCGGGGTCTTTGCCGCGGCCTGGAACGGAACCGACGACCAGGGCCGGCCGGTGGCCAGCGGGGTGTACTTCTGCCGGCTGCACACCGGCGGCCAGTTCCTCAGCCAGCGGCTGATCTTGCTCAAATAGGGACGGGATGGCCGGGCTCGCCGAGTTTTACCAGCGGCACCAGAAGTACGCTGCGGCGTGCTGTTTTGCCGGCGGTATCGTCTACGACAGCCTCACCCTGGGCCGCATCGACCGAATCTTCGACAACCTAGTGCTGCTGGCCTACCTGCTGGTCCTCGGAGGATTGATCGTCCTCATCGGCAGGCTGCAGACCGGCCAGGCCCAACACCCCCGCCTCCTCCACTACCAATGGCTTTACCCGCTGGCCGTGCAGTTCCTGCTGGGCAGCCTCTTCAGCTCGTATGCGGTGTTCTATTTCCAGAGTGCCTCCCTGACCCGCACCGCCGTGTTCTTTGTCCTCATCGTGCTGCTGCTCTTGGCCAACGAATTACTCAAGGGCCGGCTCACCAGCCTGCCCCTGCTGGCCGCCATGTACGGCTTTGCCCTCTTCTCCTTCTTCATCTTTTTTGTGCCGGTGCTGCTGCGCTCCATGAACCACTGGACCTTTGCCTTGGGGGTCGGCTTGAGTGCCCTGGCCCTGGCCGGGGTGCTGGCAGCCATCTTCCTGCGGGCGCCCGAACGGGCCGCGCTCAAATCGACCAGCCTGGCCGGTGGCGGGGTGCTGGCGCTGCTCCTGATTCTGTACTGGGCCAACTGGATTCCGCCGGTGCCCCTGGCCCTGCGCACAGGCGGCATCTACCACCGCGCCGAGAAACAGGGAAATACCTACCGGTTCGAGATGGTGCGGCCGCCGCGCCATCTGTTCTGGAAGAGATCGGAGGAGGTGTTCTACCTGAGACCGGGAGACCGCGCCTACTGCTTCACCGCCGTCTTCGCCCCCACCGACCTGCATACCACCCTCTACCACGAATGGCAGCGCTACGACGAGAAGCGGGGGGAATGGGTGCAGACCGACCGCATGGGCTACCCGGTCTCGGGTGGGCGTGAGGGCGGGTACCGCGGTTTCACCTACAAACAGACCCTCTCTCCGGGGGACTGGCGGGTGGATGTGGAGACCCCGGAGGGCCAATTGCTGGGGCGTTTGGCCTTCCGGGTGGAGGCGGCGGGGGACCGGAAACTGGAGTTCATCTCCCTGGAGCGCTGAACCGGGGCAACAAGGAAAAGTCTTCGTCTTTTTCCCTTCCACGCCCTAAAAAACTATCTCAAAACCTCTGTAGGCCGGTCGCTCCTTTGCCGAAAGAAGAATAGACCTCAGGCAAAGGAGTGGTTCTATGGGTCGGAAGAGACGAGTGGTTACGGTGCCCTTGGAGACGATCTGGGAGATCCC
>SXGT01491649.1_pt1 | contig 10716 bp, 9 predicted proteins | sample 3176221 | NCBI WGS metagenome assembly SXGT01 (sample SAMN11356862, study PRJNA531348) | freshwater metagenome | isolation source: freshwater sample F1-120 | place: China: Fuxian Lake, Yuxi | collected 2017-12-25
GCGGTAGCGCAGCGAGCTGCCTGCCAGCAGGCGCAACTCGGACCGCGAATCGAAGACCACCCGCGTGGGGTTGATGCGGTTCACGTCCTCCAGGATGCGGATCGTGGTCTCGCCCAGCTCCACCTCAGAGGGGTGAAAGATGGTGTACTGCTCGTCCGGCGAGAGGGCGTCGGTACCCGGCAGCATTTCGCGCAGGTCGATGCCGTCCAGATCCCAGCCGTGCGACTCCGCCACGCCCTGCAATTCTTCGGCTGTTTCGGACAGCGTGATGTACAGCACCCGCTCGCCCATGCGGGCGCCTTCGGCCAGGAACTGCATCGCCAGGGTGGTCTTGCCGGAGCCCGGGTTGCCTTCGATGAGGTAGAGGCGGCCCCGGGTGAGCCCGCCTCCCAGAACGTCGTCCAGACCGGGTACCCCGGTCTTGTGAAGGGGTGGCACCAGCAGCGCCGCGGGAGAGTGGGTATCAGAACTCATAGGCTTCCTGACAGTCGGGTGTGTGTCGTTTTTTTGTTGAAAACTTGAACATGAACAAATTCTGGTCCGGGCTGCCAGCGGGTTTTGTAGGACAACAACCCGTCATCTTGTATGGGTATCGGCGTTGTTCTTCAGGGCCCCGCGGATGTTCATGGCGGCCAGGCCGATCTGCAAGGCAATGAGGGCGTAGGCGCCGGCCTGCCAGCCCCAGACCACCCACAACACGTTGCTCGCCAGGAAGGTCCAGAAACCGATCAGCCGGTTCAGGGGCCGGGTCGAAGCCACCAGCCACGCGGCCACCAGCGTGACCACCATGGCGGGCCATTGCAGTAAATCCATCCGTCGAGCTCCCTTGATTGATCGGGGCGTGACCCCCGGGTTGCGGCATTTTTTTCCCGCAGGCACGGCCAGCCGCACCGAACAGGAAATTTCCATGGCACGCGGTGTGCCCATCGAAGCATCCTCAACCTTCTCTTCGGGAGCACGCCATGCCAGCCACCTCTTCGACCGCCAAGCCCAAACGCGCCGCCGCCCACAAGCAACCCACAAAAATGCCCGCGCAACACCTCGAGCCGCACGAGCAGGAATCCGACCTCGAGCTCAAGCCCCGCTTCATGGCGCCGGACTACCAGGGCAGCCAGAAGCTGCAGGGGCAGGCCACGCTCATCACGGGCGGCGACTCGGGCATCGGTCGCGCGGTCGCCGTGCTGTTGGCCCGCGAGGGCGCCGACGTGGCGATCTCCTTTCTCACATCCCGCGACGACGCCGAGGAAACCAAGCGCTGCGTGGAGGCAGAGGGGCGGCAGTGCCTGATGCTGCAAGGCGACGTGAAGGATGCGGCCTGGTGCGAAGACGCGGTGAAACAGACGGTGAAAGCCTTCGGCCGGCTGGACGTGCTGGTGAACAACGCGGCTTTCCAGAAACACGAGGCGTCCATCGAGGACATCGACGACGAACGCCTCAGGGAAACCTGGGACACCAACCTGGGCGGCTATTTCCGCATGACACGCGCCGCCCTGCCGCACATGCAGCGGGGCGCCTGCATCATCAACACCGGCTCGGTCACCGGCTTGAGTGGCAGTGCCCACCTGCTCGACTACTCGGCCACCAAGGGCGCCATCCACGCGTTCACCAAATCGCTGGCGAGCAATCTGCTGGAACGCGGCATCCGGGTGAACGCCGTGGCGCCCGGGCCGGTGTGGACACCCTTGAACCCCAAGGATCTGCCGGCCGAGAAGGTGGCCGAATTCGGCCAGCGCGCCGACCTCAAGCGCGCGGCCCAGCCGGAAGAACTCTCGCCCGCCTATGTGTTCCTGGCTTCGTCGTGCTGTTCGAGCTACATCACCGGCGTGGTGCTGCCGGTGACGGGGAGTGTGGACGCGATCTGACCGGATCGTTCTCGTCGCCCTCACCGGTGGCGGGCGGATCGCCCGCCTGCGGGGCGGGACCCGGCTTCACCGCCGGGTCGTTCAGGCCGTACTGACTGAACAGATGGTCGGGCACCGAGGCCGGGTCCTGGGCGTCGTCGGTGCCCGGTTGGCGTTGGTTGAGCACGCGGTGCTTGTCGGGTGGGGTCATGGAAGTCCTTTGGTTGCCGATCGCCCTAGCGGCAAAGCGCGTTCCCGCACCCTCTGCGATCATGCGGGCCTGCGCCAAACCAGGGGGAACCCATGAATCCACCGACCCTCCACTACCACCCGCTTTCCTCGTGCTGTCACAAGGTACTGATCGCACTCGAGGTGCTGGGCATCGACGTCGAGCTCCGTGTGCTGAACCTCGGTGACGCATCGGAACGCACCGCGTTCACCCACCTGTGGCCGGTGGGGAAGATGCCCTTGCTGGTGGACCAGGGGCAGGTGGTTCCAGAGACCAGCATCATCATCGAACACCTCCAGCGCCACCACGCGAAGGCAGACCGCAGCCTGATTCCGGTGGACAACGCCGACGCTGCCCTGCAGGTGCGGCTCTGGGACCGTGTGATGGACCTGTATCTGATGACACCGATGCAGGCCCTCACGGCCGACCTGCTGAGCACCGAAGGCGAGCGGGATGCAAGGGGTGTGGCCCAGGCGCGGGACCGGCTGCGGTCGACCTATGCGCTGGCCGACCAGCAGTTGCAGGGGCGACACGGCTGGCTGGTGGGCGACGCTTTCACACTGGCCGACTGCGCCGCCGCCCCCGCCTTGTTCTACGCGGTGGCGTATGTGCCGCTGCCGCCGGAACACCGCGCACTGGCGGCCTATTTCGAGCGACTCATGAGCCACCCGGCTGTCGCGCGCACCATCGACCAGGCGCGGCCGTGGTTCAAGTTCTTTCCGGGGCGGGCCGGGCTCGACCGGCGGTTCTTCGATCCCGCGGTCGACTGACTGACGCCTCAGAGTTTCGAGAAGTCCGGTTTGCGCCGTTCCATGAAGGCGCCGAAGGCCTCGCGCGCGGCCGGCTCGCGCAGCATGCGCCCGAAGCTCGCGCCCTCCTCGTCCATCACGGCCAGCACCTGCGCGGTGTGGGTTTTTTTCATGAGTCGCTTGGTCTCCACCAGCGCGCTGATCGGCTTGGCGGCGAGCTTGCGGGCCACGGCCTGGGCATAACCGGTGGCTTCGGTGGGCGGCAGCACGCGGTTGACCAGGCCGACTTCGAGCGCCGCCTCGGCCATGAAGGGTTCGCCCAGCAACAGCGCTTCGGCCGCGCGGTGGTAGCCCAGCATCTGCGGCACCAGCAGGCTGGACGCCGCTTCGGGGCACAGGCCGAGGTTGACGAAAGGCATGGAGAAAGCGGCGTTGTCGCCGGCATAGACCAGGTCGCAATGGAACAGCATGGTGGTGCCCACGCCGACCGCCGGACCGCACACCGCCGCCACCAGCGGCGTGGGGCCCTGCGCAATGCCGCGCAGGAAGCGGACCACCGGCGAACCGGTGCCGGCGGGCGGGTTGTTCAGGAAATCGGCGATGTCGTTGCCGGCAGAAAACATGGTCTCGCTGCCCTGGAACACGACGCAGCGAACCGCTGCGTCGTCCTGCGCCGTCTGCAGGGCGTCGGCCATGGTGCCGTACATGGCCGCGGTGATGGAGTTCTTCTTGTCGGGCCGGTTGAAGGTGATGGTGCAGACGCCGGCTTCGGTGTGGACGAGGATGTCGCTCATGGGTGTCTCGGTTGGGTTCGGATTGAGACCCGAAAACTACCACGAACGGGCGTGCTTTTTTTGTTTTTCGGCCCTCTAAACTGCGACCCCATGCGGCTCCGTTTCCTGTCCTTTCTTCTGGTCCCCGGTCTGGCAGGCGTGCTGGTGCTGCTGATGCCGGGTGCGCCCGCGATGGCACAGGCGCCGGCCTCCAGCGGGACGGCAGAGCGACCCCGCGTTGGCCTGGTGCTCTCGGGCGGCGGCGCCCGGGGGTTCGCGCATGTGGGCGTCATCAAGGCGCTGGAGGCCGCCCGCGTGCCGGTGGACGTGATCGTGGGCACGTCCATGGGCGCGATCGTCGGCGGGCTTTACGCCAGCGGCATGAGCGCCGACCGGCTGGAGCGGGAGATTCAGGATGTGGACTGGGGCGACCTGTTCGAGCGACGCGAACCGCGCCAGATGCTCTCGCAGCGCCGCAAGGAAGAGGACTTCGAACTCTCACCGGTGCTCACGCTGGGTTTTCGCAACGGCCAGTTCATCCTGCCCAGTGGCGCGGTGTCGTCGCGCTCGCTTGAAATGCTCTTGCGCCGGTACACCTTGTCGACCCGGCACCTGGCGAACTTCGACGGTCTTCCCACGCCGTTTCGCGCCGTGGCGACCGACATGGAAAACGGCCAGCCGGTGGTGCTGGACCATGGCGACCTGGCGGCCGCGCTGCGGGCGAGCATGTCGGTGCCCGGTGTGTTCGCGCCGCTGGAGCTGGAAGGCCGCTTGCTCGGCGACGGCGGGCTGGTGAACAACCTGCCGGTGGATGTGGCGCGGCGCATGGGCGCCGATGTGGTGATCGCGGTGGACATCGGCACGCCGCTGGGCGGGCGCGCATCGCTGGGCACGCTGTTCGGCGTGACCATGCAGATGGTGCACATCCTGACCGAGCAGAACGTTCGCGCCAGCATCGCCACGCTCACGCCCGACGACCTGCTGCTGCAGCCACCGCTGGGCGCACTCACCTCGTCGGATTTCGGCCGGGTGGCCGACCTGGTGCAGCTGGGCAACGAATACGGCAAGACGCTCGGGCAGACGCTGGCGCGGTACGCGGTGGACGCGCCGCAGTACCGGCAATGGGCGCAAGCGCGCGAGGCGAAGGTGAACGCGAACGCCGCGCGCATCGGCGCGGTGGCCTCGGTGACGTTCGAAGGCGTGAACGAAGCGCATGCCGCACGCCTGGCCTCCGTGCTCGACACCGCCGAAGGCCAGCGGCTGGACGTCCCGCAACTCGAGCGCGACCTGCAGAAACTCGCTGCCACGGGCGACTACGAACGGGTGGACTACAGCCTGACGCGGCGTGACGACGGCGCCGAAGACCTGACCTTGCGGCTGAATCCGAACACCTGGGGCCCGAACTACCTGCGCGTGGGCCTGGACCTGCGCACCGACTTCCAGGGACAGGGGGCGTTCAACCTGCGCCTGAGCCACAACCGGCACTGGCTCAACGAGAGCGGTGCCGAATGGCGCAACCGCTTGCAGGTGGGTGAAACGCTGGGCCTGTATTCGGAGCTGTACCAGCCGCTGACGCTGCGCAGCGACCGCTTCGTGGCCGGTTATGTCGACGCGAACCTTCGGCGCGTGGAGCTGTACGACGAAGTCGGCCGCTCGGTGGCCCTGGTGCAGCGCCAGGGCATTCAGGCCGGGCTGGACGTGGGCTGGCCCATGGGGCTGCTCGGCAACGTGGGCGACATGCGCGTGGGGCTGGTGGCCGGGCACCGCAAGGTCAAGCCCGAGCTGGTGGCGGGCGTGGAGCCGGAGGACCTGGTCGGCACGCTGAGCTGGAACGAAGTGGGCGTGCGCGGTGCCGTCATCGCCGACCAGCTCGACTTCGCCAACTTTCCATCGCGCGGCTACCGCGCCAAGGGCGAGCTGGTGCTGGGGCGCCGCACCTTCAGCGGCGTGGCCACCGGCACCAGCAGCTTCACGCGGCTGGAGGGCACGGCCACCGGCGTGAAGACCTGGGGCGTGCACACGCTCAACGCCGGGGCCCGCTTCGCCTACGCGAGCCAGATCCCGATCGGCGCCGTGGACGAATATGCGCTGGGCGGCTTCCAGCAACTCTCGGGTTACCGGGTGGGCCAGGTGGCCGGCAACTACCTCGTGTTCGGCCGCCTCACCTACTACCAGCGCCTGCCCTATCGCGTGGGCGTGGCGCGCGCGCTCTTCGTGGGCGGTTCGCTGGAGGCCGGCAACGCCTGGAGCGAGCGCAGCGACATCACGCTGCGCGGCATGCGCGCCGGCAGCAGCCTGTTCGTGGGCGCAGACACCGGCATCGGCCCGCTGTACCTCAGCATCGTGAGCGCACCACGCGGCTACACGGGGCTCTACCTCTTCCTGGGCCGGCCGTAGAAATGATCCCCCCGCGCCGCCTGCGGCGTCACGGGGGGAGGGTCGTCAGACCCTTTCGAATATACCGGCGGCTCCCTGGCCCATGCCAACGCACATCGTGACCATGCCGTACTTCTTGTTGTGGCGCTTGAGGGCGTGCACCACGGTGGCCGAGCGGATGGCCCCGGTGGCGCCCAGCGGATGGCCCAATGCGATGGCGCCGCCCATGGGGTTGACCTTGCTGGGGTCCAGGCCCAGGGTGTTGATGACGGCGAGCGACTGCGCGGCGAAAGCTTCGTTCAGTTCGATCCAGTCGATCTGGTCCTGCGTGAGGCCGGCGGATTTGAGGGCCGCGGGAATCGCCTCGATGGGGCCGATGCCCATGAGGTGCGGCGGCACGCCGCGCGAGGCGTAGCTGACGAAACGCGCCAGCGGCGTGAGGCCAAAGCGCTTGACGGCCGACTCGCTGGCCAGGATCAGCGCGCCCGCGCCGTCGCTGGTCTGCGAGCTGTTGCCGGCCGTGACCGAGCCGCGCGCGGCGAACACCGTGCGCAGCTTCGCCAGCCCTTCGATGGAGGTGTCGGGCCGCGCGCCTTCGTCCAGGCTCACGGTGCGCGTGCTGGTCGTCACTTCGGCGCTTTCCAGGTCCACACTGCGCTCGGTCACTTCCACCGGCGTGATCTCGTCGGTGAACTCGCCGTTCTTCATGGCGACCAGCGCGCGCTGGTGCGACTGCAACGCGAACGCATCCTGAGCCTCGCGCGAGACCTTCCACTTCTGCGCCACTTTCTCGGCCGTGAGGCCCATGCCGTAGGCAATGCCGTAACTCTCCACGTCGTCGGTGTTGGTGAAGATGGTGGGAGAGAGGCTGGGCGAGTTGCCCATCATGGGCACCATGCTCATGCTCTCGGTACCGGCGGCGATCATCACGTCGGCCTCACCCACGCGAATGCGGTCGGCGGCCATCTGCACAGCCGACAGACCAGAGGCACAGAACCGGTTGACGGTGATGCCCCCCACGCTGTTGGGCAGGCCGGCCAGGATGGCGCCGATGCGGGCGACGTTCAGGCCCTGTTGTGCCTCGGGAATGGCGCAGCCGCAGATCACGTCTTCGATGGCCTTCGGGTCGAGCCCGGGCACCTGACTGAGCGCGGAGCGCAGCGCAAGCGCGAGCATGTCGTCCGGCCGCAGGTGCTTGAAGGAACCCTTGTGCGACCGGCCGATGGGAGTGCGGGTGGCGGCGACGATGTAGGCGTCTTGAATCTGTTTCATGTTGACTCCAAAAGTGTCTTTTCCAGAACACCGCGGAACCGGCTTTGCCGGGCCGCAGGTGTTGCCCCCTTGAGGGGGTCGCGCAAAGCGCGGCAGGGGCGGGTCAATTTCTGACGGGCTTGCCCGTGTTGAGCATGCCGAGGATGCGTTCTTGTGTCTTGGGGTGCACGATCAGCGAGCAGAAGGCCTGGCGCTCCAGCGTCATGAGGTAGTCCTCGTTCACCAGCGTGCCGGGCTCCACGTCACCCCCCGTCACCACGTTCGCGATGAGCGAAGCGATGTGGAAGTCGTGCTGGCTGATGAAACCGCCGTCGCGCATGTTGACCAGGCTGCCCAGGATGGTCGCCTTGCCGTCGCGGCCGGCCACGGGGAACAGGCGCTTGTGCGGCGCGCGATAGCCGCCGTTGAACAAACTCCTGGCCTCGTTGATGGCGACGAACAGCAGCTCGTCCTTGTGCGGCACGATCACGTCGGAGTGCAGCACGTAGCCGAGTTGGCGCGATTCCAGCGCGCTGGTGCCGACCTTGGCCATCGCCGCAGCGGTGAAGCCCTCGGTGAGGAAGGGCAGCAGGTCCTTGCCTGTCGAGGTCTCGGCGTTCTCGGCCGCTCGGCGCGCGATGTAGGTGAGGCCGCCGGCGCCGGGCACCAGGCCCACGCCCACTTCCACCAGGCCGATGTAGCTCTCCATGTGCACCACGCGGCGTGCGCTGTACACCGCCAGCTCGCAACCCCCACCCAGGGCCAGCCCGCGCACCGCAGACACCACCGGCACGTTGGCATAGCGAAGACGCAGCATGGTCTGCTGCATGAAGCCCTCGGCGTCTTCGATCGCGCTCACGCCCACCGCCATGAAGGCGGGCAGCATGGCCTGCAGGTCGGCGCCGGCGCTGAAGGGTTCGTCGCCCGACCAGATCACCAGGCCCTGGTACTCCTTCTCGGCCAGGTCCACCGCCGCCATCAGGCCTTCGCACACCTCGGGGCTGATGGCGTGCATCTTGGTCTTGATGCTGGCGATCAGCACCTGCCCGTCCAGCGTCCAGATGCGGATCGAATCGTTCTCTTCGATCGTGCTGCCGGCGGTCTCGAACTTCGGGCCGGCTTCGCCGAGCAGCAGTTCGGGGAAGTGCTGGCGCTGGTACACCGGCAGTTGCAGGCGAGCTTCGAACGCGCCCTTGGTGGGGTTCCACGATCCCTGCGCCGTGTGCACGCCACCCGCCTCGGCCACCGGGCCCTTGAACACCCACTCGGGCAGCGGTGCACGGGACAGTGCCTTGCCGGCGTCGATGTCTTCCTGGATCATCTTCGCCACCTCGAGCCAGCCCGCTTCCTGCCAGAGCTCGAACGGGCCCTGCTTCATGCCGAAGCCCCAGCGCATGGCCTGATCGACATCGCGCGCGGTCTCGGCAATGGTGGTGAGGTGAACCGCGGCGTAGTGGAAGCTGTTGCGCAGGATCGCCCAGAGGAACTGGCCTTGCGGACCTTCGGCGTTGCGCAACAGTTTCAGGCGCTCGGCGGCGGGGCGCTTGAGCATGCGACCGTACACCTCGTCGGCCTTCTCGCCGGCACTCACGTAGTCCTCGCTCTCCAGGTCGAAGCGCAGGATGTCGCGGCCCACCTTCTTGTAGAAACCGGCCTTGGTCTTCTGGCCCAGGTTCTTGAGTTCCAGCAGTTTGGCCAGCACCGGCGGTGTGCCGAAGCTGCCGTAGAACGGGTCGGTCTCCAGGCTCAGGTTGTCCTGCAAGGTCTTGACCACGTGCGCCATGGTGTCCAGGCCCACCACGTCGGCGGTGCGGAAAGTGCCGCTGCTCGCGCGGCCCAGGCGCTTGCCGGTGAGGTCGTCCACCACGTCATACGTGAGGCCGAAGTTCTCCACCTCCTTCATCGTGGCCAGCATGCCGGCAATGCCGATGCGGTTGGCGACGAAGTTGGGCGTGTCCTTTGCGCGGACCACACCCTTGCCCAGCCCGCTGGTGACGAAGGTCTCCAGGTCGTTGAGGATCTGCGGTTCGGTGGTGGGTGTCGCGATTAGTTCCACCAGCGTCATGTAACGCGGCGGGTTGAAGAAGTGGATGCCGCAGAAGCGCGGCTTGATCGCCTCGGGCAGCACCTCGCTCAGCTTCGTGATCGACAGACCCGAGGTGTTGGACGCGACGATGGCGTGCTCTGCAATGAAGGGCGCGATCTTCGTGTACAGATCGAGCTTCCAGTCCATGCGCTCGGCAATCGCCTCGATGATCAGGTCGCAGTCCTTCAACTGCTCCATGTGCTCTTCGTAGTTGGCCTGACCGATCAGGTCGGCATCGGCCGCCACGCCGAGCGGCGAGGGCTTGAGCTTCTTCAGGCCGTCCACGGCGCGGGTGACGATGCCGTTCTTCGGACCTTCCTTGGCAGGCAGGTCGAACAGCACCACCGGCACCTTGACGTTGACCAGGTGCGCTGCGATCTGTGCGCCCATCACGCCCGCGCCGAGCACGGCGACTTTCTTCACTTGAAATCGGTTCATTGGTTGTCCATGAGAGGGATGAGGCGCACGTTCACTCGACTCGCAACCAATGCTGGGTGCGGTAGAACGGGCCGATGTAGCCGCGCATCTCGAGCTTCTTGCCGTCTTCGATCGGCTTGAGGCGGCTGCGGTAGACCTTGCCGTTGTTGGGATCGACGATGTCGCCACCGTCGTACACCGTCTTGTCGTCGGCGCTCTGCTTGAGGTTGCGCAGGATCGTCATGCCCAGAATGGGCTTGTCCTTGCGCTCGTCGGTGCACTTGTCGCACACCGCGTCGGCCTGGGTGGCGGGATCGAGGAACTTCTCGATCTTGCCGCTGTAGACGCCGTTGTTCTCCGTGATCCGGACCAGCGACTTCTCCTTCTTGGTGTCGTCGTCGATGGTCTTCCACAGCCCCACGGGCGACATCTGCGCGAACGCAGACAGGGAAGCCAGTGAAAGGGCCACGGCGGTCAGTGCGATCTTGATCATGCTTGTCTCCTGGGTGTGAAAAAACTCATTCCAGAAACACCGCGGAACTGGCTTTGCCAGGCCGCTGATGTTGCCCCCTTGAGGGAGTGGCGCGCAGCGCCGCAGGGGTGCTCATTTCACGCCAGCGCTTCGTTGGTGTCCATGAGCACTTTCGAACCCGCGCGTGCCGTGCGCATCAGCGTGGCGGTCTCGGGGAACAGCTTGGCGAAATAGAAGCGCGCGGTCTGCAGCTTGGCGGTGTAGAACGGGTCGGTGTTGCCGGCGGCGATCTCGCGCAGCGCCACCTGCGCCATGCGGGCCCAGAAATAGCCGAACACCAGGTGACCGGCCACGCGCAGGTAGTCCACCGCCGCAGCACCCACCTCATCGGCGTTCTGCAGGCCCTTGAAACCGATCTCGGTAGTGAACTTGGTGATCTGTTCGCCCAGAACGGCCAGCGGGTTGATGAACTCGGCCATCTTCTCGTTGACGCCCTCTTCCATCACCAGCGCACCCACCAGC
>SXGT01896288.1_pt1 | contig 10716 bp, 12 predicted proteins | sample 3176221 | NCBI WGS metagenome assembly SXGT01 (sample SAMN11356862, study PRJNA531348) | freshwater metagenome | isolation source: freshwater sample F1-120 | place: China: Fuxian Lake, Yuxi | collected 2017-12-25
GACCAAACGGTGCTCCGTCTTGCCTTGGCGGGTCCATCCCTCTAAGGTCTTCATCTCTTCGTCGCTGAGCTGAAATTTCGCGGACTTTCGGCGCATGACTCAACATACAGTAGTACCAGAACTACTGCAACTAGACACTAGTTCACTCCACGGTCTCACCACTTTCGCGGCGAATCGAAATTCCTTTGCTCCCCGGCATTTCGGCGCCGCGAAACTGATGAGACCTTTTTCAGTATTTTCCACATGGATTCCCAAAGCCTTTCGCCGAATCCCAACCAGCCTCCGCCGGCCGGCCCATGCACGGTGGGACTATTGCCCAGTCCATTGCCTGGGACCGGCCTTGGCCGCCGAGCCGATGGGCGGGCGACGGCGTCCGCTGCGGTCCAGGGGGACCGCCCCACAAAGCCACCGGCATCGCGATTACCTGAGTGAAGCACATACCCATCTTGCTCTATTCCCAAAAGTGCCCGGTATGCGTCCACCACCTCTACTCGTTTCACTTCGTTTGCTATCAATTCGATCACCCTTCCATTTTGAATGGGGTGACAGAGTTTCGTAGCGGTTAAGGGGTGACATTATTATGGGGCTTCTACACGCGGGAACGCGGGAATCCCAAGCTCGACATCCATCATGCCGCCGTAGTGGTCTCAACCGAATCGGCAACATCTAAGGATGATTGAGGAGGCCGCAGGACGCGACGTTGTTCGAGTCTTGTCTTTTTCGTAGCAGTAGCCGCCGTGTTTACGCCCGCCGCCGCATTTTGCTCCACCCTCAACATCGGCCTGATCTCCTTCGACGTCCTCATCCCCGGCGACATCAACACGCCCGGCGTCAACGTCTTCAATATCTCCAACTTCACCGGCGACCCAGGGTCCGGAGGCTTCGCCCTTCCCCCGGATTTCCCAGCCTTCGACTCCCTCATCTTCCTCAGCGCCTCTCTTACACTGACAGGCGGCGCTTCCCCGCTGGTAATCCCGCTGGGCGACCTGGGACCCGGAGCATTCAGTCCGACCGATCCCCTGCAGTTCGCGGACACCTCCTTATTTACCGGCGCTATCTTCACCGCCACGCTCAGCCAGACGAGCTTCCTCCTCTTCGGCGGAAGTACCTTCGTCGCGGCGTCTTCGACCATTACGGCGGAACTCCTCCCCTCGTCCGCCCCGTCCCTGGTGGCGGGGACCGATCTCGCCGTCGTCACCGTCTCCGACGCGAACGTGCCCGAGCCAAGCACGGCGCTTCTCCTGGTATCCACACTCGCGATACTGATCGCAAGCCGCGCATGGAAGGCGCACGCCTGAGGATAACTCCGTGCACGTCAACCGCTTTCTAACACCCGCCGTATTAATCGCCGCCCTGGCGTGCCAGATCCCGTTGCGCGCTCAATCCACCGTAACGCTCACCCCGGCGGCCACGCCCGCCTCCGGCCAACCCGGAATCACCGTCATTACTCTGACAGGCTCGGGCTTCCCGGCCGGGACGATCCTTCCAACCGCCATCGACATCAAGCTGGAACCTGCCGCTGGCGGGACGTCCACGACAACAAAGGCGGCATCCATCACCACGGTCGTTGGCGCCACGCGACGCGTAACGTTCCAGATTCCGGTTTCCATCACCGTCACCGCGCCCACCGCCTATCTCGCCTCCTTCAGCGGAGCCACCACCACCAACAGCCTCTTCTCCAGCGCCAACAAAGCCACGCTCACCATCAATCCACTCGCGCGGATTCTGTCCGTCACGCCCAATTCGGGCCAAGTGGGTCAAACCGTAAACGTAGCCATCCTGGGCCAGTACACGAACTTCGTCCAGGGCGCGACAAAGGCGAATTTCGGCCCCGGCGTCGGCGTCAATGGCGCGGCGGAGAGCGCGTTGGCCAACGTGACCGTGACCTCGCCAACGGCGGCCACCGCAAGCCTCAAGATCGGCCCTAACGCCGCCGCCGGTCCGCGTAATGTTCTGATTCAGACCGGAATTCAATCCGCGACTCTATCCGCCGGATTCAATGTCACGGAGCCGCCCCCGCCGTCGATCTCGGACTTCAATCCCAAAACGGGTCCGATCGGTACGTTAGTGACCTTGACCGGTTCCAACCTCTCGCTCATGCCGGACGTGCGCATCGGAAGACAGGGCGGCGGCACGATGTCCGCTCCGGTCGCCTCCGCCTCCGCCGCATCGCTCACGTTCAGCCTCCCGGCTGGAGCGAGTACCGGTCCTCTCTCCGTTACCGTGACTGGCAAGACAGCCACCGCAGCCTCGCCCCTAACGGTCGTCGCCTCGCAGAGCTTCAGCCTGAGCGCCGCGCCCGTTTCCCCGGAAGTTATCGCCGGACAGTCGGTGGGTATTCTTGTTTCGCTCTCGAGCGCGAACAGTTTTGGACAGCTTGCCGCATTGGCTCTCACCGGCCTGCCCGCTGGCGTGACGGGCGAGTTCAAACCGGTCCAGATTACGGCGGGCCAGACTTCCGTGTTGACCCTTACCGCGCCGGCGGGCCAGCCCGTGAGCACCTCCGCGCTGGCAATCTCGGCATCGGCGAATGTCGAAGGCATCGCCCTTTCGCAATCGGCAAGCGTCAGCCTGAAGGTGATCGCTCCCACCACGTCCTTCCTTGGCCGCACCGTCGTCGACAATGCGCTACAGACGGCGCTCTCCGGCGTAACCGTTACGATGCTGGGAAAGGACGGAAGTGGGGGCACCACCGGCTGTACCGGCTCCACCGTCTCCGACTCCGCGGGTAACTTCCTTCTGAAGGCGCTGCCTCCTTCCTGCGCCGGACGGCAACTCGTCGGCTTCGATGGCCTGACCGCAACCGCCCCTCCGGGCAAGTATGCCGGAGTCAACCTGGTCTACACGTTCACGGCAGGACAAGTGACGGCATCGCCGGTTCTGGTGCACCTGCCGCGGATCGACGACAAGGAAACCTTCCTCGTCAAGCAAAACTTCACCGAGGATCAAAGCTACTCCTGGAATACGATTCCCGGACTTGCGGTCACGGTGTACAAGGGAACGACTTTCACGATGCCGGACGGCACCACGCCGAATCCGTTCCCGCTGGTGGCGGTGAACGTTCCCATCGACCGTCTGCCGGACGCGAAGCCGCCCGTTCCAACGATGCTGAAGCCTTCATCGTCGCCTTCCAGCCCGCGAACGCGAAAGCGAGCCAGCCCGTTGCCGTTTACTACCCGAACGTGATCCACACTGCGCCGGGCGTTAGCATGACCATGATGACGCTAGACCCGACGCGCGGGCAGATGATTCCGTATGGCACCGGCGTCGTTTCGGCGAATGGAACGCAGATCGTCCCCGACCTGGACCCGGCGTTTCCTGGGAAGCGCTACGGAATCGTGAACTTTGACTGGCACGGTCCGATGCCGCCTCCCAGCGGGGCTGGCGGTTCCAGTGGCGGTGGCGGATGCTGCGAGCGGGGAAACCATGCCCTCCTGAGGCTAGGTGCTTGTGTGAGGGAGCCGGAGGGGGTGGTTCAGGAGGTGGTTCAGGCCCAGGCCCACTATTAGCGTCATCCCAGCCGGTCTACTACTCGACGGGTATCGAAACCTACTCCGTCGCCGATCTTGGGTTCGGTAGCGCCAGAGGTCAGATCTTGCTGGGTCGGCAGTACCGCACACTTTCTCCGAACGTCGGAGCGTTCGGACGCGGGGCCAATCACAGCTATGGCTATAGTTTGGACTCGGCAAAGCCAGCGACGGCGCAAGCGATCAATTTCATCACGCCAGACTGGGACTTCTTCCTGTTCAGCCGCCAGCCGGATGGAACGCTACTCAATACGACGAACCCCGTTTTTATGGGCGCAGTCATGCGCACGAGACCGGACGGGAGTGCGCAGATCCGTTGGAAGAACGGCGTACTTTTCGAGTTTCAGGCTCCTGGCGTCTTAGTTCCGCAACTGGCATCAATCATCGACCGGAACGGCAATGTCACCTCCCTTACTCGCGACGGCGTGCGCCTGACGCGCATCACCGATCCAACCGGTAGGAGCATTCAGCTCACCTACGACAACTCCAATCGCATCATCTCCGCGACGGACCCGATTGGCCGAACGGTGCAATATGCGTACAACGCGCTGGGGTCTCTGGCTTCGGCGACTGATCCTATGGGCGGCGTCACCCGCTACGAATACGAGGCGGCCGACCGGCTCTCGACGATCATTGACCCACGCAACGTGGTGGTGGTCGAGAACACCTACGACGGAAATGGCCGCGTGGTCCAGCAGAAATACGCCGATGGTGGAATTCAGCGCATGGAATACACGCCACTGAACCCCACGGTAGCCCGAAGCCCAGTCATCCAGACGACGGTGACTGACCCAATGGGCAAACGTGCTATCTATCGATTCGACCCAGCCGGGAACCTTCTTAGCACAACCGATGCCCTCGGGCAGGGGCGGACCTACCACCGCCGCGCGGGTTCCAACATGATCGAGGCGGTGACTGGATCTGGGTCTTGCGCGACGTGCGGAAGTGCGCCAGGTGACGTCTCCTATACCCTCGACGGTATCGGCAACGTCCTGAGCCGCATGCCTTCAACGGAACAAATCCGCCCGCGCTCAACCTGACGATCCGCGAGTCCGGCACGGGCGGGTATTCCAACTGGTGGCTGCAATTCGCCGTTCCGGGAAATCGGGATTCGGATTTTGACGGCTTCAGCGACGCCGACGAAATCAGGGCGGGAACCGACCCGCTCGATCCTTTGAGTAAGCCTGCGTTGGATCCCGGCGATGGTCCACGCGAGGAAATCAGCGGCCGGATCGGAATTCGCAATACCGCGGTTCGAGAGGAGGGGAAATGAGGAGACTGTTTGTTGTCTGGGTGGCGATTGGCGGGCTGTGTTCGGCCCAGAGCTTTACCAGTGGGTCCACGGGCGTGGACGGCGCCTTGACGCTCACGACCCCAGGGGTGGTTGATTTCGACGCTGCGGCGCTAAACCTGGATGCGGATGGGGACGGGATCTTTCAGTTCACGACAATTTCGGTCGGCACTGGCGTTACATTGCGGTTCAGGGCGGCCACCTTCAACAGCCCAGTCTATTGGCTAGCCTCCGGTGCCGTTCAAATCGACGGCGTACTGGATTTAAGGGGAGAAGATGGCCATCCGTCGGGAGCGCGCTCTAACGCTTCTGCTTCGATAGCAGGGTCGGGCGGGTACGGTGGGGGTAGTGGTGGAGGAGGGTACATTAACCCCTCCGTCAGCATTGTTCCCGCACAAAAGGGCTACGGACCGGGCGGTGGTAGACCGGCCAAATATTTTGATGTCGGCGCGGGTGCAGGTCCCGGCCCACGCGCTGCGGCACCGGGAACGTACACGGGTAATTCTTTTATGGTTCCACTGATCGGTGGATCCGGAGGAGGCGGAGGAGCCTGCAACGTTGGCAATCTCATTGGTGGAGGAGGCGGCGCTGGTGGAGGTGCTATTCTGATCGCAAGTTCCTCCAGTATTCGGGTCAATGGTTCAATCCTGGTGACAGGGGGAACCTTGGGAGCGCAGAATTCCTGCGAGTTCAATTTTCGCGGCGCCGCGGGTGACGCTGGGGCGATCCGCTTGGCCGCGAATACTGTGACAGGTACCGGATCGCTGGCTGGCACGGCAAGGATCGAAGCGGTCCAGATTAGCGGTACGCTTGTCGGCGTCGGCACATCGACGTTCCCGTACGGAGTCTATTTACCACCCGGCGGATCGACGCCCGGGACGGTGTCCGTCATTAGCGTCGCGGGCGTGAACATGCCACCCAATCCAACCGGATCGTTTGCGGCGCCCGACGTGGCGTTTAACCAGCCGGTGGCGGTGCCCATCGTGATCCGCGGGAAACAGGTTCCGGTAGGTACGGTGGTGAAGGTGTACCTCTATTCGGATCAGGCCGCTTTTCAAGTGTTTGACTCGCCGCCACTGGCTGGGACGATGGCCTCGTCGGAGACCACGGTCTCGGCCGTCTTTCCGACCGGCTTCACCCGGGGTTATGTTACCGCGTCGTGGTAGGAGAACAACGTGGATTCTCGGACTTGGTCTTTGATTCTGATCGCACTCGCCGGCCGGAATCTGGCCGCGCAGCCGTTCAACAGCGGGTCCACCGGAGTCGACGGAGCACTGATCCTGACAACTCCGGGAACCATCGAGTTTGATCCAAAGGCGATGAATCTCGATAGGGACGGCGATGGAGTTTTCCACTTCACAACCATCGAAATTGGAGTGGGCGTCCACGTCAAGTTCACCGCGAGGCGCCTCAATGGACCGGTTTATTTTCTCGCGACCGGACCAGTGCAGGTGAATGGCGTATTGGATTTGGGCGGCGGCGATGGATGCCAAAATGTGTACCCGGCGGAGCGAATCCACTCTATTCCCGGTCCAGGGGGATTCTCGGGCGGGCTAGGGCGTTACCGGAGCAGTCACGCCACTCTGGGCTTCGGACCCGGCGGGGGGTTGAAAGTTGGTGCAAGCGCCGGCCATTTGTCAAAAGGACGGAGCGCCATCGAAGGGAACGCTGGGCTGGCTTACGGCAATGATTTCCTGGTACCGCTGATTGGTAAGTCTGGCGGCAGTGGCAGTGACGGAGACATGGTCTCGGGACTATCTGGTGGAGGGGGCGGCGGCGGAGGTGGGGCACTTCTGATCGCGAGCAACTCCTCAATCTCGATCGACGGTTCGATTCGAGCAAATGGCGGCACTGGCGCGGCGTCGAGCGGTTCGGCGGGAGAGGGCGGCGGCGGGAGTGGCGGAGCGATCCGGCTGGTGGCGCCATCGATATCCGGTCGAGGTTCGATTACCGCTACAGGAGGGGGCCGGGACCTGAGTTCGCGGGCTTCGGATGGTAGAATCCGAATGGAAGCTTTCGAACATGGCTTTACGGGTTCTACGAAGCCCGATGCCCCGAAGTCGTTTCCTTACGATCTGCGAATGCCGGGGGGGGACCGCCCTGCGATTCGCGTCGTCAGCGTTGGAGGCGTTCCAGCGACGACTACATCGAACGGTGAGTTCACCGTGCCGGACGTTTGGTTGCACCAGAGCGGGTCTGTTGCCGTGGTTATCGAGGCAGGGCAGGTTCCATTGTCGGCCGTCGTGGAAGTGCTGCTTACGTTCGAAGATAACACTGATGCGACAATCCGGGCTCCTCAGTTGAATGGGACTCTGGCATCTTCGACCGCAACCGTTATGGTCGCCTTTCCGCATGGCTTCTCTTCTGCTATTGTTCGCGCAGTCTGGTGAGGGAATTGAGGCTTGGCGAAGACGTGGCGATCTCGATTCTGCAAGACCTGGTGCGGACCCCGTCGGAGGAGTTTGAAGGCTTCGCGTTCACGCGTTTCGATGGGACGAAAGTCAGGATCAACCGCGAAGGAGAATCGGCGTGACGCTCCGGCCGCTTGCGATCGCAGTGCTCGCCGGGGTCCTCTCCGCGCAGGTCCCGATCACGTTTCAGTATTTCTATGACGACACCGGGCAGCTCATCAAGGTAGTGGATTCGACGGGCATCGTGATCGAGTATGTGTACGACGCGGTGGGGAACATGCTGGAGATCAAGCGAACGGCGGTGGCGACGGGCGGGCTTGCGATTTTCAGCTTTGCCCCGTCGAGCGCTGGACCGTTGTCCCGGATCACGATTCGCGGCCAGGGCTTCAGTCCGACGCCTGCGCTCAATATCGTGCGGATCGGCGGGATTGCCGCGACGGTGGTCTTGGCCACGCCGACGGAGTTGGTTGTCGAGATTCCGGTCAATGCCGCTAGTGGGGCAATTTCCGTGACGGTCGGAGCGGCAACCGCGTCCTCGGCATCGCCAATCAGCGTCGCTCCGATTCCCGTGGTGAGTTCGGTTTCTCCGAACACGGGCGTCGCTGGCGGAACCGTGACGGGTGTGCAAGCCGGAGGGGCGAACCTTTCCGGGGCCGCTTGGCGATTCGAGCCTGCTCTCGTTCCAGCGGCCATCGCAATTAGCTCCGTCTCGGTCAACGCGGCCGGAACGGTCGCGACGATGAGTTTGTCGATTGCGGCTAGCGCGCGCGGTTCGTACGCGTTGATCGCTACGAACGCGGCCGGGAGTTCGAATTCGTTTCTGTCTCCAACGAATGAATTTCGAGTGGGCGCGCTCACTTCGACCGAAAGTTCACTGGCCTCGATTTTGAATCGAGTCTCGCCCGCGCCGTCGATTCCGGCTCCGCGGGAGGCCGGTAGCCTGGTTTTAGCGATTCTCAATAGAGTGTCCCCTGCCGCGCCTGGGCCGGTGATTCGGGAAGCGGCGAGCGCGCTGTTGGCGATTCTCAACGGGGTGTCGCCGGCCACGCCTGGGCCAGTGAGCCGGGAAGCGGCGAGCGCACTGGTGGCAATTCTCAACGCGATCTCGCCGGCCCCATCGACGCCGACGTCCCGTGAAGCAGGTAGTGCGGTGTTTAGCATTCTGAACGGCGTCGTCACGTCGATGCTTTCTAACTTCGAACGGCAGGCTGGCGATCCCACGATGGACATCCGTTCTTATGGACCGGACTCGGATGGGGACGGCATACCAGACACTCTGGAGGCCCTCATCTTCACCGATCCACGCAAGATGGACACGGATGGAGACGGCTACCCCGATGGCCTGGAAGTTGTTCTAGGGTCAGATCCGCTGGACCCTGCAAGCCTCCCACGAATCGATTGGCCACGCGACTTTCAGGGGCCCGTGTTTAGCATGCAGGCGATTACCAATTCGAACAGTTCCGTACGAGAGGAGGCGAAATGAAAGGTTTGTTAGTTTTTCTTCTGGTTGCTCCGTTGGTGGCTCAAACTTTCAACAGTGGCTCGAACGGGAGCGATGGCGCTCTCAATCTCGTAACGCCGGGAATCGTTGAGTACGATCCCGCCGCGATGGGGCTCGACCTGGATGGAGATGGCGTGATGCATTTCACGACAATCAATGTGGGTGTCGGCGTCACGCTGAAGTTCCGGGCGACAAAGTGGAACGCGCCTGTGTACTGGCTGGCATCGGGAAACGTGACCATAGCGGGGTCGCTGGATTTGAATGGGGAGAGAGGTCATATAGCGGCCAATCGTCTCGTTGACCGCGTGCCCGCGATCCCAGGCTCAGGGGGCTTCGCGGGTGGTGTCGGAAATCTGGGCGGGGCGGGTCAGCCAGGAAGTTCCGGAAGTGGGCCGTTGGGCGGGCGCACTGTCATGAATAGTGAGAATTGTGGTCGCAATCCCAGCAATCAGTTCCTGGTTCCGTTGAACGCAGGCTCGGGAGGCGCGGGCTCAACTGTCGAGGGTAACGGTGGAGGAGCGGGTGGCGGGGCGTTGCTAATTGCCAGTTCGGGCGCGATCAACGCCCTAGGGCCGATTCAAGCCAACGGTGGAGGAGTGGGGGCAAACGCCGGCGGTGGCAACGCAGGAGGCGGTGGAGGGGGAGCGATTCGGCTGGTGGCCAACACAATTGCCGTAAGTGGCACAATTACCGCCCTTCCAGGCTGCGGCGTTAGGGGCGTTCCCGCAACACGTCTGGAGGCCTTTTCGGTCACCGGGACTGGCACAATAGATCCAAATCCAGTCATATCGACTCCGGTCGCAAGCTTTGTACCCAGTGCCGGAGCGCCGCCATCCGTGAGGGTGACGAGTATTGGCGGCATTCCCGTCCCCGCATCCCCCACCGGCAGCTTCGTGGTGCCAGATGTCGTCGTGAATAGTGGCGCGGCTGTTACTGTTCTCGTAGAGGCAAAGAACATTCCGAGGGGAACCAAAGTCAGTCTGATTTTCTACACGGAGAATGCTCCCGACCAGACCATCCTGACCGGCGATTTGAGCGGCGCGTCGGACGCACTGACGACAGCGTCCGCGAGCGTCACCCTCGCACCTGGCTATTCAAAGGGCTACGCCAAGGCCAATTGGGTGCAGTGAAACTCCAGGAATTTCCATAGCGCTGCCTTGATTATGCCTTGGTTGGCGGCCAATGAATCAACTTGCCGGAGACTGGCGTAATCGGGCGCTCCGCCCACAGCGCGACGAAGCGTTCTCGATATTGGGGCCAAGGCCGCTGCGGAATGTTCACAACAACGACCGCGAATTGCGGAAACAACTTAAGAGCGCTAGCAGCGGATTCGCCAAAGAGATGGTCCCGAGTCAGCAGGCACGAGAAGCCTGCATCCACAGCCGCTCTGACCAGATCGCCGTTCGCGAGGAACTTCCATCCCCGGTTCCCAGCCGTGGCGGAGGAGATCCCGAAATCGGCCAGGATGGACACGACATGAACGTCCATGTTGGCGTCAAGCAGCCACATGAAAGGAGTCGGCGAGTTCGGAAGCGACTCTTAGCACTTCCGGCAACGCCTGCCGGGGAAAGGCGCGATCAAAGGACTGATCGATGTCCTCTAGAGACATGCCGCCGGCCAGGCATTCGAGTATGAGAGATACGGATAACCTGGTACCCCGAATCGCCAGTTTGCCGCCGAGGAGTTGGGGATCGGCGACAATCCATTGATAATCCTTGTATGCGGCCGGCGTCCAGTCAGACATTGTTCTCTCGCTTCCATTCTACGACAACCCGCAGGAGTTTTTTCCAATACAAGCTCGGGACCGACTGAATCGGTCATGCCAGGAAAGAACACAGGAAGAGGCTGTCGGCAGTTCGGTTATGATGCGATCAGCCGGGGGCGGCGGCAGCTAAGGCCGCCTTATCAATGGAGCTCCTCTGAGCCCGTATGCAAGCATGGTTCCAGGTTTCGTGCTCAAGCCAGTGGTGACGTGACTGCTTTTGC
>SXGT01951665.1_pt1 | contig 10716 bp, 14 predicted proteins | sample 3176221 | NCBI WGS metagenome assembly SXGT01 (sample SAMN11356862, study PRJNA531348) | freshwater metagenome | isolation source: freshwater sample F1-120 | place: China: Fuxian Lake, Yuxi | collected 2017-12-25
ACGGGACAACGACGCCGGACTTCTTCTTTCCGACGGACGAACCCAACGCGCCCGGCACCTGCATCTACCTGGACGGCCTGAGCGGCGCTCTTCACGGCAACCCGGAGACGCAGCGCCGCGACATCGAAATCACCAACCTGCTCGAGTCGCGCGGCTACTTCGTCGTCCGTCTGCCCGCGTCCGAGCTCGATGACCGCGCGGCCATGGCCAGGTTCTTCTACAACCTCGGCAAGGAGCTCCTCGGGCGCGACCGCGCACGGGCGGTGCGCGACGAGACGGGCTGGTTCGAGGGAGACGCGCCCGCGAACGTGGTGCCCTTCGAGCGTGTGCAACCGAGTGACGAGGAGAAGTACGCGACCTGCGTGCCGCTCGTGACGCTGAAGGCCGCGGCCGGGAAGTTCGGCGACGCGGTCGCCGTCGAGGAAGCGGAGTGGGTGCGGCCGGCGACGCGCCAGCGCCTGCACAAGGGCATGTTCGTCGCGCAGATCGTCGGCAAGTCGATGGAGCCGCGTATCCCGGACGGCGCCTACTGCTTGTTCGCCGCTCCCCTCCTGGGGCACCCGAACGCGAAGGTGGCCCTCGTGCAGCTGCGCTCGCCCGACATCGAGACGGGCGGCGCATACACCGTGAAGAAGCTCGAGGAGGCCGGCGACCGCGTGCGGCTGGTCCCGCTGAACACGGCGTTCGAGGCGATGGAGTTCGCGGCGGACGAGGAGGATGTGCGGCCGGTGGCGGAGCTCGTGCAGATTCTGCCAGAGGCGTGAGCGTTTCGCGAAAGGACTGAGACGGATGGCGAAGGACAAGTTCACCGGGAAGGACCTACGACAGCAGCTGTCGTTGCTGCGCGAGCAGCACGCCGTCGCGTGCGTCGTCACGGTGAAGGAGGCGGAGACGCTGGCGCCTTACGACGCGCTGGTAGGGTGTCGTGTTCAGTCGCGCCCGGGACCAAGTGGCCACGCCTGATCAGCTCAGAACCCTCGTCCGCTTTGGGCTGGATCAGCTGCGGGTGCGCAACGCGCATCATGAGTTCGAGCACCTGTGTCGTCATCTCGCGAGAGCACGCGTCTGCAGCAACATCATTCCCAGTACGGGTCCAGTGAGCGCCGGTGGCGACCAGGGGCGCGACTTTGAGTCCTTCCGCACCTACATCGAGAACGACGGCACTGACCGCTCCATTTTCGCGGGCCTCGCGTCGTCGGCGCGTCTTGCCTTCGCCTGCACTCTCCAGTCAGACGACCTCGAGCGCAAAATTCGCGACGACGTGGCGACTATCTGTGCGTCGGGTTTTCCTGTTTCTGGTGTTCACGTCTTCATGATTGGTGACCTGCCGACCGCCAAGCGACATGCGCTGCAGACGTGGGCCAGCGACACGCATCACCTTGAGCTCGAACTTCACGATGGCAACTCGATCGCAGAGCTCCTGGTCGACCCCGAGACCTTCTGGATTGCGAGCAGGTATCTTGAAATACCCTCGGAACACTGTCCCGACCGGACAGGAAGCGCTTGGTACGAGGAGTTGGCGACGCGGGTCCGCGGGCAGCCTCAGACGTGCGCCACAGACGGCACCTTTTTCGAGCTGAAGCGACTTGTTCGCCACGCCACCGCCTCCAAGAAGCTCGCTTCGGATCTTCCAGAATTCATCGCGCGGCTGATGACCGTCGATGAAAGCGACCGTCGCTTGTGGCGTGCGGCAATGTACGAGGTCTTCGTTGCCTCACTTCGCGGACTCCGCACGCTGGAGGGCTTCGAGGATCAAATACGGCGCTACTTTGCCGACGCCGAGGCCACGACTTCGGCGGCTGACCTGCGAGATGCCTCGTGTCTCCTTGGGTACTGTACTGACGCTCGCGCGATGCACGTCTTGAATCTCGATGCTGAATCGTTGACGACATGGCGCGCACACCTGATCGACAGGGTCGACTCGCTACTCTCGGAGACCACTTCGGCAAGCACCCGATGCGCGTTGCTCGACGTGCGCTGGTACCTCGCGCTCTCGCCGTGGCCAGGTGCCAAGGCTCGGCCACCTCTCGACGACGCTTTCCCATGGTTGGAGCGCCTCACCGAGAATGTCACGGCGGCGAAGCTGTTTCCCCTCGCGAACTTGATCGACAATCTCACGCAATTCCAAGCAATGCTACGGGTCGACGACACGCGCCGGTACCAGGAACTCACGACGCGCCTCGACACTGTACTTGCGGAGCGCGAAGGCGAGCAAGCTGTCGCGAAGAAGCTATGCGCTCGCGCGATAGCCTTTCAGAAGGCCCGCAGACCACTTGTCGCCCTCAAGTTTATTCACGACGCCAACATCAAATGGTTCGCACACGAGACACTGCACGGCTCCCTTTTGGCGCAGTTGCTACTGGCCGACATTTACGATTCGCTCGGGCTAAGCAAGGCAGCCCAGTATTTTGCGCTTGGCGAAGCGTATCTTGCCCTCAACTCCGACGTTCCCGGCATCCGCGCGCTAGCGTCTCGTGGCCTCTTCGCTGCCGCGAAGTACGCGTACCACGCAGGCGAATGGTTCCGATTCCTCGACTTTGGCGAAGCGGCTCTGCGTGTACACGCGAGGTTCACGCCCGACCCGGGCAACCTCGATGTTCACGCGGGTTTCTCTGAGCTTGCGTTTGGGTCCGCTGGCATCCTCGTCTTGCTGGAGCAGCTCGACGCTCCAGCCCTAAGTCAGGTCCAGCCGAGAATCGAAAAGTGGGGGCTCGATTGGTTGCTCGATGGCATGCTCGCCGCAGCGCGCTCGGGTCACGGGAAGCTTACATTGGATGAGACCTGGGCGCAGCTGGAAGGACAATTACGAGGAAGACCCCTGAGCGACGCGGGCCGAACGCGTCGTCTGCATTGGCGGGCTCTTGGAGTGAGGTGGCGTTTTCGATGGCTAAACCGCCCGCCTACCGTGGCTGTCGCTGAACAGCTCGTCGCATGTCTTCAAGTCGTGCTAGCCGACCTCGCAGAGGAGGACCTTTGCCTTCTGCCCGCGACCGTCACCGTGCGAGTGCGGGTCGGTCCGCTGAACGTCATACAGGAGCCATCGAATCGCGGAAGCCGTTGGACGGTTACGATTCCCGCTGATCTGAGCATCGACGACGCCGTTGCGGCGACCATCGGGGTGGTCAGCGCCCTCCTCCACGACGTGTCGACGTTGCGTTCCAAGGTCTTCATGGGCGTCGTCGAGGAGCGGTTCAAGGCTGGACTGTCTTCGAAGGTGTTTATCGCCCGGCCATACTCAGAACTGTTCGCAACGTTCGTGCCAAGCTCAGGGGTCCTAGCAGCGAAGAGGGTAGCGCCAGCTTTGGTGGGGCGACGCTTTCGCCTTCGCCAACATCGGACGCTTGCCTGGAAGTCGACGCTCGGTCCCTTTTATCCGGCGGCCGACATCCAAACATGGCTCACCAATCGGTACACGCGGTTGCTGCCACCGATATCGAGCACACTTGCCGCGCTGCGCGCGGACAGGAATTTCCAAGTGATACTCGCGGCTCTGCGCGAGTCACGGTGGCGTGACTGGCATGTCCTGAATGCAATCTATTCCATTGCCTTCAACGAGAGGGCTCGAGTTGCGGGAGCGCGGACGCCGGAGCAACTCCATCGGTTTCGAGAGGGGTTCGACCTCATGCGGGTGTCTGCTCCCGACGACGTCAGGCTCTTTAGTGAGAGACGGCTGCGCGAAGCGCAGTTCTTGAACATGCTGTCCACGCTGAAGATCCTCGGTCATGAGGTCCATCAGGAGACACCTGCCTTCAAAGCAATCGAGCGTTTTCTCGCGTCTCGCTACCGCTACTTCCACGACGACGTCGAGCACGACGATCCCTTCTGCCCACCGTGACCGTACTTCGCTGCGACGCGAGCCGAGGACGCCTGCGGTCGTCTTGGTTCTCGTTCGGCGAGCACTACTTTTTCGCGGCGAAGTAGGTCGTCGCCCTTTTCACGCCCTTCTTCGTGAGCTTCCGCGAGTCCAGGCCCTCCTTCAGCGGTCGGGGTAACTCGTTCGACTTCATCCCCAACGCCTTGCCGATCTCCTCGGAGCGCATGCCGTTGGCCTTCTTTGCCACGGCTTCGACGATGCGCGAGACGATCTTCGCGATCTCCTCCCGGTTCCGCCGCATCAGCGGCTTCTTCGACGCCTTGCCGGTCGCCGCCTTCTTCGCCGTGGGCGCCGCCGTCACGGCCGCGGCAACCTTCGCCGCCGGTGCAGCCGTCGTCTTCTTCGCGGGCCTCCCGCGCTTCCTCTTCGGCGACGAGGGCGAGCGTGACGAGGCCCCCGACGACCCCGAGGTCAGCGCGGCAATATCGGCGAAAGAGGCGCTCGAGAGAGCCCGCACGATGCTCACCGCGAAGTCGGACGCGAGGCTGCTGATCTGTTGCTGGAGGTTGGCCATGGGCGGCATCCAAGCACATGTCTTGGGGGTGCTCCACGATTTTGCGGGTCGCGGACGCTCGCGCTTGGGACCGCGAGGTCGAGTTCCGCGCGGTGCGGGCGCCAGGCTAAGAGACGCGCCGGGGCTCAACTTCAACGAGTCGTCCGCAGGAGCCGACTCGTCGAGCCTGTCCCGCGCCGCCGGAGGCCCACGTCAGAGCTCTGGCGGTGGCGTCGTGTCCGTCGGCAGTTTCTCGTTGTCCTCGGGGTAGTGCGGCCCCAGGTCGTCGGCGGGTTTGACCGGCACTCCGATGAAATCTGGCCCGTACTTCGCCGCGAGGAAGCGCTCGCGGTAGAGGAAGTACGCAGCCTCGCAGACGTTGGCCGTGAAGTACGCGTTGAAGCCACCGCCGACGATCGCACCGGCGGCGGGGAGCACCTGAGCCAGCTTCGCCTTCGTGAGCCGGATGCCGAGCGCCTTCGCGATCTGCTGGATGATCTGTACGAACGCGTGCTGCTGGAGGTCCTTCCACGCCCTCTTCCTTGCGACGTCCTGGCCGATCTTGACGAGCTGGGCCATCGCGACGACCTTGGAACTGTCGCTGGGGCTCGACGCCAGGCCCAGCACGTTCATGGCGAACAGCTTCTCCTGCTGAAGCGAGACGTTGAAGCCGCAGTAGGTCGCGTACTCCCCGATCGCACGCAGGTTCAGCGCGACCACCGCCACGACGTCAGGAGGGATTCCAGGTAGACCGGCGGCACCGAGCGCTGCACCCTCCGTCAGCGCGAGGCCCTTGTACTTCGCCGCCAGCCAGCCGATGGTCTTGTCCACGTGCTCCAGGTCGACCTTCAGGAGGTCGGCATGGGTCTTGACGTTGGAGTGTCCCGCGTCGCGGTACTCGCCGAAGATCGCCTCCTCCCGCACACTCCACTGGGCCGCGTCGTTAGCGAGACCGACCAGACCCCCGACGCTCTTCTGGATGACCCAGCCAACGCCTGGCGTCTTCATGAGCAGATCGCCGGCCTTGTCGAGCGGCCAGTTCACCACCTGCATGGCCTTGTCGAACCAACCCAGTGTGGGGTTCTTCCACGCCTGGATCTCCTTCCATGCCTGCTTTTCGTACGGTGATGGCTGCATCGGTCCCTCCGCGTTCGACATCGCTTCCCTGACGATGACACCACAATCGTGTTGCTAGTCAACTCTAACGGGCGTTCACCTTCCGGCATGCATCCACGACGCTCGGGCTCGTGTCGTTCGGCAGGGAAATCAGGCGGAGGCGCGAGGCGGTCGGCTGGACGATCGAGGAGCTAGCAGAACGCGCGGGGCTCTCGCCGAACTACATCGGGACGGTCGAGAACGGACGGCGCGACCCGTCGCTCTCGACCATCCTGGCCCTGGCGAAGGGCCTGCGCGTGCCGGCGGGCGAGCTCCTCGGCGGAACGAGGGAGCTCTCGCCGGCGGGCTGCGAGGTCGGCCGACTGTTCGATGCCGCGACCCCCGAAGGTCAGCGTCTCGCCCGGGACCTGCTCCTCGCCCTTCGGAAGCGGCGCTGACCGACGATGTGACCGACCGCCTCGGCCATCGCATCCTCCAGTCGCTTGTACAGACGCCGGAGCTCGGCCGGGGTCAGGGGAACGAAGACGTCGGCCTCGGACTCGCCCCCGGCCGCGACGTCGAGCTCGGCCGCGTTGAGGAGCACCGTGCCGTCCGAGGTCACCGCAAGGGGTGCCCGGGCCCGCCTCTTCTTCATGGACGGCACGCCCCGGCGTACGGGCACGTGGAGCATTGCCACCCGCGGTTCGGGAGGTCGACGCCGGCCTCCACGGCCTTCTGGACGCCGAAGGCGATCTCGACGAGCTCGTCCTCGTCGCCGCCGTGACGGACCACGGTCTCCCGCTGGACGTCGGGCTTCTTCCCCTTCGTCGTGATCAAGAACCGGAGCTCGGTTCCGTCGTAGCCTTCCTGCCGCGCGGCCATCCCGTAGGCCGTCGCCTGGAGGTCGGACTCGAACTGGTCGGGCGACCACTTCCTCTTCGCGGACTTGAGCTCCCAGATGGCGCCCGTCCCGCCCTCCAAGACGACGGCGTCGAGGGCGCCGATGAGCGGCACGGCGAGGAGCTCCCCCGTGTGCGGGTGGGCGAGTTCGAGCTCGAACGGGATCTCCACGCCGAGCGTCTGCTCCGGCCTCGGGACCTTCGCGAGGAAGACGTCGAGCATGCCGACGGCGGTGTCGACGAGGGAGCCCTCGTCCTCATCGGCGTCGTCGAAGAGCACGTTCCCTTCGCCGCGGATCCGCGCGACGAGGTCGTCGCGCAGGTGGTCCTGGAGGTCGGCGTGCGCGACCTGGTCCTCGACGAGCCAGCGGCCGATGACCGAGTGCCAGGCCGAGCCGAAGACGAGGGCGACCGCTCGGAAGGCAGGCGTGACCTTCAGGGTGTAGTGGAGGAAGAAGCGCCGGGGGCAGAGTAAGTACTCCTTGATCGCGGAGACGCTGGTGTGCGGCTTCCTTCTGAGCTCGATGAGCGAAGGGTTCATGTTGACCTCGTGGAAGTGAAGGAGGCTGAGCGCGCCTGTGGCGGGCGCGCTCGACCTCCTCCGGGTTGTGGTTCTTCGTCAGCCGCCGTTCGCGCCCATCAACTCCGAGAGGAACGAGGACGCTTCGCGGCGCGAGAGATGCTGGACGTCGGTCTTCTCGAACCGCTCCTCCAGCATCTTGGAGAGCATCGCGCGCTGGATGTTCTGCCGCCGCGCGAGGCTCTGGATGGTCGTGAGCTGCTTGCCGGTGAGCCGATCGGCCGGGGAGGTCGCGCTCGCCGGCGGCGGCGGAGCGTGTTCGCGCGTCTGCTCGGCGGCCTTCGGCGCCGCACCGTAGAGCTCCAGCCCGACGCCGAGGAGGGACGCAGCCTTCTTGAGCGCATCGCTCCCGGCCGCCTTGAGGTCGTCGGCGATCGAGACGGGCTTCCCGCGGTCCCTCGTGATCCTCGAGCCGCCGAACGCCGTCTTGATGACGCCGTCCGCGGTGAGCTTCGCCACGACGACGACCTCGTCCTCGAGGATCTGGTGCTCGACGATCTCGAACGACCACGCATCGCAGCCCTCGTTCAGACGGGCGATGACGGAGTGCGTCTCGAGGTAGCTCAGCATCTTGCCGCCTTGGCCCTCGCGCTGCTTCACGAGCTCGGCCGGGAACGGGCGCGTGAGGATGTCCTTCTTCATCACGCCACCCCGACACGCGCGGCGAGGATGTCGCCGGCGATCGCCTCGAGCTCGAGTCGCCGGGCGGGAACCGCGGTCTTCGCCGACGCCGTGAGGGCGTTGAGGAAGCCGTAGAGCGGCAGGTGCTCGGGGAGCGCCGCCGTGCCGGCCTCCCTCTGCAGCTCGTCCTCGAAGGACTTGCGCTCGAGGATGGTGAGCTCGCGCATTGCCTCGACCTGCTTCAGCACGTCGTCGACCATGTGGCTGACGGACCGCTGCCACTGGCCGATGAGGCCGCGCGCGTGGGTCATCGCCTCGGGGATGGCCTCGGCGACGGCCGCCTTCAGGCGATCCGTGTCACCGACGTGGCGGAAGGAGAGGTGGCCCCTCCGCTCGGGCGCACGGAGACCGTTCAGGCAGACGAGCCGCCACACCACGGGTGAGAGGTGGATGGCGCTCCGGCCGAAGCTCGACGTCGAGATGTCGAGGCCGACGGTGGACGTGTCGCCGACCTTCATCTCCTTCGCCTCGCCAGGGATGATGAGCCGGAGGTTGTCGACGAGGCCGCTCGCCACGCCGCGAACACGCACCGTCGGGAGGAGGTCGTACTTCACGAGCGCGTCCCTCACGCACTCGAGGAGCTCCTCGGGGTCGAGGGGCGCGTACCGACCGCTCACGATCGCGGAGACCTCCTCGCCCCTCATGCGCAGCGTCGCCGACGACCGCTCGTCGTGCTCCGCCATGAGGTAGTTCGTCGTGGCGAGCTGGAGCGGCGCCGGCAGCTTCCGGATGAAGTCGGGCGGCGCGCCGATGCGGGCCATCAGGTTCGAGAAGGCCGTCGACCGGAGCGGCTTCGGCTCGTGGTGCCGGGCGAGCGGGACGAGCGTGAAGCTCCCGTCCCTCGGCGCGATCGCCCAGGTCTTGAGGTCGCCGACGGGGATGTCCTCGGCGGCGCCGTCGTGCTTGTGCGCCTTGATGATCCGCTCGGCAGCCTCGTCGAACGAGAGCTCGACGTCCTGCCAGCTCGAGGGCATGTCGGGCGCGGTGCGGAGGGGCGGCGGCAGCGGGTTCGCGCTGGCGATGGTGGGGGTGGGTCCGTTCATGGAGATGTCCTTCTGGTTGGAGATGGGGCGCGCGTGCGACGCAGCCCCGGGTGGAAGAAGCTCGGCCCGACGACGCGCGCGGCGTCACGAGCTCAGGTGTGGATCGCCCAGCCGACGCAGGGCGTGAGCGAGACGGCGAACGTCGGCGCAGATCCGTTGCCGTTGCCGTCGTGGCTGCCGTGGAAGAGGAGCCCACCCTCGAAGAGGTAGGCCCACTCGCCCTCGGCGTTCTTCTGCTGGATGATGAACCCGAACGAGTACGGCGCCGCGTCCTTGTACAGCCGCACGCGCGAGCGGTCCTCGCCGTTCTTGTCCTTACCGCCGTACGATTCGAGGTACGCGAGGCGGTTCGCCAACGCCTCGTTTTTGTTTCCGGGATCGTCGTAGAGGCCGGCGTTCTTCGCGAAGGCGACGACCTCGTCGTAGTACGCCTTGTTCTCGATGAGGAGCATGGTCGTAGATGAGCCGGAGCAGACGCCGCGCGTCGCTCCGGGCTTCTGGGTGAAGGTGATCTCGGCGCCGGAGGACCGGCCTCGAGGGTGCGTCGGGCGAGTTACAGCCCGAGCTCCGCGACGATGTCGCCGAGGAGCGCGGGCGCCCGCTGTCTGCGCTCGACGCGACGAACGGGCTCGGGTCGCCGGAGATCGACGACGAGGACGTCGGCCTCACGCTCGAGCGCCTGCGGCCGCAGGTTGAGACGACCGCGACCGGCGCGCCAGACGAAGTGGAGCCCCTCGGCGTCCACGAACGCACCGAGATCGAGGAAGATCCGCAGGTTCATCCGAGCCGCGAGGAGGGTCGACCGGCGGAACAGCATCGCCTGCTCCCCGCCGGTCTCGAGGCCGATGTACTTCTTCTTCGGGTCGGCGAGCGCGTCTCCGAGAAGCACATCGGCCTCGATGACGACCCGCCCGGCCTCGTGAACGGCGGTCGCCTTGAGCCCCCGCGCGGCGGTCTCGGCGCGGCGGACCCGGTCCGCTTCCTTCCGTCGCGTTGCCCGCGCCTACATCCTCCCGATCCCGGGCGCCAGCTCGAGGGCGAGGCTGGCGTCGTCTCGGTCGCCGCGCGTGCTGGGTGACACGCCGAGCTCCAGGGCGAGCGCCGGCTCGTCGTCGAGGAACCGCGCCAGGTTGTGCTCGCCCGGCGCGGCGAGCGCGTAGAGCCGCAGAAGCTCGGGGACCGGACTACTCCGCGGCGGCATCCTCGACACCCGTCGGCTCGGGCATGTCGATCCCAGGCCCCGGGAGGACGGGCGCGGCCGGTGCGCCCGAGGGGTTGTTCTTCTTCTTGCCCCTCGCGATGACGGTCGCGATGAACGCGAGGTCGACGTTGCCGTTCGCGAGGCGGCGGATGCGCCGCACCACGGCGTAGGGGTTGTCGGCGCGGGAGACGCGGACGACGTCGGTGCCGAAGTGACCGAGGAGCAGGCGGCGCTCGGCCAACGTGGCCGGACGCAGAAGACGACCGCAGACGCGCATGGTGACCTCCGAAAAGGAGACGCCCGCGACGTGGACGGTTCCACGTGCGGGCGCTCGGGTTGACGTTGACGTTGAACGGTGGTTGTTCGGCGCTACCTGCGAAGCCAGTCCTCGTCCTCGAAGGACAGGTTCGGCTCGTCGTGGTAGCCCCGGTCCCGCCTGAATGGCGGGGCGTATCGCTGTTGCGGCGCCTGGTACCGGCCCGTGGTGTCGTGGCCAACGTTCACCGCGAGCATCACGATCGGGCGGTTCCGCTCGACGAGGACGACGCCGGTGTATTCGGAGCCGTCGTCGGCGACGAGGCGGACGCCGTGGGGAGGACGCGCCGCATCGGCGATCCAGTCGGCGACGTTGCGGAGGCGCGGACGACCGAGGGCGACCCCCCGAAGGAAGACGTCGACCAGCGCGTCGCCGAGACCTGTCACGAGCTCGGCCAGATGGCCTCGCTGATCACGGCCACGAGGAGGCCGGCCGCCGCGGCCGCGGCTCCCTTCTTGAAGCTGTCGTTGCCGACGACCCGGTTGATGAACGAGCTGTCGCTGGTGCTGGGCGTGGAGTCGTTGCTCTTCATGA
>SXGT01203375.1_pt1 | contig 10715 bp, 7 predicted proteins | sample 3176221 | NCBI WGS metagenome assembly SXGT01 (sample SAMN11356862, study PRJNA531348) | freshwater metagenome | isolation source: freshwater sample F1-120 | place: China: Fuxian Lake, Yuxi | collected 2017-12-25
GGCTATCTTCGGTTGAGCCGCTAACTTTGCTATCAATAAGAGCGGTTCCGGAATCGGTCCCGTTTCCAGCAGATTCCGCTCTATCGCTGTCCGCACTAATGCTAATGCCGCTAACTCCGTTTCCGGATTGAATGGTATCTGACACTGGCGAAGTGTTTTCGCGGCTTGCCTGTTTATCGGGTGTTGATTGAATGTGTTGACGGTCATTTCTTATACCCTCCAATAATGCTGGTAAATCGGCCACCGAATCTACTTTGCCGGTCAATATCGGCTGCGTCGTGACCCCGTTTTTGTCGATTACTAAAATTTGATTGTCGAATGTGGTTCCGTATTTAGCATATTCTCGCCCGGAAATGCCTATATTGGCCCTTACATTGTATTTGGCTTGTATATCCTTCCACCATGAAGCAAAGGCAGGCTTATCCGCGGCCATTCCGTTCCCAACAATCGCCACCAATCGCCCACCTTGCTCTAGGCGCTTTAATGCCTGTTCGAGATGTCTTGCGCCATTAGTTGTGTCCCGCTGCCCTTGTATACGACCAGCAGACGAACTAAATGGTGGATTCATTACAACCACTGTCGGCTTAAACTCGATAGGTAGAACGTTATCCAACTGCTCAGCATTCTCTTTAAATATTGTCGCCTCGGGAAACAAGGCACCCAATAGAGCTTGTCTACGAGGGGACAATTCATTCAGAATCAGTGTGGCCCCAACCATCTTCGACCATATGGCCAAGTCTCCTGTACCAGCAGACGGCTCGGCCATAACATCATCCTTTTTGACATTCGCAACCCAATTAGCGACAAAAGAGAGCGCGGGCGGTGTGCTGAACTGCTGGAATTCCTCCATTTCTTCATCACGTCGCGTCTGAGTAGGCAATCGTTGAATCCGATTTGTTAAGTCAACGACCTTTAGCTTGGCTTCGTCGGCATTCAATGCGGTCCAAGTCGCGTCTTCGGTCCCGAGCAAGTGGATGTTAAAAGCGGCCTCTAAGGCATCATAAGCATCCTTAGATAAATAATCGCCACCGGCCTGGGTTCCACCAAACGCACGATTCGCTTCCTCGGTTAATATCTTTGATGTAATACCGCCTTCTTCACTCAAGCGTTGCGCCAATCTTAATGCGAGTAAATGCCGAGCATCGTTCGGGGATGAGTCCAGGCTTTCCTTAACCGCCACCACCGGTTTGTCAACCGGCGTTGGCTCGGGAACAAGCCAATCTTCAAAAAAATTGAAAAAATCAAGTTGTCCTTGATTAGAAATAGGTTTCTTCGCCATTGGTCAGACACCTATTCATGATTTACTGAATCGATACGGCTTTCTAATGCATCAGCCTCATTTAAGGCGTCCTCATTGAATGCACCAAGCCGTTCGGCTTCGTCAGGATCGAAGTCCACGACAGAACCAGGCACCATAGCATCAAGCAGCTTCACCCCCACTACGTCGACCGCATCAACCTCTAACTCCATTTCTAATTCCGTATCGACATTCAAATCATTTACACCGTCACCGTTACTCATCACGTCCACCCTGTTTACTAATGTTAAAATCCGGTTTTCCTTTAACGTCTTGATACGTCTGCTTGCACGTTGGAAACCCACTACACCCCCACCAAAACGCTCCCTTTTTTCGCCCTGGCCGCCTCGACAAGCCCTTTCCACATGACATGCATTTATGAACATCAGACACTAGAGACGCTTGTTTGGGGACAGGCCGACCATCCTTGTCTTCAGCGGCATGCCGGCACCCATCAGAGAACCCAGTACAGCCCCAGAAAAATTCGTTTTTGTCCTTTTTCTTAATCCGGCGCAAAGGCTTTCCGCAATCCGGACAAGGATTGAAAGCAACTTTGATCCCAATGCCATTCTGCTTGACGTTAGCCACCTCTATACCGATGTACTCCATCAACTCAGTGACAAAAGTAATCGCATTGATGTCGCCGCTTTGGATAGCTCTTTGCTGTTCGTGCCATAGAGCGGTCATATCGGGATATTTAGCTTTATCGGGCAAAGTGTCGTAAAACTCTCGCCCTGTAGGAGTGCTTATAATGTTGTTACCCTTTTCCATCAGATAGCCACGATCAAACAAAGTAGCAATGATGGTGTCACGTGTCGCCGGAGTACCAATACCACCATGCTCGCCTTCCTTGCCCTTGTCCTTTTCGATAAGGAGCTTTCGTAGACGATCATCCCGAACATATTGAGCGACGCGAGTAAGGTCTGTTAACAGGGTGGCCATTGTGTACAGTGGTCGCGGCTTCGTTTCCATCTTACTTGCAACGGCTTCCGTACAATCGCCGCCCTCGCCTGCCTTTAACACGCGAAGATCCTGAGCTATGTCGTTTGCATCACCCTCCAGATCCTCATTACCTATATCGTTTCGATATAACGCCTTCCATCCCGACAAGGTAGTGACGTTCGAGCGAACAGCAAACCGATGCGTAGCGGCTTCAAGAATAATATCGGTTTGATCGTATTGATGCTTGGGCCAGAATTGCGCGATATAGGCACGGGCAATGAGCATGTATATCTTCTGCTCGCCATCAGTCAGATTAGAAAAATCGGCGGTCGCCTCAGTGGGAATGATGCCGTGGTGGGCGCTAACCTTCGACGAATTGAATGCACGGCTCTTTAGTGACGGATCGGCCCTTTGCGCGACAAGTGTTAGCGTCGGAGCCGTCTTAGCAATAGCAGCCAAAACGTTCGGAGCATCGGCATGTTGATCTTCACTGAGATATTCGCAGTCACTTCGATTGTATGTAATCAGCTTGTGTTTCTCGCGCAATGATTGGGTTATGTCCTTAACGGAATTCGGCTTCATCCCAAACTTACGCGATGCGTCTGTTTGGAGCTTCAAAAGGTTGTAAGGAAGTGGAGGGTGCTGTTCTTTCTTTTTTGTACTAGCGCTAACAAGTTTAGCCGGCGAACCTTTCGCGGCATCCGCGACACCTTGTGCATGGTCCTGATTCGATAGACGACCTTTTTCATCTACTGGATCGCCGTCAACAACTTGATAGCGTGCAGGAAATGCCAAACCACTAAAAGCAAACTGTCCAATGACATTGTAGTAATAGCTCTTGGTATGCGCCTCAAACTCTCTATCCCTTCTAACAACCAAACCAAGGATAGGAGTCTGTACTCGTCCAACACTCAACACACCTTGAAAACCAGCCTTATTCGCGGCCAGCGTATATGCACGACTCATGTTATAACCGTATAGCTGATCTCCGACGCTTCTGGCCTCCGCAGCCGCCGACAAACCGGCGAACTCCCGATTGTCCCTCATACTCGCAAGCGACCTCTTAACGACACTGATATTGTTATCATTGATGAGCAACCGTTTAACAGGCAACGAACAAGACGCATACTCCAATATTTCATCAACCAATAGCTGACCTTCCTCGTCTGGATCGCCCGCGTGTACAACGCTACTGGCTTGTTTTAATAATGTGGTGATAATCTTGAGCTGGTCTTTTTTATCGTTTGACGGTTTTTTCTGCCAAGGGATATGCGAAATAGGCAGATCATCCATATTCCACTTACTGAAACGAGGATCGTAGTCCTCTGGGTCCAACAATTGCAGCATGTGACCGTAGCACCACGTCACAAAGCTATCACCACAATCATAGAAACCGTCTTTGCGCGATCCCCCGCCCAAACCATCAACAATGGCTTTAGCCAGATCGGGCTTTTCTGCAATAAACAATTGCATGAAAACCTCCTTTTTACCAAGTGAAAACCGGGCGGATAACACCCTTGATTTGAGAGCGTTCAACTAAGCCGAAATAGCGACCATCAAATGAACCTGCGTTTATATCCGTCATAAGCAAAACCTCTGACTCAGTTAATTCTTTGGTGGTCCTAAATCTCGGCATAGGGCGTCCCGCCCCATCAAGTGCAGAAGGAGCGCTAAATGACAATAAAACATCATTTACTCGCACACCATCGTCACCAATCGAAATGACATCCGTTTTAGCCGCTAAAATTTTCTTCATCATGAATCCATATCCACCTGGGCAGTAACCAGCACCGATATAACCCCTAGTCATGGCTAAATCGAAGACCTCTCGTTGTGGAGGACAGAACATTACATAGGCACCCTTCTCCACCGGGTCGTTGGTTTCCCAGTAAAGGCCAACTGGAATGCTACGTGTTGAATTGAATCGCGCACCAACGGCGTAGGCGATTCCACATAATGCGAGATAGGAGATACCAAGCATGGCAATCAATGAAGTAAGCCGCATCATAACTTGATGGCCTCATCACGCCTTGCTTCATGCGTCTTAAGTAACTTATCGGAAACCTTAGGAGGCGGAATAGATGCTCTGGCCTGAAATACCGGATCCTTGAAATATAGGGGCTGGACACCGTAAATAGCAGGGTAGCCTGCGGCATAAATCACCATGTCCCCCGGTTTCTCAATCAACCCATCTGCTCCCTTAACCGGACCAGGCATGCGTAAACATTCATCCGGAGTCAACAGGGGCCGTTGTACTTCCTGAATGGTCCTAGAGACTTGCGCCAATAACGCGCTGGTTCGCCGACCGCTGGTTGTAATTTGTTCTTTTGCAACTGTGGTTTGACCCGTCAGTTTGGATAGATGATCAGCAGTCTCTACCCTGTTTGGTGGATAAGCATTCTGTACATGACAGTTAGAGGTTATCGATTCGTCAGCTCCATACCCCGTTTCACGACTTTTTAATTGATTAATATCTTGGCAAATCAGATAGCACTTAATCCCGTAACCCGCCACAAAAGCCAGAGACTCTTGCAAAATCTCCAGTCTGCCGAGACTAGGAAACTCGTCGAGCATCATTAGCATTCGATGCTTGTAATGAGCTTTAGGACGACCATTCTCGAATTCCATCTTGTCAGCCAAAAGCCTGACAATCATATTCACCATAACCCTAACTAACGGTCTTAGCCGCGCTTTATCATTAGGCTGGGTGACTATGTATAAACTGACTGGATCATCGAAGTTCATCAGATCTTTGATGCGAAACTCAGACTTACGCACATTGCGCTGAACAACTGGATCGCGATACAAAGCGAGATACGACTTGGCCGTAGAGAGAACAGAACCAGCCTCTTCTGGAGGACGATCCATCATATCCCGAGCGGCAGAGCCAACCACCGGATGGTTTTTACCAAATGCATGCCCGTAGGTTGTCATTTCCACCCAAAGCTCGGCAATGTCTCTATTAGGATCAGACATAATGGCATCCACAATAGGAAGAGATGCCTCGCCACCCTCATCCCTGGCCTTATACAGAACATGCATAATCACACCGACAAGCAAAGCCTGAGCTGTTTTCTGCCAATGCGTTTCTAAGCCCTTACCATCTGGATCAACTATCAAGGTTGCCAAATTCTGGACATCGCCGACTTCATACTCCGTACCAAGCCTAATCTCATCCAATGGGTTCCAACATACACTACCTTGCAGTGCGGCCGGCTCAAAACGCAAAACCTTATTCCTGGCATATTTTTTTCGCCAACCTGACGTTAGAGCCCATAGCTCGCCCTTTAAGTCGGTAACAACCGCGCTACGTTCCCAAGACAATAGCGTAGGAATAACTAAACCGACGCCCTTACCTGAGCGAGTCGGCGCATAACATAGTACGTGCTCTGGACCGTTATGCCGCAAGTATCGTGTAACACCTTTCTTGTCGACCCATGCACCTACATAGACCCCTGAAACCGGCTCAGGCCTTTTACCGAAGAGCCGAGTAAATAAACCGGCAGAACGAGGCAACAAGCCGGCCTCTTCAATATCCTTCTTGTTAGCCCATCGGGCGGAGCCATGCAAATACGGATTAACCTTCGATGAATTCGCAATCACCATCTTTGCAACAACCAACCCGAGTAAACCGACAGCAGTAACGGACATACCAACACTGCCCGCTTTCATGAAGCTGTCCTGATATAACCCATACCAATCACTAGACCAACGCAGTACAGCCCACGGTGCGTATATATGGTTGTAATGAGGGCCCAGCGTAGACTGGTAATTAAATTCATCGGCAAAGAACTGGGTTGCCGATTGAAGGCCAGCGACTAACGATGTAACGGCCAACGCAGGTATGACGATTCCAACACGAGGTTTACCTGCGCGGATTTGGGGGCCGACTGCATTGTTAAATTTATCTTTCATTTGATACGCCCCTTTTAGCGGCTAAAAGGCAAAAACCCTATGACTGATGTTATGGCTAACATCGCCCATAGCATTCAATGTTTTTGATAAGCTGATTATCTATGAAAAGATACTATCAACAATGACTTACAAAGGCAAATACCTTAATTTTTTTTTGATTTTAGCCCCAGAAGAAACCGAGGCGTATGCCTAACAAATAAAAGAAGCGGCTATCTACTTCGGCCTTTTGCGAGCGTTATTGAACCGGACTCACCAACAGATACAGCGTCACCTATCGATAAACGCTGTAGCCGTGCCGCCATCGGTTCATCGACTGGCAAGACACACACAACATCATCACGCTTTAGGAGCAGAAGAGCCGTGCCGTCAACGCGTCTTAAGCCAGCAAAAGATAGCGTACCAGCATCGCCTTCACTGTATCGCCTATGCATCGGCACATTGATACCCCTTAACCGCTTTTCTTCACGCTCAGCAATGTATTTATCGGCCTCAACAGATACAATCAATCCTGCCCCAGAAACTGACCGTCGCAATGCGTTATTACGCTCGGCTCCTTGCTGCTCCACACCACCAGATACATTGCCCGACAGTAGCATTTCAACTCCTGCGGCGAAGCGAACCATAGCGAGACTGGACAAGTCTCGCAAACGGTTGCGGCTTTCGGGCGGCGGTCTTCGCCCAACGCCGCTAACGTTGGGCTTATTGATGGCTCCGAAGAATCCATACCATCGCCCTGCTCCATTGGCATTATGGACTCCTGATCCAATGCCGCTAACGCCGCTTCCAATTCCTCTTCCTCGCTCAGATTGTTGTTCATTTCTGTTCACCGTAGTGTTATTCAATAAAGACCGCCTTTGCCGCTCCAGGACAGGATCGGCAAAAACCAAAGGAATGCCGGCATCAACCGCCGTTCTTACAATTCGTGCTTTGAATTCGGCACTACCCGAAACCGTGATTGTGCTCCCGTACCTTTCCATCGCCATCCGCAATGCCACCTCCAACCCATCAGCGGAAGAACCTCGGGAAACCTTAAGCTTGTCGCCATCATCACGGATCGCCGAAGAACCAGCGCGGTAAATTATGGTGCCTTTCTTTGTGACTCCATCCAGCTTAACTTTCACACCATGACGTATTCGCGCACCACCTATTCCACCGATAGTATCCCCACTCAATCCTTGCGCAGCATCCCGAGCCCGTAAAGCATTAAGAGCATCAACATCACCAGAAGACGCCTTACGTCTCAACCAATCAGCCCACTGTTGCGGCCTGTGACGTTCAAATATTGCCTGCCTTTCCGCCTGGCATTGCTGATTAGCATGTTGAATGTCGGCCAATAACGACTTGCTTGCCAATGCATACAGAATCTTCTTTTCGATGCGAGACTTCGTAGAGAGCTTTATCACAGCCCGCTTTAACTTGGCCGCTCGCTTTGCGGCATCTATCTTGCGAGCCCTCTCTTCACGCACCGACTTCCATTGTTGAGCACGCAACGCCCGTTGATTAGCCTGTTCATTTTTATACCGAGCAAATAACAGCGTTGTATCAAGCCTGGATCCAACCGGCCTCGGCTCATATACCTTCCCTCGCCCGGTAGATTGCGAAGCGACACCCGAGTCTTTAGAAAGAGACTCGAACACACCAAGACGACCCTCAAGTTTTCCCTTTGATAAATCACGTGCAACGGTACTAGCCTTAACCATCAAACCATCATGATCAGCAATGACAAAACCAGTCCCTCTTTCCTGCAACGTAAGGCCGTGCTCGCGAAGCACCTTGTGAAATTCATCCCAAGAGGCTGCCGCATGGAGTTGATCTAAACATTCACGCCGAACCCAACTGAGCAAGCTTTCAACACCAGCATGACGCTCCATGTCGGCAGCTCGGTTTTCACTTGCCACTTTGTTGGATTGATGATTATCTCGCTCAAGACCATACTTTATCTCTATGGCCTCGCACAGCTTACCGAGAACCTTATGGTCGTTATATGAGTTATGAATGGTTAAACGTGTCGGATGAATTTTATTGATGGCAATATGCATGTGCAGATTATCCGTGTCGCAATGGACAGCACTAACACGCTGATGCTCACCATACCCTAACCCTTCGCAAATACTTCTTTCTATCTCCTTTAGGACTTCATTACTAGGCCGCTCGCCTTCACGAAAACTTAAAATAAGGTGATAGGTCTTGTCCGATTCAGCGCGGGTATTCATTCCTTGAACAGCGGTTACTTCGATGATTGCAGCCGTTAAATCCTCCGACTGACAGTTAGTCACAGAAGTGTATTCAACACGCTCTTTCTTATCCTGATCGTCAGATATGTAACTGACAAGAGCATCGAAGTCGCTTTTCTTGATCGACTTCATCGGAACATGTTTCGCGATCATAAGCGCGAAATTTTAGCCGCTAAAATCACAGGTCGGACCTTGGCATTATTACCGCCTTCATAACTTCAACCATTTTGTCTTGCGTAGCCTCGATACGTGCAAGTGCAGCCCTAATAGTGGACTCACCGAACTGTGCGGTGCGAGCATCATTCGTTAGCCAGAGCTTCAGCAATCCACCAAGCCGCCCCAAATCGCCATTGATCTTAGCGAGCTCCATAACGCGCTCGTTGTCGGTAATGCTTTTAGGAGCATAACCAAGACCAAGGAATCTCAAGTAGGCAGATTTGCTATGGCCGGTTTGCCGAGCATTCGCCTCAATAGCCGCCTTTTCATCTGGAGTAACCCACACATAGATCGGGGTACTTCCCTTCCTCGTCGCCTTCTTCTCTGTCATGTTCCCCTCTGATGTTCAACTATCGGCGGCAGCCGATTGACCTCGTAGAGCAGGATTCCCATTGAGTGCATAGCGCGACTAAAGGGAAGTGAAGTACATGTGTCGGCTTCGCCGGTACATGTACTTCACATATCCTGCCCCGACCATACGGTCGGTGACTCCACAACATGTTATCACCATAATCTCAAAAAACACCAAAACGGACGATCAAAACGCAAAAAAATAATAGACATATAAAAATAACTTCCTATAAACTAAAGATAATTCTATATATATAGCTTATGTTTTTACGCCATAATTGACGAAAAATTGCCCCAAAAGTTGACTGAGCCGCACTTCCAGTGAAATGAAATGAATAAACGTTATCCAGAACAGCTAGCGGAGTGGGTGAAGAAAAAGCAATCGGTGAAAAAGCGCGACCGAAATCTCGTAATGTTCCAAGCCGTAAAAGAAGATGTTCGCGAAGCAATCGCCGCAGGCTATTCAATACGAACAATCTGGGAGCATATGCACGAAGTCCAGCGTGTCACGATTGGGTATCACCAGTTCTTGAAGTACACAAACCAAGTGATCAAGAAGCACCAAGAAATGCCAACTAAAGAACAGATAACGCAGACCGAACCCAAGAAAGGAGGGCAGCCAGCACACAAGACACCCGATAACCGAACCCCCAAAAACCCGCAAAAACCACAAAACTTCATTTTCGATCCATCACCCAATAAAGAGGACTGGCTCTAATGGCAAAAATACACATGGTATTACAAGGCAAAGGCGGCGTAGGCAAAAGCCTAATAGCCGCCTTGATCGCTCAATATAAAGTGAGCAAGGGACAAACCCCGCTTTGCGTAGACACCGACCCAGTGAATGCTACGCTCAACGGATACAAGAAACTCAATGTCACTAAACTCGACATCCTAGATGGCGATGAAATCAACTCACGCCATTTCGACAAACTAATCGAAATGATCGCCACAAGCGAAAGCGATATAGTCATCGATAATGGAGCAAGCTCATTCGTACCACTATCGAATTACCTAATGACAAATGCAGTACCCCAACTACTAAAGGAAATGGGCCATACACTTGTCATTCACACCGTTGTAACTGGCGGACAAGCATTAGTAGATACCGTGGCCGGCTTCGGACAACTGGTTCAACAATATCCAGAGGAAGCCGAATTTGTCGTGTGGTTGAATCCGTACTGGGGACCAATAGAAGACAACGGCAAGGGATTCGAGCAAATGAAAGCCTACACCGCAAATAAAACACGTGTTGCGGCTATTGTAAAAATACCGGAACTAAAGGCCGAAACGTTCGGACGCGACCTAAGCGATATGTTGCAAGACAAAATGACATTCGAGGAAGCGATAGCCGCAGAAACAAACACAATCATGATGCGACAACGCCTAAAACTTATCCAGCGTCAGCTGTTCGATCAAATGGAAACTGCGGTGATTTTATAATGAGAGACGACCAAATCGAAAGCCTGATTCGGGAAATCGCGACCAAACACGGCATCGCCGTTGGTCGCGACGACCCTATTCTGATATTACAAACAATCAACAATCGACTGCTACAGGATGGAGCCAAAGCACAGCAGGACATGCTTGATCAATTCAAAAAAGAGCTGGAAGCAATGGCAATGCGCTGGAGTGAGGACGCAAAGAATAAAGCCGAGCGCATTGTAAATGCGTCGTTGAACGCCAGTAAGGAGTCAATGGAAAATATGATGGCCCAAGGCGCAAGGGACACCATAAAAACAGTCAGGACTGAAATAGAC
>SXGT01767910.1_pt1 | contig 10715 bp, 9 predicted proteins | sample 3176221 | NCBI WGS metagenome assembly SXGT01 (sample SAMN11356862, study PRJNA531348) | freshwater metagenome | isolation source: freshwater sample F1-120 | place: China: Fuxian Lake, Yuxi | collected 2017-12-25
CATCGACGTTGCGCGGCGTGATTTCGGAGCGGCGTTCGAAAGCTTCTTCAATGATGGTTTTTAATTCGGTCATGATTTTTCCTAGTGGTATAAATTCGGTTCGTTCTTCGATGGATTTGGCATAACTGGGCAGCACCTGCGGTAAGTGACCGGATCGATGGATTCAAAGTTTTTCAAAGAGTTGTTTAATTCGGCTCATTGCTTCGATGCATTCCTGCGGCGAAGCAACCAATGCAATCCGCACATAATTTTTCCCTGGATTGAGACCGCGCGCTTCGCGTGCCAGGAAACTGCCCGGCAAAACGGTGACATTATAATCTTGATAAAGCCGTTTGGTGAATTCGGTATCGTCTATCGGCGTGTTGATCCATAAGTAAAAACTCGCACTCGGCATTTGCACTGCGCCGGTATCCGATAATATCGCCATCGCATCGGTGAATTTTTTCGCGTATAAGCGCCGGTTTTCGATCACGTGCGCTTCGTCGTTCCAAGCCGCTGCACTGGCGGCTTGCACGGCGGGATTCATCGCCGAACCGTGGTAGGTGCGGTACAACAGGAATTTTTCCAGAATCGCCGCATTCCCGGCGACAAATCCCGAACGCAATCCGGGCACATTCGAGCGTTTGGACAAGCTGTTAAACACCACCAGGCGCGGAAAGTCGGTGCGGCCTAAACGATTGGCCGCATCCAATGCGCCAAGCGGCGGATTGTTTTCGTCGAAATAAATTTCCGAATAGCATTCGTCGGAGGCGACGACAAAACCGTAGCGATCCGATAACGCAAACAATTCGCGCCATTCATCCAGCGTCATCACGCCGCCGGTCGGATTGTTGGGCGAACAAACATAAATCAACTGAGTGCGTGACCAAACATCGTCGCTCAATTGCGAGAAATCCAACCTGAAGTCGTTTTCCGGCAGCGTATTGATGAAGTGCGGCGTTGCTCCCGCCAAAAAAGCCGCACCTTCGTAAATCTGATAAAACGGATTCGGGCAAACCACGACCGGTTGGCTGGCGCTGCTATCGATCACCGTTTGCGCAAACGCAAACAATGCTTCACGGCTGCCGTTAATCGGGATGACTTGCGTATCCGGATCGATGGTTGTCAGGTTGAAACGCCGTTGAATCCATGCTGCAATGCCGTTGCGCAATGCCGGTATGCCGAGTGTGGTCGGGTAATTGGATAAGCCATCCAAATGATCGATCAATGCTTGGCGGATGAACGTTGGCGTTGCATGCTTGGGTTCGCCGATTTGCAAGTCAATCGGACTCAACGCGGTATTACGGGTAACGCCATCGAGCAATTGGCGCAGTTTTTGGAAAGGGTACGGCTGCAGCAGATTGAGATTTGGATTCATACTATCGGGATGTGTGTTTAGTGATCGGCTGGCCTGCGGCAATAGACGATCCCGGCTAATCCGGTTTTTGTAACACGTGGATTATAAGGCCTAGCGGCGATGATCGCCAATCGCTCCACTGGAATATTTCCGGAATGGGTTGCAGATAGCCGATAATGAAGAATATATGCCAGAGAAACAGAAAAATTTCGCATTGCCGGAAAATCGTTTTATTTTGCTCGGTGCGAGCAATCTGACGTTATCGCTGCGCTTGGTTATTCATTTGATGCAACAGCGATTGGGTGCGCCGAGTGAAATCATGGCGGCTGTCGGGCATGGCCGCGCATACGGCACGCCGAGCCAAATGCTGATGCGCAGGTTGCCGTCGATTGCCGATTGCGGTTTATGGCACCGGCTGGCGGTGATAGAAACGTGTCCAAGCTATGCATTGTTGACCGATATCGGCAACGATATTTTGTATGAATCGCCGCCGGAGCAGCTATTGCGCGCGGTGGCATGGTGTATTTCGCGATTGCAGCGGCAGCCGGTGCAGATTGTCGTGACCAATTTGCCGCTGCGGTCGATTGAACGATTGTCCGAGGGACGTTATCTCATTTTCCGCAATTTGTTTTATCCGTTTTGCAAGCTTTCCCTGGTTGAAACGGTACGCCGCGCGCGTATTGTCCATGCGGGGCTGTTGGATATGGCGGCAAGCATGCATTTCAAGTTATACGAGCAAGATCCGGTGTGGTTCGGTTTGGACGGTATCCATGCGAATTATTGGTGTTGGCAACAAATAGAACTGTCCGGTTTTATAGCAAATAAATTGTCCGCTTTGGTATTAGCGCAGTGAACCCCTGTCGGTGCTCATTGCGAAGCTGTGGCGGCGGATTTTCGCAGCAGCATTTCATCGTGTTTTATTTCCAGCCCAATTTCATCGTAAGTGGCAATTTTCCGGGGGCCGTGCAGGATTGCCAATTTGCCGTCTGGATAACGCAACACAGTTACTTTAGCCTTCACGTAATGACAGCGATGCTGATCGGCAGGAATTTGTAGCTTCATGTTGTTAAAACTAATGCAGTTGTCATGACCCACTATGCGTTCGTGACGCTCGCACAGGAAATCTCCAAGTTCCCCGCCGATCCAGGGTACAAAGGCTGAACCTTCTACCGCAGCTGCCCGCTTAAATTCAGCATTGAAAGCCGGCATGTATACTTCCTTCAGATAGCGGTTTGCCGCTTCCATGTCGTTGATGCCTGCCAGTGCCAATTCTTTGGGCAGGCGTTCTTGATGTGTGCGAAACATGCGTTCACTTCTTCCCCGTGCCTGTGGCGAATATGCCGCAATCATTTCTATCCCAAGCCGCTTCATGGCGTCTCCAAATTGCGTCAGATTGACTTTGTCGACTTTGCCACCAGCCTCCGGTGTGTGCCAGTAGTGACTGCCTCGGTCTGAATAAAAAGAACAGAACAATCCATGTTTCTCAATCACTTCCAGAACACCCCTGAAACTGCTGGCAGTGCCTTCTTCGTCAACAAAAAACATCGAATACTGTTCATTGGTGGCGTCATCCATGGTGACAATCAAATCCCACTGCTGATTCGCCACCCATTCATGCGTACTGCCGTCCTGATGGATCATCATCCCAGTCAGCGGTGAACGTTCGCGGTGCATCCGATGAGCACCTCGCTTTGGCGCTCGCTTGATCAATCCGGCTTCTTGCAGCCGATTCTTAACCCACGTATAACTGCGTGTGCCATCGTCCTTGCGATACCACGAATGAAAATGCATGGCATTCCACCCAACATAATGGCTGCGGTATTGCTCCGTCAGTCGCATTACCTCATCGACCGGCGCGCAGCGATGCGATGCTTGGGTTAATCGCTTATCCAATAATGCATCCAGCCCGCCTTCCTCATATTTGTTCATATAACGCCGAAATGTGCGATCACATACACCCAGCAGCAGTGCCGCGTCTGCATAGGTTATTCTTCCATTTCTGCATTTCTCGTACGCTTCTTCAAATCTCATCTTCCGTGTCTCCTGTAACCATTCTGTCCGTTTCATCTCTTGCCCTCCTTGGGCTTGGATAATCCGGACAGATCATGTGCTACAAACTCGGACAGTTTATTTGTTCTCTACACCATGCGAATTATTGGCAGCGGAAAGCTTATTACCGCGATATGCTCGCACAATTTCCGGTGCCCGATCGGATTTCCACATCCCGGCAACAAGCGTATTCACTCACCTGGCAACAGCGGCCGACCGTTGCTTTCAAGACAGTGTTCGGACGCACAATCAATTGTCCGCAACCCAGCGGCCGGTTGTCGGATGGATCGATAATCTGTAAGTATTAATGGTATGGTGATTTTGAAAAGAAAATTTTGCAGTCAATCGGTTGAAATTTCATGGCGGACGGTACGGTCTATTTGGTCAGAATGAGTTTTTCATTGCGGGTGATGCATAAGCGGTATTCCTCACCTTTATGCACAATAATCACTTCGCGTGCAGTGCCGAATAACTGCTCCGTGCTTAGCTCCGGCTTGTTCGAGTACGACGGCGGCGAAGGCGTTTTTGTGTCCTGTTTTTGCGTGATGTCTAAGTCCATAGATTCACTGGGTATGTCAAATTGCTTATCCATAAATGAGGGCGAGGGTAATTATTCGCAAAATCTTATGCTTTTCCGTTTGTGCTGAATTTTCTGATATGTTCGCTATCGTTTGGCTTTTCTTCGATTGCGCCACATAACAAACCCGGTTGCAAACAGAATCAATGGCATCAATCCAATGAAAAATTGCAAAACACGAGTATATGTTCCGCCTATTGCACCGGTATGTGTCGGGTAAAGTACATTGTAGATTCGTGTGCCTGAAGAAGCGGCTGCGGTGTCTTCCACGCGTAAAACTTTGCCTGTGTATTGATCGAAGTAAATGAAATTCCTTCCGTTGGGATGGGATTCTTCCGGCAATTTCTTGCGTATTACGAAGGGAGCTTGCGATGTTTGGGGAAAATTAACCCAGGTGATTGCCGCGTCGGGGATGATGCGCTCCGCCTGTTGCAGCAATTCATCAATCGGAAATAATGTTTTTCCCGTATCGGAGTAGGTGGAAGCGGGAGGGACAGGTCTTGGCGGACTGGCCGTCAAGAAGTTGGCAAGTTCCGCCGCAGCCTTGTTATACACCAGCGAGGCGCCGGTAACGGCAATAATCAAGAGAAAAAATAATGAATAAATACCCATTGCTCGATGCATATCAAAAACAACCCTCCTCCATGGCGCGCGCCAGTTTACTTTAAGGCCTTGAGTAATCTTCCCTTTGCCATTGGGCGGCCACCACAAAACGAAACCGGTGATGCTGATGAAGACTAACAACAACGCGCTGGCACCCAAGATATTTTTACCGGCTTCGCCGATCAGCAAATCGTGATGCAAAAGTGCGATCCAGCCTATAACGGTATCTTTTTCCCGATGCGCGCCCAGAATCTTTCCGCTGTAAGGGTCGGCATAAACCAATAAGTCATGCGTGTTATTCATTCTTACCTGATAGGTTTGCCGTGGCGTGCGCGGCATGCGCACGGAGAAAATCCTGTCTTCCGGATAGGTGTCTTGCACCGTATCCAGCACCGCTTGGAATGGAACTTGTGCATCGCGGACAGTGGTATCCATCAACTGCGGAAACGCCAGTGTTTCAATTTCCTCCCGGAAGACGACCATGCTGCCGGTCAATCCGCTTAGTACCAGGATCAAGCCTGCTGTCAGACCAAGATAGAGATGAAAATTGAAAATAACCCTGCGTAATTTCATGTCAGCCGATCACTCGCCTATGGGCGTGAATGTCACGATAACCGAAGATCAAGAAACTCGCTCTACTCCGGGATACATCTGAAAAATCAGAATTCCATCCGGGCCACGGCTTTAAACATGATGGGAGCGCCTACGCCGAGCAAGCCATTACCTGCGGTACTCCAGTAATCTTCATTGGTGACGTTATCCAAAACTCCCTGGAATGTAGTGCGTCTTCCGGCAATGCGGGTCTGATAGCGTCCGCCCAGCGACAGCAGCACATAGTCGTCGACGAAAGCCTGATTCGCGGTATTGACCGGACGCCTGCCGATATAATACACACCGCTGTTAACGGATAATCCCGTTACGAATGGCAGGCGGTATTCCGCGAATATGCTGGCTGTGCGTTCCGGTGTATTGTCGGGAATTTTTCCGTATGTCGCGGAGTTTTCCTTATTCAATTGTTCCGCGTCCATGAATAGAGCGGAACCGATCAGCGATAATCGACTGGTGATTTCTCCGGAAGCCGATAATTCTATGCCTCGGTATCTTGCCATGCCATTGAGTACGAACCGGTTGGCGGCATCGATTGTTGTCGATGCGCGTTCGATTTCAAAGCCGGCAAGTTGCAGCAATATTCCTTCGGCAAGCATTGCCTTAACACCAACCTCTTTCTGCTTGGATATGGCTGGAGCCAAAATTTCGCCATGATTGGCGCGATTGGCGGGCGCTTGTCCGCTTTCTTCAACGCCTTCGATATAGCTACCGTATATCGACACGTAATCGACGGGCTTGTACATCAAAGCAAATGATGGATTGACGCTATTCGCTTTGTAATGTGTCGTGGTCGAGGAGCTTTCGTAAAAACTGCCGCGTACGCCCAAGGTGGCTTGCAATTTGTCGCCAAATAAGATGCGATCCGAGAAATATACGCCAAGATCGGTGATCTGTGATCGGTTAGGACCAAACGGCGCAGTTGGAGATCTGGATGCGATATTGAGCGGGTGATAGAGATTTTGTGCGGTATCGAATGTAGATGCCGTACGGGGATTTTGTTTCCGTTCATTGCCGATAAAACCGAATGTGACTTCATGCGTGATCCAATTGCCCCAAGGCATGCGTCCGTGCAATTCGGCGCGAAGATTCTCGTTATCCCATATTTGGTTGCGGTTAAAGAAAGTGCGTAGCGTGCCATCCCCGGTGGTAAGATTGTAATTCATGAGCTGGGAAAAATTCCGATCGCGCATGGTTGTTGCTTTACCGACCTCGAACAAAAACGCCCAATTGTTTGTAATCGCATAATCGGCACGTAATAACAAATTAGTCGCTTCAGCATCGTATTTCTGCCACTCTCCGGCAAAATTGCGGCGCGCGTCCGGTACACTCGGCAGGGTAATCACGCCGTTAACCGGAGCTAACACCTGAATCGCCGCTTGTTCGGAAACTTCCTTGCGATAGTGTTCCACATCGAACTTAAGGGAAAGTCTGTCGTTGACTCGCCAATCGAAGGCACCCGAGGTGAGCGCGCGATGGCCTGAAAAATTTTCAATGCCGAATTCCTCGTGCCCAGCCAACAAATTAATACGCGCTCCGAATTGTTGCGTATCGCCGAAGCGGCGGCCAACATCGAGATGACCGTTGAAGCCGCCGTAATGATTGGATAGCATTGTGAAAGTGGTTACCGGCTCACTGCCGGCCCGTTTGGTGACCAGGTTAACGATACCCGATGGAGGCACAAATCCGTAGTATAGCGATGAGGTGCCTTTGAGCACCTCGACGCGTTCCTTGTTTTCCATCGGAATGTCAATCAGGTTGATAATGGGCAATGCGCCGTTGAGCCGGTAATTGCTGCGGTTCTCGACCAAGATGCCGCGAATCGCGATATTGTCATAGGTAGAGCCGTTCAACTGCGAGCGCGTAACGCCGGCAGTATTTTGCAAGGCACCGAACAAGCTGGTTGTCGCCTGTGCGTCCATGACCTCTCGGGTGATCACATTACTGGTCTGCGGAACATCAAGTGGAGCCATATCCCGGAATGTACCCAGTTGGATCGTTTTGGAAAGAAAACTGCCTCTGCGTTCGCCTTCGACAACCACAGCCGGAAGCTTTTTGCCTGTGGCCGATTGACTCTCGGATTGATCTTCGGGTTGCTGTTTTGTTTCAGCCGGTTGCTGTTTCGATTTTTCTTGTTTTGTGTCTTGTTGCGTTGGGGCTGGTGTTTGCGCTTGAGCGGCGAAAGCCAACAGCGTCATTGACATGGCCAGCAGTTTCTTGTTCATGGAACCTCCGGATAAATAATGGATTCATGGCTGGCTCCTTGAGAAAGTGGCTGGCTACCTATAACAATTCTTATTCAAAAGACAATGAGAATCATAATCATTCCTGTGTATAATGTCAAGATTGATTGACCGCAAGCACTAGCGATACGATTTTTCCAAAATCAGTACGCGGTACCCTACCTGCCGGTTTGTGCGATTGCTCAAGTTAGGAAATCTTCCGGCTACATATCGATCCAACGGACATATTTTTGTTTGCAGAAATGGAGGAAATGCGGGCTGTTCTTGTAACAAAGGGACAGAAATATTGCAGACTGGCAACGGGGATGGAAATTGATGTCGAGTTGTTTTCGGAGGATATAAATTCCCGGTTCTGGCGCGATGCATGATCTCGTCAGGATCGACGTGATAGCCGTTCCGGGATGAGTCCACTTCTACAAGATCATAATCGAGCAGCAGACAAGGGATATATTTCAGCTTGAGTTGCCGTGCCGCTGCCAAGCGATGATGACCATCCATTACCGCCAAGCTGGTACGTTCAACAGCAATGGGAATACGCCAAAGCTGTTCCTGCCGGATGGCATCGGCCAGGCTGACAGCATGTTCGGGATAATGATGTTCATTTGGCCGGATTTTTTTTACAGAAACGAAATGAATGGGAAACGAGCAGAGCATTATGGAATTCTCCTTGGTTAGTTATTCAGGAATACCCGTTCGGGATAAGGATGACTCAGGAAATCATGGTGCGAGATATGCCAGCCGTAGGCTCCTGCCAATAAAAAAACAACGCAGTCGCCAGCTCGCAGGCGTTCCATATAAACATCGCGGGCAAGCGTATCCTTGGGTGTGCACAATTCGCCGCAAATCGTGACGGGGGCATTATGGACTGCCGGTCGTGCGAATGGATAGCGCCAGCTATCGCGTGCCATTACCATGAAGGGATGATTATGCTGCCAGGATACCGGCAACCGAAAATGATGCGATCCGCCGCGCAGTATCGCAAAATACTTGCCATAGGCAGCCTTTACATCAATGACTTCACTTAAGTAATAACCACAATCCGCCGAGATAAAACGTCCGCATTCGAAAATTATTTGAAAGTCGGGTTGATAGGCCGCGATAAGCAGGGATAATCCGGCGCAAAACTCTTTCCAGTCGAAGGATTCCTCCGGATCGGCGTAATTGACACCAATGCCGCCGCCCACGTTCAGCCAATCAAACCTTAATTCGTAACGGTTTTGCCAGGTTTTCACCAAATTGAAGTAGTGTTCTACCAAAGCAAGATGGGTATGTGCATTCAGGTTGTTGGAAATCGCATGGATATGCAGACCCTTGAGGCGGATGCCTGGTAAAGTTCGGATAAGCTCAAGTAGCGCCGGGATTCGCGCTTCTTCGATTCCAAATTGGGTGGCTTGCCCACCCATTCGCAATGTCGCCTGCTGAGGCACGTGAGCGGGATTTACGCGCAGCAAGATATCCGCTGATTGACCACGGTGCCGCGCTATCCAGTCGAGACGCCGCAATTGATGCTCGCTTTCTATATGGATCAGCATGGTTCGAAGATCAAGCGCGCCCTCCAATTCGATGTCACTTTTGCCGGGGCCGCCGAATATGATCGGAACGGAATCACTGACGGCACGTGCATGCCTGATTTCGCCCAGCGATGCCACTTCAAAGCCATCGGTATGATCGAGCAATGCTTTCAGTATTGGCGCATCGCTGTTTGCTTTGATGGCATAAAAAAGCTTGCATTGTTTGGGTAAATAATCGCGCAGCATCTTTGCGCGCCGACGCAGATGCGCCAAGTCGTAAAGATAGGCGCAAACCGGTTGTGTGCAGCGGTTCATGTAATCATGAAAATGTTGCGGATTCATAGCGTGGCAACCTTATTTTGATGCTGATTCAGATGGTTTGCCATCGCACGGCGTGTAATGCCGCGATCGTCACCGAGGACAAACATTCGGACTCCATCGTGATACCAGCGATCGAAATCCTCCGGTATTCGTGGCAATGCACAGAATATTTTATTATGGCAGCGTGCAGCCGCATGAATATCTAATATGGCTGCACGTACATCGGGATGACGGGTTTGCCAAGGTAGGCCAAACGATTGCGAGAGATCTGCGGCACCCTCAAGCAACACATCGATTCCATCCGTTGCCGCAATATTTTTTGCTTGCGCAAGACCATTGAGATCTTCGATCATCGCTATCACCAATATGTGCTGTTGCGCGGCATACATGGAATCGGTTAAGTCATCACGTCCATAGCGGCTATGACAAGTGGAATTCAGACTGCGCTTTCCCAATGGCGAGAAATGGCAAAGATGCACCGCATCTCGTGCTTCTTGCTCGGTACGAATATGAGGAAACACAATCCCTTCCGCACCGGCATCCAATGCCTGCAATGCTTGGTGATGCGCGGCTATGCGAACTAACGCTGCTATGTTGCTTGCCCGTGCCGCCAACAGCATGGCGGATAGCTGTTCGGCGCTAATCAAGGTGTGTTCCAGGTCGATCACCACAAAATCGTAACCGGCCGATGCGATTATTTCTATGCTTAAGGCGGACGGAGTGGAGCAGAACAAGCCATAAACCGTGTCACCCCCTTTCAGACGCGCCTTCAAATACATGTCAATTCCTTTGACAGTACAAGCGGATTCGGCGCACGCCGCGTGCGTAACCGGATTTCCGGCTGGAAGCGCCGGCTGGCGAGTAATTCGATGCCCACTTCCGCAGCGAAACAATCGAATAATGAATAGCGTGCGGCACTTTGGGGATTGTTTTTCTGATGCGTTAGCAGCACCTCGCTAGTGATCCGCCAGAATTGCTTTTCTGTCATGTCATAATGACATAGAAATAACCATGACAACTCCGCCAAGCTGACAAAGAAAAGCGCATCAAAAGTAAAATCCCGCAATTCATCGGCGCTGTCGGTTTCCAGAAATGAATTGGGATTGATCTGTGCATGTGTCGCCGGTGGTGCGGTAAGTACAGGTGCGGGAGCGGACAGCAAAGCTTTGCTGAAACGCACGCCGTCGTGAAAATCCTTAAGCGCTACCCTTGTTGGTAACCCATCCCGATGCAGCAGAATCATGTTCTGGGCATGGGATTCCAATGCAATTCCGTGTTCCCAGAGAAGATGGAGTACCGGTAAATATACGCGTTCGATCAATCTTTTTAACCAGGATTCGGGGCCATGACGATATACCCACGGATCAATAAACGGTCTGCCATCGCTATCGATATGCAATACAGCGGTCATCGGTGCCGCTTGTTCTTCCGGATCCAGATAGCTGTGTACACTTTCTCTCCAGATACAC
>SXGT01221568.1_pt1 | contig 10713 bp, 9 predicted proteins | sample 3176221 | NCBI WGS metagenome assembly SXGT01 (sample SAMN11356862, study PRJNA531348) | freshwater metagenome | isolation source: freshwater sample F1-120 | place: China: Fuxian Lake, Yuxi | collected 2017-12-25
TCATGCGAACTCCATGATTTTGTCGAAGTTGTTTGCATGTATGGTTACCGCCTCAAACTTTTTTTGAAAGACGGACAAGTTATTGAAGGAAAAGCCATCGATATTATCAATTCGGCGGAAAAGCGCGAATGTCTGGTCATCGATAACGACGGAAAGCAGCAAATAGAATTAATCCGGCTCGCAAAAATGGAAGTTCTGACGCCGAATGCCAAATTCCGTGAAGTCATTTTCGATTAAAGATACCGGTCATCGATAGCCCGCCGCATGCTGCCGTTTATCGCACAGCAACTCATCGACTGGCATGGCCGGTTTGGCCGCCACAATTTGCCTTGGCAAGACACTCGCGATCCTTACGCGATTTGGTTGTCGGAAATCATGCTGCAGCAAACGCAAGTAACGACCGTTATCCCCTATTACACGCGCTTCCTGCGCGAATTCCCGACTGTCCGCAGCCTTGCCGAAGCGCCCCTTGACGCGGTATTGGCGCTGTGGAGCGGTCTTGGTTATTACTCCCGCGCACGCAATTTACACTTGGCCGCCCGGCACATCATGCAACATCGTCGCGGGCAATTTCCCAGCACACGGACGGAAATCGAGCAATTGCCGGGAATCGGACGCTCCACTGCCGCCGCCATTGCCGTGTTTGCTTTCGGCAAACGCGAAGCGATTCTGGACGGTAACGTAAAACGGGTTTTTGCGCGCTATTTCGGCATCGACGGATTCTTAGGCGAAACTAAAACAGTGTCGCTGCTATGGAAGAAAGCGGAAGCGGCGCTGCCTGCCGATTGCAGACCGGGCAATATCGAAACTTACACGCAGGCGTTGATGGATCTCGGCGCTACCGTTTGTACCCGCAATTCGCCGCGATGCCATGTTTGTCCATTGCAGCAACAGTGCATCGCTTATCGGAATCGATGCGTGGATCAATTGCCCGTGCCCAAGCAACGAAAGCCTTTGCCGCAAAAGGAAACCGTCATGCTTTTGCTGCTGCTGCAGCAGCAAAAATTGTTATTGCAAAAACGCGCACCGAAAGGGATATGGGGCGCATTATGGTGTCCGCCGGAGATCGAAACCGGAATCGATCCCGTCCACTATTGCCGAAATAATTTGAAGCTCACCGTTCAACCACCCATCGAATTACCTGTGCTGAATCACCAATTCACCCACTTCAAATTACGCATCTATCCGCAATTGCTTCATGTGATTTCGGATACCGTTGAGCCGCATCCCCAATTGACCTGGATAAGCCCTGTCGATGCATTGGAGCAAGGTATTCCGGCCCCGGTGCGGAAATTGCTGAAACAAACTTTTGCCAAGCATTATGGATAATTTGTCGCAATGGAAAAAAAATCAACGCCAACAACTAATCGCAGCGCGAGAAGCTATTCCGCAAACGATGCATGTACAGTGGAGCCAGTCGATTTCCCATCATCTGATGCATGGATTTCAACTACAAAACAAGATTGTTGGCATCTATTGGCCGTTTCGCGGCGAATACGATCCGCGACCGATGGCTCAATGTTTATTGCAGCAAGACGTTACACTCGCATTGCCGGAAGTGGTCGCAAAAAACGAACCGTTGCATTTCCGTGAATGGTCGCCGGATACGCCGATGAAAATAGGCGCTTATGATATCCCGGTGCCAAATGAAACGAAAATCGTCAAGTTGGATGCCGTCATTGTTCCAATGGTGGGATTCGATCAACAAGGTTACCGGCTAGGCTACGGCAGCGGTTATTACGATCGCACGCTGGCGACTTATCCGCGACAACCGCTGACCGTCGGGGTAGCATTTGAAATGCAGCGGCTGGAAAATATTTATCCGCAACTACACGATATCGCAATGCAATTTATCGTTACCGAAGCCGGTATTTTCAAAACCAAGGACCATCATTTACACGCAATATAGCGTCAAAACTCGCTTCGAGCCTTCAATCGACGATCGTCCGAGCTCGAACTTTCATCAAGGCCGTATCGATGCGCCATATATAGTTCCGTAATTAGAAATCAGAACCTTGCGTTGATAAGAGAGTCCATGTAGCCTGTTAACGCTAAGGAAACACTGAATAATCGGCTGCGCAAGCGATCTGTTGCGTTGAGTGGCGCTCGAAAATTTGCCTATCGTTATGATATGTCTTATTTTCCATGCCCCATCCACTTTCATCTCATCTTGCTCGCAGGATTATTCAGCGTTTTATTAATATAAATCACTTGACCAAAAACGACCGCGCACAATAAAACGCTATCAAAAGCAAATCGGCCATGACTGAAACGACTGAAAACAACACCGGCTGCGAACCGCCATCTCCGCAGCAACACATCACCTTTTTGCTGCGGAAATATAAGCTGGTGGAAGGCTTGGTCAACTTGCAGGATTTGCAAGACCAATCTCACACCGTCTCATCGGTGCAAAAACAAAATCTGGCCGAATTACAAAATTATCTGAATCAACTCCATCCCGCCGATATTGCACATATCCTCGAAGCACTGCCGCTTGAAGACCGGCTTTTGATTTGGAGCTTGGTCAAAGCGGAGCATGACGGCGATGTATTGCTCGAAACATCGGACGCCGTCCGGGCTACGTTGATCACCGATATGGGCAATCAGGAATTGGTCGCAGCGACGGAATATTTGGATACCGATGAAATTGCCGACCTCGCGCCCGATCTGCCGCAAAACGTGATCGCGGACGTTTTCCGCTCTTTGCCCGTCGAAGAACGCGAACAATTGCGCGCAGCCATGTCGTATCCGGAAGACTCCGTGGGTGCCTTGATGGATTTCGATGTCATCACGATCCGGGAAGATGTGCGTTTGGAAGTAGTGCTGCGGTATTTGCGCAGACTCGAAGAATTGCCGGATCATACCGACCAGCTCTTCGTCGTCGATCGCAACGAACAACTAAAAGGCGTATTGCTGATTAATCGCTTATTGGTCAGCGACCCGGAAACGCTCGTTGCCGATGTCATGACGGCGGAAATAATCAAACTTCACCCCGGCGATGTCGCACAGCAGGCTGCCAATGCGTTTGAACGCTACGATCTGGTTTCGGCTTCCGTGGTCGACGATACCGACAAACTGCTCGGTCGCGTCACTGTCAATACCGTCATCGATTTTATCCGCGACAAAGCGGAAAACGAAGCTTTGAATCTGGCAGGTTTGAGCGAAGAAGAAGATATTTTCGCACCGGTGCTGAAAAGCGTAAAAAACCGCTGGGGCTGGCTCGCCATCAACTTAGTGACCGCTTTCATCGCATCGCGCGTCATCGGCCTGTTTGAGGATTCTATCGAGAAACTGGTAGCGCTGGCCGCATTGATGCCGATTGTCGCCGGCATCGGCGGCAATTCGGGCAATCAAACCATTACCATGATCGTACGCGCACTGGCGCTGGAGCAAATCAACACCGGCAGTGCCTGGAAATTACTGGTCAAGGAAGTCGGAGTCAGTCTGGTCAACGGTTTGATGTGGGGCACCATCATCGGCGCATTCACCTTCGCCATTTATCAAAATGCCGAATTGGGTTTGATCATGACGATGGCAATGGTGCTTAACTTATTGCTGGCCGCAATATTGGGCGTATTGATCCCGCTGACATTACGCAAACTTGGCCGCGATCCGGCGCTGGGCTCCAGCGTTATGATCACGGCCGTGACCGATAGTGGCGGGTTCTTTATTTTCTTAGGATTAGCGACGATTTTTCTATTGTAAAATCAATCACCCCTTGACATCGCTGCGGCACCGCGTAATTTACCCAGATAACACCCTGCCGATATGCCGATAATCCAGCTCATTACCACCAAGGTCGGCAACAAGTGCGAACCGTTGGTATCGCGAAACTGCGTCATCAAAATTCCCAGTGGCGTTGCACCCGCGAGAATAAGCACGCAAATTATCCAAGACTCGTTAGTCCATTTAAATACTGCGTAAGAAAATAACAAAAACGGCAAAAACATGGCAATTTGAACAACCCAGGGAATGCCGCTCCATAGTACGACGAGCGCCAGAAACGAGAGCAAAAAGCCGCCTATCAGCGCACAAAAGGCCATGAACGTTGTTTTCCAGCCACTGCGGCGATTCGTTTGTTGCACCATTATTTTCCTTTTCTAAAACAGTATCGGCACATGAAAACCTATTCATGGACAGGTGCCGACACAATCGATTGTTTTAATTTAACGATTTCCGGTTGATTCAATGTTTCCGTTTTTAATAACGCTTCCGCAGTCCGATCCAGCAATGCCCGGTTAATTTGCAAAATAGCGATTGCTCGCGTCAACGCCTGATCGACCAGCGCACGCACGGCGCTATCGATCTTGTTCGCAGTTTCTTCGCTATAGCTCCGATTCTGCGGCATCGGTATATTGGGTTGCAAAAAGGCGGATTGCTCGCGGTCGTACGCGACATTGCCCAATGCTTCGCTCATTCCGTATCGCAACACCATGGCGCGGGCAATATCGGTAGCTCGCGCCAGATCGTCGGCTGCGCCGGTGGATACTTCGTTGAACACCACCTGCTCCGCCGCCCGCCCGCCGAGCAGCACCGCCATTTTATTGAGCAATTCGATGCGGGTCATCAGGAAACGATCTTCCGTCGGGCGCTGTATGGTGTATCCCAAGGCGCCCACACCGCGCGGAATGATGGAGACCTTATGAACTTCATCGGTACCGGGCAAAGCCAGTGCAACCATGGTATGCCCCAACTCATGAAAGGCGACCACGCGGCGTTCATTCGGATTTAACAGCCGGTTGCGTTTCTCAAGTCCGGCAACGATACGCTCGATCGCATTGTTGAGATCGTCCATCGTCACCGATGCGGCTGCACGCCGTGTTGCAAGTAAAGCAGCTTCGTTGATGAGATTGGCCAAATCCGCGCCGGTAAAACCCGGCGTCAATGCGGCGATCTGCTCGATGTTGACATCCGTGCCCAATTTAACTTTTTTTGCGTGTACCGCGAGAATTTGCTCACGTCCTAACTTGTCGGGACGATCCACTAAAACCTGACGATCGAAACGTCCGGCGCGCAACAATGCCGGATCGAGAATTTCCGGCCGGTTCGTTGCCGCCAATAACACGATGCCGCTGCTGGGATCGAATCCGTCCAACTCCGCCAACAATTGGTTCAGCGTTTGCTCTTTCTCGTCATGCCCGCCGCCCAATCCTCCATATGCGCCGCGAGCGCGACCAAGCGCATCCAATTCGTCGATGAAAATAATCGCGGGCGACATTTGCCGCGCTTGCTCGAACAGATCGCGCACACGTGCAGCGCCGACACCGACAAACATCTCGACAAACTCCGATCCGGAAATCGAAAAAAACGGCACACCGGCTTCACCGGCGACTGCACGCGCCAGTAATGTTTTTCCGGTACCCGGCGGGCCAACCAGCAAAATCCCTTTAGGCGCCCGTCCGCCCAAGCGGCCGTAATCCACCGGATTCTTAAGAAAATGAATGATCTCGATCAATTCCTCTTTGGCTTCATCCACACCGGCCACATCGTCAAAAGTCACTTTGGTTTCTTTCTCGACAAACACCTTGGCGCGGCTTTTGCCGATGGACATTAATCCGCTGCCCATGCCGCCTCCCATGCGGCGTATCACGAAAATCCAAATGGCAACGAAAATCGCCGTCGGCACAATCCACGAAAGCAAATCGCGCAGCCAAGTACTTTGCACCACACCGGTATAAACGACATTATGCTTATCCAGCATTTCGGCAAACTCGGGCTCTACCCGGGTGGTGACAAAATCCTTAAAACCATCGGCGTGCTTTTCCTTCAAGGTGCCGAAAATCTGATTTTCGGTAATCGCAATCTCGGCAACCCGGCCTTGCTCCAGAAAATGCTGAAAACGGCTATAAGGAATGGGTTCGATTTGGGTATATTGAGAATACAAACTCTGCACCAGCAACAGCGTCAAAAACGCAGCGACAATAAATACGATATTGACATTCGTTTTTTTATCCATAGCCTTTACCCCTTATTTCATTACTCATTTTATTGAGGAAACGCTGAACAATCGTCTGTGCAAGCGTCTGTTGCGTGAAACGATGCTCGAAAATCCGCCTATCGGCATGATATGCCTTATTTCCTGCGCTCCACTCGTCTTGCATCGCATCTTGCACGACGGATTATTCGGCATCTCCTTAAAATCGCCAATCAAGCTGCAGTCCGCCAATATTGATTTGTCCGGAGTACTGCCCTGTCAAGAAATCGCCCGTGGTTCCTCTTCGGTTGATAGCGACATCGTCCATAAATAAATGGGCGTAGGCGCCATGCACATAGACATTTTTTAGCACCACATAGGTAAAACCTGCCGTTAACCAATAACGATCGTTATCCGGAATTCGAGGCGACCGGTATTGCGCACTGGGAACCGGCGTTTCATCGTACGCAAAACCGGTGCGCAATATCCATTTCCCCGCATCGGAAAAATAATTGACACCGGCCGCATAGCGCCACGTATCGTTCCATCGGAATGGTTGCACATCGTCGGGTTGCGCCGAAGAAAAATTCGTCCTGAGATCGCGAATCAAACTCCAATGCGTCCATAGCATGTCGGCAGAAAACTCCCAGCGTGGGCCAAACCGGCGGGAGAAACCGAACAAAACGCTATCCGGCAGCGTCATCGAAGCACGCGCACCGGTATCGACCAGAATATTGGCTTGCGTTAATGCCAGCGCTTTTCCCGGCAGGGAAAAATCCGCATTGCCATGAACATCGTGAGCAACCCGGGAGCGATAACTTACCCCCAAATTGGTATCGCGATTGAGCGCATAATAAGCGCCCACATTGTAACCAAAACCGACACTATCGCCCTTTAGCGAAACATGCCCATCCGCCGCTTGCGGCAACAAGCCTTGATTGCCGCACTGGGCCGGGCTGAACGCAGAGAAGCACAAGGGGCCGAGATCGATTGCATTGGTGAGTTTGGAATGCAGATACTGTATATCCAAACCCGCACCCAGCGAGAATTTTTCCGTTACCTTGTATGAAAGCGCCGGACTAAAGTTAAGCACTGTAATTTCCGAATCAATGGCTTGGTAGCGTCCTTTCCAATCGGAATGATAACTGCTGCTCATACCGTAAGGCGAATTAAAGCCTAAACCGAATGCTACCCGTTGCGAGAGCTCCTGAACATAATAAATATTCGGAATGACAACGGATTGCGCCATATCTCCACCGGTGCCCCCTTTTAGCGGCGCGTTGCCGAATACAGGGCTTAATTGTGAACCCCGATCGTGAAAAATTGCGGAGGGAGCGGCAAAATAGCCTGCCATGGAAATGCGCTTGCCGCGCACTTGGCTCATCGCTCCGGGATTGAAATATACCATGCTTGCATCCATCGTATTGACAGGCGCACCGGAAAACGCCTGCCCCAATTCTTTCACGCTATGTTCCATCACAGCGATACCGGCGCCGAATGTCGGCGCCGCCATACAAAGAAAGAGCGTAAAAAGAAAATTAAGGAGACGTTGATTAATCGGCTGCGCGAGCGAATCACTTTGTTGCGCGCTACTTGCTGCCTCGCCTATCTTGTCGATATGTCTCGGTTGCTGCATTCCGTGCGCTTCGTGCTTCATCTCGTTCGCCGAATGAATCAGCGCCTCCTTTGCTATGAAACGATTCTATTCAAGCCATTCGGATGCCAATTGCATCAAATCGGGTTTCAATACGACCAATATCACCACGGCCAATAAGATTGCCACCGGAAACTCGTTGAACCAGCGATAGAACACATGGCCATGCCGATTCATATCGTTTTTAAACGCAGCGACAAATTTTCCGCAGTAATAATGGTAATAAATCAACACCGCCACCAAAGCCAATTTGGCATACAGCCAATTACCCGAGAAACCGTATCCCAGCCAAAGCCATACGCCGAAAATCACCGTCAATACCGCACCCGGCGTCATAATGCCGTAATAAAGCTTACGCTCCATGATCTTGAAACGATCTTTTCCCGGCTGATCCTCGCACATGGCGTGATACACGAATAATCGCGGCAAATAAAACAGCCCGGCGAACCAGGTAACCATAAAAACGATGTGTAGTGATTTTATCCAAAGCATGGCAGCGTGAACGATTGATATGAAAGTTGTTATGATAGCGGGCTTGCGATATTAGCACTATCCCTCACCATCAATTGCGCAACATTTTGAGAAACCCTAACCAATCATTTTTATGATCGACATTTGGCACAAATTTTTCATTTTATCCGACACCGATCGCCCAACGGCAATCGACGACATCCGTCCATCGGAAACCGATTTTACCGTATTGGATCCCAAGACTTATGCGGCAATTGAGGCCGATGCGCTATTTAACACAATCGACCAAACAAAGACGGAAGCAGGCCGCCTTACTTTATTCCGTTCAGTCGCCCGCCCCGGCCAAGATGCTCAAGTTCTGTTGCAAAAACAAAAAGCCTTACAGGAAATTGAAACCAATGCGCCATTGCGCGATGCCATTGCAAAACTTATCGATAAAGCGGCGCAAGGAGAAAAATCGCTGAAGCATCTGCTCTACGGTGAATTTTCCGGCGGCCTGGCGACCGAAACCCCGAGCAGCCGAACCGACAAGATTGAATTTGGCGGGTATGGATACCGCCAATATACGGACGGTACGCAATTTGCCGTCGATTTGGTGAAAAATGCCGAAAAAATTCCCGCGCCGCAGTCGGCATACTTGCGCATCTTATTGGATGCAATCCGCACATTCGCCCAATCGCGAACGTATGCGCTGATGAAAGGCCCGGTCTTTTCCTTAGGCGGCAAATTCAAACCGAAAAAAGAGAAATCGCTCTTCGATCTCTATATGCGATTTCATCCCACGCTGTTTAAGCTCATACCCATCGCGATTTTTTTCGCGGCATCGTACGGTATTTTGTTTTTCTTTGAAAAACTGATGCCCGGCTTCAACACATCGTATTTCAGCTATGGCATTTTGGCGCTGACGATACCGATTTTCCCCATCGTTTTGCTGGCGATGGGCGTATCGGATCGCGATACGATCATTTATCCCCTGCGCAAGCAATACCGGGAAAGCCCGGAATTGGCCAAGGCCGTTGAAGCATTGGGCATGCTGGATGAATTGCTGTCTTTTTACCGCTACGGCGCAACCAGTCCCGGCGACAAAGTATTGCCGGAAATTCTCGATGAGAGACAACACCGGCTGATCGTTTCGCAAGCCAGAAATCCGCTATTGATCCGATCCATTCCGAATTATGTGCCCAATGACGTCCAATTGGATCAAACAGGGCGCATTTTGATTATCACCGGACCGAACAGCGGCGGTAAAACGGCTTACTGTAAAACCGCGGCGCAAATTCAATTGCTCGGTCAGATCGGTTGTTATATTCCCGCCGCCAGCGCGCAGCTTGTGCCGACGGAGCATATTTATTACCAGGTGCCCGATCCGGGACAATTGAACGCCGCCATGGGGCGATTTGGGCATGAACTGACACGAACCCGCGAGATATTTTTCAACGCCACCCCGCGAAGTTTGGTTGTTCTGGATGAATTATCCGAAGGCACGACTTTTGAAGAAAAAATGACCATTTCGGAATATATTCTGAAAGGATTTCACAAACTCGGCGCAAGCACACTGCTGGTCACTCACAATCATGAGCTATGCGAACGCTTGCAGACCGACCGCATTGGCCGCTATTTGCAAGTCGAATTCGCACCGCAAGGACCGACGCATCGCTTAATAATCGGTGTATCCAAGGTCAGTCATGCAGACCGGGTAGCCCATGCCATCGGATTCAGCCAGCAAGATGTTGAAGCCCATTTGGAGCGCCAAACGAAAAATTGATTGTTTGCATAAGGATATTTTATGCATCCTGCGCCACTCAGTTATGCGCCGATAGCTATTTGCGGTAAAATGCCGGATTTGATTTTTGAGAGGCTCTCATGTACCGCTTAGCACCCAGCATTCTTTCCGCCAATTTTGCAAAACTCGGCCAAGAAATCACCGATGTGATCGACTCCGGCGCGGACATCGTTCATTTTGACGTTATGGACAATCACTATGTCCCGAATCTCACCATCGGGCCTTTGGTTTGCGAAGCCATCCGCCCCGTTACCGACGCCATAATCGACGTGCATTTGATGGTCGAACCCGTCGATCGCATCATCCCGGATTTTGCCAAAGCGGGCGCCAATATCATTTCGTTTCACCCGGAAGCATCCAATCACATCGACCGCACCATCGGATTGATCAAAGAACAAGGCTGCAAGGCAGGCCTGGTGTTTAATCCCGCCACTCCATTGCATTACCTGGATCATGTGCTCGATAAACTGGATTTGATTTTGATCATGTCGGTCAATCCGGGTTTCGGCGGACAGAAATTCATCCCCGAAGCGCTCAACAAATTACGTGCGGTCAGAAAGCGCATCGACGCCAGCGGTAAGGACATCCTGCTGGAAATCGACGGTGGCGTCAAAGTCGACAATATCGCCGAAATCGCGCGTGCGGGCGCCGACACCTTCGTCGCCGGTTCCGCCATATATCAAGCCGGCAAAGATTCCGATCCGCATCGCTACGACAGTATTGTCGCTGCATTCCGCGCCGAACTGGCCAAAGTATAATTTGCCGATCGCCTAAATCGCAAAAACCGATGAACCATAATTACTCAAACAGCGCAAAAGCGCCGGACAGAAAAATCGAATTTCCGATCGCGGTCAAAGTGATCATGATCGATCTGGACGGCACGCTGCTCAA
>SXGT01267463.1_pt1 | contig 10713 bp, 7 predicted proteins | sample 3176221 | NCBI WGS metagenome assembly SXGT01 (sample SAMN11356862, study PRJNA531348) | freshwater metagenome | isolation source: freshwater sample F1-120 | place: China: Fuxian Lake, Yuxi | collected 2017-12-25
CCGGCAAGTTGGTAGAGGCATGGGATTGGCTACAGGACAAGTGGGGCCGCTTCAATCGGTGGCTTGAGAAGAACGGCGGAGTCAGTGGCGTCTGGAAGACCGCCAAGGACTGGATCAACGCCGTCGCAGGAGCCATCCGCACCACGCCGCGAGCCACCGCAACCCGGGCGCTGACCGCCTTGGCCCCGACATCGACCATGCGAGCGCGCCCGGCTTCGTCGATGTGGGTCAGAGAGGGTGTTTCGTCCGCCATGGTCCGGCGGCCTTGTACCGGACACGCGGCCTGACGCACCCCGGCACGCGGGTGGGACCGGATGCTGGCCGGACCTCTGCCCGGAGCGGAGGCGGCCGCTCCTCGTCGCCCCACCCCGCACGCGGGGTGCGCAGCGTGGCTCGTGGTCAGGCCTGCCGGCCCGTGCTCCCGCCGGGTCAGGACGTGGCTGCCGCGGCGTGGGGGTGGCGCTCGCTCGGACGGCCAAAGAATTCGGTGGCTGCCCCCACCGCGCGCTCGGCGGCCTCGCGCGGCGCGAAGACGTGCAAGCGCCAGAGTGCTGCGTAGCGCTCCTCGAGAGCGCGGATTTCGCCGAGGCCCTCGGCACCGGCATCGTTGAGCCGGCCGGGCCCGCCGGCGCCGATCACGCGGGCGGAGGCCTCCTTCATCAACGTGCGCTCGGGGCAGTGCAGCACCAGCTCGCCGGGGGCGAGCCCCGCAGCGCGGGCGATCTCGGCCTCGGCTGCGGCGCGTGCGGCGCGATCGTCATGCAGCCATGCGACAAACTTTTGTCTCTCCTCGACGGTAGTGCCTCGCGCCGAGACCACCCAGGCGCGCTTGAGGAGATCGCGCCGACGCACGCGAGCGGCCAGCGCTGCACCGGCCGGATCGCCCATGGCCTGCAGGCGGTCGAGCAGCGTCCCGTCGTCCACTTCGAGCAGGTGGTCCTCGCTCAACATGCCGGTGTCGAGCGCGCGTTCGACTGCCTTCGAGATCATCGCGCCGGCCACCACCTTGGTGTGGTGGTAGTAGACGCGCTCGGTCAGGACGTAGCGCATACGCAGCAGGGCAACGACCTCGCTGCGCGCGTCGGGACGCTCCATGCCGTCGCGCGCGAGCCGCAGCACCAGCCGGTCGTCGGCGACGCCGAAACTGCGCAGCACACGCTCGTCGTAGCGCAGACCGAGGCCGGCGAAATAGGCGTCGCGTGCGAGGTAGTCGAGCAGATCGGCATCGACCGTGCTGGCGACGATCTCGCGCGCGAAGCACGGCAATCCTGCCGCCGTCACGCCGGCGTCGCCGTCGGCACCGAGCAGGGCACGGACCTCGCGCAGCACGCTGAGGCGGGCGAGTGCTGCGCCGAGTTCGCCCGCGAGCAGGCGCTCGAGCCGGGCGCCCTTGTCGTGGCGGGGGAAGAGCCGCCGCTCGTCCTCGAGCGTATGGCCGAAGGGAACGTGGGTGACGTCGTGCAGCAGTGCCGCCACCACGATCAACGCCTCGAGATCGGCCGGGATCGCCGTACCGTCGCGACGCAGCGCCTCGGTCAGGCGGCGCGCCATATGCGCCGTACCGAGCGAATGGTCGAAGCGCGTGTGCACGCATCCGGGGTAGACCAGATGGGCGGTGCCAAGCTGCTTGACGCCGCGCAGGCGCTGTACCGCGCCGAGATCGAGAACCGCCGCCGTGAGTGGTGCGATCTCGATGTCGCCATGCACCGGATCGCGGACGACCACGGCGCAGGCCTATCATCTTCGGCCCAGCCCGGCGATGCCCGGCCCGTCGCGCCAAGGCCCTCGGTCGCGGCAAGGCTCGCCGCGGTCCCCCTCCGGGCCGGACCGCCCGCCGCGTGAACTCCCAGCGTACATGCAGCAGGTCGCACGGCCGGGCCCCGCCGGGCTGGACCGCTCGCCGGGCCGCCGTTAGCGTCGCGCCATGGCTCCGTCCTCCAGCGATTATTTCGGCGTCGATGAGCTGCTGAGTCCCGAGCAGCGTCAGGTGCGCGCCGCGGTGCGACGCTTCGTCGACGAGGCCTTCGTGCCGCGGGTGCGCGCGCATTTCGCTGCCGCGACCTTTCCCACCGAACTCACCCCCGAACTTGCCGCTCTGGGCTGCTTCGGCCCGACCGTACCGGCCGAGTACGGTGGCGCCGGCCTCGATTCGATCAGCTACGGCCTGATGTGCCAGGAACTCGAGCGCGGCGACTCGGGGCTGCGCTCGTTTGCGAGCGTGCAGTCGTCGCTGGTCATGTACCCGATCCTGACGTTCGGCTCCGCGGACCAGAAGCGCCACTGGCTGCCGCGGCTGGCGCGGGGCGAAGCGATCGGCTGCTTTGGCCTCACCGAGCCCGATTACGGCTCGAATCCGGGGGGCATGATCACGCGCGCCCGCCCCGTCGACGGTGGCTTCGTGCTCAACGGCACGAAGCGCTGGATCACCAACGGCAGCATCGCCGACGTCGCCGTGGTCTGGGCCAAATGCGCCGGCGACGACGGTCGCGACCAGATTCGCGGCTTTCTGGTCGAGAAGGAGCGCCCGGGCTTCTCGCGCCCGCTGATGCACGGCAAATGGAGCCTGCGCGCCTCGATCACCTCCGAGCTGATCTTCGAGGATTGCTTCGTGCCGGCGGAGAATCTCCTGCCGGGCGTGGCCAGCCTGCGCGGTCCGCTGAGTTGTCTCACGCAGGCACGCTTCGGCATCTCGTGGGGTGCCATCGGGGCCGCACTTTCCTGCTACGAATGCGCGCTCGACTACAGCAAGTCGCGCACTGTTTTCTCGCGCCCGATCGGTGGGTACCAACTCGTGCAGGCGAAGCTCGTCCACATGCTGAACGAGATCACCAAGGCGCAGCTTCTGGCCTGGCGTCTCGGCACATTGAAGGACGCCGGCACCATGCGCTCCGAGCAGGTCTCGCTGGCCAAGATGAACAACGTCTCGACCGCGCTGGGCATCGCGCGGCTGGCGCGCGACATCCTCGGCGCCAACGGCATCAGCGACGACTACCCGGTGATCCGCCACATGCTGAATCTGGAGACCGTCAATACCTACGAAGGCACCGAGGACATCCACCGGCTCACTCTCGGTCGCGACATCACGGGCCTCTCGGCGTTCGAGTGATGGCGCTCGCCGAGACTGCACGGCTGGGTTCCGGGCGGCCGCGGCATCCGGCGCCGGCCGGCGCCGCAGCAAGATTGCTTGACGTCGGCACCCGGCGGCGCGCCGGCATCTGGCTGGCGATGCTGCTCGCACTCGCGACGCTGCTGCCCGGCGGAGTCGCTGCGGCGGCGGGGCGGCCCTCGCTCGCAAGCTGGTCGTACCTGGTCGACAAGCTCGTGGCCGACGGCGTGCCGCGCGCCACCGTCGTGCGCGCCTTCTCGGATCCGCGCGTGCCGGCGTTTGATGGCCTCCCCTTCGCGCTCGAACCGCGCGAACCGCAAAGCCGGTACCGACAGTTCCTTCAGCCCGGAAGCCGTTTGCGAGCGCGACGTTGCCGGGACCGCTGGTCGGCCGAAATCAACCGGGCCGCGCGCAGTGCCAACGTGCCGCCCGAGGTCATCGCCGCGATCCTGCACGTCGAGACGGGCTGCGGCGGGTACACCGGCAACTCCGTCGTGCTGCACCGCCTGGCGCGGCTCGCGATGGCCGCCGAGCCGGCAAACCTCGCGCGCAACGTCGCGAGCCACCAGCGTAGCCAGCGCAACCTCTCGCGCGCCGAGGTCGCGCGCAAGACCGCGGCGCGCGCGCGCTACCTCGAGGACACCTTCTACCCCGAGGTGCGGGCGACCTTCACGATCTCAGACCAGCTCCGCATCGACCCGCTGGTGATCCGCGGTTCCGTCGCGGGTGCCTTCGGCTGGCCGCAGTTCCTGCCGGCGAGCTACGTCCGCTTCGGACGCGATGGCAACGGCAACGCCCGCGTGAGCCTGTTCGAGCCGCCTGACGCCATGCACTCGGTCGCGGCCTACCTCAAAGGCCACGGCTGGCGTCCCGGGCTGAGTCACGCGGCGCGCCGCCGCGTGATCTGGCATTACAACCGCAGCGACGCTTACATCGACACCGTCCTCGCCCTGGCCGAGCGACTTCGCCGCCAGCCCTGACACCCGGAGCGTCCGTCAAACTGGAGAAACGAACCATGCCCGAAACCCAACGGCCGCTCCGTTTCGCGATCATCGGTGCCGGCATGTCCGGCATCCTCTCGGCCATCCGCCTGCGCGAACTCGGCCTCGACGAGTTCACGGTCTACGAGAAAGCCGACCGCCTGGGCGGCACCTGGCGCGACAACACCTATCCCGGTCTCACCTGCGACGTGCCCTCGCCGCTCTACAGCTACTCGTTCGCACCCAACCCCGAGTGGAGCCGCCACTACTCCCCCGGCGGGGAGATCCAGGCCTACCTCGAGGGGGTGGCGCGCGAGCGCGGCGTCCTGCGCTTCATGCGCTTCGGTGATGAGATCGTGTCGGCGAACTTCGACGACGGCCGCTGGCACCTCGAGACGGCGAGCGGCCACCGCGATACCGTCGATGTCGTGATCGCGGCGACCGGCGTGCTGCATCGCCCTCGCCTGCCCGTGATCGAGGGACTCGACACCTTCCGCGGCGCGGTCTTCCACAGCGCGCGCTGGGATCACTCGGTGGCGCTCGACGGAGCCCGCTTCGGCCTGATCGGCACGGGCTCGACCGGTGTGCAGATCGTCTCGGCGCTGGTCGATCGCGTCGCCCGGCTCTCGCTCTTCCAGCGCACCGCGCAGTGGATCATGCCGCTCGAGAACCCGAGCTACTCCGAGGAGGAGAAAGCCGCCTGGCGCAAGGAGCCTGCGAGCGCGGTCGAGCTGCACCGCAACCTCGGCGAGCTCTTCTCGGTCTTCTCGAACGCGATCGTCGATGCCGATTCCGAGCGTATGAAGGGTGTCGAGCAAATGTGTCTCGACAACCTCGAAAAAAACGTCCACGACCCGGCGCTGCGCGAGCGCCTGCGGCCGAACTACCGCGCCGGCTGCAAACGGCTCGTGATCTCGCCCGATTTCTATGCCGCCATCCAGCGGCCGCACGCCGAACTCGTGAGCGAGGCGATCACGCGCCTCGAGCCCGAGGGCGTGCGCACCGCCGACGGCCGGCTGCACCCGCTCGACGTGCTCGTGCTGGCGACCGGCTTCCAGACCGACTCCTTCATGCGCCCGATGCAGATCACCGGCCGCGGCGGCCGGACGCTGGCCCAGGAGTGGCAGCAGAGACCCAGTGCCTATCTCTCGATCTCGATCCCCGAGTTCCCGAATCTGTTCATGCTCAACGGGCCGAACGGACCGGTCGGCAATTTCTCGTTGATCGAGGTCGCCGAGTTGCAGCTCAACTATATCCTGCAACTGGTCGACCGGCTGCGCTCGGGCGAAGCGCGTGAAATCTCCGCCACCCGCGCAGCCCTCGACGCCTTCGAGGCGGCACGCACCGAGGCCGCCCGCACGACGATCTGGATGACCGGCTGCAAGAGCTGGTACCTCGACGATCGCGGTGTGCCCGCGTCGTGGCCCTGGCCCTTCTCGCACTTCATCGACGAAATGCGCGCGCCGCGGCCCGAGGCGTTCGAGTTGCGCTGAGCGAGCGGGAACAACCCCGTCATCTCCGGTTTCGGCGGAGATCGCGGGTGGTCGGGAGGGCGACCAGGCCGAAGGTCCCCCGAGCGTCCGTCAAGGCGAGAGAAGCTCGAGAGCGCGCACGAGAACCCGGAAGGGCCGGTATATTCACGCGGCCGGAGTCACCTCACGCTCGACGCGCTTTCCATTTCGCCGTTCCGCCACGCGAAGATCGTAGGCAGCCTGGAGATTGAGCCACGACCTTGCGTCGCCGCCAAAGTACCGGGCGAGCCGCAGCGCGGTGTCGGCGGTGATTCCGCGACGCTCGCGTGCGATGTCGTTGATGCGCGGTGGCGCCACTCGCAATGCCTTGGCGAGCGCATGGGCGCTCATTCCGAGGGGCACGAGGAACTCCTCACGCAGGATCTCACCAGGGTGGATGGGGCGCATTCCATTCTTGGCCATCTCGTGCCTCTCTTTCTCAGTGGTAATCAACGATCTCCACATCGGCCGGTCCGGCAGGCGACCACCGAAAGCAGACTCGAAATTGGTCGTTCACTCGGATCGAACACTGCCCCGCCCGGTTCCCCTTCAACATCTCGAGCCGGTTCCCGGGAGGAGAGCGGAGAAACTCGAGGGTTTCGGCGGCATCGAGCATTGCGAGTTTTCGAGCAGCTACACGCGCAATCGCCGCGAAGCGATGACAGTTCCCTGACTCGAACAAACGTTGCGTATCGCGGCACCGGAAGCTCTGGATCACCTCGTTTGGAGAGTATAACGACTATCGTTCAACGGCAAGCCGGTCATCTCTGCCAACCTGCGCAAGACGGGGACGCCAAGGAAGGGAGTATCGGAGGCGACACTCGCTGCTCCCAGGCGACGCACTGGGCACTCCCGATTATCGCTGGGTACCCAGCTTGAGTCAGCCCGGGGGAGGCGTTTAGTCATGGCATGAGCAAGCGCCTCCACGTCGTGCTGCACGATAAGGAATGGGCCGAGATCGTGGCCGTCGGCTCACGGACGCTCGGCAGCGCGATTCTCGACGCGAACCGAAAGCGGTGGCACGGACCGCAACGGCCCGACAGCGACCTGATGCAGCGAGAGTTCCAGGTCGTAGATCCCCGCCTCCGGCGGCGCGACCAGCCTGACCGCTTCGATCTGAACCTCCCCGGGGAAGACGTCGCGCCGGAGGCGTGTGGTCGCGGGCGGCCCCTGCGCCCCGCCATTGGCGCCATGCCAGCGGCTCTCGATCACGACAAGACCCGCTCCCGGATCGTCGACCGGTGCCAGTGCCGGCCACGCCTGCCCGCCGTCGTTGCGCACGGTCAAGCGGAGAACGAACGCACGCCCCGGCTCGACCGCGCGAACCGGGCCGCGCAGCGTGACTCGGCCCACCGTGCCTGCAGGATCCAGCGGCGCCCGGCTCGTGCCGAGGATCGTCTCCGTGGGGCCGAACCGGCCCTCGCTCAGCCGCTCGAGCCATGCCCGCTGCGGCGTCCGGTCGACGCGCAGCAGCAAATGTTGCTTGCCGCCTGCGACTCGCTCGACGCCGGGCAAGCGAGCGGCCGCCTCCTCCCAGCTCTGCCACTCATGCGCCGAAAGATACGTCCTGTGCACCACGATCCAACGCAGCGCCGTTGCATCGACGACCGCATCCCAGGCCGCGGCGTCGCCGGGCAGGGCCGCGATCTCGCGGCGCAGCCAGGACCACCACCACGGCGGATAACCGGTGTACCCGTTGATCAGCGGGTGCCCGTGCCGCGTACTGTAGAGCATGTAATCTGTTTGCAGCGCCATGCTGCCGAGAGTGAGCACTTCTCCCGGTCCCGGGCTCTCGAGAACCGCGCCCGAATCGGCCTCCGCGGCGAGGTGGCGATGAATCGCGTCGAGTTCGGGATCAGTGGGCAGGGCGTGCAACTCTGTGGACCGGAGCAGCTCGGAGCGCGGCAGCAACACCGCCACGATCAGCCCCGCTGAGCAGAGCCACGTCGCCCGCTCGCCGAACGATGTCCGGACCAGGGAGAGCAACCGATCGCAGCCGCGCGCCGCCAGACCGACCAGCCCCAGATGTGCGACGAGAAAGAAGCGATAGAAGCCGCGCAGGGCCACCGCGGGAGTCTCGACGAGGAAGCTGTAGGGCAGCGGAATCCTGATGCCGCCCACGACCAGCCGCGGCCCCAGCGCCAGACTCAAGCCAGCGCCGAGCAGCAGCGTCCACCGCCACCAGTCGCGCGACGGCCGTTCCCTTCGCAGAAGCGGCTCGATCAGGCCGAGTACCCCGAGCCCGGCGACGACCCAGCCGACTCCGAACTGGCTGTTGCTCGGATCCAGGTAGGACGGGAGGAGCGTGTCCGCGATGACCCCGAGTCCCTCGCGCAACACGGCAGGTGAACCCCGGAGATCGCCACTGCGACCGAGCCAGGGCAACGCCGCGACGACCAGCAGCAGCCCGCCCGGGACAGCGGCGCCGGCGAGACCGAGCGCCCGCTTGCCCCGGCCACCGGGCGCCACGACGAGCGCCTCGACCGCCACGACGATCAACGTCATCGCCGCCATGTACATCGACGTCAAGAGCCCCAGCGCCGCGGCACAGACCGCTGCGAGCCACGTCCGAACCGTCCCCGCCCGTCCGGCTCGCGCGACGGCCAGCAGCACCAGCACCAGAACCCAGCTCGGATACTGGAGAACGTGCGCGCTCGCCGGTGCAGCGAGCGGCCCGAGTGCAACGGCGCCGCCGAAGATCACACTGGCGGCAAAACCCCGCCCCGCCGCTCGGGCGACCCCGATTCCGAGCAGGACGGCCAGCCCGTAGCCAGTCGCAAGGAGGATATTTGCAGCGAGGATGGCGTTGCCGGAAAGCCAGTTGACCGGAGCGGCAAGCAGCGCCGGGGTGAAGAACGTGTCCGAACCCGTCAACATGCCACGCGCGGGATGGTGGATGTTCGCATCGTAGAACGAAGCCTGCGACGAGAGCAGCGCGTGGGCCTGCCAGGCCAGCGTCCAGACCACGAGACGGCCATCGGCCGCCTCGGTAGGCCCGCCCCACGACGAAGCGTCGGGCAGGCTCTCGGCCATCCGCGACCACCACGACCCGGTCCAGAACGCCGTCAAGACAAGTGCCACCACGACGGGGGCGAAACAACGTCGCACATCCACCCGAATGCACCGCGATCCCCCCCGCATCACGCCCTCCGCTTATCAGAACCGCCGCGGGCGTCTCATCAAACGCGAGCGCCGGGATCCGGCAGCGCGGCCGCGCTCGCGGGTTAGCGCGGGCCGAGAAGGGCCAGAGCCTCCTCCGCCCGCTTGCGCTGGCCCGCGGCGTTGAGGTGGTAGCCGTCCGCCCTGAAATGCTCCGCCAGCGTGTAGCCGTCGAACGACTCGAAGAAGCGCCCCGCGAAGGCCTCGCGCAGCAACGTATTCGACGCGATGGAGATGGCGTTGGTCTCGCCGACGCGAGGCGTGGTCGACACCGCGAACTGCGTGATCCCGGCCGAGAGGGCCGTGGCCTCGTGCTCGAGATAGGCCGCGACGATGGCCCCGGTGCCGCGGAGCTGGAAAATATCGTTGGTTCCGTAGGCCATCACCACGATGTCGGGTTCGAAAGGAAGGGCCGAGAGAAGATGGTAGCGGGCCTCGCGCCCCGCCAGTTCCGGAACGGTCTGCGCGGTCACGGTCGCCCCAATTTCCGCGATCTCGACCCGCTCGAAGAAGGGATCGTCGATGCCGGCCGCGAGGAGAGCGCACCATCCCGGCGCCTCCGCCCACGCCGGCCGGTCCAGTGTGTTGGAATCGCCGAGGCAGGCGAGCCGGAAGATGCCGTCGCCGTTGATGTCGGCGAAATTGGCCACCTTGCGCTCGACCAGGCGCAACTCGCGACGGCGATCAAGAAGCAGGACGTCCCAGAGGCGCGAACCGCCGCGAGTCTCCCAGACGGCCGCGAGCACCGGGGTTCCGGGGTCGTAGTCGGGCACCGCCGGTGCACCCGGCGGCGAGGGCGCCGCGCTGTCCATGAGAAATTCAACGATCGACGGCTGCCAGGGATCGGCGACATCCAGCACGAGCGTGACGTAACCTTGGAGTCCGCGGCCGGTGACGCGCACCCGACTCGACGTCTCCGCTTGCACCTTGAGCGGCGGTGCCAGACGCCCGAGTTCGACAGCGCCCACCTCGACCCGGTCCAGGGCATCGACGACGTGCAGCCGCGCGATCCCGCCGCGGGTTCCCACCGCGTAGACCCAGCGATCGCGACCCGCGAGCGCGCGCAGCGTGCCGGCAATCTCGAGCGATCCCAGGATCTGCGGTGCTGCCGGGTCGCTGGTCTCGACCAACCAGAGATCGGGACTGCCCCTGCGGCCGACCGCCACGCGGCTTCCCGCCCGGGCCAGCCCGATCGGCCGGCCCGCACCCGGAATGTCGAGGGCGCCGATCTCGACAGGGGAGCCGGCGCGCGCCTCGCAGGCCGGGCCTGCGAGCAGGACCGACGCGAGAAACAGCAACGGACTCGCCGCAAGGAGCGCCAGCGTGCGGCGCCATCGGCCGCCTGCCCCGCATGACCCCGTACATGCTTGCCGCGATTTCGTGGGGACGAAGGACATGGTGGGGCAGCTCAGTCGTCGGGCCTCTCGGAGCGCAAGCGTCGCACGAGCCTCCCGCAGCAGGCTCGGGGTGCGAGCTTCACTGCACCACGACGGGTCCGCTGCGGGCAAGCCCCGATTGAGCGCCCTCCCGAGGTTGCGGGATGCGCGGTTGAAGGCGCAGGGCCCGATCAGTATCCGACCCGGCCATGAGCAGCGACGCGACGCGCAAAGCAACCAACATCGTCTGGCACCAGGGCAACGTCACCCGTGAGGATCGCGAGAAGATCCTGGGGCACAAGGGCTGCACCCTGTGGTTCACGGGGCTCTCGGGCTCGGGCAAATCCACCGTGGCCGTGGCGCTGGAGAAAGTCCTCTGGGAGCGCGGCGTCTCGGCCTTCATCCTGGATGGCGACAACATCCGCCATGGCCTCAACAGCAACCTCGTCTTCTCTCCCGCCGACCGCACCCAGAACATCCGCCGCATCGGCGAGGTCGCCAAGCTCTTCACCGAGGCCGGCAGCTTGAATCTGACGGCCTTCATCTCGCCCTACCGGGCCGATCGCGACAATGTCCGCAAG
>SXGT01098349.1_pt1 | contig 10711 bp, 10 predicted proteins | sample 3176221 | NCBI WGS metagenome assembly SXGT01 (sample SAMN11356862, study PRJNA531348) | freshwater metagenome | isolation source: freshwater sample F1-120 | place: China: Fuxian Lake, Yuxi | collected 2017-12-25
AAAAAATTCCCGTGCTGCTTCAAGTGTGCCACGAATTGCGGTTGGGTGGTGACCATAGTCGGAAATAACCTCGACACGGCCAATTGTGCCTACGCGTTCAAATCGTCGCCAGCAACCGGTGAATTTCGCGAGGGCTGCAACGCACACATCAAACGGAACACCCAGTTCAAGCGCCGCCGTCGTCGCCGCCAACGCGTTTGAAACATTAAACAAACCCGGAACCACAAGTGTGATCCGTCCACAATCCACGCCACGCCACGCCACCGCCACCGACTGCTCACCTGCCCCGACCCGGCGATCGCTCGCTCGCACATCTGCCGACTCTGCAAACCCGTAAGTTAGATACCGTCCGAGGCGCAATCGTTGCATTACCGGGTCGTCAGCATTCATCACCACGCATGGAACCCCATCCACATACGCCTGAAACGTCTCCACAATGTGGTTCAAATCACGAAAATAATCGAGGTGGTCTTCCTCAATATTGGTGAGCACAACCATCTTCGGTGCAAGCTCAAGCATAGCCCCACGGTACTCACATGCTTCCACCACGAACCGATCGCTTGCCCCAACACGCAAATTTCCATCCTCAAATCCAGGGACTAACGTTCCAACAACAACGGTTGGATCCAAACCTGCTTCCACCAAAATACAACCGAGCATGGCCGTCGTCGTGCTCTTCCCGTTGGTTCCACTCACCGCAACGGTGCTCAGTTCACGCGACCGATCTCCCAAAAATTCCGGATACGATCGTTGTACGATTCCGAGTTCAGCCGCTCGCACCCGTTCTACATTTGTTTCTGGTACGGCCGGTGAATACAAAATCATGTCTGCGTCCGTCGGTACCTGTTCCGCGGCATGCCCAACAAATGTCACCGCTCCACGTTCCCGCAACGCGACCAACAACACGGAATCCACCACATCAGACGCCGTCACCTTCACCCCCGCCCGAAGCAACCACTTCGCCGCCGCCGACACACCAATCCCCCCTGCTCCGATCACATGTACACGCTTCAGTGATTCGAACATAATGCGGAAAGAATACCGGAAATTCGTTGATTTGTCACGTGAACTCGCCGCGGCCGGCCCAGCCTGCCCGCCTGAATGACATCAGTCTTTCGGCGGGCGGGCCGGCAAGAGAATATCAGTCTGCTGACTCAGTCCTTTTGAGGAAGTCAGAATGTCCCGAAGAAAGACTGCGGATCCAGGTGACGTGACTCAGGACGCAAAACATCAAAAAAATTCGCCACCCCGAGGGATGACGTTGAGCAGCTAGGATTCGAGGGTGATGCGCTGGACGAGGCCGTCGGCGTACACGTTGCACGTGACGAGGCCGTCACGAATGCGAAGATTCCAGGCGTAGGGGTACGGGTCTGTGATGGAGCCATTGACGAACACACGGCGGCCCGTGGCGTCTTCGAGGATGGCCGCTACGTTTCCACGTCCGTCCACCCGAGATTCGTACACCTTGGCAAACGGTCCGAAGGAATATTCACGCTGATCACCCGACATGATGACGTCCTCGATCACGGTCGTTCCGCTCCCCATCGTGATGGAGTGGACGTACTTAGCAACGAAGCTGCGACCATCGGGCGCCCACACGAAATCGCTTTGATCGAGCGAGAACGACCCTTCGCGCGACACGGCCGGGAACAATCCTGTCACCACGAGCTTCCGCGTCGGCACAACATCGTCCATCCCTGGCATCTGCATGAGCATGGCCCAACCATTGCCCTTCGGAGACGGAATCGCCCATTCGACCCAACCTTGCAAAGGGATCGGCGCGTCGCGCTGCGGGAACACCATGGCTCCACGCAAGCCGTTCGTGGTGAGATACCCCATTTCGTGTCGACCCGTCTGCCACAGCTTGCCGACAATGGGGTAAACGCGATCGGCTTGAAATGGAAGCGGGTAGATCTGCGATCCGACACCAGGATTGACGTTTCCGCTCCACGTGAACGCAGACCACCGTCCAACCGCATCACGATCGAGCACACGAACCGAGCTGAACTGGTCCTCGAGAATCGTGAGCGATGCGTCGACGGATGCATCCAATGCACGACCGTGGTAGATGTAACGACGCGTTTCGGGGTGCGCATCGTTCATGCGGCCGATGTGCATCGGCGCGTACTGAGTCTCGACCGAACGCTCGTAGTGGTCGAGAGACTGAATGTGCGTCGCCTCAGCATCCATGAGATGCAGAACTTCTCCGTGATCCTTGTCTTCGACATGCACCTCCACGCGCTCCGGAGTCACCCGAAGGACACGTAAGTTTGCTCGATACGGAAACGGTGGACCAACGACTCCGACCGCACTGTGCAGGACGCGTCGCATACCCTGTTCCGCTTCGTCGACAACGGCCGCCGTGCGACCATCGCGACTCATGTGAAGCCGACGTGCACGTACCCACGAATGAAGGGTAGCTGGCGAGACAAGCGACGGGGACCGAAAAACATTCTCAACTTCGAGCGGATCCACGCGGGAATACCCCTCGTGACCCAAGGAAAATGGCTGTGCTGATGCACGCATGATGCCTCCAATCCGAACGAGCCGGATCACGCTAAACATAGAGCAGAAATGGCTCATTGTCAAGAAGTCCCGCCCCCGCGTACAATAGGGCGGTATGTCCTAACATCCTAAAGAAGGCCAGGAAGTACTGAATAATCACCTTCTTTTTTCTTTATGATTCTTTCCAAACAAGACCCGCTGGTTGCAAACTCCCTTGAAAACGAACTCACTCGCGAGCGTGAGGGCCTTGAACTCATCCCTTCAGAAAACTTCGTTTCTCCTGCCGTTCTCGAAGCACTAGGTTCCGTTGCCACAAACAAATATGCGGAAGGCTACCCAGGAAAACGCTATTACGGTGGCTGCCAATTTGTTGATGAACTCGAGCGACTGGCGATTGAGCGAGCAAAGCAACTCTTCGGGGCGGCACACGTAAACGTACAGCCGCTTTCAGGTGCACCGGCCAATATTGCGGCTTACAGTGCCATTTTAAAACCAGGCGACACGGTGCTTGGGATGGACTTGTCGCACGGCGGCCACCTCACGCATGGTCATCCTGTCACATATATTGCAGGCATCTATCAGTTTATCCGATACAAAACTTCTGCTGATGGAACGATTGACTATGACGGATTACGTGCCATGGCGTTTGAGCACAAACCAAAATTGATATTGGTCGGCTACTCCGCATACTCCCGTGACATCGATTACAAACGCGTGAAAGAAATTGCGGACGAAGTTGGTGCACTCACCATGGCAGATATCGCTCACATTGCTGGATTGATTGCGGCCGGAGAAATGAACAATCCGGTTCCAAACTTCGACCTCGTCACCACCACGACACACAAAACGCTCCGCGGTCCACGCGGAGGAATGATCATGTGCACCGAGGCACTGGCTAAATCCGTCGATAAAGCCGTATTCCCAGGTTTGCAAGGAGGACCACACATGAACGTGGTTGCCGCAAAGGCCGTCGCGTTTGGCGAAGCGTTGCAACCTGAGTTCAAAGCCTACGCCGCGCAAATTCGCCGCAATGCGAAAGCGCTCGAACATGAATTCCGCACGCGTGGCTACAAAATCATGTTCGGTGGCACAGATAATCACTTGTTGCTGCTTGACGTTGTTACCTCACGAGAAGTCACAGGAAAGCGAGCTCAAGAAGCTCTCGATCTCGCTGGCATCACCGTCAACAAAAACGCCATTCCCGACGACGCTCGCGGCCCCATGGACCCATCCGGCATTCGCCTGGGAACCCCCGCTCTCACAACCCGAGGCATGAAGGAAGATGATATGCGCCGTGTGGCCGAATGGTTCGACACAACCTTGCTCCACTGGCAAGACCCCGCAAAACTCGCCGCTATTCGCGAAGAAGTCCGCGCGTTCACCTGTGCGTTCCCGCTTTATCAATCACACACATATCTTTCCTAACATGCACCTCAATCCTCAGTATCAGACAACCAAGCCACTTGAGGCTCGCAAAGGTTTATATGCCTATGCATCCCTCCCGTCGTTACAAGACAAACTTGTTGAAAAACTGGAAGCTTATGCGGGCATGTCCGTTTTGGATGTGGGATGCGGGTACGGCGACCGCCTTGCAGATTTAGTGCAACGAATTCCAGGAATCCACGCGAAGGGATTTGATGTATCTGAAGCAATGATACAAGCAGGGAAAGATCGCCAGATAAATCTGAAGCTTGAAGTCTGCGACCTTACAACATTCGAACCAACAACTCCTTTCGATCGCATCTACAGCGCCCATGTTCTCCATCTGCATCCAGATCCGATAGCGGCATGCCAACGCATGCTGTCGTGGCTAACTCCTGGAGGTCGACTTGTGCTTGTGGTGCACAGTGAACTCGATCAGCCGCGCAAGACCGCTTGGGATGCATGGCTTACAAATCAGACGGGATCCGTACACGAATCTGTAAAACGCTCACTGACGTTTGAACATGATGCAGGCCTCGCTGCTACATTTGAAGCCGAACCAACACTATTCACACAAACCATCACCCTGCAAACCCCTGATCCATACATCACTGCCCTTGAGAGCCACAGAAACCGATGGAGTCCAGCCTTGAACGAACCAACTTGGGAATCGTATATGACACACGCAAAAAGAGAAATGAACGCCGACATTGAGCGCCATGGCACATTTGTTGAAACCACTACGGTAGGATTCTTTGTCATCAACAAACCTTTGTGACGCAACTTCTTGATGGTCGCGCGATTGCCAAACGCATTCGCGAAACCGTAAAACAACGTGTCGCGACGCTCGCATCGAAACCAAAACTCGATGTTGTGTTGGTTGGAAATGATCCAGCGTCTCATTTGTATGTCTCGTTGAAACAAAAGGCGTGCGAGGAGGCGGGAATCGGATTTGAACTTCACTTGCTACCTGCTGATGAACCCGAGCACAACATCGTGGCGCTCGTTGAATCTCTTGGGGCAAACCCAACCGTCACCGGCATCCTTGTCCAACTTCCGCTTCCCTCTCAAGATCCAGATCGTATCATCGCCGCGATTCCGCCGAATAAAGACGTCGATGGATTTCACGCCGAAAATCTCGATCGGCTTTCGCGCGGTGAACCAGGCATTGCTCCGGCGCTTGCTCTGGGTATTTTGAAACTCATCGACGAAGCGGACCAAGGTAAGACCGCACGCTCGTGTGCCATCGTTGGCTCTGCATTCTTTGCGCGCCCTGTTCAATACTTGCTCACGGAACGTGGCGTGAACGCGTTTGTTGTTGATCCGGACGATACGGAACTCGCAGAAAAAACCCACGTCGCAGATATGCTCATTGTTGCTATCGGTCGCCCAGAAGTCATTACGGGCAATGCTGTTAAACCCGGAGCTATCATCATTGATGTCGGCACAACCCGCGTTGGCGACCAAGTGGTCGGTGATGTCGACCGAGCCTCAGTTGAAACCGTGGCAGGACATCTCACTCCCGTCCCAGGAGGAGTCGGACCCATGACGGTAGCGATGTTGATGCTCAACATCCTCAAGGCGCACTCCCTGCAAAACAAATAATCGTATGCTTCCCGCGTTTCACTCCGACGATCCACAAGTGGCACAGAAAATCTACGATCGCGGTGTCTACGCGGGAATCCTTCTCTTGCTTTGGCTCGTCATCTTTCTCGAATTTCGACACCCAATCGTCGGCGTGATCGTAGCCGCATGCCTCTCCACGTTTCTCTTGTCTCTCTACACTCCTCTGCTGCGATGGGGACGCCACAAACTCGAGAAGCATATTTCATCCGTGCCACTGCGACAATCAATCCTCCTTGCTGTCACCCTTATCTATATTCTCATCCCCCTGTGGCAGATGCATGCGTTTGTTCCCGTCTGGATTACCATCCTGGCCACAGTCGTTCTCACAGCCTCTAGTGGATATCAATTGTTTCAAAAAAATTAACTCACTCGACCAGGTCAACCTGGACAAATGAAGTTTTTTGTGCTACCTTTCTTCGTTCTCACAAATTGAAATCCCTGGCCTTTTCTATAACAAATTATGGAAAACGCCGGGCATTTCACCCCGAGGAGAAACATGCGAATTCTCGCAATCCTGTCTTTGCCCTTCACCGCCTGCACCAAGGAGCAGACCGGTCCCGAGTCACTCGGCTACGCCATCGGCGGCGAGACGAGCGGCACGATCACCGCGCCCGACAGCAGCATCATTGCGCTCGAGTGGCAGCTTCCGAGCGATTCGGAGACCACCGAGATCGCGTTCTACACCCATGTTCAGCATGAAGGTCGCTGGATTTCGGACTACGAAAACTACATGGTACGCGACGTTCACTCGCGCCCCATGCGCAGCACCGTGCAAGACACACTCTCGCTGTGCTGGGTGAGGCTCAACAAAAACAATGCCACCATCAGCGCTGGCGCCGTCCCCGACACCGGCGGCATCCTCCGGTTCCAACTCGCCTACAAGGAGAGCCTGGTAGAAGACGGAATTGCCCTCGTGTGTGACATCAGCAACCCCAAAAAGCAGGTGACGCTCGGCTTTGGCCTCGCCAGCATCCGGCTCAATGGTCCGTACGAGGACGGCGAGTTCGCCTGGTCGGACACCTACTTCGGGGAATTCGACCAACGTGCCACCCGCGTCCTCTTCGTCTACCCTCCGTCGGTCATCGACGAGCCGGCGCCCATCGAGTAACCTCGCGCATCCCTCGGAAGAGCCAGCCTGGCCTCCGCTCCGGATGCGCTCTTTTTTTACGGCCGAAACACCTCATCGACCGTTGGTTCGAGCACCTCACGTTTTTCTGTTGACTCTTGGTGCGCCAGATAGGCACCGACAAGTAGCGCGGTAAAATTGAAACCTTGCGCCTTAAAGATGACCCACGAAAACACATACGTGAGAGGAGAACCGTAGACAACATACATGGCTGGAGCTGCCAACAACCACAAGAGCACAAGCCAAGTGACAGCGACCACAAACCGGACCGTCCAATCATTTCGTTTCACCTTTCGGAAATAAAGCCAGGAAAAAAGAAGTAAAACGAGTGGGGATTGAATTTGCGTGGCAATAAGGACCCACGGACTCGCGGTTGCAGCATACAGGGTATACAGCAACAGGCTCACAGAAAACCAAGTTACGAACATGGCGAGTAAAAAACCAACATATCGTTTCCACGTAAGGCCTAGTATGTACATATACTAAATTGAGTAGACAAGTTCGCTCACTAATCCAATTAGAAAGACGAGGGCAATCCCCCAACTTACAAACGACGGTACATTCAAACAATGATGGCGTTCACAAACAGGGCTGCGCCGCATCCGCTCGTACGTCATCACAATAATCACGCCAAGCAATCCACCGAACACACTACCGATAAACCCTATGAGTGGGATGAACTCACGCATCCCCAGTAAAAACAATGTCATCGGAATCCCAATTGTGCATACCCACGCCGCACGGCGCGACAAACCAAAATCGTAGCGCAACATGTTTTCCATTTGTAGCGCCAACATGGCGAAGACAGAAATAACCGTCACGGTTCCAACCAGTCCAGCGACAAATCCAAACGAAGAACCAAGCACCGGCATCAACCCACCAAACGCCGTTTGCGTGGTACGCGTTCCTGTCACCCCCACAACGACAACAGAAAACAATCCGTACAAAACAGTCACGGCTGCCATGGCATACACAATCGCGGCAGGTAACTTCGGCAATAAACGTTTTCCTAAAACATCTTTTAACTCAGGCACAACCCCAACCCCTGACAAGGCAAACAGCACAACACCGTACGGAAGCAGCCATCGATCAGGGTGACTCACAGACAAATGGCCGAGCTGAACATGTGGCAAACTCGCCAGCATCATGAAGGCAAAAAGGAACAGGAGACAACCAATGAACCCTATTTCAACCTTTGACATTTCCTTCAGCCCTCCGTAGGTCGCGGCGGCCACCACCAAGGCGACAAAGACGGTTCCATAAAACGGCGACACGTCCACCCATGGATTGAGCAACCCGGAAATAAAAGTACCTCCGGTTATGAGATAGGCAACCATCACGCCCCAGCACGACACACCCACCGCCAGTGCAGCAACACGGGACCAACCAGTCCCCAAATACTCACGCACATATCCAACCAAACGATGCTTCCCTTTTGTCTGCATCACGACTTCTGCAAACATGAGCTGCATCCCCGTCAAAATCGCGGCAAGCACCAGCAACAGCAGCAAACCAAGCGGAACTCCCGCCTTCGCAAACGCGTACGGAAGTCCAAAAACGCCCACGCCGACAATGGAACCGATCATCATTCCCACGGCGCGCCAAAATGTAAAAGTTTTCTCCTGCATGCGTCCACAAGTATACCACAGGTTTTCCCTTGCCGTGATGAGCCCGAGTGCTACCATACGGTTGTTCTATGGCCATCGATCGCGTTCCGCCGCAAAACTTAGAGGCAGAGCAGTCCATGCTGGGGAGTTTGTTACTCGACCAGGATGCCATGCTTAAAATTGCCGACATCGTGCACGCGGATGATTTTTATCGTGACGCGCATCGCATTGTATTTGAGTGCATGCTCGATTTGTACGAACGGCATGATCCGATTGATATTTTGACCGTGGGAAACCGGCTCGACGAAAAGGGTAAGTTGCAACATGTTGGTGGCCGGTCGTATTTGGTGGAATTATCAAATGCAGTGGCGACGTCGGCGCACATCGTGAATTACGCACACATTGTTCAGAAGAAAGCCTCGTTGCGTCGTTTGATTGAGGCCGCCACACACATCACGCGACTTGGATATGATGAAGAGCAGGATTTGGATTTGGTGCTCGATGAGGCAGAACGAACATTGTTTGGTGTTTCGCAAAAATTTTTGAAGAATACGTTTACACCACTGTCGCGTGTGCTCAACGATGCATTTGATCGTATCGACGAGCTGCATCGCGAACGCGGAAAGCTGCGTGGCGTGCCAACCGGGTTTACGGAGCTCGATCAATTGTTGAGTGGGTTGCAGCGGTCGGACTTGGTCATTTTAGCGGCTCGTCCATCGGTCGGAAAAACAAGTTTGGCGATGGACATTGCACGCAACGTGGCGGTGAAAGGAAAAACACCGGTGGGTGTCTTTTCGCTCGAAATGTCCAAAGAGCAGCTCGTGGACCGTATGATTTGTGCAGAGGCAGGTGTGGACTTGTGGAAGTTGCGCAACGGTCGATTGTCGGAGCGTGAGGAAGATTTTCCGCGCATCGGGCATGCATTTGGCGTGCTTTCAGAAGCGCCGATTTACATCGATGATTCGTCGAGTCTCACTGTGATGGAATTACGAACGAAGGCTCGGCGCTTGCAGGCCGAGCATGGACTTGGACTCATCATCGTCGACTACTTGCAGCTCATGGAAGGACGCTCGGCTCGTGCCGGAAAAGGCGAGGAGAACCGCGTGCAAGAAGTGTCAGAAATTTCGCGTGGACTCAAACAAATTGCGCGTGAACTCAGTGTACCTGTGCTTGCCTTGGCTCAGCTTTCCCGTGCAGTGGAACAAACAAAACCTGCCATCCCAAAACTCTCTCACTTGCGCGACTCCGGTTCCATCGAGCAGGACGCCGACGTCGTAATGTTCATCTACCGCAAAGCTGCCGATCGAAACTACCGGGAAGAAGACCTTGCTCCCGAAGAAAAACATCTCGCGGAAGTCCACATCGCCAAACACCGCAACGGCCCAACCGGCATGGCTCGCATGTTCTTCGACGCCGCGCGAACAAGCTTTAAAAACCTCGAGGTTCGCATGCAGAGCAATCAGATGGGAGGTTCGCCAGTGCCACCGTCACTTGCTCCGCCTCCAGTGGCACCACCGCTTGGTACGCCGCCAATAGGAATGTCGCCAGGACATGCTGCGCCGCCGATTGACGTGAGCTTCAGCAATCCGGTTGATCATGGCTAGTGTAGGACGTATACTCGTTTCGAGTTGCACGTCACGTCACCTGGATCCGCGGTCTTTTTTCTGGACAGTCCGGACTCCTGAGCAGAACAAGGTCGTCGAACTGTCTATTCTGTGCAGCCCCGGGGCTGCCGAGTCACAGCCCACCCTCACGTCACTCCACGACTCAATCACTACATCACTAAACCACTTCCACATCTATGTTCTCCAAAATCAAGGCAATAAAAGACATGCGGGATCAAGCCAAACAAATGCAAGCGGCGATGGAAGGCATTTCAGCGTCAGGATCAGGTGCTTGGGGCAAGGTCAAAGTTCAAATCAACGGCAACATGCAGTTGATGAACATCGAAATCGCTGACGAACTTCTCGCGGATAAACCAAAGCTAGAAAAATCGATCATCGAAGCGATGAACGACGCAATGAAAAATATTCAAAAGGAACTTGCGGGCAAAATGCAGGAAATGGGCGGGCTTGATGCGCTCAAAGGGTTGATGGGTTAACATGCGACGATTTCCCGAGCCGATTCAGAATGCAGTCGCGGCGTTTTCGCGGCTTCCAGGTGTCGGGCCAAAAACGGCTTTGCGCTACGTTTACGCGCTCTTGAAATTACCGAAGCACGACTTACATGTGATGGCACGTACTCTCGTCGATTTGGCGGAGCGTGTGCGGACGTGTGGGACGTGCTTTTTGCTTTCAGAAACGGAGCAGTGCGAAATTTGCGCGGACGGACGTCGCGATGCGTCGATGGTATGTGTCGTGGAAGAATCACGGGATGTTGCCACAGTCGAAGCCACTGGAACATTCCGAGGTCGCTATCACGTGCT
>SXGT01102030.1_pt1 | contig 10711 bp, 8 predicted proteins | sample 3176221 | NCBI WGS metagenome assembly SXGT01 (sample SAMN11356862, study PRJNA531348) | freshwater metagenome | isolation source: freshwater sample F1-120 | place: China: Fuxian Lake, Yuxi | collected 2017-12-25
CTGGTACGCCGGGGTTCGGATTCCGCCGCGCGCAAGGCCATCACGATCGCGTTCGGCGACTCCGAACCGAGCGTGCGACGTCGGGCGGCCGAACTCTGTGTCGCGCGGAGCGATACGACGCTCATCGACGCGGCGCTCGCGGCCCTCGACGATTCCGAGCCCCTCGTGGTCGAGATGGCGGCATGGGCGTTGGGTGAGTTCGGCGAACCGTCGAGCGTCGACGCGCTGGCGGCGGTCGCCCTCGATCACGTCGATCCATTGGCCCGCGAAGCGGCGGTCGCCGCACTCGGCGCGATCGGCGACCCGGCCGCGCTCCCGACGATCCTGTCGGCCACGACCGACAAGCCCGCGATTCGGCGCCGGGCCGTTCTCGCGCTCGCGCCGTTCGAGGGGCCCGAGGTCGAAGCCGCGCTCGAACGCGCGCTCACCGACCGCGACTGGCAGGTTCGCCAAGCCGCCGAAGACCTCATCGGCTGACGGCAGGTGCGTGAACCTCGACCGCGGGGTCAGCGACCGCCGAGGTCGGTCTTCGCCATGAAGAGTTCTTTCAAAGTGTCGAAGTTCTCGAGGCAACGACCTGCGCCCAGCGCGACGCATTCGAGGGGCGCATCGACGAGGTGCACCGGGAGATCGGTCTCCTCCGAGATGCGTCGGTCGAGACCGTTCAACATTCCACCACCGCCGACGAGGTGAATGCCGTTCAGGATGAGGTCTTGGGCGAGCTCCGGCGGCGTCTGCGACAAACACGTACGTACCGCGTCGCAGATGGCTCGAACTTGCTCTTCGATCGCGCCACGGACTTCGGCCGGGACGAGCATCACCGTCTTCGGCAGTCCGCTCATCAGGTCACGGCCGCGGACCTCGGCCTTCCACTCGTCGGCAACGGGATACGCCGAACCGATGGCGAGCTTGATCTCCTCCGCCGTGCGTTCGCCGATGGCAATGCCATACTCCTTGCGGACGTACGCCTGGATCGCCGCGTCGATGTCGAAGCTGCCGACGCGCACGGCCTCGAGCGCGACGACGCCCCCGAGTGAGATGACCGCGACCTCGGTGGTGCCACCACCGATGTCGATGACCATGTTGCCGAGCGGTTCGTGGATCGGAAGGGCCGCGCCGATCGCCGCGGCCAGGGGTTGCTCGATGAGGTGGGTCTGCGCGGCGCCGGCACGGCGCGCCGCGTCGAGCACCGCGCGCTGTTCGACGTGCGTGATCGCCGACGGCACACAGATCAAGACGCGCGCTCGCGAGAACCGATTGACGCCCGCCCGCTGGAACAACAAACGAATCATCCGCTGGGTGATGTCGAAATCGGTGATCGCCCCACCGCGCAGCGGACGCACCGCGACGATGTAGCCCGGGGTCCGTCCGATCATCTGCCATGCGTCGTGGCCCATTGCCAACACTTCTTGGGTGCGGCTGTTCAGTGCGATGACGGTTGGTTCGTTGAGGGTGATGCCCTGCCCCCGCGTGTAGACGAGCGTGTTCGCCGTGCCGAGATCGATGGCGACGTCGCGAGCCATCAGCGAGTACGAGCTTCGGCGGGCGACTCGGCCTGGGACTCGTCGGCGACCAATTCGGTCGACCCGGGCGCGACCGGGCGAATCTCGCGCGCGCCCAGCGCCCACGCCGACCCTGCCGCATCGGCGTCGTCGCCGGACCAGTGCTCCTTCTTCCAGATCGGCACCGACTCCTTCAGCGTGTCGATACAGAAGCGACCGGCCTCGAAGGCAACATCGCGGTGCGGCGAACTGACCACTACGGCGACGCTCGCCTCCCCGAGCTGCAGCTCGCCGAGGCGGTGCACGAGCGCAACTCGAGCGAGGTCGGGCCAGCGCCGACGCGCCTCGACCGCGACCTCGCGCAACCGCTCGACCGCAGGATCGCGATAGGCCTCGTAGGTCATGGCGTAGACGCCGTCGCGGCCCTCCGCATGGTCACGAACCACGCCGAGAAACGAGACAACGGCACCCGAACTGGGCGTGGTGGCCCAATCGACGAGGGCCTCGGCGACGATCGGGACGTCGACCAGCTCGACCCAGGTGTCGGTGACGTCGTCACGCGAGCCACCGGTTGCACCGGGCGAAGTATCGGCCATAGGCGGACGAGTCTAGGGACGGGCCTCGCGAAACGCCCAGGTGAGCGACGCGCCGCGGGCCCGGTGGGCGCGAAGACCTGGCGCAAACCGGTTCGTACACTGGCCGCTCGCCATGACCGACTCCGACGACCGAGACCACGAGCCGTGGGACGACCAGCCGTGGGACGACCACGCTTGGGAGGACCCCGACGGCGGCGCGGACGGAGCTGCCGCGTCGCCGACACACCGGCCGGTCCCCGACCCCATGGATCGCTTGTGGCGTCACCCCTCGGAGTTCGTATCACGCCCGATCGCAGCGCCAGCACCGAGGTTGGCCGTCGAACACCGACGCTCGACCGGATCCCGTCGGCGTTGGCCGCGACTGCTCGTCCCCGTCGGTTCGGCTTTCGCGGGAGCGGGCGCCACCCTCCTGCTCGTCACCGCGTTCGGCTCAGTCGATCTCGATCGCACCGAAATCGCGGACGCACGACGCGAACCCGAACCGTCGGAAGCGAGCGCCGTCGTCAACCGGCTCGCGCCATCGATCGTGGCGATCACCGCGAGCGACACCTCTGGCTTGCGGCGCGGTTCGGGCATTGTCGTCCGACCGCAGGGCGAGATCCTCACGAACGCTCGGCTCGTCGGCGCGGCCACGACCGTCGATGTGCTGACGATCGACGGCGAACGCGTGCGCGCCGACGTCGTCGGTGTCGATCGCAGCGCCGACCTCGCCCTTGTTCGAATCGATCGCGAACTGGTCGTCGCGCCCGTCGCACCGACGATGCCCGGCATCGGCCAACCGATCTACGCGGTCGGGGCCGACCGGACCGGACGCGCCACGCCGCGGGTGAGTCGGGGGATCGTGTCCTCGACCGACGGCCTCGTATCGACACCGAACGGGCCGGCGATGAGCGGTCTCGTCGAGATCGACACCTTGGCCGACCACGAGTGGGCGGGCGGGGCGCTGGTCGACGCCGACGGTCGCGTCCTGGGCATCTTGTTCGCACCCACGATCGAATCGCGCCGGACCTTCGCGCTGCCGATCTCGTTCGCCTCGGAAATCGCGGGCCGGTTGCGGGTCGACGGCGACGTCGCCCACGGCCGCCTGGGCGTTACGGGCGTCGACACCGCTGAGGGCCCGGTCGTGTGGGAGATCCTCGACGACCCCGCGGCCGGCCGCCTGACACCCGGAGACGTCATCACGAGCGTCGGTGGGCGCCGGGTCGACACCATGGCCGAAGTGACTGCCGTCGTGCGTCGGTCCTGGCCGGACGACGTGATCGCCATCGAGGTTCGACGGGGCTCGCGCACCATCACCTTGCGCATTCGCCTCGGATCCGACCTCGCCGTCACGACCGCCACCTGACCCGGGTGACGCCTCGGGCCTCGGCGTGCGCGACGATGGCGGCATGACCGTGACTCCCGCGTCGGCCGCGCCGACGCCGAGCGAAGCGACCGCCGAGATCGATGACCGAGATCGCGAACTGCTGAACGCCGTCCAGTGGGACTTTCCCCTCGACCCGCGCCCGTTTGCCGTACTCGGCGAGCGACTCGCGATGTCGGAGTCCGAGGTACGCGCGCGGGTCGGCAAGGTCAAGGACGCCGGTGTGCTGCGCCAGCTCTCGGCGATCTTCGATACGCGCGCGCTCGGCTACATGTCGGCCCTCGTCGCCGCCAAGATCGACCCGAACGAGATCGACGTCGCCGCCGAGCGTCTGAATGCACACCCGGGCATCTCGCACAACTACAAGCGCAATCACGACTACAACCTCTGGTACACGCTCGCGGTGCCTCCCGGCGAGGACTTCGATGCGCACCTCGACGTGCTCCACCGACAATCGGGCGCGACCGTCACCCGCAAGTTGCCGACGCTCAAGCTCTACAAGATCGGCGTCAAGCTCGACATGACCGGCAACACCGCCGCCGACGCCAAGGCCGAAGTGCTCGAACACGAGCGTCCGGAGCGGCGCGCCGACATGGAGATCCCCGAGCTCACCGATCTCGATCGCCGCACGATCGGCGTCGTGCAAGAAGACCTACCGCTCGTCGAGTTTCCGTTCGAGGCGTATGGAGAGCTGATCGGGATCTCGGGCGCGGAAGTGCTCGCCCAACTCACGCGGTTCAAAGAACGCAAGTGGATGCGCCGCTTCGCTGCGGTCATGAACCACCGCACCGCCGGATACAAGGCGAACGCGATGGGCGTGTGGGCCGTCCCCGAAGATCGGCTCGAAGCGATCGGCCCTGCCATGGCCGGATTCGCGGCGGTGTCGCACTGCTATCGCCGCCCGACGTACGAGGACTGGCCGTACACGGTCTTCACGATGGTGCACGGCCGCAGCGCTCGCGACTGCGAAGCAACCATCGAAGCGATCAGTCGTGAGACCGACGTGACCGAGTTCGCGCTGCTGTGGTCGATCAAGGAGTACAAGAAGGTCCGGGTCCGGTACTTCACTCCCGAGTGGGACGCCTGGACCGCGGCCAACCTCGCCTGATCGGTCCCTCGTCAGCGGCGGCGCGACCGTTGGAGCCAGATGGTGGCCCCGGCGACTCCGGTGAGCACGGCACCCACCGCGGCGATCCACGGCAGCGAACTTCGTGACTGGTCGGGGTCACCGCTCAACACCAACGCTTCTTCGTTGCCGTGGCGCGGTTCCCAGCCGGTCGCTCGGAGCTTGTCGGTCGCGAGCACCCAGGGGTGGATGAGATAGGCGAGCGCCTCGGGCGGGGCGTCGCCGAGTCCGGTCGCCCACATCGTTCGAAGCGTGCGCTCCGCGACTTCGGCAGGAAGCGAAGGTCGATGGGTGGGTGGTGCAACCGCCGCGGCCTCCGATGCCGACAGCCAGCCGGTCGCGGCGACGTTGTAGACGCCGTCGAGTGTTCCGGTCGCCGCGTGCACCAGCGCCCCGGCTGCATCGTCGACGTGGACGACCTGAATCGCACGCTCGGCGCCGCGAACTCGAACCGGCGAGTGGCCTGCCGCCGCGGCCGCGAACAACGAATCGATGCCCGGCCCGACCACGGGCGCGAGCCGCAACGACACCGTGACCGATCCGGGGTGCGCGTCACTCCACTCCATCATGAGCCGTTCACATTCGGCGTCGTGCATCGCCGGTGCGTACCCCGGGTTCGGGCGTAGCGGCGTGTCCTCGGTGATCGGCACCGGATTGTTCGGGTACGCGCCGTACACGGTGGCGCTGGAGGCGCGCACGAAACGCCGTGCACTCACGGCCGACGCGGCATCGAGCAGCCGACGCGTTGCATCGACGTTGACGCGCCGCGCGGCCGCGACGTCGACCACGGGACCAACGACCGCGGCGAGATGCACGATCACCTCGGCCCCTTCGAGCAACGGCTTCAGATCCGCCGTCGTGATGTCGCAACGATGGAACTGAAGTTTTCGCGGCGCGCGCGACGGCTCGGAGACATCGAGGCCGACGATGGTGTCGACCGTCGCGTCGGCGTCGAGCCGCGCGAGAACGCGCTGCCCGAGTCGCCCCGCGACGCCGGTGACCACCACCCTCACGACGCCGACTCCGCTCGCATACCCGAAGGAGTATCAGATCGCACGGTTCCTAGACTGATCCGGTGAACGCCGGATCGCAACCACCCGACCCCGATCCCGGCGACTCCGACCGCGACGACCGCATCGACGGACGACCCGATCCTGCGCCGTTCGATCCGTTCGCAGCGCTGCACGGACTCGATCTGAACGACGTGTTTCGGATGCTCCAGACCCCCGGCCCGGTGAACTGGGAGATCGCCCGCCAGTGCGCCGAGTCGATTGCGGGCGCCGATCCGACAACGGGCGTCGAGCGACCCGAACCGGGAATCGACGCAACCCATCTCGCCGAACTCGAACAACTCGTGCGCGTCGCCCAGACTCATGTGACGGCAATCAGCGGGCTCGCAGAGGTGTCAGCGGTGCCGGTTCGAGTCGTCGGTCGGGTCGAGTGGACCCGAGCCACGCTCGACGGACTCCGGCCGGTCATCGAGGCCTTGTCGTCGACGTTGACGGCCGGACGATCGACGAGCTTCGACCCGACCCGGTTCACGGGTAACCCGTTCGCCGAAGGTGGTGCCGACCCCGACATGCTCGCGGGGATGCTCGGCGCGTTGGCGCCGCTGTTGTTCGGCGTGCAGGCGGGCTCGCTCGTCGGCCTGTTGGCCCAACATGCGCTCGGACAACACGATCTCCCGCTGCCGCTCGGCGGCCCGCCCCAACTCGCGTTCGTGATGAGCAACATCGAGGCCTTCGCAGCCGATTGGGAGATCGAACGGCGTGACCTGTTCCTCGCCCTCGCGTTACGCGAAGTGGTCCGATGCGCGCCACGCTCGGTGACCTGGGCGCGCGAGCGTCTGGTGCGACTCTCGTCGCAGTACGTGTCGCAGTACGAGATGCGACCCAAGGCGCTCGAAGCACGGTTCGGAGATCTGTTCGCTGATATTCCCGGGCTCGACGACTTCGACCCCGCGAGCGTCGACATCAACGACCCGTCGACGTTCGCGAACATTCCGAACATCGACATCGATCCGGTGAGGTTGCTGTCCGGCCTGCAGACCCCCGCCCAGCAGCCGATCCGAGCGGAGTTGGTGCGCTTCGCGAGCCTGTTGGAGGGTTACGCCGACACGTTGGTCGCCGAACTCGGTGCCACGCTGTCACCGGCGACAACTCGGGTCGACGAGGCGTTACGGCGTCATCGCGTCGAGCACGGCCGACACACCGAGTTCGTCGAGCAGATGCTCGGGCTCGCGATCGACCGCTCGCAGTACGAGACTGCAGCGTCGTTCGGTCAAGGCGTCGTCGAACGCGCGGGGTTCGACGGCCTCAACCGACTCTGGGAACGAGAAGCCATGCTCCCGACCGCCAACGAGTTCGAGGCGCCGGGGCTGTGGCTGGCCCGCATCGATCTCGACCTGCCGTAGCCGATCGCCGGGAATGGGGCTCAGAAGTAGCTGAGCATCGCCGCGTGGTCGAGCGTCGCGAACAAGCGATCGGCTCGCGCGATCGCAGTTGGCGAGCCGGCGCAACCGCCGACCGCGACGAACTCCGACGCGCGGCGCTGCCCGAGATACAGCGAACCGAGCACGTCGCGGGCGAACGACACTTCGGGCGCGTCGTCCGTTCGAGAACACGAAGCCGAACCCCCATTCGCCGTCAGCTCGTACGTGACATCGTCGACCGAGAAGCGCAACGACTCGTCGACCGCGTAGCTGCGAGCCACCATCGCGGCCGGTACGTCGAGCACCTTCACCCACAACCCGTCGTTCACGAAGTCGACTCTTCGACGCCGAACGTCGGCGAGTGCCCACCGAAGCGGGTCGTGCATCGGGACCTGGAAGCATTTCACCCGCACGGTGAGGTCGACATCGAGCAAGAACCGCCACAACGCCAGCCTCGCCGAATCGTTCGTCGCCTGGAGGTCCAACACCTCGAGGGTCCGATCGTTGATACCGCCGACCCAGTCACCGACGACCGAGTAGGCCACGAACCCGTCCGCCACCCCACCGGTCTCGTGCACGACATAGAACTTGTTGTCCGACTCGGAGCCGAACAACACCTCGGGCCACCAGAACTCCGGCCGCGACACGCTCCCGACGGTCGAACGAGTCGACTCGTAGATCGACGGGAATTCGAGCGCGGCCTGCTCGGCGGTCACGAACCGCGACGAACCGGGGTCGACGAACGCAACGAACGAACCGTGAGCCGACTCGATCGTGCAACCAACCCGATCGACGGCGACGCCATACCCGAATCGACGGTAGATCGCGCCTTCCGAGGCCGTGAGCATCGAGAGCGGTTCGTCGTGCGCCGCCGAATCCTCGGCGAGTGCAGCCATCATCTCGGTCAGCACTCCGCGGCGGCGGTGGGTCGGCGACACGCCGATCCACGACACTGCTCCCGACCGGACGCGCCGGCCTCCGGGCACGGTCAACTCGAACGAGTAGTTCCGCCCGATCCCGACCATCGACCCGTCGACGAACGCTCCGAACGCCCGCTCGAGCTCGCCGCGAGCCCACGTGTCGGGTCGGGGCGGATCGGTCGGCTTGCGTTCGAACTGGAACGCGATCGCATCAACGCGGACGAACTCCTCGAACTCGTCGGGACGAATGGGGCGGACTTCGACAACCACGCCACCATTTCACTCGGTCGGCGAGTGCTCCGCTTCGAATTGTTCGAGTCGACGAACCGCGCCGAGGTAGGTGAGTCCGCTCGCCAGCATCGTCACCGCGATGAGGAACAGGCCACCGGTTCCCTTGCTCGGGAACAGCACCGCGAGCACTCCCCCACCGACCCATACCAGCTGAAATCGCGTCTCGAATCGGGCGAAGGCTCGGCCGCGGGCCGCGTCGTGCGCATCTCGTTGCACGAGACTGTCGAACGCGAGTCGGGCACAGGCCGCGCCGCCGGCGACCATCGCGGCGGCGATCGCCAACCAGATGCGCCCGGATTCGCGCGCCGCGAACACGATCACGATCCCCGGGACGATCATTGCGCCGACCATGATCGGTTCTTCGCGGAATCGCTGTCGGAGCTTCGGTGCGATCACGGTTCCGATCCCGTTCCCCAACGCGCTCGTGGCGATCAGGAGGCCGAACACCCACGCCGGTTCGTCGTTCTCCTTCAACAAGAACGCGCCGAAGAAGGTCATGAAGCCGACGGCGCCCCGCACGAACCCCATCGCGCTGCCGGCGGCAACGATGCTCGGCACGTGCAACGCCGCCCGATCGGTCACCGTCTCGGGGCGGCCGATCTGTTTCGCCTTGGGAATCGCACTCGCGAGCACCCCGGCTGCGAAGAAGACGAACGCCCCGACCCGGAGCACCCAGTCGGCGCCGGCAAGCCTCGACAACGCGCCGGCGATCGGCGCGGCGAGCGTTCCGCCGAGCACCGAGATCAATGCCAAACGCGAGTTCGCCAAGACGAGTTCTTCATCGCGGTCGACGACAGCAGGCACCAACGACGACTTGGCGATGTTCTGACTCTTCGAACACACGAGCGACGCGAACGCCAACGGATACAGCCAGTTGTCGTCGATGTGACCCGCCATCCAGAACGCGATGAATCCCCGCAGGACCGCGGTCGTCATGAAGAGGATCCGCCGACCCCCCCGCGTCCGGTCGAGTGCGGGACCGAGGAGCGGCGCAATGACCACGAACGGGGCCATCGTCAGCGCCAGATAGGCGAGGACGCGTACCCGAGAGTCGCTCGTCGCGGCCGAGAAGAACAAGGAGTCGGCGAGCGCGATCGTCACGAACAAGTCGCCGCAGACGCCAACGACGTGCGCGACGGCGAGGCGGGCAAACGGCGAAGCCGTCGACGACACCTGCGAGCGAGGAACCTTCGGATACGAGCGCTTGTCCGTCAGCCGATCGTATCGGGAGCGATCTCGACATCGTGATGGGATCGTTCACCTTCGGTTCACCCGACCGTCGGGCGCCACAGGATGCCCGTTCACTCCGGCTCGATACGTTGACCTTCGCAGGCTCGTGGCCGTCCCCCTCGCCACCACGCTCCTGCCGAGCGACGGCCGCCCATCGGGCGGCCGTTTCAGGTTCATGCCGAAGGGCACTTTCCACAGGTTCGGGCGCAGCCGTACGATCAAGACGGTGATGCAGCACATCGCAAACGTCGGCTACCCGGTCACGCCGGGGACGCGCTTTCAGAACCGCGAACGTTCGTGGCTCGACTTCAACGCGCGGGTACTGCAACTCGCCGAGGATCACGAGCTTCCGCTGCTCGAACGACTCCGTTTCCTCGCCATCTTCAGTTCCAACCTCGACGAGTTCTTCCAGGTCCGCGTCGCCGCGCTGAAAGAACGCTCCCTCGCCGGCGTTCGCACTCGCGGAATCGACGGACTCGACGCGACCGAACAGCTCCGAATCATCCGCGCTCGCGTGGTCGAGCTCGTCGATCGCCAGACTCGGATCTTCACCAAAGAACTCGTGCCGGCACTCGCCGAAGCCGGTATCCGGTTCGTCAGCATCGCCGAGCTCGACTACTCCGAACGCGAACTGTGCAACCACATCTTCGAGCGGCAGATCTTCCCCGTGCTCACGCCACTTGCGGTCGACCCGGCGCACCCGTTCCCCTACATCTCGAATCTGTCGCTGAATCTCGCGGTCGTCGTGCGCGACCCCGAAACCAGCGAACAACGCTTTGCTCGCGTCAAGGTCCCGCCGCTCCTGCCTCGCTTCGTCGACCTCGGCGACGGTGAACGGTTCGTCGGCATCGAGGACCTCATTGCCTCCCGGCTCGATCGCCTGTTCCCAGGCATGGAGATCGTTCGCTGTCACCCGTTCCGCGTCACCCGCAACGCCGACGTGTCCCTCGACGACGACGCCGAGGATCTCTTGCAGGCGATGCAAGAACTGCTCGCGCAGCGTACGAAGTGCGGCGTCGAAGTCCGGCTCGAGATCGACACCGAGATGGACTCCTCGGTGCTCGAACTGCTCGAGCGCGAACTCGAGCTCCGACCCGACGAGGTCGACGTCATCGACGGTCCCCTCGATCTCGCGGGTGTCTCGATCTTGACCAATCTCCGCCGACCGGATCTGTTGCACACTCCGCGCACGAGTTACACGCCGACCGCTTTTCTCGGCGACGACCCATTCGCCGCGATCCGCCAGCGCGAC
>SXGT01277700.1_pt1 | contig 10711 bp, 12 predicted proteins | sample 3176221 | NCBI WGS metagenome assembly SXGT01 (sample SAMN11356862, study PRJNA531348) | freshwater metagenome | isolation source: freshwater sample F1-120 | place: China: Fuxian Lake, Yuxi | collected 2017-12-25
GCGCCGTCGAGATAGACGAGCGCGCCCTGCGCGTGCAGCAGGTCGGTGATCGTCTTGATCTGCGTCTCGAACAGTCCCAGCGTGTTGGGGTTGGTAATCATGAACACGCCGGTGTCGTCGCCGAGCTTCGACTTGAGGTCGTTGAGATCGACCAGCCCGTCCGCGCCGCTCTTGACGGTGACGGTGTCGAACCCCGCGAGCGCCGCGCTCGCGGGGTTCGTGCCGTGCGCGGAGTCCGGCACGAGCACCTTGCGGCGGTGGGTCTGGCCCTTGTCGCGGAAGTACGCGGCGGCCACATACAGCGCGGTCAGTTCGCCGTGCGCGCCGGCGGCCGGTTGGAGCGATACCGCGGGCAGCCCGCTGATCTCCGCGAGGAACTGCTGCATCTCGAACAGCAGTTCCAACATGCCCTGCGTGGTGTCGTCGTGTTGCAGCGGGTGCAGGTTGGCGAACCCCGGCAGCGCGGCGAGCCGCTCGTGCCGCTTGGGGTTGTACTTCATGGTACACGACCCCAACGGGTAGAAGTTGGTGTCGATGCTCATGTTCCGCGCCGACAGGTTCGTGTAGTGCCGGATCAGGTCGATCTCGCCGACCTCCGGCAGCGGCGGCGGCGCGTCCGCGAGGTGCGCCTGCGGAATAAGCGCCGACAGCGGCTCGGTGGCCGGCACGTCACACGCCGGCAAACGGTGGCACCGCCGCCCGCTCTTGGAAAGCTCGAAGATCAGCTCAGTGGATTGCGTGTTGTTCATGGTAAAGTCAGGTTCAAGGACGCGGCGTGTAGGTAATCGAGAGGCTGAACAGAGCTAGAAACTCGGCAAGCGATTGCGCGATGAGTCGTGGCGCGCTGGAACCTACGAGAACGGTTCGGTTAATCTCGTAGACTTTTCCAGCACGCTTGCCCAGAAGTCCGAGTGCGACAACGCCCAGTCCTACCGGTATCGCCACGGGCACATACAGCCGCGTTCCGGCTTCCCATGCGTCTCGCGCAGCACGATCCGTCGCTCCCGTCACATAGCCGTTGTTCAGCACCTTGCTCGCTTCTTCGAGGTCGCGGCTACTGTCTCCGGTGTCGGTTCTACCCTTTCGCGGTAATGCTGAGGCAGCGAGGAACCGTTCCACCCTCACCGACCGCGGCTCGGAGGAACGGGTGTCCTTCGGCCAATAGAAGGGTACAGTGGGCACGCCGCCGTTCTGATTGAGTAGGAACGCTCGGTAGGCGAGCGGGAGCGTTAGGCCGAGTCTCGTCGCGCACACGTTGATTGATTCGGGCGTTAGTGGCTCGCCACAGTCGGTAAATGTCATGTGTTCGCAGCAAACTCCGATCGGCGGGCGACTCACTCGCGCCACCCACAGTGCGTCGAGTGCGCATGCCATCTCGCGCAAACGGGGGTTGTCGATTGGACGCTTACTTTTACGCCCGCGCTTACGCCACGGCTTCGCCCATTTCGTTTCAGCTCGCACATACGGGCCGCGCGGGTCGGCGCGGTCGTCGAGCCAGTCGGCGTAGACGAGCCGCGGGAGGTCGTCGCCCGGTGCGTCCACGATCGCGCGGATAAACGCCTCGTCTTCGTTCATGTCAGCAGCCCCTTCGCGCGGAGGACGCCCTCGGCCCACGCCTGTTGCTCGGCCGTCAGCGGCGGGTCGCACGGGTCGCGGTAATCGACCAGCATTGCGTATTTGCCGCTCTCGTACCCGTGATCGAGCAGCGGTTGCAGATCGACCGTCACCGGCGGCACGCCGGCGTCGAGCGGGATCGCGAACGACGGCAAACGGTCGGCCATTTTGATTCCGGCCGCGTGGTGCGACGGCTCGACGCCCGCGACCACCACGCTCACATGGTAATCGAACTCGCCGAGGAATCGTCGCAGCCGGGCGAGCGGCGTCGCGGTGACGTGGGGGCCGCGTCGCAACAGGTCGATCTCCACCAGATGCACGCCGGACAGCGCGTACTCGTTCTGCTTGTCGCGGTATGTGCTGCGGCCTTTCTCACCGGCCCGCTTGTTCGCCAAACTGACGACCTCAACCGCCGTCACGAGTCGCTTCCCCTTCGTGGACACGATTTCGAGGTACGGCTCTTCGGTCGGTTCTGGGGTGAGCCGCTGGCCGACGGCGACCAGTCCCGCGAGTGCTGTTGCGGTTCCGCCGTTGCCGTTGGAGCCGCGGTCCCTGCCGAACAGTGCCACGTCCGGCTCACGTCGGAGTTCGTCGTCCACCCACACCTTGTTCCGGCTCGTCGCGACGTAACCGGGCGGAAGGGCGGCGTTCACCGCCTCCTTGAGCAGAAAAATCAGGCTGTCGTGCAGGTCGGGGAACACCTCTTCCCCTTCCAACCACGGGTCCATGCCCGGAAACGGCGACGGCATACTTCGCCCTCCTGTGGTTACGCCGCCTTCCCCGCGGCGGCGGGGCCGCGGAGGATGTGCAACAGGATGCCGACGATGGCGTCCGGGTGCGTCGTCAGGTAGTACTCCTTCTGGTCGATGTGCAGGTCGGTGCCGGCGAGCCGGAGGAACCGCCACACGTTGCCGCTGGTCACGCACCCGAACACCGAGTCCGCGCCGGTGCCGGCGCGCTCGTTGAACAGGCGCGCCGCCACCATTTCCGCCGCGCACTGCCCCAGCCCGCCCTTGATGTTCTCGTTCTTCGCCTCCACCACCACCGCGACCGGGGCCGTGATGAACTCCTGTTGCGGCGACCGGCACAGCACGTAATCGCAGACGCCGTTCAGCCCCTTCGCGCGGTCCACGACGAAATCCCAACCGGAAAAGAGGCTGACGCGGCGGCCGAGTTGTTCGCGGGCGTCGGCCAGAACCGGGGCGATGAGCAGTTCGGAGCGGGCCTTCTCGGTGCCGTTGGCGATGGCGAGCGGAAAGTACAGGCGCAGTAGCCCCGCGACCGGCGGGCTGAGCGGCGCACCGGCCACGCCCGCAAACAGGTCGGGGTGATCGTTCACGGCCACGTCGAACTTCGAGGCAACGTCGGCCAGATCGAACTCGCTGTACGCCATCGCTCCGCCCTCCTTACACGCTCGCCTTCAGAGCGGTCACGAGGCCGTCGATCTCGGCCTTTGTGCGCTTCTCGGTCACGGCGACCGTGATGCAGTCCGCGAGCGCCGGATACCAGCGGCCCAAAGGCAGGCCCGCGTGGTAGCCCGCGGCGCGGAGCTTTGCCAGCAGCGCGTTGGCGTCGCCGGGCACCTTCAGCGCGAACTCCTTCACGAACGGCGCGTTGAAGCGGAGCGAGACGCCCGGCACCTTGCACAGCTCGTCGGCGGCGTAGTGCGCCTTCCGCACGCACAGCTCCGCGGGTTCCCTCAGCCCCTGCGGGCCGACGGCCGTGAGGTACACCGCGGCGCGGAGCGCGAGCAGCCCCTGATTCGTGCAGATGTTGCTCGTCGCCTTCTCGCGCGCGATGTGCTGCTCGCGGGTCGCGAGGGTGAGTACCCACGAGCGCTTGCCGTTGCGGTCGGTGGTCTGGCCGATCAGCCGGCCGGGAATCTTGCGGTGGAACTCCTGGCGGCACGCCAGGATGCCGACGTGCGGCCCGCCGAACTGGAGCGGCACGCCCAGCCCCTGCCCTTCGGCCACGGCAATGTCCGCGCCGTACTCCGCGGGGCGCTTCAGCACGCCCGTGCTGATCGGGTCGAAGCTGGCGACGAACAGCGCGCCGACCTTGTGCGCCGCGTCGCCGATCTCCTGCATCGCTTCGAGGTGCCCGAAGAAGTTGGGCGACTGGACGATCACGCACGCGGTCGCGTCGGTCGCTGCGGCCTTCACGTCGTCCGGGTTCAGCGTGCCGTCCGGCGTCGACAGAACCCGCACCTTGCAGTTGAGATTGGCTGCGTAGGTGGCGAGCACCTGCCGGTATTCGGGGTGAACGCTCTCCGCGACCAGCACCTCGCGCCGCCCGGTGATGCCGAGCGCCATGAGCATCGCTTCGGCCGTCGCGGAGCCGCCGTCGTAGAGGCTGGCGTTGGCGAGCGCGTGGCCGGTCAGCTCGCACATCAGCGTTTGGTACTCGTAGACCGCTTGCAACGTGCCCTGACTGGCTTCGGCCTGGTACGGCGTGTAAGCGGTGTAGAACTCGCTGCGCCCGGCGATGGCGTCCACGGCGCGGGGGATGAAGTGGTCGTACGCGCCGCCGCCGAGGAAGCACACTGCATCGGACGCCGACTGGTTCTTGCCGAGCAACTGTGCGACGTGCGCCTGGAGCGACATCTCCGGCAGCGCGGCCGGGATGCCGAGCGGGCGCGTGAGCCGCAGCTCCGCCGGAATCTTGGCGAACAACTCTTCGACGGACGCGACCCCGATCGCGGCCAGCATCGCCTTCTGGTCTTCGGGGGTGTTCAGGACGTATGCCACGTTGAACTCTCCAGCAAGAATTGGTTCCGACCGCCGCTTGCGGCTTCGCGAGCTAACTGGGTTCGCGAAGCCGCGAGCGGCCTAGTGCCCTTCCGACGCGAGCTGGTTGTCGTACTGCTCGGCGGTCAGCAGGTGGTCGAGGGTCGCGCCGGGCGCGAGTTTGATCTTCACCATCCAGCCCGCGCCGAAGGCGTCGTCGTTCACCGGCTTCGGGTCTTGCGTGATCGGCTCGTTGCGCTCCACGATCGTGCCCGCGACCGGCGAATACAGGTCCGAGGTGGACTTGTACGACTCGATCACGCCGAGCTTGTCGCCCGGCTGGAACTGCGTGCCCACCGGCTTCAGCTCCAGGTAGGTCGGCTCGGTCAGTTGCTCGATGGCGAACGCGGTCACGCCGACCGTGACGACGTCGCCCTCGAGCTTCGCCCATTCGTGCGTGGACGAGTACCGCAGTTCGGTCGGGTTGGACATGAAATGCTCCTGATGAGTTTACTTCTTCCGCTTGTAGAACGGCAGCGGCACGACGGTCGCCGGCAGCTTGGTGCCGCGCAGGTCCACGTCGAGCGCGCTCCCGACCGACGCGACTTGTGGGTTCACATACCCCATCGCGAGCGACTTGTCGAGCCACGGGCACAGGCTGCCGCTGGTCACGGTGCCGACCGGCGCGCCGTCGGCGTCGGTGATCGCGCAGCCCTCGCGCGCCGCCCGCTTGCCCTCGATCTCAAGGCCGACGCGCACCGGCTTCGTCGTATCCGCGGTCGCCGTCTGGATCGCGTCGCGGCCGATGAACGCGCCCTTGTCGAGTTTCACGGCCCAGCTCAGGCCCGCGTGAATCGGGTCGATGGTCTCGTTCAGCTCGTGGCCGTACAGGGGCATCGCGGCTTCCAGGCGCAGCGTGTCGCGCGCCCCCAACCCGCACGGCACCGCGCCCTTACCGATGAACTCGTCCCACAACGTCACGCCCAGCGCGTTGGGCACGATCACCTCGAACCCGTCCTCGCCGGTGTACCCGGTGCGGCTGACCACGCACGGCTTGTCCTTGTACCGCGACGGCGTCGCGTAGTAGTACTTCAGCCCGCTCACGTCGTCCGCGAACATCCCCGCCACCAGCTCCACCGACTTCGGCCCCTGGACCGCGATCATCGTCGTGTCGAGCGTCTGATCCTGAATCTGCACGTCGCGGCCGGCGGCGTGCTGCGCCAGCCACGCCAGAATCTTCGGCCGGTTGCTGGCGTTGATGACCGCGGCGTAGCCGTAGGGCCACTTGTATACGAGGATGTCGTCGAGGATGCCGCCGCTCTCGTTGCACACGAGACCGTAGCGCACCTGCCCGTCCTTCATCGTCGCGACGGAGTTGGTAAAAACGTGTTCGAGCAGCGCGAGTGCGTCTTTCCCGCCGAAGTTGAAGCGGGCCATGTGCGAGATGTCGAACAGGCCGGCCCCGGCGCGCACGGCCTTGTGTTCCGGGCCGATGCCGGCGTACTGGACCGGCATTTCCCAGCCGCCGAATGGCACCATGCGCGCCTTGTGATCGACGTGCCACTGGTACAGCGGGGTGCGAAGGTTCGACATGACACACCCTGAAATAGCGCAGGGGCGGCCCCGACGCGGAACCGCCCCTGCACCGATTATCGTAGCCCCCCGCGCGGCAATTTCCAGACGAAGGGCGGCGTCAATACTACTCGCCCGCTCCGCGACCGTGAGCCGCGTTCGCGGTGCAACCTTCGACAGTCGCAACGCGCCGCCCGTCACTCGCTCGCGTCGCCCCAGCGTAGGGTGCCGGACGTCGGCCCGCTGGGGCGGCAGAACCAGCCGGTGGCGCGCTTCGGTCGGCGGTGGCGGTCGAACTGGGTCGCGCAGCCGGGGCACGTCGCCCGCCACCGGCCGCGCGGCATCTCGACCTCTGCGCCGTAGCACGCCACCGGCTTCGCCCCGATCTCGCGGCACTTCGCCTTCCACACCGCGTCGTGCCCGTGGCCGGGGCCGACCAGCGCGTGCGCGATCTCGTGCAGCAGCGTGTCGCGCACCTCGTCGTCGGTGTTGCGGGCCGCGAAGTGAACCGACAGCTCGACGCGGCCGGGCTCGACGCGGTGCGGGTAGAAGCACACTCCGGCCCGGCGGACGTTCGAGTTGAACCCGAACTCCCACGCGCCCAACCCGTGCAAGTCGAGCAGCGCGCGGGCCGACTCGCGGACGCGGGCGGCGCGGTCGGTCAGGCGGAACGGCGGCTCGGCGGTCACGGCTCCCCTCCGCGAAACGGGCACGCCATTGTAACCCCTACCGTGCGAACTCGTGTGGTTCCCAGTTCAATGAACAGCGTTTCCATTGCGCCGTGATCGAAAATCCGAATAATCGCGCGCAAGCGGCGGGCCGGGCCGCGTTCCACGCCGTTACTCCCTTTCTTGTTCGGGAGGCGCATCGTGATTCGCTCCCTCGCATGGCTGACGGCGGTTCTGTCCGTCGTCGCGACCGCGCTCGCGGTCAACACTTCGCCCCGCGCGACTGCCGCGCCGACGGAGTCGCCCCAACAGTCGGCCGCGCGTGACGACAACCCGCGTGTGAAACCGGGGCTGGTGAACTGGCACGCCTCGGTCGCCGACGCGCGGGCCGCGGCCCAGCGGTCCGGTCGCCCGGTGCTGGTCTTTCACATGATGGGCCAACTCGACCGGCAGTTCTGCTGAACCAACGCCCGCCTCGCGAGAACCGTGTTGTTCTCATCGAACGAGGTGGCCGACACCATCAACGCGAACTTCGAGCCGGTATGGGAGAGCGTCCGCAGCGCCCCGCTCGTCACCATCGATTTCGGCGGCGGGCACGTCGTGCGCCGCACCCTTCAAGGGAACGTGGCGACCTACGTGTGCGGCGCGGACGGGACCGTGTACGACCTGCTGCCCGGCATCTACACGCCAGACGTGTACCGCACTCAACTGGGAGAGTTGAGGAAACTGGCCGACGCGCTGAAGCCGCTCACGGCGAAGGCAACCGCAAGCCCGACGGAGCGACTGCGCGCCGAGTGGAGCGTCGCGAGCCGACTGCGCGAGTACCACACGCGCGCCGAGACGAAGCTCGCCGCGCCGCAGATGGTAAAAACGATCACGCCCGAAGTGCGCCTCGCACAACCGGTGGTCGCGCCCCGGTTCCAGGGCGGGTTCGGCGGGTTCGGCGGAAGTTCCGGCGGGCAACCGTCGTATGCGGCCCAGATGCAGGCCGTTGGGCGGATCGGTGGCGGGTTCAAGGGCGGCGGCTTCCCCGCCGGCGGGTTCCAAAACTTCGGCGGCGGGGGGCAATTCGGCGGGTTCCAGCCGATGACCTTTAGCGGCATCGAGGGGCCGGTCGCGCGGGTGATCGTCGGCGCGCCGGTGTTCGGCGTCCCGGCCGCGGCCCCCGCGCCCGCGGGCCGGCTCGCGGACCGCCCGGAACTGAAGCTCGACACCGACGTGAACGAGCGCGTCCGCCGCAAGGCGGTTCACGCGCACCTCGCGAAGGTCGGCATCGTGCAGCCGAACGACCTCAAGAAGTGGCTGTTCAAGGACGTGCTGCACGCGGACCTGGACGACCCGCTCCTGGGCCTGGGACCGATCCTCAACGAGAACTACCCGTTCGCCGACGAGGACCGGGCCATCACCGGGAAGAAGTAAACGTAGCAGCGGACGCGGTGCGGGCTGCTCCTCACCGCTCACGCATCCCAACTGCCGTCCCAATTCACGACGCGCTCGAGGTATGTACTCACGCCCGCGGCGAAGTGGGCGAACAGCGCCTCGCCCTTTTCGGGGGTCGCGGCGGCCGGCGTGCCGACGTGCCCCGGCGCGCTGCGGTCCGGCATCACCCACGCCCGGTAGCCCGGCAGGAACTCCTTGCCCCACAGCACTTGGGGCACCTGCGCCACGTCTCCCACCACGAGCTTCGGGTTCAGGCGCAGCACCATCGACGTTTCCCACTCGCAGGCGTGCCCCATTCGCTTCTGCACGAGACCGGGGATCGTCGCGCTCGAAGGAACCCCGGCCGCGTCCCAATAGGTCAGCGCGAGCAGCAACAGGTCGGTGCGCGTGCGGTGCTCCTGCTTCAGTTCGAAGAGCGCCTGCTGGTAGGGCGTGACGTTCCCGCCGTGGCCGTTGACGAACACGAGGCGCGTGAACCCGTGCGCGAGGAAGCACGTCGCGAGGTCTTTGAGCATGTCGAGGTACACGCGCGGCGTGGCCGAGAGCGTGCCGGGGAAGTCCATGTGGTGGTGCGAGTTGCCGAGCCACTGGAGCGGCGCGAACAGGCACTTGTCCGCGACCGGCGTGAGCTTCACGCGGCGGATCACCTCGCCGAGCAGCAGCGAATCGGTGAACACGGGCATGTGCTTGCCGTGCTGTTCGAGCGCCGCGATGGGGAAGATCACGGGTGTGGTTCGCGGCAGCGCGTCCACCGCGGGCCACGTAAGATCGGGCAGTTCCATGGGGTGCGATTCCGGCAGAGGGAAAGGCGGGTTGCGGAACAGTGTAGCGGAACGGCAAGGCTTGTGCGCGTGGCGAAGTGCGGTTATCAAGATGGCTAATCGAGGATCAGCCATTGCAGAGGTAACGCCCGTGATCTGGGTCGTTGAGCAGTGCTACCCGTGGGGCGACTACGGCGGGATACTGGTGAAAGGTTTGGCGAGTCGGGAATCCGAAGGCGGTCCCCTCCTGCTTCACCGCGCCGGGCCGTTCTTACCGCCGATCTCGTTCCCCACGCTCAGCGGGATCGTAGTGTCCGACGAGTTCCGTCACGAACTTGAAGGACCGGGGTTTACGGGCGTACGGTTCGTGCCGACCATCAAGGCGCGGATCATCAATCTCGCTTGGCACAAGTGGGACCGGACGGCCGCAGAGCCGAAACGATACCCGCGGGGAGGCGAGCCGGAAGAGTACATTATGGACAAACCGCACGATGCGCGGGTCGCCTCCCAGATGCCCGAAGCGTGGGAGTTCCTTCCTCCCCTCGTTCCGCTTCGCATGGAGCGACTAGAAGACCCTCGTGGGGGCTACCTCGACAAGTTTCGCGCCTACCCGAGCGAACCGCATTACCCGGGCCTGTTCCTGAGCCGCCATGAATACGGCCACCTGGTCGTAGACGACGATACGCGGAAATGGTTCGAGTGCCGCGTCGGAGAGTGGGTGCGGTTCTGCGAGGTCGAATTCGCCGCCACCGAAACCGTGTAACGGTGCGGCAATCGAGTGCTCTCTGCCCGGCCACAGCGATTTGCACAAGCGCGCACCGCGGGCGGGGCGAAGGGCCTGCGGTGAGATGACGTGACGCCTCACACCTCCCAGCCCTTGCGGTGGGTGCGCTTGACCAGGGCGTTCGCTTCGGGCAGGTCCGCGGTCATCTTCTCCACGTCCCACGCGATCGGCTTGCCGGCCCCGACGCGGCTCGCCATCACGCCGGTCAGCACGAACTCCGTGAACGGCCCGGCGTACTCGAAGCTCGAACTCGGCTCCGGCCCGCCCTTCATCGCCGCCAGCAGGTCACCCTTCACGCCACCCTTCGAGCGCGCGATGGTCTTCTCCGGGGCCGGGAACTCGTCGTGCTGCTTCTTGGGCACGATCCGCGGGCCGCCGCCGTAGGTGTCCGTCACCATCACGCCCTTCGTGCCGATGTACACAGTGCCGCCGTTCACCTTCTCGCCGTGCTTCGCGAGCAGCTCGTCGATCTCCTTCGGCCACTTGTTGTCGTAGCTGTTCACCGCGACCGCCGGCATCTTCCCGCGCGGGCCGTACTTCCAGCGGATGTGGTTGTTCTGCGCGAACTGCTCCTTGCTGCCGGCCGTTTGCGACACGCACTCGATGGTGAACGTCTTCGCCTCTGCGAGCTTCAGCGCCCAGAAGCAGCCGTCGAGAACGTGGCACCCCATGTCGCCGAGCGTGCCGGTGCCGAACTCGATCCAGTTGCGCCAGCCGAACGTGTGCAGCCCGCCGTGGTAGTCGCGGTCAGATGCCGGCCCGAGCCACTCGTCCCAGTGCAGGCCGTCCGGCACCTTCTCGCCCTTGGGCCGCTCGCTCTTCCCGCCGAAGCTGCGGCTCATCATGCTGTGCGTTTCGGTCACGTCGCCGATGGCCCCGGCCCAGATGGACTCGCACCACCGGCGGTAGCCCTCGCCCGCGTGCCCTTGGTTGCCCATCGAGGTGTGAACCTTGTTTTTCTTGGCCTCGGTCGCGAGTGTGCGGGCCTCGGAGATGCACCACGTCAGCGGCTTCTCGCAGAACACGCTCTTGCCGGCGCGGATGGCGCGAATGGCCGCGGGCGCGTGGTGATGGTCGGGCGTAGCGATCAGCACGCCGTCGAGGTCTTTGGCGTGCTTGTCGTACATGCGCCGGTAGTCGTGGAAC
>SXGT01734318.1_pt1 | contig 10711 bp, 10 predicted proteins | sample 3176221 | NCBI WGS metagenome assembly SXGT01 (sample SAMN11356862, study PRJNA531348) | freshwater metagenome | isolation source: freshwater sample F1-120 | place: China: Fuxian Lake, Yuxi | collected 2017-12-25
CAACGAAAAGAATGACGTAGGTACCGACGACATTCTTTCGCCTCTACTTCCACCCCCCCCTCTACCATGTGCAACGGACTCCCATTTTCCATCCCCGACGGCATTCATCATTTCGAACCGAAAGACGGTGAAGCGGCTGAAAAAATCGCAAAGATCGTCGCTGCCGCATCGCCTTCTGTTTTCCCTCAATCAGTCTGTCCTCATATCCGCGACTGTCACGCCGCATGCATGTCGATCTTCAATCTCCATCCGAATGTCTATCCGAATAGTTCTGTCTCCGCTGGTCCGGATGCGATCGACCCGAGAATCTGCGATGTCTTCATCAACTGCTGCGAGAACGATGAGTGTCTCGGCGGCGGAATCGTTTCGATCCCTCATGGACTCCTCGAATGCGATCAATAGCGAAATTGCGAGGGTCGGTGGACGCACTGGCCCTCCTCACAGAGTTGACACAATAAGGGCTACTCGACAAAATATCGCACTATGTCAACAATCGACGAACCGGCTGTTGCTGATGAGACTGTCGATATCAGTCGCACGACGAATTCTGTGAAAGTTCTTGTGATGGGAGCCGAGGAAGCTGCCGATGTACTCCAAAAATTCCACGCACAACGCATTCTTCCGGTGCATTGGTCCTTGGTCACCGGAGATATCGCAGGCTCTTTTTACCTCACGATCAACTATCCAAAGCAGACAACCTCGGCGATCAATGCAAAAAGAGCAAGCCCCGAGCATTTCCTTGCGCAGTCACCGTCCGTTCTACGGGTTTCCCATGTCGAAAATTCCGTGCGAAATCACATCCGACTCGTGACGGATATGCGTCATCCTGATGCTGCTTTCCTGCGACAATCAATCGAGTCTCTCGGAGGAGATTTTCAGAAAGGAAGAATCCTGCGTCTCACAACCGATACGGAAACAACAGAGCAAGTCCTTTCGTATGTACGTGGCACTCCCGGCATTGTCGATCGTGCCAAGATCAATGCGCCGTTCACGAGTGTGGCGATCGACGTGCCGACAGAAAGCCGGAAAGACACCAATGGCAGCCCGGAGTTTGCGCCGGCAGCGACGCGCTCGGTTATGAAAATCTTCTGCTGGCCGGAAATGGAGCGAGATGCCGAGATCATCAGGCGACTCAATCGACACGGCCTGGACATCACGTCCATCGGCAGCCGCGTCTTCGATTCTCCGGAGCATGAAATGCAGGAATTGACGATCATGATGCATGGAGGCACCCCTTCGTCGTTGCAGAAAGCGCGAGCGGATATCATGACGCTGGGCGTTCGACACATCGATGAGGTCGAGGAGCAGCATGCCGCACAGTATTTTCAGGTAGCGTTTCCTTTCGATACGAGAAGGGAAATGATGCCGTTTCACGCTCGCCATAACACACTGTCCTCCAGAGGAGAGATGACCTGTGATATGAAAGTCATTTCTCGCGGCACCGTTTTCTCACTTCGTGAAGCAGCGATTATCAGACGTGAACTGACGGAAGGCGGCATCCCTTTCCAGCAGCACACCGTCATTGAAAGGCTGAGCAACGGACATCCGCTGCGTTCAGCGGAATATCATTGGGACAAGGAGGATAGTGCTGTAGAGCGATCGCTACAGGAACTTCTCAAGCAAGGATTGAGGGAGCGAATTGAATCGCGGAGATTTGGAATTGCTGATCGTGAAGAAGGGTGAAGATCTATCAAGCGATAACGATGACATTTGACCGAGTCTGGACAAAAACTAAAAAATGCGTAGAGTAACTCTATGAACGAAAGACGATTATCACTGGAGCCGTATCTTGACGATGAACCGATACGAAAAAAAGGTCTGCAAACTCGCATGCTATCTCTTTCCAGTGGAAAAATTGCAAGCGACCGGGAACTGCAGGAAGTCATTGCTCTCGGCGATCCCGATTCGACGATCACGGCGATCCGCCGAAGCGATCTGGACCCCGAGTACCTCCGCTTCATCGCGGACGATGCTGAAACCAACGGACGGGGGAGGAAGACGATGTACACGCACTGGAATCAGGCAGGGGGCATGTCGCCGATCAATGCGATGCCGCATCTCCACCACAACATCAATGTGCACGTTGCGCCCGATCCTTCGGAACTCCCGACGGCCTTCTTCTCGACGGATGCGGTCAGGCAAGCCGTCCTCAATGCAAGCCTGCGTACCAAGCATTGTTTCAGCATCCGACGGCAACTGAACAACGCCCTCCAATATGAGCAGAAAAAGGGTGGGCAACGTAAAAACGTTCTCTACCAAGGCCTCGTGACGATCGACAGTTCGAAAGAGGGACAGCTGCCGCTACTGAATTGCATTCAGGAAATTCAGCTCGACGCCCTCGAGATGAACGGCATGATCGAGGTCCCGCTCTCGAAATCGGAGAACGGCATGGTGATCATCCCGCGATGGTCTGCTCATGCGAGAAGCATGCTTCAAGAGCTTTTCCGAACAGACTCGCAAACTGCGTGGAGGTATTTTAGGACACGATAGGCTGGGGATCAGAAGATCTGCAGGAGATACTCGATCGCCACCTCGATCGGCTTGATGATCAGAGTTTCGATCGCCGTATCGGCGCGCCTGAGGAGTTTGATCAAACGATTGGCTTCGGCTTCCTGCTCTTGCTGAGACTTCAGCGCTTCAAGCGCGGAGGCAAGGCCGAGTGCCGTCACGTCACGCGATACGCTGAAGGCTGCGATGCGTTGGCTCTCCTGGAAAGTTGCCTGCATCGCACGCTTGGAATCCGAGAGTTCCATCTGACGCTTGAGAAGCACCGCATCGAGGGACGCGACCTGCGACTTCGTCCCGCGCATCGACGTCGGCGGCTGAACGATGACGGCGAAGGCAAGCACGCTCGCAACGATCACGTTGCTCATGACGGCGAAGAGACCGCCGATCACCACCCACTGGTACCTGCGCATCCTGAGTGAATTGTATTTTTCGACGAGAGCGAAGCGAAGGTTGGTTTCGTCGGCAATGCTGAGGGACGGCTCGAAGACAAGAGACCCGAGCTTCGTCTCCAAGCCTGCGATCGGCTGCCATCGTGAGAGGAGGAGCTCCTTTGCTTGAACGAGTTTCTTCGTCACGAGGTCCGTTTTCACCGATAGAATTTCTCCAATACGTTCATCGGATAGACCGACGAGCAGCGAGAGGATCAGCAGACGCTGCGCCTCGGCTTCCAGTGTCCAGAGCCCGTCGTGAAGAGAGCTGACGGACTTCCGCTCAGCTTCCGACAACCACGTCAGCGTGGGGATATACAGGATATCGAGATCGGCTTCCGTTCCCTTCTGCTGCGAAATCGCCTCTTCGGCGCGCTCGAGGAGCATGGTCATGCGGAGCTTCCCGAACCACCAAAGAGAGAGCGCCTTACTGAGGACGTCCATGTAGATCTCCGAGAGCAAGGTATTGGCAAGTTTTGCCGAGCCCGTGCGGTGATAGAGATACGCGTAGAAAATTTCCTTGGTGTCGTCGGCGAAGTCGAGGAAGTCCTTCGTTCCTTTCTTCAACACCGCAAGATCGATCGCTTTCGGCTGAGGTGCCGCCACCGCAGCAACGATCTGCTGCACCGAGGGTGCGGCGGTCTGCGTGCCGACGGATGACGGGAGGATCTCGCTCATTGTCCGATGCCGAAGTAATCCTGAAGACGACCGATGAAATCGGTGAACATATTCTTCGATCGCGCCGCTTCTTGAACATCCGAGAGGAAATCTTCGATGCAGCCGATCGCATCCGAGATGGAATCGTCGCAGAGAGTCTCCGTGTCCTTCGTGATGCCGACGTTCTGAATGTGTTGCTTTAGCACGTAGAGTCGATCATTAAATTCATTTCTTCCTTCCGCACGGAGAGCTTTCAGCACTTCCTTCAGCCTCTCATCGTCATCCAGAAACGCGATGAGTGCGTTCTGCTGATCCTCAAGCGATCCCTTCTCGAAAGCCTCACGGTACTTCGTAGGCGCCTTGTCGCTGAGGCCCGTGACGAGCGAGCGAATGTCCCCCGCAGTATCGACCGACTCTCCCGTCGCATCCAGAATGCGAGCGGCTCTGGCCGCAGGGCGGAGTGACGCATCATCTCCAAGCAAATCCTGAAGACTGACAATATTTTGTCCCAGAAGGAAATCGATGAGCTGATTGATCGCAACCACCACTCCGTACGCGTTCTGCTCGGTGGCATTCTGCAAACTTTCCTCGATGGCAGCGAGCAAGGCTTCGAATGTAGCGGCGTCCGTACCGAACTCCTGTTCCAAGACCGGAAGCGATTCCCTAAGAAGCGCGATCTGCAGACGGATGACTTCAAGCGAGAGCGGCAGGTCCGTTGTGGCACGCTCCTCGGCACCCTCCTTGATGGCCTTGAGCACGGTAAAGACATCGATGGGTCTTGCACCTTCCTTCAGAGAATCGAGGAAATTCTTCGGGAGAATTTTGGAGAGATCGATGCCTTGTCGCTGAAGTCTCTCCAGATTCAGCATCACCGCCTCTTTGAGCTCTCCGCGCTGAATGATGGCGATGGCACGGTTCAGCTCGTCGATGGCGATGGGCACAGTGACATCTACAAGTGAGTCTGCCTTGAGCCCTTTCTCCGTCACGACCGTCGCACTGATCGGCGTTGCGATGAATTCCTCCAACATGTCGGTGTACCGCGCGCGCTCCTCGGACCTGGCCGCCGTCAGAATCTCGAGGAGTTCCTGCGCCCAAATTTTCTCCTGATCCGTGAGCGGCTCGCCGTTTTGCATCTTACTGAGAATCTGAAGAATCTGGCCTTCCTCTGCCTCTGTCAGGTGTGCGCGATACTCTTCACTCGCGGGATCCACGAGAAACTGTACCGTCTCGATGACCTGCTGCAGCACCGGACGGGCTGGCGGCAGAGGCGTGACCTGCGTCTCGGGGGCTTGCGAAGCGGGAGGTTCGGACGGTGCCGGCTCTGGTTCGGATGGAGGCTCATCTTCGGCCGGATCCTGACCAACGCTCGATGCAACGGAAGAGGCAGAGGAGGAGTGAGGCAAGGTCTCGTCCTTGCAGGACGATGAACAGCCGTCACCCGAGAGCCCGTTACCGTCATCGCACTGCTCCGAAAGCCCTGCGGAAATCAGCGTGTCTCCGCAGAATTCGATCCGACAGAACTTACTGCAACCATCACCGGAAAGGGTTCCCCCGTCGTCACATTGCTCTCCCGAATCGACCGTGCTATTTCCACAACGCTCTCTCGTGCAGGAGAGAGAACACCCGTCGCCATTACTGAGATTTCCATCGTCACACTGTTCGGGCGTTTCAATAGCACCATCTCCGCACACGCCACTTGCCTGACTTAGTCTGCCGAATATTCCGCTGAGGAGCAGGATCAGAATTGCCAGGAGCAACACCGAGATCTGCATCTGCCTGTTCTTTGAAATTTTTGTGTGTATGGGTATTCGGGAAATCCTCTAATTATAGCATAAATAATGCATTTCGTCCCCTCACGAGAGATGACAGAATTATGAAATATGTTCTTACAAAAGAGTCAGTAAAAATCCGATCCTAAGTCCTTGATATGCTCAACCACACCCCTACCCGAAACACACAACACATCAATACGACCAGGGCCCTCGTACTGATGTTTCGTCACCCAACGTGCGACAGCTTTCCTCATGGCGTTCCACTTTCTCCGGTCGACTGCCGTGTGAATGGGGTACCGATCGGAATGATGCATTCGCGTCTTCACTTCGACGAACACCATCATTTTTTCCGATGGATCGTAGGCGACAATATCGATCTCCCATTTCTGAAAGCGAACATTGCGCTCATGAATGTCGTACCCCTGAGACAGAAGGTGACCTGCCGCTATTTCCTCTCCCAGAAAGCCTGTTTCTTGTGTTGTCATTGAGGTAATAGGTGATAGAAACATACTTTTTAGTTCTGTCTTGCCCAGAGTATTGCATAAAGGTGTACGAAAGTACACCATAGATCCATATGCTCACCAAATTCATTTCGTTCACGACACTCGGCATCAAAGCCTATCCGGTCGAGGTTGAAGTCGGCGTCACTCCCACCTCGAGCGAGGGAAAATTTTTCATCGTGGGTCTCGGCGACACCGCGATTCAGGAAAGCAAGCAGCGCGTCATCATGGCGATGAAATCATCCGGATACAAAACTCCGATGGGTCGCGTGATGACCGTCAACCTTGCTCCCGCGCACATCAGAAAGACGGGATCGAGGTTCGATCTTGCAATCGCACTCGGCCTCCTCGTCGGAAACGGAACAGTCGAACTCCCGTCTGAGGCACTCGAGTCGACGGCATTCCTCGGCGAGCTTGCCTTCGACGGATCACTCAGGCACATCACAGGAGTACTTTCGTGCGTTCTCGCCGCTCGTGAGATGGGACTGAAAACCGTTGTCGTACCTGAATTGAATGGGGCGGAAGCGGCGCTCGTCCCCGACATGAAGATTCTTGCACTCAAGTCCCTTCGGGATACTGTCGCATGCCTGCGTGGCGAGATGGAGCCTCCAGCCATCGAACCTCCGGCATGTGCGGCGGCAACCGTCACGCATGTGGACTTCGCGGATGTCCGCGGACAAACGCAGGCGAAGCGCGCACTAGAGATCGCCGCAGCAGGAGGCCATAACGTGCTCCTCTCCGGAACGCCGGGCTCCGGGAAAACACTGCTTGCCAACGCACTCCGTGGCATTCTCCCGCCTCTCACGAGAGATGAGTCTTTGGAAGTCACGGGAATTTATTCCGTCGCAAATTTGCTCCCCGGTTCAACGCCACTCATGCAGGAGAGACCGCTTCGCACCGTACACCATACGGCAAGCGGCATCGCGATCGTGGGAGGAGGACAGCATCCTGCTCCGGGAGAAATCTCTCTCGCACACAGAGGTGTCCTCTTTCTCGATGAACTCGCAGAATTTCCGCCTCAAGTGTTGGAAGTGCTCAGGCAACCGATGGAAGATCGGCGCATCACCATCAACAGGGCGCAAGGAACGGTAACATTTCCCGCAGACTTCATTCTCGTTGCCGCCATGAACCCACCGAAGTTCAGCGCGGTGTCTGCCGACCGCATCAAGAGGAGGATTTCAGCGCCACTCCTCGACCGAATCGACCTGACAATCGATGTGCAGCCGGTGGAGATCGCGGATTTGCAGAAGAAAGGAAATGCAGGAGCCGAAACGAGTGCCGTTATCAGGTCACGCGTTGCAAAAGCGCGAGCAGCACAGGTGAAGAGGTTGCATGGCAGGTCGATCCAGACGAATAAAGAGATGAGCGTGAAAGACATCGAAGAGCTCTGCCCGCTCGACCAAAAAAGCGCTCTGCTTCTGAGGCAGGCTGCGGAGAGACTCTCGTTCTCGGCACGCACCTACCACCGTACGATCAAAGTCGCACGCACCATTGCAGATCTTGCGGGGAGTGATGCCATCGGTGTCGCACACATCGCGGAGGCACTTCAGTATCGGCAGAGTGTCGGGGTATGATGCAAGCATGCACTACGCCGACCGTCTCGCCCTGCGCATCCAAAAAACTTCCCCCGTCTGCGTCGGGCTCGATCCGATCCTTGGATCACTTCCCGAAGGCATCGAAAAAAATCCTGCAGGGGTGGAAAAGTTCTGTAAAGGAATTATCGATTCAGTAAAGGATATTGCCTGTGCAGTAAAGCCACAACTCGCGTACTTCGAACTGCTTGGCTGGGAGGGAATGAAAGTATTCTTTGAAGTCTGCGATTACGCGCAGAAGAAAGGGCTCCTCGTCATTGCTGACGGAAAGAGAAATGACATCGGTTCGACATGCGAAGCATATGCGGAGGCATACCTCGGCAAAGAGAAGCCCATCGATGCTCTCACCGTCTCACCGTACCTCGGTTCGGACGGCATCAAACCATTTGCCGATCTCTGCGCAAAAAACGGAAGAGGAATCTATGTGCTGGTGAAAACCAGCAATCCGAGTTCCGGAGAGCTGCAAGATCTCCCGACAGGGGATGAGGCTGTACACGAATACCTTGCACAGCTCGTCGAGGGCTGGGCGAGCATGGCACTCGGAACGGAGAGCAATCTCTCTTCAGTGGGTGCGGTCGTCGGCGCAACGTACCCTGAGGAACTGAAGTACCTTCGGACCCTCATGCCTCATGTCCCCTTCCTGATCCCTGGCTACGGAAGCCAAGGAGGAACTGCTGAGGACTGTAAGAGCGGCTTTTTGCCTGACGGAACTGGGGCAATCGTCAATGCTGCCAGATCCATCATCTATGCCTCAAGGGGCAAGGATTGGCAGGCGGCTGCTTCAAAAGCCGCAGAATCCATGTCAGAAGCGCTTCGCAAGGTACTTGCTAAATAATTTAAATATGATATAATATCAATATTAATTCTTAACACCCATACACATGTCGCACGACCCAAAGACCCTCGAGAAGTTGTATGTGCTCTCGACATTGTGGACGACCTTCGCCGGTGCGTTCCTGCTTGTCGTCACGTTTAACTTCTAGAAAACTTGATATAGAACGCGCGAAGCATCGCGCTCCCGATATGCATACACCTTCATCGGGAGCGGGTTGCTACCCGCGTATCGCAATCATTATTTTTTAGAGCCTCTGTTACTGCCATCTTGTTCCCCTTGCCACGGGATCTTTGCCCTCGATCCACTTGAAGTGACCGGATCCGTCCGTCCACTGGATGCTGCCGATCGTCTCCGGAGAACCGACACTCTGAAGATCGGCTTGTAAACTGTTGCCGGTCGACCCTAGGGGCACGAACACATCGGCCCTGAACTCGAGCTGAAGCGGAGCGGCACTTTGCTGAAGACCGATCGACCCGAGGTTTTCGCAGCTGATTTGGAGCAGATCCTGACTCTGGGAGCAGGGAGCGCTGAGAGCGGATCCAACTTGATTGACGCGCCAGTTCTTGGCAGATACTTGGCCCGTTCGGGACAGGGAGAGCAGGGCATGCTCCACCCCGAAGGTCTTTCCGGGAAGCATCTCGGATGTGACGGAGAACGTACTCACGACTGCTGCAGTCCCTGAAACAAGCGTTCCGGTGGAAGGTGTCACTCGTTGCACCTTCACGATTTTCCCGAATGATGTTTGGTGTTTTGGAAAGGGACCGGTTGCCGGCACATTGGTCGACTCGGTGGAGCTTTTCCCGCGTATCGTTACGGAGAACGTTCGAACATGCAGAAGCTGCTCGGAGGAACCGTTATTGTCGACGCTTCTGATGTTGGCGCGAAGTGCGAAAGGCACATCGATGTCCGCAGGAATTTCTTTCTGGAGCTCAAGTGGAATCTGCACCTCGTAGGTCAGTTTGTAATCGGAAGTATCCGTCGTTGTCCTGCGATTCAGGAGGGCAACGCTCTCCCCCGTAGTCACATTCACCAGCTCAAGCGTATGGAGTGCGGTGACTTCGTTGAAGAGCTTCACCTGAACGGACATGATGAGAGCGATATCGCCGGGGCTGCGCAGTGTGATCGACGCAACGGCATCCGACGGTCTCCCGAGAACCAAAAAATGACTGACCGGTGGCAGCGTGAATGATGACTCGGAGGAAATTGAAGAAGATGCGGAAGAGGCAAGGGAAGAAATGGATGATGACGAGCTGGATGAAACGCTGCTTGAGGAAGAGGAAGGCGGAAGATACTCACCGGCCTCTGCGAGACGGAAAGCCGCAAGTTGCCCTGTCGATTCGGCAAGAAATGCCGCAATCAAACGGGCGGCAAGGCCTCGGGTGAGAGGAGTATCGAAGCGAATGGTGATGGGAAGATCGACTTGCTTCAAGCTGGCTGAGCGGTAGTACTGCTCCGGCCAGTCAGCAGACTCGATGGATGGAATCTCATACCCGAAAAGAAGTGTCAGCATCTTTAGAGCCTCGGCATAGTTCACCGTGCGTTCGGGGTGAAAAAGACCGTCCGGATTTCCCCGAACCACTTCCTTCGTAAACGCATAGCAAACGGGAGGACTGAACCAATCGCCGATACGGACGTCGGGGAAGCAGTAGGGATCGGTTGCCGCACCCGTTTTCGGAGCATCGAGTTCCGGACGCATGCTGATCTCCGGATGATGACCAAGTGCGACGATCGCCATCTTCAAAAACTCCGCACGATTGATCTGGCGGCTGGGCCCGAAGAGACCGTTTCCGTACCCCTGCACTACTCCTTCCCGACTCAACATGTTAATGCCAGCGGCTTCAGGACTACTTTGGCGAACATCTTTATAGAGACTTCCCGGCTCGATCGTGAGCGCGAAGGCGATGACGGGAACGACGGCAAACGGAAGGAAGAAGAGTGCAGAAGAGCGACGCATGGAACACATAGTACAGCATGCGGCTATCGGAATGCAGCGATCTCAGATTCCTTCTGATCGAACCATCGATCGATCTCTTCGTGCGTGAGGCCGAAAATTTCCCGTCTGGCATGCACGGCCTGACGTGCGACGGCCATATTGTTCTTCAGAACGAGATCAGCATCCGTCTGTGCCTCCACGACATGCTTATAATCGCCAATCGTCACGCGAATCACTCTCGTCTTCTTGTCGATGATGAAGTAGAAGGCATCCGCAAGCATCAGCTCTGCATCTATCTTCGTACACTGCAGTGCAATGGAAGTGAGTGCATCGAGTGCCTCCAAAGCATTCGGAGCCGGACCTGCCTCAGCTCCGATCGATGCCTGCCACTCGCGATCCTGCGATGTGTGATTCGTATCGGAAAAAACGAAGTACTTTCCTCCCTGCGTGAGCTCGGTGCAGTACACGGCATGCTCGGACGGATCC
>SXGT01908349.1_pt1 | contig 10710 bp, 8 predicted proteins | sample 3176221 | NCBI WGS metagenome assembly SXGT01 (sample SAMN11356862, study PRJNA531348) | freshwater metagenome | isolation source: freshwater sample F1-120 | place: China: Fuxian Lake, Yuxi | collected 2017-12-25
CAGTTCGTTGAATCCATGGCTCCCGCATACGAGTTCTCGCAAGATCAACAGGGTCCAGCGGTCGCCGAGCATCTCCGCAGCCCGAGCGATTGGACAGTATTGGCTGTAACGCGTCATGCCTGAGTCTCTCGCGTCGACTCCTCGCAGGCCAGTTCGATATTCGTACTAGTCGTTCGTGCGACCGCTCGTTACTGTCCCGGTATCCGCTCGAAGGGACCCAATTGGAACTCACCGCAATCGCTACAGAACTCGCCAACGAGTTTCGGGACCGCGCCGCCGAGTACGACCGAACCGGCGAGTTCCCGATCGAGAACTACGACCGAATGCGCGAGCTCGGATACCTGCGTGGTCCCGTGCCAAAGGAACTCGGCGGACTCGGCGCCGGGCTGGCTGAGACCGCCGACGCGCAACGTGCACTGGCACGCGGCTGTGCATCGACTGCGCTCGCAGTCAACATGCACTTGTTCCAAGTCGGCGTTGCCGCCGACGGTTTCCGCAGCGGCGGACCGACCGGCCCGCTCCTCCAACGCATCACACTGGAGGGCATCGTCCTCGGTTCGACCGGCGCAGAAGCGATCGTGGCGGGAGATTGGACCACCCCAACCACCGCAAAGGCCGATGGCGACGTGTTCATCATCGACGGCCGCAAGTTCTTTTGTTCCCAGGCCCCGGCAATGGACATCGTTCGGGTCAACGCGACCGACCTCGACACCGGCGACATACTCGTGTTCGCGTTGGCGGCAGATGCCCCCGGGGTCCGGATTGAAGAGACTTGGGATACCACGGGGATGCGTGCCACAGCCAGTCATGACCTTGTGCTCGACCAAGTACGCGCCCCGGCGACGGCGATCGGCGCACGAATCCCAGCAGGATCGCCGCTCACGCATCCCGCGATTGCCAATGTCGGACGATGGTTCGAAACGCTCGTCTCCGGCGTCTACCTCGGTATTGCGGAAGAAGCACGCGCTTTGGTGCACGCGACCCTCGGCTCGGGTGGCAACAGCCGCTTCCGGAACCCTGTATTGACCGACGTGATGCTTGGCGAGCTCGAGGCCTCGTTCCTTACCGCCAAGTCTGTCCACAACCAGGTGTGCGCGAAGCTCGACACGCAACCTCAGGATCATCAGCGAGGTCTCGCACTCGCGGTGCTGTGCAAACAGATCGTCACAGACCACGCCGTCGCAACCGTCGACAAAGCTGTGGAACTGTCCGGCGGCAACGCGTTCTTTCGCCGATGTCCGCTCGAACGACTCGCACGCGACGTCCGCGCAGCCCGATTTCATCCACCGGCAGCGCCCCAGTCATATCAAATCGCCGGTCCTCGTCTGGTGCCATGACGACCTTCGATAGCTCTGTCGTATTGGTGGCCTCTGTTGCATCGGGCGGATCGCGTCATCGCGGGCGAGGTGGCGGATGAAAGCCTGCAGTCGTCGCATTTTCACGACCGCGGCATCCACGGGGGATTGCCGGCGGTTCCTCGGACCTTGCGCAGCCCGTAATTCAGTGACTCGATCGAGTTCGCGCGTTACTTCGTGATGACGTACCAGTTGTTCTGGATGTCGTGTGCGAGCTCGTTCGTCTCGACATGGTTGAAACCGGCAAGCGCGAGGTATTCGCGGGTCTTTTCTTCGCCCCACATCGCGCCGAGTCCCTCGCCGCCTTGGGCCAACGACACGGTCATGCAGTGCATGCACGACACGGTGTACAGGAACGGTCCGATCGGGTGATCGAGGTTGTTGTGTGGGTTCGTCGATCCCTTGATGTCTTGCATGAGGTAGCGGCCGTCGGGTTTCAGCGCACGGCAAATACCTTTCAACACGTTGAGCGGCTGTCCCTGGTCGTGGATGGCGTCGAACGTGGTGATGAAGTCGAACTCCGCTTCGGGGGCGGTGCGATCGAAGTCGCTGAGGTCTTGGGCGCGAAATGTCAGATTTTCCAAGCCCAGCGCGGCAGCCTCGGCGCGCCCGCACGCGATCGCCTCGTCAGACAGGTCGAGCCCGACGAAGCTGCTGTTCGGGTAAAGACCGGCGAGCTTGGTGATGGCGCGGCCCTGCCCGCATCCGACATCGAGCATCTTGATTCCGCTCGCGAGCCGGTCGGTGAGTCCGGAGACGAGCGGAAGAACGTAATCCTCGAGCCCCGCGATGACCGTGAGCGCGCTCTCTTCGGCCATCACGCCGTGGAAGCGCGGGTAACGGTCGTACGCAACGCCGCCGCCGTGGCGGAAACAATCGACGATGTCATCCTCGACCGAACCGAGGAGCGCGACGTACTGCGCGAACATCGCGAGGTTGTCCGCCCCCGCATCGCGAGTGACGAACGCTGCGTGTTCATCGCAGAGCTGGTACGTGAGCCGGTCGGGGTCGATGACGTCGACGACGCGTCCAGTGACCATGGCCCCGAGCCACTCTCGCACGTAACGTTCGTTCAACCCCGCAGCTTCGGCGATCTCCTGCGACGTCGCGGGGGCCATGCCCTGCATTGCGTCGAACAGTCCAGTGCGGTATCCGATCGATGCCATGAGGCTCAACGCGGCTGCGTTGAGGTTACCCATGAACCGATCCGCAAACTCGCTCGCCTTGTTGTCATCGAACAATGAATCCATAGCGAACCCCCTCGTCTGAAACGATCGGGACTGTACTGACCGAAAGCAGGATCAGGCCAGCCTCGTCGACGCGCGACCGTTGGCCGGATGCTGATATCGCTGCCGAATGGGTTCCAGCGTGACAATGGCGTCGAACGGTATTCGAACCCCGACGACCTGCTCCGCCGGTTCGAATGCCGGCGCGGAGTCGCCGAATGACCCCGGCGCCTCCGGTCGCACGCACGGAGCGACGCAAACATGGCAGCATCATCATGTGAGGTCTGGCAAGGACCGACGCGCCTTTGGGTCGGGAGCAGTTGGGTTGGCGTTCTTGGTGTCGGCGATCGCTGCGGGGTGTTCCGGTGGCAGCGACCAGCGGAAGCAGCCGCTCGCCCTGGTTGATGTCGTTGAAGGATTCGCTTCCAGCACAGGTGGCGGTGTCAGCCTGGCCGTCTTTGCCGGGGACAGCGACCCACGACTGATGAGTGCGGGGCATGCGAGCTTGGACGTTGCGTCGCCCGTCACCGACGCAACGGTGTTCCGCGTCGCGAGCGTCACGAAGTTGTATCTCGCGACTCTTTCATTGCTGTTGATAGAAGACCAGCGACTCACCTTGGATGCGCCTCTGCGATCGTTGTTCGGCGAGGTCGGGGTCTGGGGCGACGTGAAGGTGCGTGAGCTGCTCTCCCACACCTCCGGCCTGCCCCGCTCGGGCCCAAGCGTGGATCCCTCGGTATGGCGAACGCCTGGCGACATCGCGTTGGCACCGATCTGTGCACCAGGTACCTGTCGGAATTATGCCGACGAGAACTATGTCGTCGTCGGGTTGGTCATTCAACGTGTAACCGGCAAGCCGCTCGAAGCGGTGTTGCGCGAACGCATCGTCACACCGTTGGGTTTACATCGCACCTTCCTCGAGCCGGCCGAGACGCCCACGGCGCCGATGGCCCAACATCCCGTTCGGGCGGTGTGGAAGCCGTTACCCGGAATCGTGACCAACGCCGAGGAGCTTGCTCGGTTTGGTCACGCGCTGCTCGACGGAACGCTCGTCAACGCCGAGTCGCTACGAGCAATGCTCGATTTCGAGGCCACTGCCGATGTTCCTTGCGCCGAAGACTGTCATATGCCTCTCCCGTACGGCCTCGGCGTCGAGCAGTACCCCGACATTGGTGAGTGCGCGGTATGGGGTCATTCCGGATCGACGGGTTCCTATCTGGCGATCATTCCCGCGCGCCACGAGGCCGTCGCGGTGGTGACCAACGTCGAACCATGGCCCGCTGGTTTCGCGCAGTCGATCATCCCTGCGGCGACACGCGGCGTGTGCCGCTGATCGTCGCCGACACCTGCCGATCGGAGCGCGACCACGCGCGTGTCCGGGAGTGGTCGCGTCGAGTTGAGTTGAAGCGATCGACAGGAGCGTCCGTCGCGCAAGTACAGCTTTGGGTACAGGCTCAGCTGGCGCCGGCGATGTCGCGACGAGCGAACGCGGCGGCAGAAACCGCGACGAAGGCAGTTGCGTAGACCATGAGCGTTGTGAGCGCGACGACTGGGCTACGAACAAACTGCACGTCTTCCATCTGGACCCATGGCACGACGGTCGCAACGTTCTCGGCCCACAGGTACTGGGCGAGTCCCGGTTTGAGCCCGCGGATCAGCCCCTCGATGACGCCGACCCAGGCGAAGGCCGCGACGAGTGCGAACGCGGTGTTGCGCCCGAGCGTCGCGAGCGCAACCGCGACCATGGCACCCAGCGCGGTGACGAGCGATGCACGCGTCATCGCGAGCAGCAAGGATCCCCACCAAGACGCAGCAATACCGTCCGTCGAGCCGTTCGCGAACACCGAGGGAAGCGACGCGGCGAGAAAGAGCACCTGCAACGCGAATCCGATCACTGCGGCGAGGATTCCGCACGCGGCCGTGCGAGTGAGGTGCAACCGGACCCGACGCGGTTCCCATGTGAGGACCGACGTGATCGTGCCCGAGCGCCACTCGGCGCCCGCGACGGTCGCTCCCCCGATGATCCCGCCGAAGATCAAGAACAGGAACGAGATCAGCAGCGACCCATCGGCGGTACCCGGCTTCCACCAATTCGCCATGATGGCCGGATTCTCGCCGCGGCGAAGCTCAGCGAGGGTCTCGCCCGACGACGTCGAAAACGCGATCACGCCGAGCAGCACGCAGCCAACGAGCGCGACGAGGATCAGCACGCGGACGGCTCGGCGCCGCAACGCACGTCGCATTTCGATTCGCAAGAGATTCATCGTGATACCTCCACAGGTTCGCGGTGCGCCACCTCCGGTGGTGCCGCATCTGCGTCGCTTGTCACCGTCAGGAACAGTTCTTCGAGGCTCCGTTCCTCGTGCCGGAGCTCGATCGCCCAATAGCCTTCGGCGGCGAGCGCGCGGTTGACGTGCGCCGCGGAGCGCGTGCCGTTGACGACCCGCAGGCTGCGCCCTTCGCGCGAGGCCGAGAATCCTGCTGCCGACAGCGACACGATCGCGCCATCGAGCCGCGCGTCGGTCGGATCGTCGATCGATGCGACCAACTCGCCCCCGGTACCGGCGGACGCCATGACCTCGGCGAGCGTCCCGGATACGACGGCACGGCCGTGGCTCAAGATCGCGAGACGATCGCAAGTCTGTTCGATCTCGGCGAGGATGTGGCTCGACACGAACACGGTGCGGCCCTCGGACGCGAGGCGCCGCATCAATTCGCGAACATCGCGGATCCCGGCGGGGTCGAGTCCGTTCGCCGGTTCGTCGAGCACGAGCAGCGCGGGATCCTTCAGCAACGCCGCGGCAAGCGCGAGGCGCTGGCGCATACCGAGCGAGTACTTGTGCACGAGGTCACCGCCGCGACTTGCCAACCCGACCTCCTCGAGCACTTCGTCGACCCGGCGCGGCGAAATGCGATCGATCGCTCCGAGCAGGCGCAAATTCTCCCGGCCGCTCATCGTCGGGAACAGCGCCGGACCTTCGACGATCGCTCCGACACGCCGGATGACATCGGGAAGAGCGTTCGGCACCGAACCACCAAGCAGTCGCAGCCGGCCGTTCGTCGGGCGCACCAAACCGAGCAGGCATCGAATCGTCGTCGTCTTTCCCGACCCGTTCGGTCCGAGGAAGCCGAACACGCCACCCTCGGGTACCTCGAGGTCGAGTCCGTCGAGCGCAAGGAACGTCCCCTTGCGGCTCCGATAGCTGCGCCGTAGTCCTTCGATCTCGATCACGTTCATGCTGATACCGACGGCACCGGGCGCCTCGCGGGTGACAAGCGAGCCAACCGTCGCAAGAACTTGCATGCCAGTGCCCGGCGGACTTGCTGCAAAAGACCTTGGGTTTGTTGGAGAAAATGCTTGTAATACGAACATCAGTTCGCTATGATACCTGGGTATGGGGATCGCCCGTCCGGACCTGCCAACGATGGATGCGATCGCGTCGTTGGCGGCAGCGATCGACGAGCTCGCCAACGCCGAGTTGGTGGGTCGGCTCGGTACGGAGTTGATCGAGCTGGAGCGCTTGCGGGCGCGCCTGGATGCGCAGATCTCGCGACGGGTCGGCGAGTTCGACCGGTCGTTGGAATGCACCTTGTCGGGTCACCGGTCCGCGGCGGCGTGGTTGGGTGAGCGGTGTCGGGTCGGGTCGATCGACGCACATGCGCGGGTGCGGGTTGCGCGTCAGGTCCGCGAGTGCGGGCAGGTCCGTGACGCATGGGATGCGGGTCGGGTGACGACCCGTCAGGTCGAGGTTCTTGCCCGCGCTCGGCATGCTGCGAAGGCCGACGACGAGTTCGGCGAGTTCGAGGGGTCGGCCGTGAAAGTCGCCGAAACGGCAGGACCCGAAGTGCTGGCCGGGGTGTGCGCTCGTTGGCGTGCGGCGCTGGACGCGGACCGCCAGGCCGATGATCCCCTCAGCGAGGCCGAGCAGCGTTTCGAACGGCGGGGCCTGCACGCGTCAGCCACGCTGGCGGGGATGGTCGCAGTTGATGGGGTCTTGGATCCTGCGACGGGCGAAGTCGTGCAGACTGCGCTCGACATTGCGATGGAACAAGCTCGCGTGCACGACGACCCGCGGAGCTTGGCGCAGTTACGGGCGGATGCGCTCGGCTCGATCTGTGAGCGGTTTCTGTCTGACCGTGAACCAGGGTCGAACCGGCCGCACGTCATCTTGCATGTGGATGTACCCACGCTGTCGGGCGATGGTGTCGGCCGTTGCGTCACCGAACGCGGAACGGTGATCGACCCGAACACGGCACGGTTGTGGGCGTGCGACGCGATCGTGCACGAGGTCTTGATGGACGGCACGATCCCGCTCGCGCTCGGGCGGGCCCACCGGACGTTCACGCCGGCGCAACTGCGGGCAATGGCCGCCCGCGATCTGGGGTGTCGTTGGCCCGGGTGCGACCAACCCCCGAGCCGGTGTCAGGGCCATCACCTCCAATGGTGGGAACGCGATCACGGCTCGACCGACCTCGAAAACGGGGCCATGTTCTGCAAGTTCCATCACCGACAACTCCATACCGGAAGGTTTTGGATCGAGTTCGGAGATGATCCCGATGATCCGCACTCGTTCGACATCTACGGACCTGGGGAGACGCTGATCGGCCGTTCGCCGCCCGCCGCGCGCGACGCCATCATCTGTTCCGAAGCTGGCCGCGACCGCGAACGAATACGCGCGCGCATCGCTGAACTCCAACGCGCCGCCAGCTAGCGCCGCGGTTCAGGGCCGTGGCACCAACACGACGGTTCGACCGATCGAATCGCGTCGGGCCATCGCTTCGATTGCTGCGGGCACATCGTTCCAGGCGGCGACGGCACCGACGATGGGTCGAACGCGCCCGGCAACCAGCCGTTCGATGATCTGCGCGTGTACCCGCTCGCCGTTCTCGCTCGGGATCATGTTCCAGCCCATTGCCGACTTCAAGAATCCGACCATCTCGGGCGATTGGTAGGCGAGCATCACCGTGCACAGCTTCAGGTTCGACAGCATGAGTCGGCGCGGCACGAGGAACGGCTCGTCGGCCACCGTCTTGTTCGACGCGAAGCCCATCATCACGTAGCGGCCGTTGTAGCGAGTGCACCGCAGCGAGTCCTCGAAGACCGCCTCACCGACGTTGTCGAACACGACATCGACGCCCTGGTTGGCGGTCGCATCGAGCACGGTCTCGGCGAAGCCGCCCGCCGTGTAGTCGATGGCGAGTTCGGCTCCGAGTTCGCGACACAAGTCGGTCTTGCGTTTTCCGCCCGCGGTCGCCAACACGCGAGCGCCCGCGTCGACGGCGAGTTGGATTGCGGCCGAACCCGATCCACCCGCGCCTGCGTGAATCAACACCGTCTCGCCCGCCTGGAGGTCGGCCCGATCGAACAGTCCGAGCCACGCAAGGTGAAACGGAAAGTAGACCGCGGCGGCTTCGGGCAGTGCGACCGCTTCAGGAAGCTCGAATACTCCTGCTGCCGGGCAGATCGCGAACTGCGCCCAGCCGCCGTGCGCGCCCTTGGTCGTCGCCACGACTCGCCGACCGGCGAGGTGCTCGGTGCCGGGTCCACACGAATCGACGATGCCCATGACCACCATGCCCGGGCTGTAGGGGAACTCGGGCCGCACCATCATGTTGCCGCCCGTGATGCGTTCGAGGTCGTTGAGGTTCAACGAGAACCCGTGCACTGCCACGCGCACGTCGCCCGTGTCCGGCTCGGGGATCTCCGCGGCTTCGAGTCGCAGCACCTCGAGCGGTTCGCCGTACTGGTGAAGTTGCCACGCCTGCATCGTCATGGCTCTCGACTATCACACGCCCGACGGCGGCCTCAACGTTTCGACGAACGTGCGATCGAGTTCGGTGATCGAGCGCGCGCCGACCAGCGCCATCGTTCGACGAACGTCGTTGTCGAGCAACTGCAGGACGTGGTCGACACCGCGTTCGCCCGCCGCGCCGAGACCGTAGAGATAGGCCCGCCCGATCGTGCATGCTGTCGCGCCGAGCGCAAGCGCCTTCACGATGTCGGAGCCGCGTCGCACGCCGCCGTCGCAGATGATCTCGACGGTCTCGCCGACCGCGTCTGCGACGGGCGCGACGAGCGAGATCGGCGGAGGCGAACCATCGAGTTGGCGTCCGCCGTGGTTCGACAGCGCGATGGCTTCGATGCCGTGGTCGGCCGCGCGCCGGGCATCGTCGACCGATTGAACACCCTTCACGATGATCGGCCCCGACCATCGATCGCGAAGCCACGTGAGATCCTCCCACGACATCGATGCGTCGAACTGTGCGTTGACGTAGTCGGCCAACGTCACCGCGTTCGTGCCATCGCCGACCTGCGCGCCGACGACGTTGGCGAATCGAATCGGCTCCGACCGTACGAACGCCCATGTCCACGCCGGGTGGATCGCGCCATCGATCAGCGTCCCTGGCCCGATCGTTGGTGGGAGCGAGAACCCGCGCCGGACGTCGCGTTCGCGTCGGCCGAACACCGCAGTGTCGACTGTGAGCATCGCGGCTTCGTATCCGTGGCGCATAGCTCGTTCCAGCATCGATTCGACCAGATCGCGGTCGCGCCACATGTAGACCTGGAACCACTTCGGCCCATCGGATGCACTGGCGACCTCTTCGATCGATCGCGTGCCGAGCGTCGAGAGCGTGTAAGGCAAGCCGTTGCGTGCCGCAGCTCGCGCGACTGCGAGCTCGCCCTGTGGATCAGCGATACGCGTGAATCCCGTCGGCGCGAGCGCGAGGGGAAGCGGCAGCGTTCGTCCGAGCAGTGTCGTCGTGTCGAGCTCGGAGACGTCTCGCAGCACTCGCGGTCGGAACTGCCAGTCCTGGAATGCGCGAGCGTTGCGGCGCAGACTCACTTCGTCTTCGGCTCCACCGTCGATGTAGTCGAACACGCCCCGCGGGAGCCGACGTTGGGCGATCCGACGCAGATCGTCGACGTTCGCCGCCCGTGCAAGGCGCCGCGCGACGCGATCGCGCTCGATCGGCGCGAACCGCAAGACCGAACGAAGGGTGTCGAGAATTCTCATGGTGTCACCGGAGCGAGGAGCGCCCCGGCGATGGTACGCCGATGTGGCGTCGCTCAGCGACGAGCGCCTTCGGTAATGCCCAGCAGGACCACGAAGTCGTCGAACGGCATCGGCCGCCCGTACTTGTAACCCTGCGCGCGCCGACAGCCCATCGATCGCACGACTTGCTCCTGGTCGAGTCGTTCGACCCCTTCGGCGACGACGTCGAGGCCGATGCGCCGAGCGATGTCTGCGACGCCCTGAACAATCGCCGCGTCGATCGGGTCCTCCGTGAGATCGCGGACGAACGTGCGGTCGATCTTCACCTCGTCGATCGGCAGGTCGCGCAACAACGAGAGCGACGACTGGCCCGTGCCGAAGTCGTCGAGAGCGACTCGCACGCCGAGGGCGCGAGCCGTGTCGAGCTCACGGCGCGCCGCATCGAGATCGAAGAGCGCGCCGGTCTCGGTGACTTCGATGCCGAAGCCGTTGGGATCGCAACCGGTGGTGCGCATGAACTCTGCCAGTCGCTCGACCTGGCTGCCGCGGGCGAGCATTCCCGGCGAGACGTTGCTCCAGATCCGAAACGTCGGATCGACGCCGAGCTCGGCGAGACGCACGCGAGTTCTCACGCTCCGGGCGATGATCGCGGTGTCGATCCGGAACATGAGGCCGACCGTCTCGGCGAGCGGCAGGAACTCGTCGGGCGGTACGACGCCGCGTTCGGGGTGGATCCACCGCGCGAGCGCCTCCGCGCCAACGATCTGGCCGGTCGCGAGATCGACCTGCGGTTGGAACCACGGGATGATCTGACCCTCGTCGAGTGCTCGGCGGAGCTCGATCTCGAGGTCGACGACCTGTTGCACGCGACTGCGCAACTCGACGTCGAACACCTCGACCCGATCGCGACCGTTTTGTTTGGCTCGATACTGCGCCGCGTCGGCGTGTCGGAGCAGGTCTGACGCGTTGTCGGAATCATCGTGGTTCGTGGCAACGCCGATGCTGATCGAGACGCGCACGCGTCGGTCGAGAATCTCGATTGGTTCAGCGACGGCAGCGCGGACTCGTTCGGCGATCGTGACGGCCTCGTAGGCGTCGGTGAGCGCAGGGAGCGCAACGACGAACTCGTCACCG
>SXGT01911884.1_pt1 | contig 10710 bp, 6 predicted proteins | sample 3176221 | NCBI WGS metagenome assembly SXGT01 (sample SAMN11356862, study PRJNA531348) | freshwater metagenome | isolation source: freshwater sample F1-120 | place: China: Fuxian Lake, Yuxi | collected 2017-12-25
CAGCGTCCCGGTCGACAGGCAACGAAATCCTGCAGGTGTCGAGACGCCGAACGCGACGCTCAACTGCCAGTTCCCGTCGAACGGGGCGACGTGGATTTGCGCCTGAAACGATCCCGCGAATTCGACCGGCGCCGGCAGCGGCGATGCGGTATAGACCAACTCTCCCGGCGGCAAGTCCGCCAGCAACTGGATCTGATCGAAGCCTGATCCGCGCACGGAAGCCGCCGTGAGGGGCGTCGTCGGCGCGTTCTGCACGAGAGTGCGGAGCGGCTCGACGCCGGCGGGCGGTGCGACGTCGACTCCGCCGACGCCGCTCAGATGCAAGCGCCAAGGCAGCGCTTCGGGCGGCGGCCACGCGACGGAGACGCGTCGGGCAGGCGCCGAGAACGGGTTTGCGGCGACGGCGAAATCCGCGGGAGTGACCGACCACTCGATCGGCGGGCCCGAATCGGACGCGACGTCTCGGCCCTTCAGGCGGCACTCGAACCAGGCCGTCATGCGGGCGACGCCGATCGCCGACTCGCTGAGCTTGACGAGGCTGCCGTGGTCGCCGATCGAACTGATGAAAAGACGTCGCGGCGTCGACGACGGCAATAGCGCCAACGCGTCGGCGGCCTCTTGCGGCGAGAAGAGCAGATCGCCGAACGAATGGCCATGAAACACCGCCGTGGTCGTCGTCGCTAGGCGGGCGAGCACCGCCCTGTTCTCTGACCACAATGCGAAGATCGCTGCATGATCCTCGGCGTCGACGGCCGATTCGAACGCGGTAAGGAGCGCCGGATCGAGCCGCAATGGCGCATCGAGCAGGAGCGCCGCCGTCCGGCGTGAAAGGGCGGACTTCCCCGGCGCCAGTGCGGCGGCGGTCGGATTCCAAGCGATCGCCGCGACCGCTTTGATGTTCGGAAAGAGACCGAACCCCGGGTCGCCGTCGTCGCAGATTTGACCGGACCACGCCGCGGCGGCCCAGCAAAGCCCGCCGCCGAGGGAGAAGCCGAAGATTCCGACGCGTGCGTCGTCCGTCAGAACCGGATACGCGGCGAGCGCGGCTTCGATCACGAGTTTCAGATCGCGACGGTCGCGGACGCCGGCGAAATCCGAGCCCATGCCGACGTTCGCCGGAGCGGACGCGAAAAGCCCGTGCCCGCGGAGGTCGTAGGTGACGACGAAATAGCCCGTGCGCGCATAGTCCGCGGCGAATCCGGCGCGGTAGTCGAGCCGCGAACCGTTCAGGCCGTGACACATGACGAGGAGCGGCCATCCCGCGGCGGGCGGTGCGTGAAGCGCGGCGTCGGGAAACTGCACGTCGAGGGCGGTGATCGCACCGTCTTCGAACGTCAGCGGTTGGTCGAAGACCGTGGTCGTGACGAAACCGCCGGGCGGAGCCGCCGGGTCCTGAATTGCGAACTGGGCGCAGGTTACTGCCGCCGAGAAGCAAAACGCGAGCAGCGGGCGCAATCGCGTCCGTCGCATAAGGGACTCCTGACCGGGGTGGGGAAGGCGGACGCGTCGGGAAACGCTCGTGCCGCACGGCGAGGCATCATCGCCGAGGGACCGGCCGCGCGCAAATAAAGCCTCGGCTAAGCGGTTCCGCCGATGACCCATGGGCCGGCCAAGTACACTCGCCCCGTCATGCGATCCCTATTGCTCCTCTGCGTCGCGACGGGTCTCTTGTCCGGTCAGAACCCGCAGGTGTCGACGGCGTCCCTTGCGGCGGAAGTCGGCGACGCCCGGGCAGTTGCGTTCGCGCCGGCCGTTCCTTTCTCGGCGCGCCAGTTTTCGTCGTTCGACCGGCGCTCGACCGATCCGCGCGCCGCGACCGACGAAGGTTGGTTCGCGAACGGGGATCAGGGCGGATTCCTAAGGGTCGAAACGACGCCGCGCGGCCGCGAGTTCGTGATGGCCGAGGCGGACGGGCCGGGAGCCGTGGTCCGGATCTGGTCGGCGGATCCGCAAGGCGTCCTGCGCATTTACCTCGACGGCGGAGCGGAGCCTGCGTTGGCCGTGGACTGCGGCGCGTTTCTCCGCGGCGAGACCCCGCATGCGGCGCCGCCTCTCGCCGGCATCCGCGGTCGAGGCTGCAACGCCTTCTTGCCGATCCCTTACGCCAAGCATCTCAAGATGACGGTCGACGTCGAGAAGATCTATTACCACGTGAACGTGAGGACGTATCCCGCCGGGACGTCCGTGAAGTCGTTCACCGCGTCGACCGATGCGCCGACGAAGACGGCCCTTGCCGCGGCGGCCGCGAGGCTTACGGCCGCCGAGTCGACCGCTACCGGCAAACTAAAGCCGGACGGCGCGATGAACGTTTTCACGACGGAACTCGGGCCCCGCGAAGAACAGACCACGGAGATCAAGCCCGCGGAAGCCGCGGCGCCGAGCCCGAGCGGCTCCGGGACGGCGCCTTCGCCCGCAGCGAACGTCGGCGGTCTCGTCACGTGGTTCGCGGTGTTTTTCGCCGAGCCCCCGGCCGATTTGACTCTCGCGCTCCGTCGGACCGTCGTCCGTTGGCGTTTCGACGGCGTCGATTGCGTCGACGTGCCGCTCGGTGATTTCTTTTCCGCCGGGCCGGGCACGGAGTCGTTCGCTTCGGCCGTTCTCGGCCGCACCACGGACGGCGTCTTCTATTCGCGATGGCCGATGCCGTTTCAGAAAGAGGCCGCGGTCTCGTTCTGGAACTTCGGCGACCAGCCGGTGAAGCTCGGTGTGCAGACGTTCACGGAGGCTTTGCCGCCCGGTCGCACGCCGTATCTCTTCCATGCCGATTGGCGGCAATCGCTCGATCTCGCGACGCGGCCGCGGCAGGACTGGCGTGCGCTCGACGTCACGGGCGGCTCGGGCGCGTTCGTCGGCTGTTCGCTCGGTATCGCGAACCCCGTGCGCGCGTGGTGGGGCGAAGGCGATGAAAAGTTCTACGTCGACGACGAGGCCTTGCCGTCGACGTTCGGCACGGGCACCGAGGACTTCTTCGGCTACGCGTGGTGCGACCCGACCCCGTTCCGGCATGCATTGCACGGTCAACCGCGTTGCGACGGTCCCGGCAATTTCGGCTTCACTTCCGTCCACCGCTGGCTCTTGGCCGACCGCGTTCCGTTCACTAAGTCGTTCCGTTTCGACTTGGAGATCTGGCATTGGGAGGACTGCAAGATCGGTCAGGCGGCGACCGTCTTCTGGTACGGCGACGCGAACGCGCGCACGCAGCGGAAGAAGCTCGGTCGGGCGGATCTCGACCTGCCCGTGCTGCCCGTAATCAAAGTGAAGCGCGTCCCCGGCGCGATCGAGGCCGAGAAACTCCGCGTCGTCGCCTCATCGGGGACGGTCGAGTCGCAGGACATGGCGAACTGGAAAGCCGAGACGTGGAGCGGCGACGGCCAGTTGTGGTGGCGGAACGCGAAACCGAAGGACGCACTGACGGTCGCATTCGACGCGCCGACCGCAGGCAAGTACCGCGTGTTCTTCGCCGGGACGCGCGCGCCGGATTACGGAGTCCACAAACTGCTCGTGAACGGCGTCTCGACCGGCGGCGACCGCGATTTCTACTTCGCCCGCGTCGAGCCGACGGGCGAGATCCTCTTGGGGACGTTCGAACTCAAGGCGGGCGAGAACCGGTTCGAAGCGCGCTGCGCGGGCCGCAACTCCGGTGCGAAAGCCGGGAATATGTTCGGCTTCGATTATTTGCGTATCGAGAAACTCCCGTGACGGTCGAACCCGAAAACCGCGAGTGCGGACTCCGCACCAAGTACGTCCTCAAGCGTCGCGATCAGGCGGCGAACTACTATCCCGCGTCGGCCGATCTGATCCGCTGGTGCAAGATCTTCGACGAAGAAGGTCTCGCCCCCGTCGAAGGCGGCGCGAGCGCGGGCAACCTCAGCTTCCGTACGCCGGGCGGGTACGTCATCACGCCGACGCGCTCCCGGTTGAAGGCGAACCTTGATTGGCGGCAGTTCGTCGAGGTCGTGCGCGAGGACCTTTCGGCGTTCGAAATCCACGTGCTCGGGGAACGTGCGCCGTCTTCGGACGCGTTCCTACACGGCCGGATTTACGCCGTGCGACCGGACGTCGCGGCGGTCTTCCACGGGCATGACGAACTGGTCTTGAAGCATGCGGACCGCGTCGCCCGCGAATTCGACGCCGCCGTCACTCCGTCGGCGACCTTGTTCGGCACCCGACTGGACGCCGAGGAGACCGCGCAAGCCCTCGGCGAAAAGGCCTACATCATCCGGAAGGGCCATGGTTTCGCGGCGGTCGGCCGAACGATGGACGCGGCCGGGGAATTGGCGCTCCGCGTCCGCCGTTTCGTCGTTTCCCTCGGCTGAACGGAAAGCGGGCGCTCGGTTCGGCTTTTCGGCCCGACCATTCGGCCTGATGTTTCGGCCCGGCCGTCGGGTTTGGCTCGCGGGCTCGGTTCGCGGGCACGGATCGCAGGCTCGATCCGCCGGTACGGCCTGACGCCGCCGTCCGTCGGATTTCAGGGAGCGGGAGACGCCCGAATCGCGTTACTCTTCCCGCCTCCGGAGCGGACACGCCGGAATCATCGGACGCAGAATCATGGCCCAAGTCATTTGTCCGTCGTGCGACGCCGAATTGGAAATCGAAGCCCCCGCCGGCACTGAATTCGAGTGCGGCGCATGCGGTGCGACGATCGCGATGCCCGAGATCGAGGCGGCTCCGGCGGCTCCGGTGCAACGCTCCGGCGGCATGAAGCCCGGTCCTCGACCTCCGGCCGGCGGCGGCCGCACCGGCGTGCAAAAGCCCGCCGGTCCGGGCCGTCCCGGCGGCGCTGCGGCCAAGCCCGCAGGCGGTCGTCCGGGTGCGTCCGGCGGCCGTCGACCGTCCGGCCCGGCCGCCGGCGGTGACGGGAAGTCCAACCAGAAACCGTTGTTCATCGCGCTCGGCGTCGGCGGCGTGATCATCGTCGCTCTCTTGATCAAGATGCTCGGAGGCTCGGATCCGGAGCCGGTCAAGCCGCCGGTGGATCCGCCGAAGGCCGCTCCCGCGCCGGTCAAGGAACCGGAGACCAAACCCGTCGTCAAGGTCGAGCCTAAGCCCGTCGTCAAACGCCGCGCCCCGCGCCCGAACGACATGCTGGACATGATCGGCGCGCTCCGCTGGGACATGGAGACGCCGGACGCCAAAGCTCCGGCTTACGCCGTCTTCTCCGCGCATGCCCGCCAATTGGCCGACGAGTTCGAAGCCGAAGGCGACGTCAAAGCGAGCGAGCCGCTCCGCAAGCAGGCGCACGACGCGGCCGAAGCGGGTCTCAAGCTCGACCCCGAGAACGCGAAGCTCCGCGATCTGCTCGGCTTCGCGCGGTTCGATGAAGCCGCGACCAAACGCCTCCTGTCGCAATCGTGGATGCGGCCGTTCTTCAAAGCGGAGTTGGAGATCGCTCTCCCGGAAGCGAAGCGCGAATTGTCGAAAGACGGCGCCCCGACCTGGGTCGACTGCAAGGACGGCCCGAGCAAAGAGCTCGCCATCCGTTGGCGCGAGCTCATGCGCCGCGCCGAGCGTTGGGAGAAGACCGCGCTCGACCCCGAGAACGACCGGTTCTCGAAGGCGGCGCTGAAGAATTTCAACGAGCTTGAGAAGGACGTCGGCGAGAAGCTGAAGCGCAAGGACATCAGCGGCTCGTCGTTCGAGGTCTTCACGTTCCGGCCGTATGTCTTGTACGTGCTGAAGGACAAGGACGGCGGCGAGGACCGCATCGCCGAGAAGTGGATCGAACAGCTCGAACAAGTCCGCGATACCTTCTTCGCGCGCTATCGCCGCCGCCTCGGGTTGAACCTCGCCGACTTCGGCGAGAAGGGCGTGCCGGTGCTCGTCCTCCGCACGTTCGCGGACTACAAGAAGTACAACGACAACAAAGAGAGCAGCACGATCGCGCACTTCGAGCCGTGGTCGGGCCGTCTCGTCACCTGGGCCGGCGCCGCTGCGCAGGAAGGCGTCGCCGAGGACGTCAAAGACAAGAACGTCGGTCTCACGGTCGCCGAGATCCGCGGAGTGGTCTTCCATGAGTCGACCCACCAGCTTGTCCACTTCGTGACGCGCGAATCCGGCCGCCATCTCGCGGCCGGCCAAGCCATGTGGTTTTCGGAAGGCATCGCCGAATACTTCGGCGGTCACGCGCGTCGCTGGGACTCCGAGGCCGGCCGTTGGCGCTACATCCCCGGCAAAATCAACACGATGCGCATCGGCACGTTGACCAACTTGCGCAAGAACTTGATGCCGTTCGACAAGCTCTTGGACTATCTCCGCCAGGACTATTCGAGCGATTCCGGCCCGAATAGCAAAGGCAACTTCAAGGCCGAGATCCGCGTCACGCTCGCCTACGCCCAAGGTTGGGCGCTCTGCTACTTCCTGAACGAATGGGACGGCGGCAAGTACCGCGACAAGTTCGACGCTTACGTCAAAGAAGAGCGCGTCGGCCGTTCGGGTATCCCGACGTGGCGGAAGATCTTCGGCAACGATTGGACCGCGATCGAAAAGGAATACTTCGACGCGATCGACGAGATCATCGCCGCCGCCAAAGAGAAGCGCATCGTAAACGGCGACATCGTGCCGCGCGGCAAGTAGCCGCGCACCTTCGTTCCGCGCGCCGATGTTCCGCACGCTCAAACGCATTCCCCCGGAAACCCGGAGTCTCCTCATGTTTCGTACCTCCCTTGCGGCGGCCGCGCTTTGCGCGTTGCTCGCCGCGCAAGACAGCAAGCCCGTCTCCCGTCCAGCGGACTATTCCGACATGACCACCACCGAGTCCGGTCTTAAGTACACGGTCGTCGTCGCCGGCAAAGAGGGTCTTCGCCCGAAGCGCGGCGACACCGTCAAGGTCAACTACCGAGGCACGCTCGAGAACGGCACGGAGTTCGACAAGTCGACTTCGCCGACGTCGTTCCGCCTCGGCTCGGTGATCGAAGGTTGGAACGAAGGCATCAAGCTGATGACGCCGGGCGCGAAGTTCCGCTTCGTCATCCCGGGCGATCTCGCTTACGGCGCGGCGGGCACGCCCGACGGCCGCATCCCGCCGAATGCGACGTTGATCTTCGACGTAGAGTTGCTCGCGATCGAGGTCGGCGAGCTCTTGCCGGAGCCGCCGAAGTACGTCCCCATCGACGAAGCGAAGTGCCAAACGCTTCCTTCGGGCCTTAAGTGCCAAGTGGCGGTCGAAGGCACGGGCGAGAAGGCGGGCCCCGAGGACACCTTCAATGTCCACTTCTCGCTCTTCGGCCCGGACAAGAAGTTGATTTGGGCGACGGAGACCGCAGGCGGCGTTCCGCAGAAGATCCCGGCGAAGGCGCTCGCCGGTCAATCGGGTCTGCCGTTCATGCGCGCGATGCTGCCCGAGATGAAGGAAGGCGAAGTCCGCCGGATCGAGTGCCCCGCCAAAGAGGGTTTCGGCGATCGCGGCGCGCAAGGCGTGCCGGCCGGAGCGACGACCTATTGGGAGCTTAAGCTCTTGAAGATCGGCCGACCTGCCCCGTTGCCCGCGTTCGTCCTGCCTGCGGACATGAAGCTCACGACCACGGCGAGCGGCCTTCAGTACGAAGTCGTCAAGGAAGGCACGGGCAAGACGCCGACGCGCGCCGACCAAGTCGAAGTCCGCTATGCGGGCTGGCTCTTGGACGGCAAGGCGTTCGATTCTTCCTATTCGCGCGGCGACACCACGACGTTCGGGGTCGGCCAGGTGATCGGCGGTTGGTCGGAAGGCCTGCAACTGATGAAGGAAGGCGGCCAGACCCGCTTCGTCATCCCGGCGGTCCTCGCTTACGGCGAACGCGGATTCGGCGATAAAATCCCGCCCGGATCGACGCTCGTCTTCTTCGTCGAGCTCGTGAAGGTCAACTCCGCCAAGTGACCGGACTCCGGTCCGCCGGTCGCCTGCGCGGAGACGCGCAGGCGACGGCGGCCTCGATCACTCGGCGGTCGCGTCGATGATCTGCGCCGGATCGACGATCGCCGAGAACAACTCGTGCGACAGATACCGCTCGCCCAAGTCCGGGATGATGACCACCACCCGGCGCCCGGCGCCGAGCGCGAGTCCGGTACGGATCGCACCGACGACGGCGGCGCCCGCCGAGATGCCGACGAAGAGCCCTTCCTCGCGGCAAAGACGTCGCGACATGGCGATCGCTTCTTCGTAAGGGATCACTTCGACTTGGTCGATGACGGTCGCGTCGTAGTTCCCCGGCACGAAGCCCGGGCTGATGCCTTGGATCCGGTTGCCGCGGACCGCGGTCCCGCCGGAGAGCAGCGGTTGGTCCGCCGACTCGACCGCGACGACGCGTAGACCGGGGTGTTTCACCTTCAGCGCCGAGCCGGTTCCCGTGACCGTACCGCCGGTGCCGACTCCCGCTACGAAGGCGTCGAGCCTGCCTTCCGTGTCGTGCCAGATCTCGACAGCCGTCGTGCGTCGGTGGACGTCCGGATTGGCGGGGTTGTCGAACTGCGACGGCATCCACGAGCCGGGGGTCTTCTCGACCAGCTCTTTCGCCTTGGCGATCGCACCGCGGATGCCTTTCGCCGCGGGCGTGAGCACGATGGTCGCGCCGAACGCGAGCAGCACGCGGCGGCGTTCCTGGGTCATCGTCTCAGGCAGCGTGAAGATCGATCGGTAGCCTTTGGCCGCCGCAGCCATCGCGAGGCCGATGCCGGTATTGCCGGAAGTCGGTTCGATAATGGTCGTCCGCCCCGGAGCGATCAAACCCTTCGCCTCCGCGTCCGCGATCATTGCGGCGCCGATGCGATCTTTCACGCTCCAACAGGGGTTGAAGGACTCGAGCTTGGCGACGATCTCCGCGGAACCCTCCGGGACGACCTTCCGCAGCCGGAGGAGAGGGGTGTAGCCGATCAGATCCAAAATCGAGTCGGCGATCAGCGGTCTCTTATGGCTCATGGCGGCGATGATGTCCGATCCTTACGGCCCGCGCGACTTTTTTTTCCCGCCGGCATATCATCGGCGGCCTCATGCAAGATGCCGGAACGCGACGGTTGGGGCTAAGGGACGTCGTCGCGGTCGCGGTCAGCGCAATGGTCGGCGTCGGGATCTTCTTCAATCCGAAGGACGTCGCCGCCCGCGCCGGGGACGGCCCACGGACGCTCTTGGTCTGGGTGCTCGGCGGCGTCGTCGCAATCCTCGGCGCCCTGACCTTCGCGGAACTCGGGGGCAGACTTCCGAAAGCCGGCGGCCAATTCCGCGTCTTGCGCGAAGCGTTCGGACCGAAGGTCGGCGTCACCTACATGGTGGTCGTCGGCGTCGTCGAGTCGTCGGCCGCCGTCGCCATCCTTGCGATCGTCTGCGGCAAGTTCCTCGCCGTCGCCTGCGGTATGGATCCGGACGCGAAGCCCGTCCCTCCGCTGCTCGGGCCTGCACCGCCTGCGATGTTGATCCTCGCCGCATTCGGATTGGCCGCCATGGGCGTCAAACAGGGCGCGGCCGCGTTGTCGATCAACGTCGCGCTGAAACTTCTGACGGCCGTGTTGATCATCGGGCTGGCGGTCTTCGGCGCCCCCGATGCGGCGGCGCACGGCGGTGCAAGCGCAGTCGACGCCGTCGGCGCGGCGGCCGGAGCGGCCGGACCTGCCGTCGACGCCGCTCGAACCGGCGGCGGCCTTTCGCTTGCATCCTTCGCCTGGCTCGCTGCGTTCCTGCCTGCCTTCTTCGCTTATGGCGGATTCCAGCAATCGCTTTGGATCGGCGGGGAAGTCCGGAATCCCGAACGCAATCTCCCGCGCGGAATCGTGATCGGCGTCGCGATCGTCGTCGCCGTCTATGTCGGATTAAACGCCGCTTACCTACGCCTCTTGGGCTACGAAGGCGTCGCCGGAGCGCAGGCGGTCGCCGCCGAGGCCGCAGGCGTGGTTTTTCCATGGGCCGGTCGCGCGACGGCGGCCGTCGTCGCGTGGTCCGCTTTCGGTTGCATGCAGGCGATTCTTTTCACCGGCCCGCATCAATTGGTCGCGCTGGCGGAGGACGGATTCGCCCCTCAGGCGCTTGCCGTGCGCACCTCGCGCGGCGCGCCGGTCCGCGCCGCCGCCTGCTATGCGTTCGTGGCCGCCTCGCTCGCGTTTCTCGCCGGACCGGGCGGAGTGGGCATGTTGCTCGACGCCGTCGTCTGCGTGGATTGGATCTTCTTCACGCTGACGGGCATCGCGCTGTTCGTCCTGCGACGCCGCACGGATCTGCCGCTACCGTTTCGGGTTCCGGGCTATCCGATCGTCCCGGCGCTGTTCGTTGGAGCGGCCGCGCTTGCTGCGTTGAGTCCGTTCTTCGATGAGGCGGCGCGCATTCCGGGATTCATCGCCCTCGGTGCGGTGGTCCTTGTCGGGGCCTTGGCTTCGATCCGTTTTAAGAGCGTTCGCAGGTCCCGCGCGGACGGATAGGATGACGGGCGTTTTCCGACCCGCCATGCCCATCGTCACCTCCAACGGCAACTCGCCGCCCAAGACGCTTCCCGCCCCGGTGCTCGAACCGGCGGTCGGCGTCCACACTGCTTTGGCCGAGAATTGGAAGGTCATCTTCCACAATGACGACACGACGACGTTCGAGTTCGTCATCCACGCGCTGACGCGGTTCTTCGGCCATTCCGGCCGCCAAGCGCTTCAGCTCACGTACGAGATCCACCGCTCGGGCGCCGCTGTCGTCGCCGTCCTGCCCTTCGAAGAGGCCGAATTCAAACAAGAGCAGGTGACCAGCGCCGCGCGCGGTCAGGGCTA
>SXGT01512232.1_pt1 | contig 10709 bp, 8 predicted proteins | sample 3176221 | NCBI WGS metagenome assembly SXGT01 (sample SAMN11356862, study PRJNA531348) | freshwater metagenome | isolation source: freshwater sample F1-120 | place: China: Fuxian Lake, Yuxi | collected 2017-12-25
GCCAAGAGGATCAATCTTGAATTCATGGCGACTTCCTTCACTTAAGCACGAAGCGCGCAGTTGCAGCAGGCTTGCCAGGCAGGCTGACCAACACGACCACCTTGACACCAGCCGCCGCCTTGAAGCTTCCCTTGGCTTCCAGTTTGTCGCCGGCAGGCTTGAGTTCCACCTCCTGTTTCTCGGCTCCTGCCAGCAGTGTCATCTTGGCGCTGGCCTTGGAGATATCCACTGCCTTGCCGTGGTCGCGCAGATGGAGTTGCATCACGTCGGGCTTGGCGACGAGTTCATAATCCATGTCTTTGACTTCGGTCACGACCCCGCCATGCAGAGGTTTGTGTTCATGCCCGTGGTCATGGCCATCGGCGGCAAAGGCAGCACTGGCGGACGCCAGGAACAGGGCTGTAATGAGGTGGGTTGCTTTCATGGAGATTCCTTTCGTTGCATCAGGTTGAGAAATCAAAGAGCTTCGCGTTCGCTGCTGGACATCAGTCGTTCTGCTTCACCCCGACCAAACAGCCAGAACATCGCCGGCGTCAGAAAAGTGTCGAGTAGCGTCGAACTAATCAGCCCGGAGAAGATGACAACCGCAACCGGGTTGAGGATTTCTGTTCCGGGCCGCTCTGCCTCGAATAGCAGCGGTGCCAGCGCGAAGGCAGTGACCAACGCCGTCATCAAGACCGGCGAAAGACGTTCAAGCGAGCCACGCAGAATCATCTTGTGATCAAAAGACTCACCTTCCATGCGCATCAGGTTGATGTAGTGGCTGACTTTAAGGATGCCGTTGCGCACGGAAATTCCTGCCAGCGTGATGAAGCCGACCAGAGCGGCCACCGACAGCGGCTGCCCGGAAATCCACAAGCCAAGCACGGCTCCCACCAGCGCCAGCGGAATGTTGGCCATGATCAGTGCAGACAGCATCGCCGACTTGTAGCGGCTGTAGAGCGTCACGAACATCAGCGTCAGCGACACGATGGACAACAGGCCGACCAGTTTCGAAGCCTCCTCCTGCGCCTGGAACTGGCCGCCCAGCGTTACGAAATAGCCCTCGGGCATCTTCGTCTCGGCAACCACCTTGCGGATGTCAGCAACGATCTCGGAGAGCGCACGCCCTTGGGCATTGGCAGACAGAACGATTCGGCGTTTGCCACCATCACGGCTGATCTGGTTGGGACCGTCGCTATCCTCGATGGTGGCGATCCGTGACAAGGGCACGCTGCCATGCGGCGTAGTGAATTGAATCCTCCCCAAGCCCTCGATCGTCCGCGAAGACTCCGGCAGCCGCATGACCAAGGCAAAGCGGCGTCCGCCTTCGACGATCTGGGCAGCCTTCTCGCCCTCGATCAAGCCTTGCAGCATGGCCAGAATCTGCGGCGTCGGCACGCCATACTGCGCAGCAGCTGCGTAGTCGATGCGCACCTTGATCTGTGGCGAGAGCACCTGCTTCTCGATTTCCAGGTCGGCGAGTCCGGGAATGGCGGCCAGCTTCGCCCGCAGCACATCCGCCTGCCCGCGCAAGGTATCCAGGTCCTCCCCGAATATCTTTATCGCAATTTGCGAACGCACCCCCGAGAGCATGTGGTCGATCCGGTGAGAGATCGGTTGGCCTACGGCAATGGCGGCCGGCAGATTGACCAACCGGGACCGGATGTCTGCTGAAATCTCGCCCATGGAGCGCGTCAGTTCCGCAGCCGGCTTGAGCCCCACGTCGAGTTCGCTGACATGAACTCCCTCGGCATGCTCGTCGAGTTCCGCGCGACCGCTGCGACGGCCGACATGCACGACTTCGGGAACCTGCTTGACCAGCACCTCGGCCTGTCTCGCCAAGGCCGATGACTCGGCCAACGTCACCCCGGGATTAAGGCGGATGCCGACTAGCAGGGTTCCCTCGTTGAACGGGGGCAGGAAGGTCGTAGGGAAGAATGGAACAGCCACTGCGGCAACCAGCACGGCCACGGCACCACCGACCAAGGCGGCCTTGGGACGATTCAGCACTGCCTGCAAGCTGTCCCGGTAGCGCGTCTTGATCCACGCAAGCAATCGGGTATCGCCGTGGTCGATCGATTTCATGCGCGGCAACAGATAGAAGGCCAGTACCGGCGTGATCGTGACCGACACCACCAGCGAAGCCAGCGTCGACACGATGAAGGCAATGCCCAACGGCACAAACAGCCGTCCCTCCATCCCTGGCAATGCGAACAGGGGCAGGAACACCAGGACAATGATCACCGTCGCGTAGAGAATCGCTGAGCGAACTTCCATCGTGGCATGGGCAACAAGCGTAAGCGGGTGCAGCCGATGTTCGGGGTGCTTGACGCGGTCTTCCTTGAGGCGCCGCAAGACGTTCTCCACGCCGACCACCGCATCATCCACCAGGCCACCGATGGCAATGGCCAGACCACCGAGGGTCATGGTGTTGATCGACATCCCGAAATACTTGAACACCAGGGCGGTTATGAGGATCGATACAGGAATCGCAGTCAGGGCAATCACAGTAGGCCGCAAGGTACCCAAGAAGAAAAACAGGATGGCGGCAACGAAGACCGACGCGCCAATCAGCTTGCCTTGCAGTGTGTTGATTGAGGCCTCGATAAAACTCGCCTGGCGGAAGGTGACCTTGGGCGCTTCCATGCCGGCAGGAAGAGTCTTGCCCATTTCTTCCAGCGCCGACTCGATCGACCGGGTCAGACCGATCGTGTCGGCTGTCGGCTGCTTCTGGATGCCCAGGATGACTGCCGGTTTACCCTCGAATCCCGCGTCGCCGCGCTTCAGGGCCGGCGCGAAAGTCACATCGGCGATCTGGCGTAGCAGGATGGGCTGCCCACCTTGTGGCCCCACCTTGGAAGTGAGTGCCAGGTTCTTGAGATCGTCGAGCCGCGAGGTTCTGCCCAGGTTGCGGATCAGATACTCACGACCGTTGATCTCCAGGAACCCGCCCGACGTGTTCGAGGAAAACCCTTTGAGCGCGGCATCCAGCTGATCGTGGGTAATACCCAGTTCAGCCATGCGCACGGTATCCGGCTGCACCTGGAATTGACGCACTTCGCCACCGATGGGAATCACCTGCGCGACGCCGGGAATCGCCATCAGGCGCGGGCGCAAGACCCAGTCGGCGTATTCACGCACCACCATCGGCGAGATCTTGTTGGTATCGATGGGAATGGCGATTTGCATGATCTCGCCCATCACCGAGCTGATCGGCCCCATACGAGGAATCACGCCTTCCGGCAAGCCTTCCTCCATGGCCGACAGCCGCTCCGACACCATCTGCCGCGCCCGGAAAATCTCCGTGCTCCAGTCAAAGGTCACGTAAATGAACGAAAGCCCCGCACTGGAAACCGAGCGCACCGCCTCCACACCGGGCAGGCCGTTCATGGTGGTTTCGAGCGGGAAGGTGATCAGTTGCTCCACCTCCTCGGGGGCCATGCCGCCCGCCTCGGTCATGATGGTGACGGTGGGTTTATTCAGGTCAGGAAAGACATCCACCGGCGTGCGCGTGAGCGTAAATGCCCCATAGGCCATCAGCACCAGGCTGGCGATAATCACCAGCAGGCGATTGGCGAGGCTGTTATCGAGTAACCACTTGAACATGGCAGCCCCTTAGCGCACTTGATTGACGAGGGTCGCGGCACGCGTGACGACGCGCTCCCCGGCCTTGAGCCCGGACGTTACCGCCACGTTCGCACCATCCAGCGGCTCGACCGTGACCGTGCGCGGTTCGAAGCGTTCCGGCGCCGTCTTGACCCAGACGATGGTCTGGTTGGACGGGTTCTTCATGAGGGACGCCGCCGGCACGCTGTAGCCCTGGAGCTTGCTGCGCGACTGCACAAATACTTTCAGGGGTTGCCCAACTGCCAGCCTGCCCAGGCGATCGTCCTCGCCACGGAACATCAGGGGTAATGCCTGTTCGCGCATACTGCGCCCACCGCCAAGGAATATCAGTGAGACGCGTTCCTGGCCGACGGCAATGCTGGCGGAGGCGACATCAGCGGCAACCTCGGGATCGTAGGCTAAGGCTTCAACACGCAAACGCTTCGGATCGACGACCTCGAACACCAGTTCGCGGGCATCCACCACCTGGCCGGCGACCGCGTTGCTCGATGCGAGCAAACCCGAAACCGGGGCAATCAGGGTATCGCGGTTGCTTAATCCGCCGCCGACAGCGGTCACACGTTCAGTCAGGCTGGCTAGTTCACTTTCGGCGGCCTCGATGTCTTTCTTCGGTATCGTGTCGGCCAGCTCTCTCAGACGGAACACCCGCTTTTCAGCGAGGGAACGTGCGGCACGCAGCTCCGCCAGTTGCGCGGATTGGTTCGCGCGCTCGATTTGGCTGCTCGATGGCACGACATACGCCAGCACATCGCCTTTACGCACGCTTTGTCCGATGTTTGGAAATCCCTGGGGGCCGGATTCGAGCCGTCCCGCGACCATCGCCTGTATCTTGCCGCCGGCATTCGGGTCCATGACCACCTTGCCGGCCAGTTCGATGGTGCGCGGTAATTCACCCGCCTCGACAAGTAGTGTCCGCACGCCGATCTGGCGCTGGGCCGGTTTGGGCAGAAAAACGCTGCCGTCCGGTAGGCGCTTCGGTCCATTACTGTTGGCGGCCGGCGGCGCATCGCCGTGGTCGTGGCCATCGCCTGCCCAAGCAGGCACGGCAGCCATCGCAAATACGATGCTCAATGCGGGAATCAGTTTGCGCGGGCTCATACAGCACCTCGGATGACGTTTTTGCGGGAGGCGCGCACACGACGGCCAATAGCAATCAGCAGGGCCAGCCCCGCGAGACCGGCAATGATCCAAGTGAGGTACTCCTTCCAGTCGTGGCGATGGGCTTCGGCGACGGCGACTTCATCGTGCAGATCAAGTTCCCCGGCCAGAAGGTCGCTTTCTTCGCCTGCCATCACCGTCACGGCAACGGCAACGACGCCGGGCTTAAGTTCCTGCCCCAGGGTGGCCTCGAACTCACCTTCGGCATGAGACTCAACGGGAACCTTGACGCCGCCAAGCTCCAGTTCCATCTTCGCATCCTTGACCGGGCTGCCATCGGCAAAGCGGTCCAGATAAAGCGTGATCTGCTTCCCATTGACCACGCCGACCAGTTCGAACAACTCGGAGACGGCAGTGAAACGCGGCAAAGCCGGGCCACCGGTGGCAGCCGGGGCATCACCGTGATCATGCCCCTCGCCTGCCCATACCGTATTCACGGACAGAGCGAGGCCAACCACCCCCATCAGGGCGATCAACATATTCCTGAAACGATTCATGCTTGGATTCCTTGTGTTCATTCGGGGAGCAGACCGAGGGTCTGCCGCAAAAGGGAAATAGCTGCCGCCAGATCGATACGCGCTCGCGCTGCCTGGCGTTCGCCTTCGGCGGCTTCGAGTTCGATGCGCAAGCGCGTGGGCAGATCGCTTTCTCCGAGGCGGAAAGATTTCTCGAAAAACCCTCTGGATTCGCGCGCCAGTTGGGCACGCTTATCGGCAGCCGTGAGTTGTTGCTGGGCGGATTCGACGCGCACGCGCGCCGCCTCCAGATCGGCGATCAAGCGCACGCGCTCCAGTCGCAATTGCCCTTCCGCCTCGATAGCCTCGGCGCGTGCCAGACCGGCCTTGGCGCGATTGCGGCTCTCCGAACCGAACGGAAAGCGGATGCCGACGGTAACCGTCTGCTGGTAGGGATCGCCGAACAGGCCCCGGTCGCGCGTCGTGGCGAGCATCAATTCCGGATTCGCGCGGGTCTGGACATCCGCCAGTTCGGCACCTCGTCGGGCGACTTCGGCACGGTTGAGCAGTTCGATGACTGCCGGATGCGAAGTATCCAGTGCGGCAAAATCGGCCGGCACGGCCGGCGCGGGTTCGCCAGCGGTGTGGACATCAGCGCCTTGTGAACCCGGAGCCATCCCAATCAACGCACGCAGTTGTTGTGTCGCCGTCGCCAAAGCCGTGTTGGCCTCGGCCAGAGCAACCTCAGCCGTTGCTGCCGCACCATCCGCCTGGTGCTGGTCGGAACGAGCGAGATCGCCGGCCTTGACGCGCCGAGTGACATCCGACGCCAATTGCCGGGCACCGTTCAGTCGCTCCTGTGCGAGCCCCTTTTCGATGCGCGCACGCTGCCATGACCACCAGGCTTCGCGCACGGTGGCGGCGGTACGCAATTGGGCGGCCAGGGCACGACTGGTGGTCGCTCTGGATTCGGCATCGGCCAGTGCACCAGTTCGGGAACGCTCGCCGGGCAGCCACAAGGGCAAGGCAATTCCAGCGACGTATTCGCGGCTGCCTTGATTCTTGTTGAGCTGATCCGTCTTGGCGGAAACTTCGAGCGCCGGTGGCTCGACCGTCCAACTATCGGCGCTTTGCCTGCGTGCTTCGGCGGCCTCGCGGCGTTCAGCGAGTGACTGAGCTTCTGGTTGGCGTGACCACGCCGATTCGAATGCCTGTTTGAGCGTGAGTGGCGCGGACTGCGCCCATAGGTTGCCGGCCGCCAACATGCCGCCAATGGCAAGGCATAGGGTTCGACTCAGCCAGCGATAACGATGTTTCTGAACCATCCGATTCTCCAGTGATGAAAGGACACACGGGGGGAATCGGCGAGGCACGACCCGTTCGGGTCGGCATGCAACAGACGGATCAGGCCGTCACGTTACACGAGGGATGCAGGGAGTAATGGAACCGCCCGCCTCGCCGATTAGGCGAGGGGCGCCCAATTCGGGCGTTCGGGCTGGTAATGCGGGGAAGTGTTCTGGCTGTGCAGATAGTCATCGACGGCTGCCGACGCATATGAGGGTGCTGAAATCTGGATTTCACCGAAGATCGCCGCAGCGCATCCGGCATGGCAGGCACTGCAGTCACCGTCGATGCCACCGAACACTTTCGGATCGGCTGTATCGCCCTGGCCGGCATCGGCCTTGTGTTGGTGATCGTGATGGCCGAAATGCTTGGCGGCGGCCCCCGACTCATGCTGGCAATAGACGCCCACTGCTGCCCAACTCAGTTGGAGCGGCAGGAAGACAAGCAACAGAATGGAGAGCCAGCGACGCATGCGCGAAATTGTAGCAGTTAAGTTCTGACAGAAACAGTTGGGTTGCGAAGCAAACGTAATCCATTGGCTACCACCAGCAGGCTTGCCCCCATATCGGCAAACACTGCCATCCACATGGTGGCTCCGCCGGCAATCGCAAGCACAAGGAATACTGCCTTGATACTTAAGGCGAGCGCGATGTTCTGCCAAAGCACGGCATGGGTACGTCGCGACAAACGAATGGTCTCTGGGATGCGCCGCAGAGCGTCGTTCATGATGACCCCATCGGCCGCTTCCATCGCCGTGTCCGTACCTGCCGAACCCATCGCCACGCCGATGTCGGCACGGGCCAGGGCCGGCGCATCGTTGATGCCGTCGCCGGTCATCGCCGTCGTGCCGTAGCGGCGCTGCATTTCCTCGATCGCCGCGAGTTTGTCCTCGGGCAGCAGGTTGCCGCGTGCATCGTCGATGCCCGCCTGTTTCGCGATCGTGGCAGCCGTCGCACTGTTGTCACCGGTCAGCATCACGGAGGTAACGCCCAGTTGATGGAGTTCTGCCAGGGCTGCGCGCGAACTTTCCTTGATCGTGTCGGCCACTGCGAAAATTGCCAGCACCTGCCGTTCCGAGGCCAGCAACGTCACGCTCCGGCCTTGGGTTTCATGGACGTTCAGTCGCGCCTCGATCTCGACGCTGCACAGGCTGCGCTCCTCGATCAATCGGTGATTGCCCAGCGTCAGCTTCTGACCATCCGTGCGCGCCTCCACGCCGCGCCCAGCCAGGGCGACAAAATCCGTGAGGCCGTTTTCCGGCAGATTGAGACCACTGGCAATCGCCTTGGCGACCGGGTGATCGGAATGGCCCGCCAGGCTCGCCGCCCAGGAGAGTACCTGTACCTCAGAGATATTCGACGGCAGCACTTCGGTGGCGACCAGACGCGGTTTGCCCTCGGTGATGGTTCCCGTCTTGTCCAGCGCAATCGCGCGCAGTTTGCGCGCTTCTTCCAGATACACACCGCCCTTGATCAGAATGCCGCGCCGGGCAGCCGACGCCAGCCCGCTGACCACGGTCACCGGCGTGGCAATCACCAGCGCACAAGGACAGGCAATTACCAGCAGCACCCGCGCCGTGTAGATCCCCTGCATCCAACTCCAGTCGAATAGCCAGGGGCCGAACATCGCCACAGCCAGCGCGATGACAAAAACTGCAGGCGTATAGATCGCAGCGAAACGGTCGACGAAGCGCTGGGTCGGTGCCCGCGTCCCCTGGGCCTGTTCGACGGCATGGATGATCCGGGCCAGCGTGGTGTTATCGGCGGCCGCCGTGACTTCAAGCTCTAGCGTGCCGGTCTCGTTGATGGTGCCGGCGAATACGCTATCCCCAACCACTTTGTCGACCGGAATGCTCTCTCCCGTCACCGGGGCCTGGTTCACCGCGCTATTGCCTGCCGTCACCCGGCCATCAAGCGGAATGCGCGCGCCCGGCTTGACCCGCACAACGGCTCCGAGGCTGACTTGCGCAGCCGGCATTTCGCGCCATTGCCCATCGGCCTGACTCACCTCGGCGGCGTCAGGCGTCAGCGCCAGCAGGCTCTTGATGGCATTACGTGCCCGATCCACGGCCCTGGATTCGATGAGTTCGGCCAAGGCGTACAAGGCCATGACCATCGCCGCCTCGGGCCATTGACCGATCAGGAACGCACCGGTCACCGCCACGCCCATCAGCGCGTTCATGTTCAACTGGCCACGGCGCAAGGCAGCCAGTCCTTTGGTGTAAGTCGACAATCCGGCAAGCCCGATGGCGATCACTGCCAGCGCCATGCCTAGCCCATTGAACGGCAGCGTGTCGGGCGCGAGGAAGTGCACCAGTTCCGCACCGGTGGCCAGTGCCAGCGCCAGCAGGGTTTTCCATAAATCAGACTTTGCGGAATAACCTTCCTTTGCTTCGTCGCCGGCAGCAGGTGTCTGGGTTTCGTAGCCCGCTTGCCGAATCGCCGCGATGGCAGCGGGCAATACCGAGTTTGGCGCGTCGATAGCCAACGTCCGCGCCGACAATTGGAAGCTCAAGGAGCGAATGCCATCAATCGCCGCCAGAGCGCGGCGAATGTCGTTTTCCTCGCTGGGGCAATCCATCGCCGGAATCAACAGCACAGTCACGCCGGCCTGGCTTGCCGTGGCCGGCGGTTCGGACAAGGGAAGCGTTGTCGAACAACTGCCTGAGCAAGCGCAGCCGGAGGACTCGGGAAGAATGCTGTGTTCGGATGCTGGAGATGCCATGAAAAAAGACTCCTTGTTTTCCGACATTAAAAACCCTGTAGCGGCTAAAGAGTCAAGAGACTACAATCACGGCATAATTACGATGCTATCCAGGCACAGGGGAGTGAGTTACACCATCACCATGAAAATTGGGGAACTTGCCCGCCATACCGGCACCCAGGTGGAAACCATCCGCTATTACGAGCGCGAGGGTCTGCTGCCTGAAACCGCCCGCACCGACGGCAACTACCGCATCTATGGGGCCGCGCATGCGGAACGGCTGCGCTTCATCCGCAACTGCCGCAGCTTGGACATGACACTTGACGAGATTCGAGTGCTGCTGGGGTTCAAGGATTCGCCCACAGCTAATTGCGGCACCGTAAATGAATTGCTCGACGAACACATCGGCCATGTCGCCAGCCGCATCCGCGAACTGCGCCAACTGGAACGGCAACTCAAAGGCCTGCGCGAACTCTGCCAGGAAGCCAGCGACGCCGGGCACTGCGGCATTTTGAACGAATTGGCGCAAACCGCGCGCCAATCAACCCGAAGCGAAACAGCCGCAGGAGGCCATGTTCCCGGCGCCCACAACAGTGCCAGTCAGTTACGTTCGGAGAATAAAACCAAGTAACAGGCGGGCGCGTTTCCATTTCCACCCAGTCTAAGGATGGCCGCCTACACATCGCCATTGCCGACAATGGGACGGGTGTTCCCGAATTCGATCTTGCCGCGATCTTCGATCCTTTCGCCCGCAGCGGGTCAGGACAGTCGACTGCGGGATATGGCCTCGGTCTCGCAATTACGCGGCGGGGGATCGAAGCGCATGACGGCGCAGTCTCTGCGGCCAACAGATCTGAGGGGGCTGGTTATAGAACTGGACTTGCCACTGGGGCGGCAGACTTAGCCATTACGTTGCCATGGACGGTTTTCGAACTGAGCCAGTTAGTCCAAACATCGTTATTGACACGGCCGAACAGTGCTCGGAAGCCGCCGTAGGCCTTGCCAATATCGTGTGACCGGAATGGCCGAATGGCTGAAGTAGGCCATCCGGCAGGTTTTAGAGTCGAGCAGCCCCTTGAGCGTCCGCCCTACTGCTGAGCGTAGGTGAGAGTCAGGTCGTCGCCACAGATGATTCGGCGCTATTTCATCATCGGTCGCCGGCAACAACCACTTTCCAACCACAACCGACCACCCCGAAATCCGCGCCAATACAGGAAGTGACCTCGCGCACGCTCGCGAGGCAAGTAGAGAAAACCGGAGAACAGAGAGGCCGAAAAGAGCCCAATGAGCGAATACGGGAGGAGTGCCGCTCGCGAGGCGAATCCGCGAAGGCCCGCCAGAACTGGCACTACAGGCAGACGTGAAAAAGCCCGAAACGGGTTCGGGCTTTTGAATATGGTGGCCAGTCTCGGAATCGAACCAAGGACACGCGGATTTTCA
>SXGT01947628.1_pt1 | contig 10709 bp, 17 predicted proteins | sample 3176221 | NCBI WGS metagenome assembly SXGT01 (sample SAMN11356862, study PRJNA531348) | freshwater metagenome | isolation source: freshwater sample F1-120 | place: China: Fuxian Lake, Yuxi | collected 2017-12-25
GAAACCTGTAAGAAAATCTTCATGAGGGATTAGCCATGAAAAACAAGATTTTTCACTATTGCCTAACTACCAACGGCAACCTACTCTCGAACTTCGTCTTCGAGGAAACAAGCGACGTTGAGGAATGGATTGAAAAAGAACTGCCTAAGCTTGAAGCTAAGCATGGGCCTCTGGCTTACAACGTTAGAACTTTGCCAGGGCTCCAGATAGGAGACGCTTGCCAGGTTTACGGAGAAGGAGAAGAGATATTCAGAATAACTGGACTGATAAAGTACTCTCCAAACAGATTTGGGTTTAGCTTGGACTCAGGATGGACTGAGGAGGTAGCGAAATGTTATTAGCAGAAGAAGAGATTCTTTCCACCTACTTAGTTACCATGCGAGGAGGCAAAGGTTCTTCAACGTCTCACCTTAAAATGGACGACGTCCGTTTCAAGGATATCGCTCAGGATGAACATTGTTTCTTCTATCTTCGAGAGAATGAAACCAAGAATGGCTTTGACATTGATATGAAGAACTTGGCTATTCTTCCACGGGACAAGTTTGAGGCGATGGAAAAAGAGTTGTGGAAACTAAGAATGAACGAACTTAAAGGAGAACTAGTATGGCCACTAAAGCTATTCACTTAACAGAAGAAGAGTACGCTAAGATTCACTCGGCGTTAAAAACTGCATATGCAAAGTTTGAACATTACACAGAGCTTCATAAAGCCAAGCCTGACGCTGAGTCTCAGAAAAAAGCTGCGGATAATCAACGGCTAGCTTGGATAATGCGGGAAGCTTTACTTGAATTAGAGTGAAGGAGTTGACATGGCCAAACAAGTTTATGAACCAACGGCTGACCGAGAAGGCTATTACCTAGAGGGCCCAGGTGGGGGCATGTTCGAATACAACGGGAGAACTCTGTATCCTAACTCCAGGTTTAACACTATGGAAGAAGCCGATGAAGTCGGTGTTCTTGTTAACGCAGGTTATAAGGCAGGGTACGAGCAGGCTCAAAAAGATATACGGAAAGCTCTTGGAATAAAAGCATGAACTCAGATAACTTGGAGTACTTGCGATACTCCCGAAGTAAATCTTTGATATCCGATTATGTTAGAGCAAAGTTAAAAGGAGTTAACATGGAATCCGCTACCAGAACCCAGTTCTCTAAAAGAGAGCAAACAGGATTAGACAAAATCTCTGTTCTACAAGGGTTATTATCCGACATAGTTTTTACACAAGAGCCTTGCCCTGCATTGCTTTCAGAGTTAAACCAAGCTAACGTAATATTAGCGTTGCTAAAAGCTGAAGTTCGAGGTTTACTGAAAAGCGTTGAAGAAGCAGGGCACGAACTTAGACATTAAATAAAGGAGCTAGCATGGCAAGAACCTCTCTTAAAGCTTCGGTAACATTCGAAAAGCAATTCCAGATTTCAATCCCTGACGAACGTTTAACTAAAGAAGCCTTAGCAGAGTTCAGTCAGTCTATTTGCAATGTTGAAACCAAAGAAGGGCTTTTTAAGTATGTAGCGAGTCAACTAGTAAGGTATGGAGAGCATTTCATAGAAGGAATTGGAATGTTCACAGAAGGAGAAGGCTATGAAGAATCTTTTTCATTTAAAGTACTATTTGAAGAAGTGGATGTTTACCTGTACTAGAAACGAAAAAGCCTAGATTTCTCTAGGCCTTTAAGGTTTAAGCCTAGATTTCTCTAGGCCTTTTTTTAGCTTCCTAGCTTTGCTTAGAAGTCAAGAACCACGGCACCGTTAACGTTACCCATGCCAACGCCAACTGCTTCATACGTCGAGAACTCGATCATGTCGGCTTCCGCTTTCAGGAACAGAGTTGCATCTTGCAGCGAGTAGAACTGGCCCAGATAAGCTTCGGGGGCGAAAACGATTGCACGATCAACGGGCAGAATGTCTTTCTTGTTGGTCGTGATAATCTTGTAACCGAAGAAGTTGTCCAGCGAAGCTTGACCACGGAACAGCTCAGACGCAGCCGGGGAACCAATTTCAGTAGCCGGGAACGTCAGCAAGTCGTTGTACATGGCTTGCGTCATCAGAATGCAACCAACCGGCAGCTTCTTGTTAAGCAACTGCTTGATACCGGACATCAGGTTAGCTTTGGTAAAGCCACCCGTTCCGCTGTAATCAAATACGTTGCTATTAGCGGTAGCTACGGCCACAACGTTGTCATAGAAGTTTTGATCTTCTTGAGCTTGAATGTCTTTGACGCTGTTCTCTTGCAGAACGGTACGAATATCGGTACGGTACGTAGCCAGTTCGAACTTGCTCTTCTTGAACGTCTTCGAAGTGATCTTCTGGAACGTAACAGGATAACGCGAACCAGTGAAGTAACGAATCTCCGAACGGCCCAGGAAAGGCATGTTCGCAGCAACGCTGTCCGGCTCCTTCTCAACGATAATCGTCGGCTCTTCAGTCAGTTGACGGTCGAGTTCGGCGGCAGTAACGTTGATCGGATTCAAAACCTTACGCGTAAACCCGTCTTCACGCAGTTTTTGACGAACGAAGGCGGACATAGCAACGCCGGCTTCTTTGGTAAGACCTTGGTCAATCTTGTCCAGAAACGACTGGTTCAAGAATTGAACGTTTACAGTTTCAGTGTTGTAATTGCTCATTTTCGTATTCTCCTTAAGCCACTTTAACAACGATGTGAGCGGTTTCAGTAGCAGATGCAGCCACTACGTCCAACACATAACCAATAACCGGGTCGCCCAAAACCAACGGGGCCGTAACGTCGTTCAAATCAGCTGCAGTAGCCTTAGTCAGCTTACCGCTAACAACCGTCAGCTTATCACCAGGAGCATACACACCTGCGGTAAAGTTCGACACTTTAGCAATGAAGTTACCCCAGAGAACCACCGCTTTACCCGAAGTCGAAGCCGAGCTCGAATCACCGTTACCAACGATAACCAGACCGGCAGACGAAGTAGGAGTAGCACCAGTTTTGTCAATGACATTACCAGCTTCTTTAGCAACCCAGTCACCGTTAACCAGGGTTACGCTTGTTTTAATAGGCTCAACGCGGTCCAGCGAGCCATCATACGGCCAGCCACGGACTACTTCAGCCACGCGTTCCATTAGCATTTTGTTTTCCTTATTTCAAAAAGGAGCCAGGGTTTAATCTGGCTCGTAAATTACTTGTTGTATTACTAGTTTAACTCGGGTTTGAACCTTGTTGAGGGGTAGCAGGGTCTTGATCGGCTTTACTCTTTTTATAAGCGTACCCACCTGCACTAAGCGCTCCAAAAGTTAATGCTGGAGCAATAGCTCGCTTAAGAGGAGAGGGAGTAGTATTAAGTATGTACTCGGTTACTTCTTGCGATTTCCTGGCTTCTTTTAAGCTATTAATATGTTTACTCAAATCATTAGCTTCCTTAAACGCGCCATCTCTTTGATTAATGTGTTCCTTCCATGCAGTATTTAGCTTACTTAAATACATATCTCGCTCTTCCCCTTTAATAGGCGGAAAAAGTCCATGTTTTTCTTTAATATCCCAAACATTTAAATGATTTAACCTATAAAATTCAGTTGAAGCATCTTTCTGCCGAGCTGTAGCCTTAGAGACTGCTTCCTGAAACATATTCTCTTCATGTATAGGGTCCCAGTTAGGCTTACCTGTTGCCCAGTTCCAAGCTTTCCTAAGACGGCCAGGATTAACCTGAGCCGCAATCTTTTCTAAGTATTTGTTCATCACATTCCGTCCGGAACATACCGACCTTCCATATGACCTCGTGCATAAGCCTCGTTCATCGAGTTTTTACGCGAGTACAGCATTCCGTGAATCCCTGCAGGCACTGCCAAAGCTATCCCTGCATTAGCTATTCGCCCATGTCTAGTAGGAAACAATTCATGAAGAGCTATCCCAGTAGCAGCAGTTGCAGCTCCTTGAAAGATCCCTCGACCAGCCGAGTTCATGTTCGAACCAAGAGCATCGCCATAACCGTACGGACCTTTATCTTCTTCGAATAACTTTGCTGCTTTTTCTAAGTATTTGTTTCCCACTTTATTCTCTTTTCCATTTCGTTGTTTAGTGTAGTGATATCCTGCGGCCCCTGCTAACCCTGCTGCTCCAATTAACCCTGTTGCCACAGCCGGTTTCTTAACAAAGTTTAATGCTCGTTCAGCTAAGGAAGGACTTGGCTTAGGGACGTTAACCGGAGCTACAGGAGCTTGAACCTTAGGTTGAACCGGAGCTTGAGCTTGAACCGGAGCTTTCACAGGGGCGTGGGTTGAAACAGCTTTGTTTTCTACTGTTTCACCTTCATCTGTTAATGCATTAAGTAGAATCTTTTTTAAGTCAGGATGCATATCTTTCCAACTGTCCAGTTGAGTAATACGAGGAACCCCCTCAGGACGCTTACCAGTCATGAATTCATCAAGATCTGCCATCATTGTAGGTTTAGTGACGGGATCTTCTATTATAGAATTGAGCCGCTTGTTATAACTCTCAAAACTTTCTCCATCTCTCATTGGAATGTGGGTTGCAACTTTGTTTAAATATTTGTTTTCCATGTTCTTTATCTCATTACGCTTATAGAGATAATACCCTGCAAGCCCTGCGCCAGCTAGTCCTGCAGACCCTACGGCAAGTGGATGTTTCCGGATAAACGAAGTAGAGTGAGCAGACTGAGCAAGGGGAGTAGACGTAGGCACCGCCGAAGGTTTAGCAGAAGCAGCTTGAGTTGCCTGAGCTTGAACCGGAGTTGCCTGAGTTGCCTGAGTTGCCTGAGTTGCCTGAGTTGCCTGAGCTTGAACCGGAGTTGCCTGAGCCTTTGCCTGCAACGCTTGTCGCCTAGCCTCTCTAGCCTGCTCTTTAGCTAACTTGGCCTGTTCCTTATGACCAGGATTAGCTGCGTCATAGGCACGAGTAATGTCGTTAAGCTCAGTAACTCTACGCTTGAGATCTAATTCATAAGCAGGGTTATTGAGAGCCGCGTCTCGTGCAATAGACTTTTCAAGAGAGTCAGCGTATGCGCCATAGACCGACGCACTCATCTTTTCTAAATATTTGTTTTCCATGTTCTTTTCGTATCCTTTTAATTAAAAAGCATTGTTAAACCTGGTTAAACCAAGCTCAACAATGCTTTTCACTTTTTAAACGTTGACTAACTTAGTTCATCAAAAAGTCAAGCAGCGGGTCAGTCTTAGCCACGGCAGCACCCGCCCCGTGACCGATACTCCAAGGCTCTTCCATAGTGGAGGCCAGTTTAGTCAATGTTTCAGTAGGAATGTTACGGAGAGACTCTAAGTCCTCAAACGTAAAAGCACCGATGCTTGCCATCTTTGCCAAAGGTTCTGGCATCGAAGGAGCTTCGACTTCGACTCGTACTTCGGTCGGAGCTTTGCCCAGTTCAACTTCGAGGTATTCTACATATTCTGCTACTTTTTCAAACACGTCTGCCAGAGCCTCTTCTTCAGTGACGAGAGAGAAGCCTTGCAAGTCCTTAACGTTGATCTTCGCAGCTTTAACTAAGCTAACTGCTTGATCCATGTCAATACCTTTGTACGTCAATTCGTTACACGCCTGTTTCTCAAAGGCGTCTTGTGCTACGGTAATTCGAGCGGCTTCATCGGACAGACCGGCTTGCTTGAGCAAACCAACTGCGACTAGCTCGGGAACGCTTTCACGTAGCGAGGCTGCTTTTTCACGCAGCAATTTAGAAACGTCGTTCATTTTTGAATGTCCTTGTTATTACGCATTTTGTCCAACGCTTGAATCCCTTTAACCGCAGCATAGTCACCGATGAGACTAATTCCAGCACCTAGTCCAAACTTAGAAGGTCCGCTAAGATGAGCTAAATGAGGAAAGCGTTTATTTAACGCATTCAGGATCATATAGTCAGCTCCGCCTGCAGCAGCGATTAGTCCAGTGTCAACAGCGTCTTTCTTCCAAGAGTCGTCAACGACTTTTTGGTTTAACTCTGCTAGCTTGGTTAAGTATTTGTTCATAAGAAAAGGCAGAGCTAAGACGAGTCCTAGCCCTGCGTGTCTATTTAAGCGCCGTACAGTTCTTGCGACTTAGCTTGAACCAGGCCGACAGCGGTGTCAAAATCAACACCGTTCTGGCACAGAGAATCAACAGCAGCTTGCTTCTCACGGGTCAAAGCGTACGCACCGGCACCACCAGCAGCAAGACCTGCAGCACCTACTCCGCCGTAAACGAGAGGATTGGTAGCGAGTTCTTTAGCGGCTTGAAGACGAGCCTGAAGAGGAGATACAGCATCACGCAACATCTGCCCTGGGAGCAAATTTTTATGCTCTGGCGTCGTACCTGCACGTAGACGGCCAAACGCATCAGATGCGTTAGATGCATTAGCATTAGCCCAGTCTTTAGCTTGATTACCATAACCTTGAGCTTTAGCACCTAAACCTTGTAACTGAGCGCCTGCCTGAGTACCGTAGCCTTGAACCTTAGCACCTAGACCTTGCAGTTTAGCGCCTGCCTGAGTACCATAACCTTGCATCTTAGCACCAAGACCTGTAACCGCTTCCTTCATCCCAGCCATCGTCGGCATACCAGCTTGTTTCACCAACGCCACGGCCAGATCAAAGTCAACGCCTTGATTCAGCAGTTCATTCATCGTAGCCATTTTCACTTGCTCTTGCTCTTCAGCCTGGATGGCCAATGCAGCTTGTTTCACCATGTCAACGGCTGAGTCAAAGTCAAAACCGGAATTGACCAGGCTCATAACAGCAGCGGTCTTTTCTACACCTTCGTTTGGAACTTGATTAGGAACAGCGTGCTGGGCAACAGCACCTTCGTGCATTGCTACGTCACCTTGAGCCAAAGTCGGAACCGAAGCTCCAGCACCCAAAGCGTCAGCAACGATACCATCAAAGATTTGATTGATCGTGCCATAATTACGTACACCATCACCAGTAGGCATAGCTTTGACGGCAGCGTCTTGCTCAGCAACCAATTGAGCATTGTCTACTTGAGCTTTATTCGGCACTACACCTGCAGGAATACCTTCCACGGTGGTAATGTCACCAGCGTTGGCCAGCTTGGTCAAAAGAGCGTCGGCCAACAGTTTGCCAGCTTCGGCGGCTTGTTTGTTCATTTCGGAGTCCTTGTTTAAAAGTTGTACAGAAGCGACCTTCTGCATGATTTGTTGTGCGAGATCAGTACCAGACGCTTCCACGCTAGCCTTTTTCTCTACCTGAGCTACTTCTGTTACTTGTTGCGATGCTTCAACTTCCGCAGCCTGCTTTTCCAACCCTTGCAGAAGGCTTTCGAGAGTCATGTCCATGTTGCGTTCCTTTTTTGAAAGATTAATGTATTCTGTGTCCGCTTATCTGAGATACTTAAGCATGGCTTGCTTAGCCAATTTATAAGTAACTGTATAATCAGATGAAGACTTGACTAAAACTATTTTAACGCCGGAATTGTTAACATTGCTAGGCGCTTGCTGCTTCTGATGCTCTTGAATCGCTTTAGTAATAACCCACTTTGCTGCTAGCGCCGCACCTCCGATCATAATTAAGCTTTTCAATAAACCAGGTTTAGCCTTAGCTTCCGCCAGTTCTTTTTCCAGATTAGCTTTCTCTTGAAGCAATTGAGTGTAGCGAGGGTCATTATAACGCATATGATCGAAAATTCCAGCAGATCTTTCTTCGATTAAATTAGGAAGCAACGATGCCTGCTTTACAGACGAAGACAGAAGCTCGACTACTTTACGATTAGGAACAGAAGAAGTGTTTAATTCTCCTACGTTCCCGATCAAAGAGTGAACTCCGTCTTCTTCAATGTACTTCTCAATTAAGTCACCAATTCCAGCAGCGGAAGGGCCAGACAATTTATGTCCAATCAGCTCTGCCAAATACCCGACACTTGGAGAGATTCCAAGATGAGCCATCGTAGACAAAACCTCAGAAAGGTCGTGCTTAGCTAACTCAGGAATAACGTGGCTTTCAGGGTCTTTAACGTGCTTCAGAACTTCTCCGGCAGAGTAGTCCATGACTTCGCCTTCAACGTCTTTAAGCAATTCACTGAGTTTCTTCAGGCTAGCACTCTTCTCTGATAAACCAAGTCGTTCAGCCAGAACAGCGGAACCAACAGGGCTAACCCCACCAGGAGCAGTGTTTAACGAAGCTACTTTTTGCATTACTGCACTGACAGGATCAGCAGGCCTAACGACGATGCTGATGTCAAACGCGGTCAAAGGAGCAGAGTTGATAGCCATGACTTTACGGCCATCCGGATACATGCGATTCAATTGCTCGTTCAGATGTTCGCAGTACTCTTGCCGAGTGTGAGCTTTATTTCCACATACTGAACAGACATCATAGGGCGTACGAAGAGCCATGCTTGTAGCAGGAAATTCTCCACGCTCAAGCCGTTCTACAATATCGGCACCTTTAGTTTTGTCCACCCAAGCAATGAGTTCTACTCGGTGCATGCGCTCATTGTAAATCGAGAGGATTACTTGCCCGATAGCAATGGCAGGATTCTTATTAACATGGTTACGAAACACATGAGCAGGAGTAGTCTCAAAGGTTTTATAATACTGCTTTAGGTTTTCTTCAGGGAACCAATCACCGTTACGGTTAGACGAATAGAACTCCCCGGCTGTCATTGCAAGGATATGTAAGTAAACTTTACCTTGCTCTGGAGTTAAGCCAGAGACGAACTCGGTTATCTGGGAGTCAGCCGCAGCTTTAACCAAGCCTTGGCCAGTCCAGTCGTCGATGATACGGACAGAGGTTTCTCCGAAATCCTCAGAGCAGGATTCGATTAACTTGATCATTTCAACGCTCCGAAAGGAGTTCCCTGCGCAGCTCCTTGCACGGTTTCACTAGGCTTAGCCGTTAAAGTCTTATGAATACTTCTAAGAGCATTCAAACTCTTCTGATCAAGCGCCTTCTGTTGTTCAGTGATGTTAGCTCGTTCTCTTTCTAGATCTAACCGTTGCTGCTCCATTTTTCTAGTTTGCAGATTAGCGTAGTAATTAGCTCCGCCAATACCAAGTCCAGCCAGGCTAGCAGCTAAGCCAATCTTAGCCGTAGTCGAGGCCCGAGGAGGCACCTCTGGAATAGGCTGTGCCAGCTTAGTTAAGTACTTGTTAGACATAGCTCTTCGGGCTAAACGCACCGGCTGAACGGTTGTCAACGTAACGTGACTCAAGGTCACCTAGGGTTTTAATCGTCATCGGATCAATACCCTCACCGTGAACAGCGTTGGCAAGGATAGAGCTCAGCAAGTTAGCATCACCAGCAATGTGAGGGGCGAATTTGAAAATAGTCTCGCCATACTGCAGAACCCTAGCTTCGTCAGCGTTTTTCAATACAGGGTTAGACTGAACCGCTTGAGTCAAGGCTTTCAGAAAGTCACTGTGCAAACTCATGTTAGCAACGTGGGAGGTGGCAGCGTTAAGACCGTGAAGACCTAAGCCTAGACCGATACCCATAAGACCTTTGCCAGCAGCTTCTCCAAGACCTTTAGTTACCGACTCTCCGAAGGAAGGAACTTTACCTGAACTCGGTGCTGTAATTGCGCTTTGAACCGTGCTGAACAGGGAAGCCTGCTTCGTAAAGCCCTCCATGAAGCTTTCTACAGCTTCTTTGTCCCCTGCGTACTTCTCCATTGCGTATTGTTTAACTAATTCAATCATTTCATTCTTCCGTAAGTTGTGTTGTTAATATTAGTTTTGCAGAGCTTGCCACACGTCTTTACTAGCGCCGCTTTCACGAAGTCCAGGGCCACCGGCAACGTGGTGCATCCCGGCATCTATTGCTACGAAGGGTGCAAATTTACCAACTGTTTTGATAGCTTTAGGAGGATTCTTAACTATGTTGACTAGACTGGTTTCCTTAGCTGACAACGCCATAGGTTTAACTCCGAAGAACTTACCCGGACCGGTATTGGCTACTTTGTTAACAGCAAGTTTACTATAAGCCGCAACAGGGCGAGTCACAGGAGTAGCGAGAACATTCGCAGCTTTACCAGCGACGTATCCAATACCTCGCCCGATCATTGAGGCAAGTGCTGCTTCTTTAGTCAAGCTTTTACTGCGCTCATCCATGTCCTTCATCTTAGCAGCATCGCTTACCATCGACTTAGCTTGCTTGTAAAGCTCAGCAACGTTCCGTGCTTCTTTCAATGCAGCTTCTTTAAACAGACCCTCAACGTTACGTTTAGTCTCAACTTTGCCTCCTACTAACAAGCTCAGTTTAGCAAAGTCTTCATCTGCTACGCAGCTAAGCTTTTCAATCCAATCCTTATTCTTGGAAAGGTCGAGAGCAGCTTTGACTAAGCTACGTTGAACATTGATCATTTCAACCTGAAGGTCTTGAAGAGCACGTTCATTAATCGCAGCTTGTTTAACAAAGTAAACATGGTTGTCAGAGGCAGACGAGGTAAAGCTATGCAACTCTGAAGAGCAGGACTGTTCTTGCAGGCCAGCGCTCTTCTCGAAATTAGGCAGGTTTGGGCCAGGATTGCAAATCTCAGCCATGACTTTATTAGAGTCACAGAGAGGGAACTCTGTTGTCTTGTCATCGCTGAGCTGCATGATCTTAAGATGAGCAATGACGTTACTAGCTTCACATGCCCGTTTAACCTGCTCATAGTTCATGTCATGAGCTTGGGCTTGCTTAGCTAAGCCTTGATTGAGCGGGACTTTGTCATTAAGAAAGTCTTGTACGACTTGCACAGCAACGTCGCGGATTTGGTCAGAGGATAGAGAGGGCATGAGGAAGGCCTAA
>SXGT01277561.1_pt1 | contig 10708 bp, 6 predicted proteins | sample 3176221 | NCBI WGS metagenome assembly SXGT01 (sample SAMN11356862, study PRJNA531348) | freshwater metagenome | isolation source: freshwater sample F1-120 | place: China: Fuxian Lake, Yuxi | collected 2017-12-25
GGTGCGTTCGCGTAGGAATTTCTCGAGCCCGCGCACAAAGGCGTCGCCGCGTGCGCGGTCGCCCGCATCCTGTTCTGGAAACGGCAGGAGTTGATCCAGCCCGAACTGGCCCATGAAGAGGCCGCCGCTGAAGCTCGCCCGTTCGGCTGCGGCGTCACGTGCGGCCTCGGTCAGTTCGAGCGCGGCCCGCTGGCCCGGGGTCATTCTCGAGGTGTCGATCAACGCCTCGGGATTGTCATGCGGTGCGTTTTTCCTGTTGTTCATGTTCCTCCTCCTTTCTGTAAAACTTCTCGCCGCTCGCGGCCATTCGACGGAGCAGGTCGCAGGGCGCGAACCGTTTCAGTCCCAGTCCCGACAAGCGATCCATCTCCGCCACGATGAATTCTGCGCCCACGTGATCCGTGTAACGCAAGGGGCCGCCGCGGAAAGGCGCGAAGCCCGCGCCCATCACCATCGCGAAATCCGCCTCCTCGGGCCTGTCCACCACGCGTTCCTCGACACACCGTGCGGCCTCGTTGAGCATCATCAGCGCCATCCGCCATTGCAGTTCCTGCCGGGTGAGCCATCCCCCTTCAAACGTCCTCGGGAAATCATGCGCGGTGAGGCTCGGGCTGATGCGCTTGCCCTTGTATGTGTAGAAACCCGCGCCCGTTTTGCGGCCGAGCGCGCCTCTCCCGACCATCCAACCGAGCACTTTTGGCACCGGGATGCGATCGCCGAAAGCGTCAGCCAAGGTGCGCGCTACGTGTTGAGCCACGTCCACGCCCACCTCGTCCACCAAGCGCAGCGGCCCCATCGGCATCCCGAACTCGAGCATCGCCGCGTCGATGTCCCCCACCCGCGCGCCCTCCTCGAACAATCGGCCGGCCTCGACGAGGTAGGGCATCAACACCCGGTTCACGAGGAATCCCGGCCGGTCCGCTACGCGCACCGGCAGCTTACCGATCTGCCGCGCGAACTGCATCGTGCGTTGCACCACTTCGGGATCCGTTTGCCGACCGACTACGACCTCGACGAGCTGCATCCGGTGTACCGGATTAAAGAAGTGAAAACCAATCACGCGCTCCGGTGCCCGTGTCGCCTCCGCCAGCTCGGTGATCGAGAGCGCCGAGGTATTCGTGGCCAGAATCGTGCCCGAACCGGTTTCCTCGGCGAGACGTTGGAAGATCTGCTTCTTCAACTCCATCTTCTCCACTGCGGCCTCGACCACGAATTGCACATGGGTCAACGCCACTTCACCCGTGGCCGGTTGCACACGATCCAGTCCGGCGCGCGCTTCCGTCGCGGTGAACGCACGCCGTTTCAGACCTTCCTCGAACAATTTCCCGATCGTCGCCAGCCCGCGGCCGACCTGTTCGGGGCCGATGTCGCGCAACACCACCGGCAAGCTCCGCGCGGCGAACCATTGCGCGATGCCCGCACCCATCACGCCTGCGCCGATCACCGCCGTGCGCCGCACTGGCAACAGATCCGGACCGGATGATTTTTTCGCGTGTTCGGTTTGGAGAAAGAGGCGGATCAAGTTGCGGCTCACTTCCCCTCGTGCCAGCTCGAGGAAAGCGTCGCGCTCCGCGGTAAGCGACTCCGCTTCGGTGGAGGAAACACCCTCCAGCACGACTTCGAGCGCCTTGAACAGAGCGGGGTAATGTCCGTGCGTCCGCCGTTTCAGATCGCGGTAGAGTTTCAGATCGAGCAAATCGGCGACGAGCCAGTTGTTAAGATACCACGGCGCGTGGCGGCGGGACTTGCCGCGCGTGATCTGCCGGAGCGCGGCTTCGAGTAAGTGTTCCTTCGGCGAAATCACATCCACCAACCCGCAACGCAACGCTGGCTGGCCCGCGAGCGCTTTACCGGAAAGAATGAGGGAGAGAGCCTTCGGCAAACCGACCAGCCGCGGCAGACGCGTCGAACCGCCCCACGCGGGCAGTAGGCCGAGTTGCGTCTCGGGCAGGCCGATCTTCGTTTCTTTCGCGGTCGAAGCCACCCGCCAATCGCACGCCAGCGCCAGTTCACATCCGCCGCCCATCGCCGCGCCATGAATAGCCGCGACCGTCGGCACCGGCAGCGTGGCGAGGCGATTGAAAACTTTCTGGCCGAACTCAATCAGACTTCGGATTTCGTCCAAGCTGGCATCGGCGAGCGAATGCAAATCCGCGCCGGCGATGAAGATGTTTTTCTTCGCGCTGGCTAGCACGACTCCCTTCAAGCCCGCGTCTTGCTCGAGCAAATCGAGGTGGCGATCGAGCTCGGTGAGTGTGGCGCGGTCGAAGACGTTTGCGGAGGAATCCGGCCGATCGAAGGCGAGCACACAGAGACCATCGCCGATCGTCGTGCGGTGGATATGGGCGAAGGAATCGGGGCCGGTCAGTTTGAGCGTGTGCGGGTTTTTCATAGATTCCTTTCCAGCCAGAGGGCCGCGCCCTGGCCCCCGCCCACGCAGAGAGTGGCGACTGCGCGCTTGGCTTTCCGACGTTGCAGCTCTTTCAAAGCGGTGAGGACGAGCCGTGCACCGGTCGCGCCAACGGGGTGTCCGAGGGCGATGGCGCCGCCGTTCACGTTCAACTTCTCGCGTGGCACGCCGCCGAGCGGGGTTTCGCGGCGCAACGCGGAGCGCGCAAACTCGGCCGACTCGGCGCCTTTGAGCACAGCGAGCGATTGCGCGGCAAAGGCTTCGTTCAGCTCGACGAGATCGGCCTCGGCGAGTTTGAAACCATGCCGCGCCTCGGTTTTGGCGAGTGCGAAGAGCGGCCCGAGTCCCATTCGGGTGGGATCGCAGCCGGCGTAGCCGTAGCCGGCCAGCATCCCGAGTGGCGTGCGTCCGAGTCGTTGGGCGGCGGCTTCACTCATCACTAGCAACGCGACCGCACCGTCGGTGACCTGCGAGGAATTGCCGGCTGTGACGCTGCCGTGCGGACGTTCGAAAACGGGATTGAGCCGCGCGAGTTGTTCCATGGTTTGATCCACGCGCGGGCCATTGTCGGTGGTGACAGCGGGTTTGCCGGGAACGAACACGGGGCAGATCTCCTCGGCGAGTTTCTCGCGGGCAAGGCCGGCGCGGCGATGCGACTCGAGCGCGAAGGCATCCTGCTCCTCGCGGCTCACGCGGAATTCGCGGGCGAGCAGTTCGGCGGTCTGACCCATGTTCAAGCCGCAGACCGGGTCGGTGAGGCCGAGCATCAGGCCGACGCGTGGCTTGAAATCGGCGGGCCGGAAGGCTGCCATCGCGCTGACGCGTTGGCCGAGGGTTTTCGCACGGTTCAACTTGGCGAACTTCCGCGCGGCGGCGGCCGTGTAGAATAATGGGATGTTGCTCATGCTTTCGGCGCCGCCGACGATGAAGATCTCGCCGCGCCCGGCGGTCATCCGCTCCTGAGCCTGTGTGAGCGATTCGAGGCCGGAGGCGCAATTGCGATGAACGGTGACGGCCGGGACGTGCTCGGGGATGCCTGCGCGCAAGGCGATGACGCGCGCGATGTTGGCCGCCTCGGCGGGTTGGCCGACACAACCGAAGATGACCTCGTCCACCACGGCGGGATCGAGGCCGGTGCGTGTGAGAAGGGCGTTGACGGCGATGCGGCCCAGCTCGTCGGCCCCGAGTGCGGCGAGGTCCGTGCCCATTCTGCAGAACGGAGTGCGGATGCCATCCACGATGACGAGTCGGCCGGGGTTCATGGAGTGGACTCCATCTTGTTCGGGTTGTCTGGCGAGGAAGACATGATCGCGACGACCGCGGGCCGGTGATCCGCAATCTTCTGCTCCTTGAGCTGTGCGCCGACGCCCTGCAAGCGGCGCATCTCGTCGGCACTGTGGAAGATGATTTTGTTGGGATGAATCTCGGTCTGCGCGGCGAAGCGGTGGTCCAGTTCATGCACCAACTTTTCATCAGAATCCGGACCGAGCTTCTGGATATGCAGGATCAGCTCGTCTAGATCGTGCGGGTCATCGTGCTGTTTGCGCAGCTCGATTTGCCATGCGCCGACGCCGGGCCTGTCATCGAGCACGTGCTCGAGTTGGTTGAAGTCCACGAGCGTCCCTTTGATTTTGTCGAGGTGCATCGTCTTGATTTCGGTGGTGCGGGAGATGTTGCCGACGAGGCGGGGCGTGACGCGGCCGCAGTGCGGGCAACGTTCGTACACCAGGCCGCCGTCGATGAAATCGCCGGTGCGGTAACGAAGCACGACCGAGCCGCGCGAATCGAGCGGCGTGAAGACTAGTTCCCCCGGATGCCCCGTCGGCACCGGCTCGCCGCTCTTCGGGTCCACGACTTCGAAGATCCCGAGGTCGGGGAAGAGATGATAGCCGCTGGAAGGTTGGTGGATGGGAAAAGGACATTCGGCCCACGCCATCTTGGCCTCGGTGAATCCGTAGGTGGAGACGACATCCACTTCGGGCGCGCCGAGTTGCCGGGCGAGCGTGACGAGTTTGAGGCGCATGCCCGGCGGCACCTTTTCGCCGCCGAGGACGATGCGGCGGAGCTTCGGGCAGCGGACTCCTTCCTCGGCCGCGAGGTGGAGCACGTGATAGAGAAAGGTGGGCATCCCGATGAGCACGTCGGGCTGGAGCCGGGCGATGAAGCGGAGCTGGCCTTCGGTGCCCATCACCTTGCCGCCGCCGCTGCTCAAGGTGTACACGCCGAATTCCGTGCCGCCGTAGTGCGTGAGCCAGAAGGCGAGGTGCGGCGCGTAGGGAAACATATTCAGCAACCGCATCTCGCGCGTAGCCCCGCACGTCTCGAACACGCGTCGGCCGGCTTCGGCGAGCAGCCGCAGATCGCGTGCGGTGAAAAGAAACGGCACCGGTTCGGCCGACCGGCCCGTGGTGGTCGTCATCAGGATGGGCCGGAACTCGTCTTCCAATTCGCGCTTCACCGTGGTGCGCCCGCGCAGCAACGCGCGGAGGATGGTGCTCGGACGGCGGGCGAGCATTTCCTTCTCGGGGATGAGGATATAATCGCGCGCGCGCTGCGGTTGATCGGGCGTTGGAATCAAGTCGGCTTTGCTGGTGAAGGGCAGTCGGCGCAAATCGTCCAGCGACCGGAACGTGTCGGGGTTGAGCTTCAAATGCTGAAAGATCTCCCGGTAATGAAGGGAGAAGGGCACGACCGTGTCGCGCAGATAGCGGCGCAGCTTCGCGGCTTGGCGGCGCTTCACTTCGGCCTCAGGCAACGGCGGCCAGGGAGTCATCGGTGCGGCGGTGTTCATGGGATTCCTTTCGGGTGATCAACGCCTTGATCTCGTCTAGATGCTCGAGTGCGACGGTGCGGCCCAGCTCGATGTATTTGCGTGGGCGATTGAACTCGAACCACTGGGCGTCGCAAGAAATCGGACGCAGCACGATGTCCGCGCTCTTGCTGGCTTCTTCGGCCAGCAGCATCTGCGCGGCGTTCATGCTCTGGAGCATGATGTCGAGCACGTTGCCGGAGGCGAAATAGTTGAAGTGCCGGTGCAGGAATTCGAGAGGATTGAGTCGCGGCCCGCGCATCGCCTCCTGTTCACGCTCGCGTTCGCGCGCGCACTGCAGGAAGGCCGATGTGGGAATCACGTTCACCGCGATGACCCGCTCAACGCCCTGCTGCCGCAGTACGTTCACCGGCACCGGATCCACGATGCCGCCATCCACGAACGTCTCCGTGCCGAGATGCACCGGCACCCAGACGCCGGGGATCGCTGTGCTGGCGCGGACGGCGTCCACCACGCTGCCGGAGCTGAAGATGGTGCGGTCGAGCGTGGCGAGATTCGTCGCCACGACCCGCAGCGGGCGGACGAGGTCGGAAAAGTTCACGTCGCCAATGGTGCGGCGCAGCCGGTGCCTCACGCTCCAGCCCAGAAGGAACCCGCGGCGAGGCGGCAACGCTGGGTCCACAAGTTTGAGGAAGCCGAACCGGCCCTCCAGCTCGCAGGCGAACTTCTCGAGTTGCTCGCTGTTGTGGCCGGAAGCCCAAACCGCGCCGATGTACGCGCCCATGCTGCAGCCGGCGATAGCGTCCACCTCGATGCCGTTTTCCTCCAGCACTTGGATCACGCCGATGTGCGCCAGGCCCTTCGCCGCGCCGGCCGAGAGCGCCAGCCCGAGCCGCCGCTTGCAGATTTCACGCGCCCACGAACGAACCTGCCTGCCAAAGCAATCCACGCGTTCGTGCAGGTAGAAGGGCGGATGCGGCGAACGCGCCACGGGCGAGTCGGTTGCTACGGGGCGATTCGCGGGTACGAAGCAGACCGGACGGATGCGCAATTCATCGCCGCGTTCGTGCGCGCGCACTTCGCGCAGCAGCAGGTTGTAATTGAGCATCTCCTCGGGCGTCTGCTCGAAGAGCAGATAAGTAGTGTCGGCCATCACCAGTCCTTCGATGGCTGGATAGACCGGTAGTTCCGCTCCCATCAACATCAGCACGTGCCGATAAACCCGGGTGTAACGCCCGAGCAGCGCCGCCAACACCGGCGCCTCGGCCGGTTGACCGGCTACTTGCACCAGCAGATGATCGAAGCCGGTAGCCGCCGGCGGTGGGTCGGGAAGCGTGCTCCCGAGCCGGGTCAAATCCTCGACGGGAAGTCCGTTCAAGCGCAGGCGTCCTTCACCTGAGGTCAATTCCACGAGCAATACCGGCTGTTGCGTCATCTCTTGTAGTGCGCGGGCGAGAGTGTCGGCGATTCGGTTCGCCGGAAGCTTTGGGGAAAGCGGCGCGAGGGCGATCAGCCGACCGCGTGCGCGCGGATGCGGGAAGATCGGCGGGTTCTCCGACAAAAGCGCCGCGCCTCTCCGATCCTGTGCGGACTCGTTTATAGGTGTCGGCCAGTTCATTCCGCCGCCCGCCGGCGACGGAATACACGTGTGCGGGTACGCCGCCGAGGGTCAGCCCCTCGTCGGAATCACGGGTAGACCGTCGTCGGACTTGGTCTGGAAGTTTCCCGTCATCGGCTCGCCTTATCTTTAACTCACCCGCCGTGACGTAACCTAATGCTCCTCTTGTGGGTCGTCAAATGGGGTGCGGCAGAAAATCAGAAAAAGTTTTCGGAGATGAATTCCCGCTAAACTGCGTCTCGAAAATGCCGATTGCGCGTGGCGCAAAACTGCGGCGAATCTCCGAACGCAGAATCTACCGGTTGGCTTTCTGCTTCGATTTTACCTTGGACGGAGCGGGCTGTGAACCCGGCTGCGGCCGTTCGCCGGGGAATTGTTTCCAGTAGAGCTCCTTGAACGAGTTCACTGCCGGACCGTCTTTGTCCTCGTTCACAAGGTCGGGCTGCACGGAAGCCCACCACTTGTCGTACTGGGTCTCGAGCGCGCGTGCCGCTTCAGGGAACTTCTCGCGCACGTCGGTCTTCTCAGCGTAGTCATTCTGGAGGTCGAAGAGTTCCCAGTTTCGATCGCCTTTGCCCGTGCTCACGAGGCTGAAGCGGGCGTTGCGGATGGAAGCGTTGCGATACTTCGCCTCGGTGGCCTGGCCGCGTTCCCAACGGCCGACATGCGTGACGAACGCGCGATCGGCCCACGGTGCATCGGGGTTTTCCAATAACGGCAACAGATTGCGACCCTCGATTTTCGCGGCGAGTGCGTCCGGAATTTTGGCTCCTGCCAGTGCCGCGAAGGTCTGAAAAACGTCGAGGTGCGCCGTGAGCGGCGTGCGGTCGCCGGCAGTAATGGCGCCGGGCCAACGCCAGAAAGCCGGCACCCGCGTGCCACCTTGGAACGGCGTGCCTTTTGTGCCGCGCATTCCCGCGTTGAACACGCTCGCGCCCGTGGCCGTGCCGTTGTCGGTCATGAAAATGAGCAGCGTGTCGCGTTCGAGTTCCAATGACTTCAGCTTCGCGACGAGTCGCCCCACGTTGTCGTCGATGTTCGCGATCATCCCGTAGAACTTCGCCACATTCGGCGGCACTTTTCCGGTATAAAGCTTTTCGTATTCCGGCGGGCAATCCAGCGGCGCGTGCGGCGTGTTGGGCGAGATGTGACAGTAGAACGGTCCTTTTCCACGGCTCGATTCGATCCACTCCATTGCGCGCGCAAAGAAGACGTCCGTGCAATAACCGCGCGTCTTTACGAATTTTCCGTTGTGCAGGATGGCGGGGTCAAAATACTTGTTGCGTGGCGCGTCACCGCAACTGCCGGCATACGTCTGGCCGATGCCGCCGGCGCCGTGGATGAACATCTCGCCAAAGCCGCGCTTGTCCGGCCAGCGATCGGGCTCATCCCCGAGGTGCCATTTGCCGAAGATCCCCGTGGCGTAGCCAGCGCCTTTGAGCACCTGCGCGTAGGTGGTCGCGTCGGGCCGCAGCCGTTCACGTTCGAGAATCGTGTGTGTCACGCCATTGTGGAACTCATGCCGACCGGTGAGCAGAGCGCTGCGCGTCGGCGCACAAGTCGGACTGACATGGAAGTCGGTGAAACGTGCGCTCTCCGCGTGCAGGCGGTCGAGGTGCGGCGTCTTGAGAATGGTATTACCATGGCACGACAGGTCGCCGTAGCCCTGATCGTCGGTAATAATGAGGATGATATTCGGTCGCTTGCCAGCGAGTGGAGTAGTGGCAGCGCTGCCGAACATCACAGCACAGAGCGTGGCGAGAACGAAAACAACGGAGTAGCGCCATTTCATAAATAAATCGTAATGGTGAAGTCGATGGGGGCAGTTCACAACACCTTTTTCTTCGGTCCCTTTTTGCCGGCTCCGAGATTTTCCGGATCGCTGAACGGCGGTTTGTCGAACGTGTCCCCCGCACCACTCACGCGCGGATCCTCGGCCTCTTTGAGGGTTTTCATTAGGCGTTCGGCCAGTTCCTTTTTCTTGTCCGCGTAGGCTGGATTCGCGGCGACGTTCTGAATTTGATCCGGATCTTTGGCGAGATCATAAAGTTCTTCACCGGGGCGTTTGCCGAAGGCGTAGTCGTAGTGCCACTTCCACTGCGGGTCGTTGCGGTGAGCGACGAGCCAAGCCTTCGCGGGGCCGGCATCCATATCGGGAAAGCAGGTGCGCGTGTCGAACTCGAGTTCATTTTGCGAAGGGGCGCCGGCTGCGGTGATGGCATGCGGCGCGCCCATCGGCCAGCGGTCCGGCGCGAAGTTGCGGATGTAGAGAAAATCCTTCGTGCGCAATGCGCGGTGCGGATACGGCAGATTGCCCTCGCGCGCCATGCCGACGTGACGTTCGCGCCCGGCGATGACCGATGTGCGCGTGGCGTCCACTTGGCCGGATTTGTCGCTGCGCAGCACGTCGAGCAAACTGCGGCTGTTCATGTTCGGCGGCAATTTCGCGCCGCCCACTTCGAGGAAAGTCGGAGCTAGATCCGGCAGGCTGACGAAATCCTCCACCACGCGGCCGCCACGAATCCCGGGTCCCGCAGCCGCGAGCGCCACGCCGATGCCGAAGTCGTACAGATTGCATTTGCCACCCGGAAAACCGGGCGCACCATGATCGCCGCTGATGACGATGAGCGTGCGGTCGAGTTCGCCGGACGTCTCAAGCTTCTTCAGCAACTCGCCGATGTAGGCGTCGAAAGCCTGCACTTCGCCGAGATAATCCGCGAAGTCTTCGCGCATCTCCGGCACGTCGGGGATGAACTTGGGCAGTTTTCCCTTCAGCGAATCCGGTTCGATGGCCCACAATTTTTTGCCGCTCCCCTTCACCCACGTGCGATGCACCGTCGTCGGACCAAACCAGTAGTGCCACGGTTGGCCCACCTTCCGGGCTGCGAGAAAGGCGTCGAAGTTACCGTGGACCTCGGCGAGCATCTTCTCTCTCGCCGCCGCCAGCGGCGTGCCGTCGGCCACGAGTTTGGTGACGTTCTCGGAGAAGTTGTTGTGCTGCGCCCCGGCCTGTTGATGGGCGAACTGCTGGCCGCCGAACGGCGCATCGGCCGGCGTGCCGGGGCTCCAGACCTTGAATGATTTGCCGATGTGATAACCCGCGTCGCGCAACAGCAGCGGCCAAGTCGGGATGTTCGGATCCCACACCGCGCCCTGCAAAATAGCGCCGCGACCGGTGTTAAAGAAGTAGCGGCCCGAAAGCAGCGCGCTGCGGCATGGTGTGCAGGACGGGGCGTTGACGAAGGCGTTTTTGAAGAGGACACCGCGCCGCGCCACGCGGTCGATGTTCGGCGTCTTCACGATCTGATTCGGCGACGGCCGAGACTCGTGCATGGCATAGATGCTCGCGTAACGGCCCCAGTCGTCCGCGAAACAGAAGAGGATGTTCGGGCGCGGCGTTTCCGCAGCGGTGCAAAAGCAGCAGAAGCCGAGGAGGACGAAGAATAGTAGGCGGGGTTTCATGGGCGGGGGATTGGATTTCGTTGTGCTGGCGTTCAGTTCTCCTGCGACTCTGCCAGCAGCTTGCGATAGACCTGCCGGGCGTGCTCGTAGTCTTGGCGGGCTTGAGGCTTTTCCGCGTCGGCGTAGGTGCGCTCTTTCTGCGTCCAGCATTGCTCCAACGACTTCGCGCACCACTCGGCGCTGCGCTTGGAGGCGCGCACGGGCTGGTCGCCGACCATCACCCAGATGGGGTTCGTGTGGCTGCTAGGCAGGATGCGCAACGCGACCCAACTGCTGCGCTCAATCTTCGTCTCAAAGACGAGGTTCAACAGCGAGCCGTCGGCGACGATGCGTTTCGTCTCGACGGACTTGCCGTTGACGATGAGTTCCACCGGCACTTCGCGCGACTCGCCGACGCGGGCGCGCTCGATGTCCCAGTAGGGCTTTTGGGAATAAGGGCGGTTCTTCA
>SXGT01072982.1_pt1 | contig 10707 bp, 9 predicted proteins | sample 3176221 | NCBI WGS metagenome assembly SXGT01 (sample SAMN11356862, study PRJNA531348) | freshwater metagenome | isolation source: freshwater sample F1-120 | place: China: Fuxian Lake, Yuxi | collected 2017-12-25
AATTAATATTTCTTACTTTTAAAAAAATATCATTATTTAAAACTTTTAAATGTAATAAATTGTGGCTTTTAAAGGTTTTATTTTTAATTATAAAAGCATCAGATGTATTTTTTAGCCCAAAAGATAAAACTTTAACTTTTTTTATTTTTGCAAACTTTGAAAAATAATTAAAATACTTATCATCTTTATTTAAAATTAAAAAACCTCCATTGACTATGTTTTCAATAATTTCCGACTTCGCTTTAGCTATACTGGTTAAGTTTTCAAAATTTTCAATATGAGATTCCCCAACATTGGTTATTACTCCTATATGTGGTCTGACTAAACTAGAAAGTTTTCTAATTTCTCCAACTTGACTCATGCCGATTTCAAAAACTCCGTATCGATGATAATTTTCTAAATTAGATAAGCTTAAAGGCACACCAAAATGGTTATTATAAGATTTTTGCGAAAAATATGTTTCTCCATAGTTAGTTAATAAATTTCCAAGCAAAGTTTTTAAAGTGGTCTTACCTGAGCTTCCTGTTATGGCGATTATTTTGGCTTTTGAGTATTCTCTTTTTTTAATAGCCAATCTATTTAAAAAATTAAAAGTATTATTGCATCGAATTAATTTATTTTGACTAAGGTTTTTCATATGTTTTTTAATTACACAAAAATTTGCTTTATTTTTTAAAGCTGCTTTTACAAATGCATGTCCATCATGGTTTTTTCCTTTTATCGCAATAAAAATATTATTTTTTTTAACTTGTTTAGAATCTATCGAAACCCCTTCAAAATTTTTATCTTTTTTTTTTAAAAGTTTATAAATAATTTTGGAGTTTAAAATTTGATTATAATTTTTTTTATTATATTTAAGTTTTTTTACATTAATTTTCCTAATTATTTTTTGATCTGAAAAATCTAATACTTTATTTTTACATAGTTGAGTGGTTTCATGGCCTTTTCCAGCAACAAGAATGGTTCCATTTGGTTTTGAATTAATAATAGCTGCTATAATAGCTTTTGCTCTTGAGGGTATATTGTGAATATTTTCTTTATTTTTATTTTTAAAGCCTGAAAAAATCATTTGCCTAATTAATTTAGGTTTTTCGTTTCTTGGATTATCATCTGTAATATAAATTTCTTCGGCATTTTTTTCACTAACCCTTGCCATGATAGCTCTTTTTTTTTTATCTCTCTCTCCACCACATCCAAATACCACATCTGGTTTAACGCCATAATGATCTTTTAATGTCTGTAATGAGGTTTCAAGAGCATCAGGTGTATGAGCATAATCAATAAAAATTTTAGTCCCATTTGGTAAAATTTTAACTAATTGAAGTCTGCCATTTACTTCTTTAATTTTTTTTATTTTTTTTAAAACTTTGTTAATAGCTAAACCTGAGAGTTTAACTGCTAAAATAGACATTAATAAGTTTTTGATTTGAAATATTCCAATTAAAGGAACTTCTATGTCATAATTTTTTTTATTAAATTTAAAAAATAATTGCTGATAATATTTTTTAAATATTATTGATTTAATTTCAATTGTAGAATTTTTTTCACCTATAGTTAATAAGTTTAAATTTCTATTTTTTGTAATTAGTTTGATCTTTTGAAATTCTTTAATTTGATTATCAGTTATAATATTTTTTTTTTCTTTTAGTAATTTAGAAAACAAAATTAACTTAGCATGTAAATAATTATTCATATTTTTGTGATAATCAAGATGATCTTGTGAAAAATTAGTAAAAATTGCAGTTTTAAAATCTAATCCATTTAATCTACCCTGTAAGAGACCGTGACTTGAAGCTTCTAAAATTACATGATTTATTCCTTGTTTTTTAATTTCTGACAATTCTCTGTGTAGAGAAATAATATCCAATGTGGTCAGATTTGTTTTTTTAATATTATTTTTTTTTTTTAATTCCTAATGTACCAATCGATGCAACTGGTATTTTTAGCATGCTGAGTAACTGATGATAAAAATCTGCAACTGAACTTTTACCATTAGTGCCTGTAACCGCAATGATGTTGCGAGGCTTGTTAGAATAAAATATTTTGCACGCTTCACTGATAACTGAAGAGATATTTTTAACTTTAATTATTGGAATTTTATTTGAGCTTATTTGACATTTCTTGAAACAAATTACTGCTTTTGCACCCTTTGAAATTGCATCTAAAATATATTTTTCGCCACTAAATTTTGTTCCTCTAAGAGCAAAAAATAAGTAATTTTTTTTAATTTGCCTACTATCTAGCGACAAACCTTCAATATTAATATTTTGAACATCTAATGGTAAATTTTTAATTATTTTTTTTAACAACATGAGCGTTATAAACTTCGTTGTTGTTTATGGCTAAAATAGGTCCAATTTTCTCTATTATTTTACCAGCAACATAAACAGAGTTCCATCCAGCTTCATTAAAACGAATATTTTTTACTAATTGACCCTTGTAATTATAAATGATGTGAGGAGCAGCTTTAGGATCATCTAAAATAACAAGAAGTAAATATTTTGGATTTTCTGTTGGAAATACAGAAATAAAAGTAGTTATACTTTTATTTTCATCAATGTAACTTTTAGCAGTGCCTGTTTTGCCTCCAATATCATAACCAAATATATTTGCAAAACTTCCTGTGCCTTCTTTGTCTGTTACTACTTTTCGTAAAATTTTGTTAATCTTTTCACTGGTACTTTTAGAAATAATAGATTCGTGATTTTTAATATTTAAATTTTTTTGTAAACTTAATGTTGGATTAACAATATAACCACCATTTGTTAAAGATGCATATGCAGCAGCCGCTTGTAATGGCGTTGTGGTAATTCCGTGACCATATGAAACGGTTTCTAATTTACACTTTTCCCAATTAAAACTTAAAGGTTTGCCGATTTCTTCTATTTCAAAATTTATAGTTTTCAAAAGACCAAGTTTTTCAAGAAAAGTTTTCAATCTTTCTTCACCAACTTTTCTACCAATCATCAAAGAACCGATATTGGACGATCTAATTAAAATATCTTCTGCACTTAGCTTTTCAGGAAATTTATGTATATCGTTAATAGAATATTTAGAACACTTTACTTCGCTAGGTATATTTTCAATCATTGTTTCGGGTGATAAAATATTTTCTTCGAGTGCAATTGCAAGTGTAAATGTTTTAAATACTGAACCTAATTCAAAAACTCCTTTAGTGATTTGATTCATATATTTAAGATCGCTAATATCTTTTCGAATATTGATATTATAATCCGGTAGAGAAATAAGAGATAATACTTCTCCGTTATTAACGTCCATTAACAGCCCTCCAGCAGCATTTGCCTTAAAATCGTTCATGGCTTTTTTTAATTCGGCCTTAATTAAAAATTGGATATTGGTATCTAAAGTTAAAAATAAAGAATTATCTATTTTATTATTTTTTAATTCTTTATCGAAATATTTTTCAATTCCAGAAATACCATAATTATCGTCATCAATTTGACCAAGTACATGACTAAATAGTTGACCTTGAGGGTACACCCTGCTTTGAACAGATTCAATAATTATTCCTTTTTCGCCCAAAGACCATAATTTATTTTTTTCTTCTCTAGTTAATCTTTTTTTTAAATAAAAATATTTTTTACTTTCTAAATTTTGTTTTAGTTCAGGTATTGAAATCTCAGGAAAATTTAATTTAATATTTATTATAAAGTTTTCCTTATTTTTGATTAAATTAGGTTTTATTGCTGCATGATAAGTATTAATATTTCGCGCAATCACTGCACCATTTCTATCTACTACATCTCTTCTAAGGATTAAACTATTTGGATCAATCGGTTTATACTCGATAAAATTAGACGGTTGGATTGAAATAGAAAAAATAGAAATTGAAAAAATAAGGATTAAAGAAAAAAAAATAGAAAATAAGACATAAATTCTTTCATTCGAAATTCTTGATTTATTAATCATTTTCTGATTCTGAGTAGTTTCAATAAAATCCCCAAAGAAAAAAGATTTTTGGTTCTGATGTATAAAGTTTTTATTTTTTTTATTTTTCATTAATTAGTACTTTTGTCATTTTTTTTTGTTGCTTAATAAAATCATCAAAATCATGATAAATTTGAGAAAAATTTAAGTTATTGTAAATAAAATCAATGTTTTGAGTGACTTTATCCTGTAAAACTTCTGGGGAAGTTAAATAATAAAATTCTAAATAGGCTTCTGATAAATTTTTTTCTAAAAATAATATCCGACTATTATGATTTCGAATTTTTTTTTCAATAAATCTAGTTTCATTTTTTATAATAGGTATGATAATTAAAAACGAAACATAAACTAAAAGTACAATTATTTTTTTTTTATTAAGTAGCAACATTTTCAATATCTAAGTATCTTTTAAATTTCTCTTTAAATTCATTTGGATAATTAAAAGGCTCTTCAGTTCTAATAGCGTACCTCAACTTAGCCGATCTAGAAGCTGGGTTTTTAATTATCTCTTGTTCATTGGGTGTTAAAAAATTATTTTTATATTTTTCAAAAAAAAAATTTGTTTTATTGCTTTGACTCGGCATATACCTTGAAGGATTAGACTTATTAGCTGAATAATTAGTAAAATAATATTTAACAATTTTATCTTCAATAGAGTGAAAACTGATTGTTATAATTTTTCCTCCTTGTTTAATAAATTGTGTTGCTTTAATTAACCCTTCTATAAGTTCAGAAGTTTCTTTGTTTACAAATATTCGAAGAGCTTGAAATGTTTTAGTACAAACGTTAATTTTTTTATTATAATTTTTTTTTTTACTGGATTCTATAATTTTAACCAGTTCAATAACAGTATTAATTTTTTTAATTTTTCTCGCTTTAATAATATTTTTTACAATTCTACTAGCTTCTTGCTCTTCTCCGAGAATTTTAATAACTAATTTAAGATGATTTTCATCTAGTGTATTAATTACTTCTTCAGCAGATATATCTGAAAGACCCATCTGCATATCAATTTTACCAGTAGCATTAAAAGAAAAACCTCTGTTGTAATCTTGAAGTTGAAAAGTAGACAACCCTAAATCAAAAATAATTATATCAGATTTAATTTTATTGTTTAAAACTCTGTCTAAATTACTAAATTTTTCATTATAAAATTTAAATTGATTTAATGATTTTGTTTTTATTACTTCTGCTCTCTTAGCTGCAGATTTATCTCTATCAAGTGCTATTACTTTAAAATTTGAAAACTTTAATAATGCTTCGGTATAACCACCTCCGCCAAACGTACAATCAATAACTAATTGATTTTTTTTAGATAAATTACAAATCTTAACGATTTCATCTAGCATCACTGGAAAATGTTTTTTTTCCAGTGATGAAGAAGAAAGAGACATATTGTTTTTTTCTTTGCATTAAAACTTTTGTCTTCTTAAAAATGCAGGAATTTCAAAATCATCCTCTTGATTTTTTTCTTGATCAAAAAGTTTTGGATCCACTGTTGCATCAGAATTATTTTCTTCTTTTGAATTATTTTCTTCAGAAAAAAGTTTTGGCGTATATTCTTCGTCTAAAGTCAAAGAAACTTCATTATTTGAAGTAACGTGTTCTATAGAATCAACTTCAAACAAACTTTCTACTGCTTCTCCGTTAACTATATTATCAGATAAAGCTTTTTCATTTTGAGTTATAATTTCTTTTTCAACTTCAAATGATTTGTATGGTTCAGTAATTGATTCAAATTGATCTTCTAGCTTTAAAGCAGTTGCTCCTAAAGAAGTTTGGTATGAATTATTTGGAATTGTTTTTCCTCTTGATGAAAATAACCCATCTGAGTAACCTGTATTTCTATTCTGAATACGGCTAAACATATCTACTACTCCATTTGAGCTAGCAACTTGACCATCTAAAGCAGTTGCAACTATAGATACTCTCATTTTTCCATTAAGAGCGTCGTCTCTAATAGCTCCAAATATAAGTTCAGCTTCTGGATCAACTTCTGCTCTTATTTTGTTTACAGCTTGATCAACTTCAAAAAGTGTTATGTCTTTGCCCCCCGTAATATTTACTAATAAACCTTTTGCACCTTTAAGTGAATAATCATCAATTAAAGGATTGTTTAAAGCCATATCAGTTGCAATTTCAGTTCTGTTATCTCCTTCTGCTTCTCCAGTTCCCATCATCGCTTTACCCATTGAACTCATAACAGTTTCAATATCAGCAAAGTCTAAATTGATAATTCCTGGTTTAACCATAAGGTCGGTAACGCTTTGCACTCCAAACTTTAAAACATCATTAGACAAACCAAAAGAATCTTCAAAAGTTGTAGTTTCATTTGCAACTTTGAAAAGATTTTGATTTGGAACGACTATTGAAGTGTCTAAATGCTTTTTAAGCGCGTTCATTCCTTCAACGGCTCTTCTCATTCGTTTAGGACCTTCATATGAAAAAGGAAGTGTTACTACACCAACTGTTAAAATATTTAATTCTCTAGCTGCTTTTGCAATTACACTAGATGCTCCTGTTCCGGTTCCACCGCCCATTCCAGCGGTAATGAAAACCATATTAGCTCCTTGTAAAAAATTAATTATTTCATTTAAAGACTCGTCTGCAGCTGCTTGTCCAATATCGTGCTTTGCTCCAGCACCTAAACCTTTTGTAAGATTTGCTCCGATTTGAATTTTTGCATCTGCTTTATTCATTTTTAAATCTTGAGCATCTGTGTTAACTGCAACAAATTCTACACCTTGAAGTCCTGCTTCTATCATGGCATTAATTGCATTTCCTCCTGCGCCACCAACTCCTAAAACTACAATTCTTGGTTTTAATTCTTTTATTTCTCCTCCGCCTATTCTTATAGTCATTTTTTCTCCCCTGTTAGATTGTTATCCCATTTTAAACTTGATCTATTTTGATACGCTTTCTTTCTCGCAACTACCTTAAATTTTTCAAAAGTTTGGGGTTCCCAAATTTGAAAAGTTTTTCCTAAACCAACAAATAAAATATTACTTTTAATTTTTGCGTGGTTTAGTAATTTTTCTGAAATCAAAACTCTGCCTTCACCATCAAATTGTAAACTTGCACTTTCGGATAAAACTGAAGTTGCAAAAAAATCTCTTTTTTCTTCAAATGGATTTAATGAGTCTATTGAGCTTGAAAGCTTTTCTATTCTATCTTGAGAGCACGCTTCTAAGGCTTGGTGATTAAATGAGGGATAAGTTATAAAACCATTATAACCTAAGGAACTTAAATGAGATCTAAAGCTAGCAGGCACAGATACCCTCCCTTTTTTGTCTAATTTGTTCTCGTAACTCGATAAAAACATATTCTTCTAAAACGCCTTTTTCTTTTAAACATTTCATTTAAAACTTAATTTGGGTTTTTATGGGATATTATGGGTTTTTAAAATTATAGTCAATACATACCTTCTATATTCTAATGATCTAAAAAATTAAGAATTTTCGAGTTAATTTATGTTGTGAGTGATGGGTCTGTTGGATTGCTAGATAGTCTGTAAGCCGGGTTCTGTCATTAAAGCAGTCATTTCTCTAGGTCTAAACTCACGCTTAGACTCAAGCAGCTAACCCAGACAACGAACTAAAGACTGTTTTTAGTATTAATTACTTAATACAATGTCATCTCTATTTAGCCTTGCTCCCAGTGGGGTTTACCATGCGTTTTTTGTTACCAAAAAACCGGTGTGCTCTTACTACACCTTTTCACCCTTGCCTTGATAAGGCGGTTTATTTTCTGTGGCACTGTCCCTAAGGTCACCCTTGCCAGCCATTAACTGGCACTGTGTCTTTATGGAGCCCGGACTTTCCTCTGAAAACTAAAAGTTAACAGCGACAAGCCAACTATCTAGCAAGTGGGTTTTATTATAGTTTTATACCTAAAATCAAGTTAATTTTTCAAAAAATAAGCTAAATAATGACTAATTTGCAGGCATTCTATATCTAATTTCCCATTTACTTTATCCTGCCTATACCTTCTTTGAAAAGCCTTTATTACCTTAAAATCTGAACTTAAAGATTTTTTTTTTTTAAAATAACGATAACCAATTTTATATAAATTGTTAAAAAAATAATTTCGTAAATTTATTTTTTTTAAATCATAAATTTTATTATTTTTCTCTATATAATTATGCCAAAAACCAATTTTTTTTTCAGATAATAACTTCCAAGGAAACTTTTCGCCTGGGTCTATTTTTCTAAGCGGCGCAATATCTGAATGACCTAATATATTGGTCTGCTTAATTTTATATTTTTTTATTAAAAATTTACAAAGCAATATTAAATTATTGATTTGTTTTTTATAAAAATTTTCATAACCAAGTATGTGACCTTTGTTAACTAGTTCTATTCCTATAGACTTGCTATTCAAATTGACAAAGTTTTTCCATCTTGATTTACCTGCGTGCCAGGCAATGCTATTTTCTGCTACCATTTTAATTACCCTGCCCCTCTGATTAATTAAATAATGAGTACTTACTTGGCTTTTTTTATCAGTTAATTTTTTAATAGATTCACCTTCAGATTGCATTCCGGTGTAATGAATGATTATAAATTTAATCTGAGAGTTTTGTCTTTTTTTTTTTGATTGATTTGGCGAATTTAAAACTTTTATCTTCATGAGTATATTTTAGTATTTAGGCATATATAGCATATAAAAACATTATGTTTTGTTGTTTTTTTTACAATGGAAAATCTTTATTATTTGTATATACAGACAGATATGTATTTAAAAAAATATACAATATTGTTTTTAGTAAGTTTTTTGCTATTTAGTTCAAATGCAAACGCTCAAACAGAGAAAGAATGCTTTGAAAAATTAAGCAGAGGAATTTACAAATTCAATAAGGGACTTGATAAAGCTATTATAAAACCAATTTCTACTGGTTTTAATAAGTTACCGGATCCTATAAAAACCGGAACAGGAAACTTTACATCTAATATTGCAACATTACTGACTGTTCCTAATCATATTTTACAAGGTCAATTTAAATCAGCAGGTGAGTCAACTGCAAGTTTTGTAATTAACAGTACATTTGGAATTTTAGGATTTGGTAATCCTGCTGAAAAATTAGGTTTAAAAAATCAACAAGAGGACGTGGGTCAAACTCTAGGTGCTTATGGAATTGGAGCTGGATGTTATTTTATTTTACCAATTTTAGGTCCAACAACCGTTAGAGACACTGTAGGAATGGTTGCTGACACTTTTATTGATCCTTTTTCAATTGTAACTTTGCAAGAAAGACAATTATTAAGTGTTTCTGGCAATAAACTAGATTTTTATTCAGTTAAAGGAGTTGGGGCTATAGATTTTAGAGCCGATAATATAAAAAATTTTGATAGTTTAGAGAAAAACTCTATAGATGAATATGCGGCTATAAAAAGTTTATATTTACAAAATAAAGCCAAAAAAATCAGTAATACCTTTACATCAAAAGATGATGAATGGGACGAATTTAATAAATAATAACAAATCAAAATAAATTAATATGAGAAAATTTTTAAAACCTTTGGTGTTTTTAATAGGAGCTTTAATATGTACTGCTAGTTTTTCTTACAACTCTAATCCTAAAATTTTTATAGCAGAATTAGTTGATGACGCTATTAAAACATTAAGTAATAAAAATATTACAATTATAGATAAAAATAAAAAAATTGAATCTATAGCTCTGCAAAATATAGACATTGAAGCGATTGCTATGTACTCACTTGGACCGATTAGAAAAAATTTAGACCAAAAAGACCTTGAAACATACAAAGTATTGTTTGAAAAATATTTTTTGAAAAGTTTAACTTCGAGATTAACTGATTATTCTTCACAAAAATTTCAAGTTTTAGGAGCTGAGCAGAAAAGTTCAGATTACACAATTGTTAGTTCAAAAATAATTGAAAGCTCATCTCAGCCAGAAATTAAAATTGAATGGCGTATTTATACAAAAGATCCAACAAAGCCCCTGATAAGGGATTTAATTGTTGAAGGATTAAGCTTGGCTAAAACTCAGCAAGAAGAATTTGCTTCGATATTAATTTCAAATAAAAATGATATTAATGTTTTGTTTATAAAATTAGAAGAATTCATTAAAAAATAATTATGGTGGGCCCGCCAGGACTCGAACCTGGGACCAATACATTATGAGTGTACTGCTCTAACCAACTGAGCTACAGGCCCTAAATAATAAGTTGTATAGCAGAATTTATTTTTCTAGGAAACTTTTTAGTTGTTTTGATCTGCTTGGGTGTTTAAGTTTTCTTAAAGCTTTGGCTTCGATTTGTCTTATTCTTTCTCTCGTTACTGAAAATTGCAAACCCACTTCTTCTAAAGTGTGATCTGTATTCATTCCGATACCAAAACGCATTCTTAAAACCCTTTCCTCTCTTGGCGTTAAAGAGGCTAAAATTTTTGTAGTCGACTCGCTTAAATTAGATTGAATAGCCGTATCTAAAGGTTGAAGAGCATTTTTATCTTCAATAAAGTCTCCTAAGCTACTGTCTTCTTCATCGCCTACTGGAGTTTCTAAAGACACTGGCTCTTTTGCAATTTTTAAAACTTTTCTAACTTTTTCTAAAGGCATTGCTAATTTTTTTGCTAATTCTTCAGGAGTTGGCTCTCGACCAAACTCACTCATAATTTGTCTTTGAGTTCTTACAATTTTATTTATCGTCTCAATCATATGAACGGGGATTCTTATTGTTCTGGCTTGGTCAGCAATAGATCTAGTAATTGCTTGTCTGATCCACCAAGTAGCGTATG
>SXGT01686370.1_pt1 | contig 10707 bp, 8 predicted proteins | sample 3176221 | NCBI WGS metagenome assembly SXGT01 (sample SAMN11356862, study PRJNA531348) | freshwater metagenome | isolation source: freshwater sample F1-120 | place: China: Fuxian Lake, Yuxi | collected 2017-12-25
GGTTCTTGTTCGCCGGCAGGATGGCGCGACCGCGGGCGATCTCGCTACGCACGAACTCAGGTTCGACGTTTTCGCGGATCGCAACGAATCGCATCTCCTCGGTCACGATGCCCCGCCGCGCGAAGTGCATCTGCGAGTGGTTTTGCTCGCCAGCCTGCACCCGGGCTGCGATCCAATCCTGACGACGGCGGGGGAGGCCCTCGTCCATGTCGCAGCCTTGCGGCCCAGTCGTGTCGTAGACGGCGAGGGTCTCGCCGTTCATCAAGGCAATCTCGCGCTCCGGGACCAGCAGATCGCCGCGGACGATCTTCTTGGAGTTGGGGAAATGCTCAACGAGCGGGGGAATGGTCGGGGTATCGGACATCGCTTTCCTACGCCGGCATGATCCGGATCAGGTTCGAGGGGTGCATCTCAGCCGGCGAAGTGCCGGCGCCCCCAGCGTGGGCGGGCACCATCGGCATCGGACCCGCTCGGCGCAAGGCGGAATCGCGATGGGTCAGTGGTCGCGCGGTTCGCCGTCACTTGGCAGGCGGAGCGAACCGGAGCCGACAGCCTTGCCGTCGCGACTCCCGCTTGCCTCGGCTGGGGTGGCAGTGCCGTCCACTGATGGCGAATCTTGCGCCTCAGTCTGACGGTGATGGCCAGTGGCTGCAAACACAGTGCGCAGCCGTTCTGGAGCCCTTGGTCCAAGTTCTGTCAACCCATCCTGCAGCAGGCGCAAGGAGTGAGACTCTTCCGCGGCCTTGGCGATCCGTGTCTCAGGGAGGAACAGCAGCACGCCGGTCATCATGACCAGCACGACGAGGCCACCGGTTGCCGCACCGAGGGCGCCGCCAAACAACCGGTCGTAGAAGCCAAGCCCCGCCTTTCGCGCCAGCCCTTGTAGGAACAGGGCCAGCAGGCTCAGGCCGACAAGGACGAACAAGAACAGCAGCACATGGGCGATGCATTGCGCCGTCGTGACCTGGTCGCCGGTCGGCGCGTCAGGCCCAGTGTGGGTCCATGCGAGCAAGGTCGTCGAGAGCGGTTCGCCCCATTCCAGCGCGCCGTAGTAGGCGGCAACCAGGATCGCTACCCGGCTGACTTGCCAGATCATCCCTTTGAAGATCCCGAGCACGCAGAAGATGCCGCAGACCCCGAGGGCGGCCGCATCGACCCAACCCAGGTTGTGGAAGATCTCGCGCAGATCGAGTCCGCGGATCAGCTGCTCTTCGAACGCAACGAACACAAGACCCATTGTGCCGCCGCGCCGGGCCTCCGCCAGTCCGACACCGCATCCATCGTGCCGCAGGCCTAGCCTCGCCGTTGCATTCGCACCCTGACGCGGCGACCTTTTGCGGCCCGTTCCGGTGAAAATGCCGACGCCATCCCCGATGCCATCGTCTCACGCCAACCGACTGCACCGCGCGCTCGTCACCCTCCGCGACCGAGCGCTAGCCGACCATCGCCTAGCGGCCGAGTTCCAGCGCACACGTCGCGAGTTCTTCGGTGTCGACAGCCATCAGGCCGTCCGCCACACAGCAGAATTGCGGTGCATAGAGTGGTTCCTGCTCGAACAAGAGAGTCTTGCACTGGCAGCCACGCCGATCGGCGTGTTGAAGCAGCCTGGCGACGACGACTCGTTGGAGTCCTCGAGGGTTGGCGTCTACCTCGTTGAGTCCGTGACAGCGGACCGGGCAGAAGTTCGGGACCTCCAGGATGATGAAATGGAGGACCTCGCGATCCCGCCCGGAGTGATCGAAGCCGGCGATCTGGTGGTGGGACGCATCTATCCAGCCTCACGCGGCACCTGGCATCCTTCGCCGGCGATTGCGATCTACCGACCAGGTCATGCAATCGGCGAAGCGTTCCGCCGCGACCTCGAGCGACTCGAGATCGATCGTCGACTCACGCAGATCGAGATCGAGAAGCTCCTGCTGCAGCAAGCCACCCACAATCGGGAGATGACGCCCGTGCAGGATCCACCGAGGCTGTCAGCAGTCGCAGGGGCTCCGGGGCACCGACAGGTCGAACGGATCGAGGCCGAACTGGAGACCGTGATGGCTCAGGGCGGCGCACCGGGTCTGACGACGCAAATCAGCGACTCGTTGGCGCAAACGACACGCATGGGCACTGTGACTGCACCCTTGCTGGAACAACTCGCATTCGAAACCAAGGTCGACCTCGACCGCGTGCGGCGACTGTTGCTGGAACTCTGGAACGCCCATCATGCCGTCGAAGCTCCAGTCGAAGACGCAGCGCCTTCTGGTTCCCAGCAGGTGGAGGACGTCAGCGGCGGGACGCTAGGCCAGCGACTCGCGCGCGTTCTCGACGAGGGCTTGTCGAAGAAGCGCGACGTCGAGGACCTGTTCCGTCAACTCGAGGCCATGGCAGGCATCGACGGCGACGATGAGGACGAGGACGACGCGTTGGTCGACGCCGGGCGAGCAATCCTCGATGCCGCAGAAGGGGTCGACATGGGTGCGGGGGACTTTGCCCCTCTGGTCACCGAGTATCTTTGGGAAACGAAGAGATCGGGCACTTCCGCCGAAGGCACCTTGCAGTTGTGGGTTGGGTTGCAGCAGAACGCTGCGATTCCACATGCCAATCTCGAGGATATCACCGCACAGGACGTGATGCGCCTCTTGCTCCATTGCTACCTGCGTGCACAGCCGCGCGCTCGCGCGGACTCCGTTCGCGCCGCCTACGCCGAACTCGAGCAGTTCTCGCAATGGGCCGAGACGACTCAAGAACTGTCGCTCAAGGATGCACTGCGCGGCTCCAGTGGGGCGCTTTTGGATCACCTGGAACGATTGCAGGACCTCGGCGTCGCGTTGAGTTCGGCGCCGACCGCTGACGCCAGCGCACCCTTGTTGCTGCGTGTCGAGGACACGGGCGCTGACGGTTTCGGCGTCCGCAGCGACGAAGGCAGCCACTGGATTCTCGCCGACAAAGCCACTTCGCAACTCGTGCGCGAAGGCGATCTGCTGCTCGCATCGCTCGTTGCCAAGGGCAAGGGCCACGCGCTTGCGGGGCCGGTCGTCGCCCTGCCGCCGGACGCCGAAGCACTCATCGGCTGACGAGTCACTCGCTGAGTCGAACCGCTGCCTTCGCGCTCCGTCGTCTCACACGTGCGCGGAGATTTTACGCCGTAGCCAGCCGGGCTCCCTCACGTTCCGATAGGGCCGGGAACGGAGAGTCTTATGGGTTTCGAGACCGCGATCGATCGCCTTGTCTTGCAGCAGATTCATCTCGCTGAGAAGGGCGAGGCCAAAGCCGAGGCGGTTCGGCAGCAGATCCTCGACCTCTGGCGGCTCTCGGGCCCACGCGCGGCTGGCGCCTTCCAGATGGGCTATTCCAAAGTCCTGCTCGGCATCGACTGGCCCATTGCCGTCGACGGTTCGCTGCGCCGCTGGGCACTGTTTGGCAAACTCCGCGCGCACGACCGGCGCGGCGAGCGGAGTTGGATCGCTGATCTGCTGCAGGATCCACAGTCGTTGGTCGACTTGCTCGCGGAGCCAGAACTCGCGGCGCAGGTGCTGCCGTTGACGGTACGCACTTTGTTTTGGTGCGGCGATCTCAAGCTCGCAGTGCGCGCAATCGAGTATCTCGCTGCCGAGTCTTCGGCCCCCGAGCTTTGCATCGTCGTTGACGCAGCGGTCGCAGACTTGCTGTCTCGCCTCGAATCGCGGGAGGATTCGGAAGACGAGGAGAGCACCGCGTCTGTTCTGGCTCGCGTGATGCGGATACCTGGGTTCGACCGCTTGCCCGACGACGTCCGAGCTCGCTATCACAAAGCTCTCGCGACGCGTTTCCTGACGGCTAGTGAATGGGCTCTTGCGAACGAACACGCCGCCAAGGCGGCGCAGTTGGCGAGTGATTCACCGCGAATGCTGAGTTCGTGTCGCGCCGTGCAGGCTCTCTCGGCGTTGCGCGTGCATTCGCTCGATCAGTGTCAGCCTCGCGCGGACCGCAAGGAGCGCAGCGCGGCGCTCGAACTGCTCGATGGAGCAGGCACAGAACCGCACGAGGAGGCTCCCGAAGCCCACTTCCTACGCGGGCTGCTCTGTTACGAGACCACTGCCTTCGCCGCGGCAAGCCGTTCGTTCGAACTCGCAACCAAGGGCTTGCGCAGGCAGGATGGCCGCGACGATCAGATCCTCGATCGCGCGCGATTCTTCCAAGCGGCGGCGCTGCTGGCAGAAGGCTGCTCTGAGGAATCGACGCGGGCACTTCGTCTGATGGAGAAGGCGCTCGACACCGTGCAGCCAGACCTCGAGTCGTTCTACTTCGTGCACGAGGCGATCAAGAAGCTCGATCGCAGGCTTGCGCTGCGGTTCCTTGATCGCATCGACGTCGGCCGCGGCACTTCGCCGGACCAGTTGCTCTTCGTGGCGCTCGAATACGTGGCGCTCGGGGAGGCGAAACCGGCGATGGCGGCAGGAGTGCGAGTGCTGGCGGTCGCGGTCGATCTCGACCAGCGGCTCGAGGCAATGCGTGTGATGCTCACATCGCACAACATGCTCGGGGAGCGCGATCACGCGAAGGATTGGTTCGCGCAAATCCGCGACCTGCTTCTGCAACGCGGCGCGTTCTTGCAACTGGAGAAGATCTTGCGCGACGAGGCCTTCGTCGGACTCGCACTCGATCACGTGGAGACCAAGGTCGAGCTTGCCAACCTCTACGACGAGATGGAGGGCAAAGAATACGAGCGTGCCCAGATCCAACTGGCGATCGCGCGCTCGCTACGGGCGCGCAAGGAAGTCGAGTCGCTTCAGCAAGCGCTCGGCCTTCTGCAAGAAATCTCGTGCCGGCACCCGGAACTGGCCAAAGAGGATCTCGAAGCGGTCGAACGATTGCTCGAACTGCAAGATGAGACAGCGACCGACGCCGAGGCCGGCGCGCGCGCAGCGGCTGACCTGCACAAGAAGCTCGGTCACAAAGTGCGTGTCCTAGTCGTCGGCGGCAACGAACGTCAGCGCCGACACCACGCGAGATTCGTCGAACTAGGCGAACGCTGGGGCATCGATAGTGAGTGGATGGAAACCAACTACATCTCACCGCAGAAGATCGTGGGACAGATTGGCGACCGGCTGCGCCAGGGCATCGACGTGCTGGTTCTGCTGCACTGGAATCGGCACGAGACGACGGAGCCGGCGCACGAACTCGCGCGCAAGGCAGGGGTGCCAGCGCGAACGGTGCACTACGCCGGCTTCACGAGCCTTCAGGTCGCACTGGGCGATCTGCTCCAGAAACTGGCGCAGCCAAAGCAGCCGACTTCGACCAAGGCGCCGGCAAGAGTCTGAGTCTGAGGGCCGCACGAGCCTCTCGAGCGGAGCGGAATCTCCCCCACAGACCCGCCCCTTAAGTTCTGATAAGAAGTGTTATGTTAAGTCCAGAGGGGGAGTTCCCCAGGCGGCCGCCGCAGAGCCCCGTCCCATCCGCCACCACTGCTGGCTGCGCCTAAGCAATCCTGCCTAGTGCCCCGGCGTGGGTTTCACTCCGCCTGGCAACCAGGCCATGGACAACCAAGCCGTGAAGTCGGGCGCGATGTTCTTGCTGAGATCCTCGCCAAACCCGACCTCGAGAAATAGATCGCCTTCGAGCCGCAACCGCGAGCCCAGCCAGAGCAGCATCGCATCGCGGTTGGCGCGATCCAGTTCGAGGTCGGCGAGCGCCGCAGTCTCCCAACTGCATTGCGCCAGCAACCCGAGTCCGCGCAGCGGCTGCAACTCCAAGGTCAAGCTTCCTGCGGTGACGTCAGCAAACGAGTAGCCAGCGTTCCTCGCCAATCGAGGCGAGCCGGCAAAGGTCCTTTGAGCCTCGGCGTGCAGCGCCCCGATGGGCAGCGGCCAGGTCGCGCACAAGCCGAGGGCATAGTCGACTTGGCCGTTGCCGAAACCGGCATCCTCATCGCCAGTCGGCAATTCGACGCCAAATCGCGCAGCAAGACCTGGGTCACCCCAACCGTTGGCGGTTCGCCGCACCGGGATGAGCGTGCAGGTGCCCGAAATCGGCACGTCGCCGAACTCCAGACTCGCCTCACGCAGTTCGTAGACGCGATGCCCATCCTGTTCCGCGAAGACTTGGAAACGGTTGTTCTCGACCTCGCTCCGCCCTTGGTCCGGAAAACCGAATAGGTCATGGTAGCCGATCAAGAAGCTGTCCATGAAGCCTGAGGTCGTGTGCAGCAAGGGCGCTTCGAATCCGATTTCGAGTCCGCTGCCGATTCCGGTTCGCAGCCCCAGGCTCGTCCGCATGATCTCGCCGTCCATCGCGAAGGCCGATGTGGCCGTGGATCCGCCCAAGAACATGCTCGTGTAGGCCGTCGACACACGCGCAGCGACAAGACCTTGCGGCAATGCAGTCGCCGCGACCGGATCGAGGTGCAGAACGGTCAGCTGGGCTGGATGCTGGTTGCGGACCGGAATCGGCCCGTGAATAGACGGCGGAACGCTTGCGCATGCCGCGAGCCCGCACCCGAGCACGCACGTGGGGTTCCAAGCGAAGCGCCACGCTCGAATCATCGTGCGCAGGGTAGCTGGGAAGATCCGACTGACAACGGGCTGCACTTCGCCGCCAACATGCTCTGCCGCCCGTGACTCGCGATGCCGTGGCTCCTAGACTGCGCAACACTCTCGCATGCACAAGCACTGTCGTATCGCATTCCTGTTCTTGACGGTGATCCTCGCTTCGTGCGCCGAAGGCGGCGATCCCGAAGTGCCGGCGAGCGAAGTGATCATCGCGGCAAACCACCACACCTTCTGGTTCCGTGGCCTGCCTGGTTTCGGCAATGCCGCGAACCGCGGAGACGCCGTCAACTCGGGGAGTGCCATCCTCGAACTGCGTGACGACAGCCAATACACGTTGTCCTTTCCCAACTCCACGACGAGCTCGCCGCAGCGCTATGCGTTGGGACAGACATCTGCCCTCAACATCTACCAGTCGGGCGGCAGCAGGGATCCGACGATTGTCTTCCAGGGCGCATACCAGATCCTGCCGCAAGGCGCTGGCAATCGCCCTGAGTTGTTCTTCACCGATCGCGTTTCCTTCGGCAACTCACCATCAGTTGGCTTGTATGTCGGCGCCAAAGTGCAACCTGGCCAGGACGAACTGGAAGGCGCATGGAGGATCTTCTCGCTGCATGTGATGCTAGCGACGGCTGCGATCCAGACCCCGCGCACCGTCGCTCGCGCGGTCTACGGCGAAATCAACATCGCAGCCGGCGCCCCCGGTGCCGCCCGCGCCCTTACCGGCACCGGTTTCGAATCGGGCTCTGACCCGAGCGTGGTCCCGGTGGCATTCAGCGGCAGCGTCGCCAATGTGCTCGACGCGCAGCAACAGGGCAATGGCGCGTGCCTGCTCACCGTCGGCTACACGAACACCGGATCCCCAACCGACACTCGCGTCTTCAATCACGCCGCAGCAGGCCGCGACTTGCTGTTGGGAGTCGATGAAGACGAGTCGGACACGGCTTCCGGGTTGAGCTGCATGCTGCGCAAGTTCGATGCGCCGGCGACGCCGGCGGATCCAGCCCAGGTGCTGGGAACCTATCTCGTTGGTGGCATGACGATCTGGGTCAACCCTTCCAACGCCGGAGCAGACAGTATCGTCGGAGAACTCACGCTGGCCTCCGGCGGCTCCTTCCGCCTGGATGCTGTCGGCTATCAAGGAATCGACTTCTCCTACCAAGGCAGCTACGTGCTCGCCCAGGACGGAGGCCTCACCCTTCTGGTGACGGGCAACGGCGGTGAGACCTGGCAAGGCGCCATCTCACGCAACTACGACACGCTGATGGTGGTCGACCCAACGGTGGAGAACCGCGCCAACAACCGGCCGGAGATCAACTACCTGATGGGTGTCCGCAAGCGGACCCCACCTCCGTAGTGCGTCATCTCCCCCACGAGCGCAGCCAGTTCACCCGCAGATTCTCTCGCGAGCATGTCACTCCGCACCATCGAACTCCCATTCGCAAGGCACCTCGGCAGCGGCAAGGTGCGGGAGCTGTTTGAACTCGGGGGCGATCTTCTCTTGGTCGCCACGGATCGCATCTCTGCCTTCGACGTCGTGATGCGAGAACCCATCCCAGGAAAAGGTGTGGTCCTCACCTCGACGTCGGCATTCTGGCTCGGAAAGCTCGCGGCGGTCTGTCCCAACCACCTGCTTTCTACCGACGTCGATTCATGGCCTGATGTGCCCGACGACTACAAGCCACTCCTGCGCGGTCGCACGATGCGCTGCAAGAAGGCACAGCCCCTGCCGGTGGAATGGGTCGTGCGCGGCTACCTGACTGGGTCCGGCTGGAAGGACTACCAAAAGGGCGGCACCGTCTCCGGCGTGGCGCTGCCGCCGGGCCTACTCCATGCGAGCGAACTCGAACCGCCGATCCTCACGCCTTCGACCAAAGCCGCAACTGGGCACGACATTCCAATCTCGTTCTCGCGGGTGGTCGAACTCGTAGGACAGCGCACCGCCGTGCGTGCTCGCGACGCGGCGTTGGCGCTGTATCGAACTGCGCGCGCTTTCGCGCGCGAACGCGGCATCGTGATCGCGGACACGAAGTTTGAGTTCGGCCTGCTCGGCGACGAGGTGATCCTGATCGACGAATGCCTGACCCCGGACAGCAGCCGCTTCTGGCCAGCATCTGAGGTCCAGGCTGGTGCCACCCCGACCTCCTTCGACAAGCAATACTTGCGCAACTGGTTGCTCTCGACTGGATGGGATCAGCAACCGCCACCGCCGACGCTGCCGCCCGACGTGATCGCCAAGACTGCAGCCACCTATGCAGAGATCCAGCGCCGCCTCTGCGAGCCGGTCGGCTGACACGGGCGCCGGTCCTGCCGACAGCGATGCGCCGGATCCAGCGCCGGTAAAGGACCCATGGCTTTCTTGCCGATCCAGTTGGCATGGCAAGCCCGAAGAAGAGTCGCTCGAGGACAGAGTCAGACAAGCACTCGAAGCCGACCGCCGAAGGCATCACGGCAGTGCTCAAGGGCGACGACGATGAGGACGTGGGTCGCAGCGCGTCGCTAGGACTGGCCGTCGACGACGAAGTCTTGGAGTTCATCGCCGCGCTCGACCGGTTCAAGAAGGAGCACAATCGCAACTTCCCAAACTGGTCCGAGGTGCTCCACGTGCTGAAAGGCCTGGGCTACCGCAAACGCTGAGCGAGCCGGTCTGGTCAGATCCACCCGCTAGCGCACGCGACGGCAAGCAGCGCGCCACCAAGCAGCCGATACCAAGCAAAAGGCGCAAACGTGTGCGCGCGAAGGAAGGCGACGAACGGTCGCACCACGACGATCGCCGACACGAAGCTTACGATCGCTCCAACCAGCATCGGGGCCAACAGCGGGCCTTGCACACATTCGCGCTCCGAGACGAGCTTGAATACTCCAGCGCCGTAGACAATCGGCAGGCCTACGAGGAACGAGAACTCGGCAGCGGCCGTGCGCGACAGGCCCAGCAGCAACGCACCTGCGATCGTAGCCCCAGCACGGCTGGTGCCAGGCATCAAGGCGAGGCATTGAAAACACCCGATCAAGAACGCCGTCGCGTAGCTGATGTCAGCGAGGGAGTCGATCCGAGGCGAGTTACCGCGAATCACTCTTTCGACCAGCAAGAGCAGCACACCACCGATGGTCATGGTCGCAGCGACGAATTCGGCCGAGAACAAGCGCGACTCGATCCAATCGTCGAGCAGCCATCCCAACGTGGCAGCTGGCACCGCGGCCACCATGATCTGGGCCCAGAGGTTGGGCTTCGTGCGAAGGCGCTTCAACGATTGCGTGCGAAGGCCCTCCAGCAACGGCCGCCAATACAACACCAGGATCGCGGAGATCGCGCCAAGTTGAATGCCGACCGTAAGCGGTGACTCGGCGACGCCGAGGAGCCGGTTGGCGACGATCAGATGACCCGTGCTGGAGACTGGGAGAAACTCAGTGAGTCCCTCGACCAATCCAAGCCAAACGGCATCGAGGAGCGAGACCGCTGGCGTCGGGTCCTGCGTCATCGCTCCGTGAACTTCCTGCCGCGACACAACGCGCAGGTCAGAGGACCTTGTCCGGACTCGTGTAGCCGATGCCGAATGCCTCGGCCACGCCTTGGTGCGTGCACACGCCGTTCAGAACATTGACTGCAGTGTTGAGGATCGGATCCTTGGCCGCCTTCGCCGCACCCATGGCAGCGAGCTTCTTGGCCCAGGGCAGCGTCGCATTCGTGAGGCCAAAGGTTGAAGTACGCGGCACGGCGCCGGGCATGTTCGCGACGCAGTAGTGCAGCACACCATCCACTACGTATGTCGGGTCCGCATGCGTGGTCGGCCTGCAAGTTTCGATGCACCCGCCCTGGTCGACGGCGACGTCGACGATCACGGTTCCTTCCTTCATGGACTTGAGGTCCTCGCGGCGAACGAGGCGCGGCGCACGGGCGCCTTGAACAAGGACGGCCCCAACGATCAGGTCCGCGTGCGGCAATTGCTCGCGGATCGCAATCGGCGAGCTATGGAGCAAGGACACGTTGGCTGGCATCACATCCGACAGGTAGCGAAGTCGATCGAGGTCGAGGTCCATGATCACGACGCGCGCGCCAAGGCCGGCAGCCATCTTGGCCGCGTTGGTCCCCACCACGCCGCCACCGAGGATGAGCACCGTGGCAGGCTCGGTTCCCGGAATGCCACCCAGCAAGATGCCGCGGCCGCCCATGTGCTTCTCGAGGCAAACCGCGCCAACC
>SXGT01414357.1_pt1 | contig 10706 bp, 6 predicted proteins | sample 3176221 | NCBI WGS metagenome assembly SXGT01 (sample SAMN11356862, study PRJNA531348) | freshwater metagenome | isolation source: freshwater sample F1-120 | place: China: Fuxian Lake, Yuxi | collected 2017-12-25
GAGCCCAACGAGCTACCGGACTGCTCCACCCCGCGTCGTGCCACTCAGGCTACCAGCGACATGACATAATCGCTGATGCGATGCCACTCTTCAAACGAACACCCAAGGCGACACAATCTGACCTCGATCTTCTCAAAACTGAATTGGTGGAACTACGCAGCGAGCTTACAAAACGAACGAATGCACTCTCTCTGGTAACTGCTACAACAAACGGGCTGGATCAAAAAATTACGATCATTGATGCGCGACTCAAAACGATGACAACCGAATTATCGCATCAACTTCACGAACTTGGCACCGAAATTGAATCGCTGGTCAAGACCGCCGATGAGTCTGCTTCACGCGAGGCACTCGAGCAACTTCGTGTCAATCAAACTCGTATCGCCAACGAGCAGGCCCGATACGAGATTGCTTTTCGCCAAGACCTCGCCGAAATTATTGAGCAGATCAGAAAAACAAAGTAACTTAAAAATTAATTGCCGACAAGGGCAATAGCGCGACTCACCAATTCGCGTGCTTCGGCAAGTCGCTTTTGGTAAAGCGCAAAATCAGGTGGAGTGCTGCCGAGCGCGGCATCGGCCTGCGCAAACAACTCTTCAGCCCGTGCGAGTAGCGCAGCCGGAGTGTCAAGATTTGCCGAACTGCCGCCACTAGATGGTTGTGTCGTGGCAGTTGCACCGCCACTTGAGTCCGAAGAAGCATCTGGCGTCACTTCCACCGAGCCATCATCAACGCGATCGCCAAGGTCTTTGTCGAATCCTAGGAACAACTTTGAAATCGCAGCCGTTAAGTCATCAGCCATGACGACTCGGTTGTTGTACGACGCCAAGAACTTGCGAACAAAGATCTGCTTCGCACTTGGGTCGTCAGGTCGCACATACAACGGCCGAACATAGACAAGACCTTTGCTGACGTTAATTATCTGAAGATCACCATAGATCACTCGCGAGCCTCGCTGGTCGAGCAAAGTTATTTGCTGCGACACGACGGGATCGCTGCCGATTTCTGCCGCGACCGTTGCCGGACCCTCTGGCAGTGGTTCGTCAACTTTGTAAATCGTCAACTGACCATAAGTTTCTGGATCACTTGACACAACCATGAATGCCCGAAGTTCTTTTCGGGCGTTGTCAGCCGAGAACGGGACGAAGGGTCGCAACATCGAGAACACACCCTCGCTCGACTTTGATCGTGGCTCATGAAACATCGTGTAATAAGGCTCGAAGCGCGCAACACTTGCGTCTCGCACTTCACCGGTATTTGCGGCGTTCAGATCAGTGGTGAAGTCTCCGGCAACAACGCCAGTCAAACCCTCAGGTTCAATTGCAGGGGCTTGAGCGACGCTCCATGCCGCGTTGCGATTAAAAAACAGCGTCGCATCTTCAAATTGGTAACGCCCGTAGGTGTTGGTTTGCACCCTGAACAAATCTTCTGGGTATCTAAAGTGATCTACCAATTCTTTCGGCGCAAGATCAACCGAGGTAAACAACTTTGGAAACACTGCCTGCCAAGTTTTAATAATTGGATCGTCTTGATCGACCACATAAAACTTCATCGAACCGTCATAGGCGTCGACTGCAATCTTGACGCTGTTGCGCACATAGTTGAAGGGCGTGTTCAAACCACTGCCAAAAGTCAGTTGATCGATGTTCGCTTCTTGAGAATACGGATAGCGATTTGTAATCGTAAATGCGTCAATCACCCACTGGACTTTTGAGTCAACCACAACCGGGTACGGATCTGCATCCAGTCGCAAGAATGGCGCCACCTTGGCGATGCGATCTTTAATGTTGCGAACGAACATAATTTGCGACTCATCGTCCAGCAGTGCCGAACCAAACAGGTTGTATTCGCCAAAGTGCACGGCGAATGCGACGCGACGAGCGAGCGACGAAAGTTCAACACCACCCTTGGCTGAATAACTTTGCGCCTTCGTGTCTGCACAAGCCTGCTCGACTTCGCCAGTTTTAACCAATGCGTAAGAGTCAAGACCTTCACCGAAATAAAGTTCAGGTTGAGCAATTTTAAGGCTCGTGTAAATCGGGCGACCGTCAACGGTGACTTTGCTCGCTGGGGCGACGATTAGCCCACAACCGTGCGTATACAGAAGGTGTCGAGACACCCAAGTGCGGTTGGGAATACCCGCGGTATTGAGTTCACGAGCCGCCACCAATACTTGTTGCACACGGCCGTTAATCTCGTAGCGATCCACGTCCAGGTCGCGAATCGCATAATAAGAAGTTTGACCTTCGTCTAATACGAACCGATCGCGCATCTGAATCGGATCAAGTTGGCGAACATCTTGAAGTGGTTCTGAATCACCCGCGACATCATCCGCGGTGATTTGTTCATATTCGACATCGACGTTTTTTACCGCGGTTAAGCCCATTGCATCCTTGGTCGCACTTATGTTGCGCTGAATGTAAGGGATCTCTTTGGTGCTGACGTTGGGCTGCACCGAAAATCGCTGCACCACTGCCGGGTAAATCTGCCCAGCAACCAGTGCAACAACGACCCAAAGCATTGTCGCCAAAACTGGCAATCTCCAACTCTTTTGCCAGACGTTCCACAGGAACAACACAGCAACTGCGAGCGAAACAAGAATCATCAAACTCGTTGCCGGCAATTGGGCGTTCACATCGGTAAATGTTGCGCCTTGCACGACGCCGCGGGTTGACGTAGTTAACTCAAAACGACCGAACCAATAGTTCACTGCTCTCGAAAGTGCAATCAACGCGAACAGGACCGAAACATGTGCCTTCGCTTGAGGCGTTACGCGACGACCCTGAGTCTGCAACTGAATCGCCCCGTTTAGATAGTGCGCGATAAAAGTGACGAGGGCGATCAAAATTAACGCCGCCAATGACCAACTAATTAAGAACTGAATAAACGGCAACTTGAAAACATAGAAACTCACATCGCGATTGAACAGCGGATCTTTGACGCCAAACGATTGCGAGTTTCTGAACAACAACCAGTCTTGCCACTGTGCTGATGCCGGTAAACCGACCAGTAAGCCCAGCAACAAAGAGATCACGGCACGCACAAGCCACTGGCGCGTGGCGACAAGTTGACGATATCCGGCAAGTGCGCGTTGCTCAAGTGAAATTGGCACATCGCTCGGCGCTAGACGATCGGCTAACCACAGATTTAGAAAAATGACTAATGAAAAAATAGCGACGAAAACTGCACCAAGAATAATTTTTGTCGTCAGCACGCCCCAAAAGACATCGGTTCGACCGACCACGTCGTGCCACATAACATTCACATAAAAGTCAGCAAGACTTCTTACAGAAATGCCGCCAATGACAAAAACTGCCAAGACTGCCGACCAAACCGCGCGACCTTTTTTGAAAAAACCGAGGCGAAAACCACCACCCGATGAATTCGGGCCACGTGGATTACGGGGCAGGTCGGAGGGGTTCCGCACGCTAACGAGACTATCTTGGGGCTGGCACTACGAGACACTTGCAACCCGAGTGGATCACAGGGTGTTCGTGCCCAGTTGGAAACTTTTCACCGCACGAGATTTCACCAGCAAGAGAATTGTCTTCGGCATCTGCGCAAGGCGGCCCATTCGGATCAACCATCCAACAAACTTTTGCGTCTTTGTCTAACACCAAATATGCGCCTCGACTGTACGCAAGACGCGAAATGTCACCCACTAGCTTGTCGACTTGTTGCATCTTCCACTCACGATAAACACTGCGAATCAGGCTCGACATTTCGCTTGCATCGCCACTGCTATTCTCTACACACTTTTGGATTCGTTCACGCAGCGGGTAAACGATGTCATCGGCGAGTTTCTTTGACATCACCTGCATCACCGTCGTGTTGCTGACTTTTTTTCGCAAATCTGCTTTCAGGCTCTTCGAAAGCGATTGCGCACCAGACATCGCCGCTTCAATGAAGTCTTTGCTGGTGGCTTCAACAAAATTTTGCAACTGATTTTCGAAACTCGGCAAAACTTTTTCGAGTGCTACTTGTGCTTTTTTTGACTGGAGATAGTTCAACATCGCATTCTCCTCGTCCGCCAGCACGCGCTTCAACTTTTTGGCAACAACTTCGTCAACGCCGACCAATGCGCTGTTGCGTCGATCGAACATCTCTGGATCTGGTTTGACCGGCGTTGGTACTTCGATTTTCTTTGGGATGTCGACTTTCTTGGTCGACGGAATTTTTGTGCCCTTGACCGAGCTGGCAACCGTTTGGGCACCCGCTTGACGCAGTTTTGCAAACAGATCGTCCACGCTTGATTTTTTTGGACCTTCTGCCACACCTGGGGGCTTGGAGACAATCGGCGTCGGCTCAACAACCGTCTCGGGTTCCGAAGCCTCAGGGGTTTCAGAGATTTGCGGCTGTGCTTGCGGTGTCTCTGTGGACGGGTGTAGTCGTCGAGATGTTCGACCAAACATCTGAACAATTTTTGCACGATGACCATCATCTGGCTCTGATTCTGATGGCTGCGTTTCAGACAACTTGGTTGGCGCAGTTTTCGATGTTGTTTCAATAACTGGTGTTTCAACAGCCGGTGTTTCAACAGCCGGTGCAAAAAATTCTGGGGCGCCTTGTTTTGGTTTTCCAATCGAGGTCGATGTTTGTTGGTCGGCATCATCTTCAAATTTCTCACGGTCAAACGGCAAAATATTTGGCGATGCAATTTGGTGTGGCTCGATCACGCTGATCGGCCTGGGTTCGTTGCCAACTGGCACAGCCTGCTGAAACTCTTCGGCAGCGACGTCAAAGTCGGTCAAATCTCCAACCACACCGCTTGCCGCCTCGCTTGCGCGGGCGAAGGCCGACTTCAACCGATCGCGATGACGAATCAGTTCTTCGATTTGTTGTCGGGCAAGTTCTCGTCGCACAGCGAGTTCAGCAAGAAGTTTTTCACGATACGCACGCGCCTCGTTGACCATTTCTCGGCCCTGTTGCTTTGCGAGTTCAATCTCAGACTCGCTGTCCGAAGATGCGTCGATTCGGCGACGAGATGCTTCAATCTCTGCTTCTTCACGCAACCTTGCAACTTCGCTGGCCGCATCTCGAACCATTCGCTCAGCAGTTTCTGCTGCACGGTCACGCATCTGCTGGGCTGCCTCTCGAGCGACAGACAATACCCGCGCTGTTTCTTCGCCCAATAAAGTTGTAACTGTCGCTTCGTCTAGTACGCCGGGGTCTGAAAGACCACGCGTCTGCATCGCCCGCATCTCACTTTCCAAAAATTTCTCTCGCTCTTGTAGTCGAGCAAGTTCAGCCGAAACCATCCGCAAGAAATCACGCACTTGACCTTGGTCGAAGCCACGGCGAATGACATCAAATTGGGCAGATCCAACGGCGGCCGGCGAAGAAGGGTCAGGTTTAGAGAAGCTAATCGCCATCAGGCAAGATTAAGCCCTATTTATAGTTCGATTGCGTCATTGGCGATGACGCTGCCACCTAACTCTTCAAGCACGCGCAATGCTTCCGCGAGATTGGCTACTGGAACAATTCGCAATTTAGAACCTGCGACACGTCTGGCTGCGCTCAGATCTTCGGGAGTTTGCGCGCTCGGCACTAGAAAAACTCTCGCACCAGCCGCTTTTACCGCGACAGTTTTTTGACGCAGCGCACCGATCGCACCGATGCTTTCGTCGCCATCAATCGTGCCTGTCGCCGCAACTTTTACTCCACCCGTCAGTTCACCGGCGGTCAACTCGTCGAGTAAGGCAAGAGTGAATGGGAGACCGGCGGACGGACCACCGATTAGATCGGTATTGATCTCGACTTCAAACGGTAAAACAACTTTTCGAGTGTCTGCGGGCCAAACACCGATGATCGTCCGATCTGGGTCATCTGGACTGACCATCAACTCGACTTTCTTTTTGATGCTGCTATTTGATTTATGCGGCGTGATCGTGATTTCAACGACATCGCCCGGCGAGTAATCGGCAATGATCGACATCAGATCTGACAGTGACGGTATTTCGATGCCATCAAACGCGGTAATCGTGTCACCGGGATTCAGTTGCAAACATGCACTCAACGGTCGTGGTGCATCTTCACAGACGAGCCTGTCAATAATCAACTCGCCGTACGTTATCGAAACGTCGTAGCCAAGTCGATTTAACGCGACATACTCTGCGATCTGTTTCGCCGACGACATCGCTTGAAACCCCAGTTGACGCTGTTCGCTCGGGCTTGAGTCTCCAAATTTTTCTTCTCGTGTCAAAACATCGACATCTGGATCGAGCACGCCCACTAGCGCATCAAGCGCTGAAAGTTTTGATCCATACGCGGTGACGAACAAAATCGGCGAGGAAGTTTCATAACGTGTGATCTCTTTTAGCGCGGCTTTGTCGAACGAGAATCGCGAGGCAACATCTTCGGCAGTGCCCGGTGCGACTTCCCAGTAATTCACTTTTATAAAAGCAGAAACTATTAGTGCCCCAGTCACGAGCCAAACAATTGTCAACATCGGCAGAGCCCACCACATGTTGCGTTGGCGTGGTGCGATAATGGTCTCCTGCTCAGCCGAGACGGTCGGCGATACGCTAGAAGGAGTTGTGGTTGTGTCGATACTCATGTCACTCACCGTCCTTGATGTTACGGTCAGGTCTGTCGCAATCATCATGCTGAGCATGATTGCTTTCTGGTTTGCTAACCGCGGGCGCACAAAGGCGCAATTCAAACCGCTGATGGTGCGAATCGACAATCGTCGCCCCGAGATGTACCAACGTTCTGCAAAAGACAAGACTCTTCGATCGGCAGGGTTATTGGGTCTGAGCGGGCTGGCAATTGGCATCTGCGTCGCCGCCGTGATTTCGGTTTTGGCCGCACTTTTGTTCTCGACATTGACAAGTTCACTAGGTAGCTGAACCGTGAAAATTCTTGTAACGGGGGCGGACGGTTTCATCGGATCGCATGTCGTCGAGACGCTCGTCAAACACGGACATGAGGTGCGAGCCTTCGTGCTGTACAACTCGTTCAACTCTTGGGGATGGCTGGATGAAAGTGACAAAACAATTCGCGAAAGCATCGACGTCTTCGCTGGCGACATTCGCGACCCGCACGGCGTCGATAAAGCAGTCGAAGGTCAAGATGTTGTTTTGAACTTGGCCGCGCTGATTGCGATTCCATATTCGTACCACTCGCCCGACACATATATAGACACGAATATCAAAGGCACGTTGAATATTTTGCAGGCGGCGCGACGACACAATGTCAAGCGAGTCGTTCAAACTTCAACCAGCGAAGTTTATGGAACAGCCCAATACATACCGATTGATGAGCAACATCCGTTGCACCCACAGTCGCCCTACGCGGCATCAAAAGTTGGAGCAGACCAACTCGCTCTAAGTTTTCACGCGTCATTTGATTTACCTGTTGGCATTTTGCGACCATTTAACACTTACGGTCCGCGACAATCCGCTCGCGCCGTGATCCCGACAATCATCAGCCAACTTTTGAACAAGCACGAAGTCAAACTTGGTTCGGTTTCACCAACTCGTGACTTCACATTCGTACACGAAACGGCGATGGGTTTTCTGGCTGCTGCGACCAACGACGCAATAATCGGGCAAACGATCAACCTCGGCAGTGGTTTTGAAATATCGATAAAAGAAACTGCCGAGACGATCGCCAAGATCATGAACTGCGACCTCAAGATGACCAACGATGAGCAGCGAATTCGCCCCGAAAATTCAGAGGTTGAAAGACTGCACGCATCAATTGCCAAAGCCGCAGATTTGCTCGGGTGGCAACCGCAACTAAAAGGGCTCGAAGGCTTCAAGACCGGACTCAAACAAACAATCGAATGGTTTTCCAACCCGACGAATCTGTCTCGCTACAAGGCTGATCGGTACAACCTCTAACTAGATGGCGACCTCTAATTCTTCCAAGCAAGAGTTTCTTGCAGTTTTAGAATCAGTGCTTGGAAAAGCCGCGGGTTCACCAATCGCCTTGCATGAACCCAATATCGGCACATTAGAAAATCAAAAAGTTGCCGACTGCCTCAATTCTGGATGGGTCTCATCGACTGGCGAGTACATTACGCAATTTGAAACAGATCTCGCCAAATTCACGAACGCAAAACATGTCGTTGCCGTGGTCAACGGCACAGCCGCGCTGCACCTGGCGCTACACGCAGTCGGCGTGAAACCTGGAGATGAGGTAATAGTTCCGACATTGAGTTTTGTCGCGACCGCCAACTCGGTTTCGCATTGCGGTGCGACTCCCCACTTCGTGGATAGTGATAGTCGAACACTTGGCCTCGACCCTGAAGCGCTGCGCAACCATCTAAGTAGAACTACTTCGATCCGCGATGGCCAACTGCTCAACTCAAAAACTGGGCGGAGAATCGGTGCTGTTGTTCCGATGCATACTTTTGGTCACCCAATGCAGATCGAAAAATTGCTTGAGGTCGCCGCAGAATTCAATCTGACTGTTGTCGAGGATGCAGCCGAATCAATCGGCAGTTTCGTTGGCAAAGTTCACACTGGAACATTCGGCAAAGTCGGAATTTTGAGTTTTAACGGCAACAAAACGATCACCACGGGTGGCGGCGGCGCGATTCTGACAAACGACTCGGTGCTTGCCGAACGAATTCGACACTTGGCGACAACCGCGAAGTTGGCCCATGATTACCAATACCTTCACGATGCTGTGGCGTTTAACTATCGAATGCCAAACATCAACGCCGCTCTTGGTTGCGCCCAAATGCAGAGGCTCGACCAATTTCTCAAAGCCAAGCGTTCATTGGCAGAAAAATATGCGCAGGCTTGCAAAGTTTCTCAGACTTTGAATTTTGTCGGCGAACCGAGCGGAACCACCTCAAATTATTGGTTGAACACATTGCGTCTTAATTCTCCGGATTTGAAAACCCGCGATGCGCTATTGAGCGCATCCCGAGCTGATGGCTATCTGTGTCGACCCGCATGGAATCTGTTGCACACCTTGCCGATGTATCAACAAGCCCCACACAGCGAACTGAAAGTTGCCGAAGAACTTGTGAACTCGCTGATTAATGTCCCGAGCAGTGCCCGCCACTTTTTGGAAAACTCATAATGCGGCGAAAAGTCTGTGTCATTACAGGCGCTCGTGCCGAATACGGATTGCTAAAACCGGTGATGACACTTTTGAAATCCGACCCTGAAATTCAATTTCAACTCGTCGTGACCGGCTCTCATCTTTCGCCAAAACACGGCATGACCGTTAAACAAATTGAGGAGGATGGTTTCATTGAAGATGCACGAGTGCAAATAGATCTATCGGACGACTCAAGTCTGGGTGTTGCAACAGCAATGGCAAATACGACGGCCAAAGTGGCAGAAACTCTGAGCCGACTCTCACCAGATGTCCTCGTAGTTTTAGGTGACCGTTATGAAATACTCTCGTGTGCTCAGGCGGCGCTGATTCTGGGTATCCCGATTGGCCACATTCACGGTGGCGAAGTAACCACCGGGGCATTTGATGACAGCATCAGACATGCGATTACCAAAATGTCAAGCCTCCATTTTGTCGCTGCGCAAGATTACGCGCGACGCGTCGTGCAACTTGGCGAACAACCGAGTTCTGTCTTCAATGTCGGCAGTCTCGGAGTTGATCTCGCTCTGAGTTGCGAGACTATTGGCCGACAAGAACTCAGCGATGCATTGAAAATTCAAATTACTAGTCCAATTTTGCTTGTGACTTACCATCCAACTACCCGCGCTACTGGTGCGGCAACGAATGAAATTGATGAAGTGTTGGCGGCACTGAGCAAGTTCGATTTCTGCACAATTGTATTCACGGGTGCCAACGCAGATCCCGGCAACACAGAAATAGGCTCCAAAATTGCTGGCTTTGTCTCAGCCGATCCAAAGAAGCGGTCTCTCCACGAATCTCTCGGGCAAAGAAATTATTTCAGTTTGATGAAGTTATGTGACGTCGTCGTTGGCAACTCTTCTAGTGGAATCATCGAGGCCCCAGCGTTTTGTGTGCCTACTGTAAACATCGGCTCACGGCAGGATGGTCGACTACGCGCCGATTCAATAATTGACGTGAAAATTGGGCGACAGCAAATACAAACGGCGATTGAGACCGCGCTGACATCGACCTGGCGCGAGCGATGCTCAAAAACAAAGAGTGTCTACGGTTCTGGAAACTGTGCCCGACAAATTACAGATACTCTTAAAACTGCAGAACTCACTGTCAACAAAACATTCTTTGATCTTGCGTGATCGCCATGACGACAAACCATAAAGTATTCATCATCGCTGAGGCCGGGGTAAACCACAATGGCTCGATTGATCTGGCACGAAAACTCGTTGACGCAGCAGTCGATGCAGGAGCCGATGCGGTCAAATTTCAATCGTTCGTTGCTGCATCGATTGTGACAGCCACGGCCAGCAAAGCCGAATATCAAATTGCCAACATGGGGTCAAGTGAGTCGCAACTGGAAATGTTAAAGAAGCTTGAACTCTCGCACCCTCAGCAACGCGAACTTTTCGATTATTGCCAAAGTCGTGGCATTCAATTTCTTTCGACACCGTTTGACTTTGAGAGTTTGAAGTTTCTCACGGCTGATTTAGGTCTAGAGACGATCAAAATTGGTTCAGGCGAACTGACGAATGCCCCGTTTCTTTATGAGGTTGCGCGTTCAGCCAAAAAAATTATTCTTTCAACAGGCATGAGCACAATTTCCGAGGTTAAGGATGCGCTTGGTGTTTTTGCCTTCGCCTTTACTTCGAGTGAAC
>SXGT01054805.1_pt1 | contig 10705 bp, 9 predicted proteins | sample 3176221 | NCBI WGS metagenome assembly SXGT01 (sample SAMN11356862, study PRJNA531348) | freshwater metagenome | isolation source: freshwater sample F1-120 | place: China: Fuxian Lake, Yuxi | collected 2017-12-25
GCCGACGGAGGCGGGCCAGCGCTGCGGCCCCGCTCACCCCGGTCCTCCCCCGGGCGTTGCGCGCGACTTCAACCGAGCTGCTCCAACTCCTGCCCGACGATGCGCGCCGGCAGGGGCAGATACCCATCCTTGACCACCGCCTGCTGACCTTCCCGGCTCAAGACGAAGCGCAGGAACTGGTCGACCGTCGGCGAGAGCGGCTGCCCCGGAGCGCGGTTGAGGTAGATGTAGAGAAAGCGCGCCAACGGATAGCGCCCGCCCAGTACGTTCGCCGGTTCCACGCTGATGAAGGGGTCGCCTTCCTTGCGCGCGATCTCGAGCGGCTTGACGCCGGAGGTGCGGTAACCGATGCCGCTGTAGCCGACGCCCGCGAGTTCCTCGGCCACGCCCTGCACGACCGAGGCCGACCCCGGCTGCTCCTTGACGGTGTCGCGGAAATCGCCACCGCAGAGGGCCACCTCCTTGAAGAAGCCGTAGGTGCCCGAGGCGGAGTTCCGCCCGTAAAGACTGATGGGGCGACTCGCCCACGCGGGCTCGGTCAGGCCGGCTTCGCCCCAGGTCGAGATCGCCTCGCGGGTCCCGCAGGTCCGCGTCCTGGAGAAGATCGCGTCCACCTGGGGCAGCGTCAGGCGCTCCAACGGATTGTCCTTGTTGACGTAGACCGCGAGCGCATCGACACCGACCCGGATCCGGGTCGGCGGGTAGCCGAAGGTCTTCTCGAATTCGTCAATTTCGGTCGGCTTCATCTCGCGGCTCATCGGCCCGAGTTGCGCCGACCCTGCGATCAGCGCCGGCGGGGCCGTGGACGAGCCCTTGCCTTCGACCTGGATGCGGACACTCGGGTAAAGCTTGCGGAAACTCTCGGCCCAAAGCGTCATCAGATTGTTGAGGGTGTCGGATCCGATGCTGTCGAGGTTCCCCGAGACACCGCTCTGCGCCTGGTAGGGCGCGATCGCCGCATCCACCGCGGGCGGCGCCGCGACGGCCGCGACCGGACCGACCGTCAATCCTGCAAGCAGGGCAAGCAGCCCCGCTGCAATCATTCCGTTCCTGCAGCTCCGAAGAAACATCAACATCTCCATGGCCGACCGCGCGAGCGGACGCGGCTCAATAATCCACCTGGAAGCGCATCTCGGCGACGCTCGCCGAACCCGCCGGCGAACGGTTCGCGTAAACGTAGTTGAAGGTCCAGCGGAAGTTGGGCGTCAGGTACCAGTTCACTCCGAGCGTCGTATCGGAGAGCTTGCCCGGAGGTGCATCGCCGGCCTGGTCGGGAATCGGCAGGGCCGAGTCGCTCAAATCCACCTGCGAGAAGCGTGCAGCAACCTGCCAGGCGCCCCAGCCGGCATTCGGCCCGAAACCGAAGTTCCGCTTGGGGATCGGGCGCCCAAAGGCCGCCTTCAACTGATCGTACGGACGGTACTCGCCGGTGAGGAACCAGCTCGCCTCCGTGTACCAGCCCCAGAAGCCCGGATTCCGCGCCTGCTCCGACTCGACGCCAAGGTACACCCCTTCGGCCTGCAGCGAGAAGGGTCCCTCGACCCAAGCGGCTTCGACCTCGCCCAGGTTGCCGTTGCCCGCGGAGAAGGTTCCCGTGTCGATCAAGGGGCTGCCGAAAATCGTCTCGGGCAGAGCTTTCAGGCGCGGCTCGCCATTCTCCCGAATCAGCATCGAGTACGCCCCACCGATGTGAACGAGTCGCCGGCCCCCATCCTCCCACAGCGGCAGCCCGGTGAGTCGGGTGGTCACGTCCCAGGCGTTCTTCCCGGAAACCCCGAAGCCGAACTGGTCGACATCACGGAAGCCACCGATCGCCCAGGTCAAGCGCCGATCGAGATAGGCCTGCATGCTGGTGATCCCGGTCTCGCGGCCTGGGCCAAGAACCACGGGCAGCGCGCGCTCCTGGAAGGTCAACCAGTTGGAGCTGGCCATGCCCTGGAGCGAGAACGGCTCCCTCTGGTGACCGAACTGTACCAGCTGCAGACCCGGTACCATGGCCCAGAGGTAGACATCGTTGACGGCCGGCACGCCCGTCGCAAAATCGTACTCGGCCTTGAAACCCATGTCGTCGTTGAAGCCGCCCTCGAAGAGGATGCGGGCCCGACGCAGCCGGGTGCCCGAGATCGTGGTGGTATCGCCCGAACTGCGCTCCATGGCAGGGCTCGGATCGACCACACCCCAGTCATTCTGGATCCGGCCACCGATTTTGGCCTTCACCGTCTGGTCGAGCGTCTCGAAGCGGATCCCTTCCTTCCAGTAGACGCGGAAGTCCTTGGGATCCGGCGACGCCACCGAGGCCGTCGTGGAGACCAGAGCCGGAGCGGGGACCGTCGCTGGCATGGCGCTGACCGCACCAGCGGCCGCACGCTGTTCGACGGGCGAGTCCGCCGGTCCGGCGGGCACCGACGCGACAGCGGCCACACGAGCCGTTGCCGGAGGCGCGGCAGGAACGACAGCCACCGCAGGCGCGACAGACGCCGCGGCGGTGACCGGAGCACCAGCACCGCGGCGCAGCGCATCGATCTCGGCCTGCGCGCGCTCGCTCAGCACCGCATGTTCCTTGGCGCTGATCTGGCCCCGCGCCGCGAGGAGATCCAGGATCTCCAGCATGACCGGCCGCTGCTGCGCCCCGGCCAGCGCCGGCATGCTCATGGCCAGAGCGACCAAGGCAACCCACCACCCCCTGATTCCCTGCCGCATGATCGCTCCCGCTCTGGCCTCTGCGAGGAGGCCCCATCGAAGGGACCGCTCCTACGCGGCGCGTGTTAAGCGTTCGTGAACGCCAGCGGCGCCGAGGATGAACGCTCCGGACCGGCGGACAGACGTCTTGCGCGAGCCGCGCCGCCGACCGCACGCAGGTCGATCCTGCAGAGCCGGCCCAGGTCGGGCCGCCTGCGATCGGTGCCGCCCCGAGTGAGGGTGGTCAAGGCCGGGGCGTCACACGTAGCCCGACACGAGTCTGCGGGGACTGCCCCCAAGCGGCTGGCGCACCGCGGTGCGCCAGCCGGGAGTCGTCCTTGGGCCCGAGTGGCCTCAGTCGCCAGATCCCTCGGCCGCGGGCTCGGCTGTCCCGGCCGGTTTGCGGCGTGGCGTCCGCGAGCGCCCGCTACGGCGGCGGCCCGCAGCACGCGCCGGGGCGTCGGCAGGCGCGTCCGGACTTGCTTCTGCAGCGGACGGTTCGGCCGCGACGGTTTCCGGTCCCTCGGCCTCAGCGACGCTGATCTCCTTCGCCGCTCCGGTGCCCCGGCCACGGCCGCCGCGCCGGGAGGATCCCCTGGACCGCCGCGCGGGCGCCGCCCCTTCGGCCGGCTCCGACACGGCACCGGACCCGATCTCGCCCGACCCATCGGCTTCCGCCTCCGACAAACCGCCGTCTGGCGCGCCGGCATCCACCGCAGCCCCGGACTCGTCGGTCGCCGCGCCCTGCACGTCGGCCGTCTCGTCACTCTCGCTTGGTCCCTCCTGCGACAGCTCGGGCTGCATCTCGCCGTTGGGTGCGAGCAAACGCCACGAACCCTGGCGGTCGCGCTGCATCCGCAGCAATCCCTCACGTTCCGCGACCCGCGCCAGCTCCGTCAGGCTGCGCATCCCGAAGGCGCGCTCGTCAAAATCAGGTTCGACAACGCGCAGGGCCTGCGCCAGATGACGGACGTAGGTCGGCTTGCCGATACGCGCGTCCCAGAAACCTTCGAGAACGCGCCGCAGCAGATCCGAAGCCTCTTCGGCCGAGCGGCTCGCCGCTGGCGCCTCGGGCAACGCCGTCACCACGGCCGCGGCGTCGGACTCGCCGCCTCGTGCCGCACCGTCCTCGCCCTCGCCCGTCGATTCGACCAGATAGCCCTGATCGATCCGCTTCATGCGCACCAGGCCGCGATCGGCGAGGCGCTGGACGAACTCACGGAAGGACGAAACACCGTAGTCCCGCTCGCTGAAGGTCGGGTCGAGTTGCAGCAGCGTGCTCTTGATCGGCCCGAGCTGCGGCTCGACGTCGCGGTCCGCGAGGATCTTGAGCGCGCGCTGCACGCGCGAGAAACCCTGCTCGAGCGAGAGCCGGCCCGTGGCGCCGCCCCGGCTCTGCCCACCGCCACCACCGCCGCGCGAGCGCAGTACGTTCTCGTAGGCGATGAATTCGTGGCAGTTCCGCTGCAGAATTCCACTGGTGAAGGCGCGGCCTCCCACGACCAGAACCCGCTTGCCGAACTGCTTGAGCTTCTCGACCAGCGCAATGAAATCCGAGTCGCCACCGACGATCGCGAAACCATTGATGTGCGGACGGGTAAAGCACATCTCGAGTGCATCCACGACCAGGTTGATGTCCGCGCCGTTCTTGTCACCGCGCGGGGTCATGTTGCGCTGCACCATGTGCACCGCCTGCTCGGTCATGGCGCGACTGTGACTTCCGGCGCGACCCCAGTCGCCGTAAGCGCTCTTGGCGAGGATGTCGCCGCGCTCGCGCAATCCATCGAGCACGGCGGCGATGTCGAGCTCGGTATTGAGTGTTGTCTTTACTCCTATCTCGATGTTGTCAAAGTCGATAAATACGGCGATCTTCAGTTTGTCTTCCACGCAGTCTCCGGCCCGGGTCGCATGGCGGCCCTTCAGGCATTTTCCAGCGACCCTTTGGTCGCGCGGGGGCCCCCGACGGGGACTCCTTCTGGCGGCAGGATAGCCAGCCGGGACAGATCCGGCCACCTCCGGCGGCCGATCCCACGGGCCACCACCCCTATCCGGGTCCCACGGGTGGATTGAACCCCACCCCGGAAGCCCAGGTGGCGACTCTCACCCGGTCGAACCAGGTGAGGGCCGGGCTCGGTTTCGAGTCAGGTCGCCCGGGGGTCCGCGACCCGGACGGCCAAGGCCTCCCAGGGCTGGCATCGACCGGCCAGAACGGCAGCCCGCAAATCGCTCAGCCGTCCAGCGAGGCGACCAGCCGGCGACTCTCCAGCGTGCGCTGCCAGGCTCCGGCCACCTCTTCCCAGCCGATCCCTGCGACCAGGGCGCGACGCTCCTCGAGCGCCGGATAGCCGAGCAGGGCGGCGTCGGCGTGGGCGAGCGCTCGCGCGAGCCTTGCTCCCTCGAGCGTCGCATGAGCCAGCGCCCGTTTGTGCCGGGCGCGCTCGACCTCGGCCGGGACGATCGCGGCCCCCGAGCGCCGGAGTTCATTCTCGAGAATCTCCTCGAGGCGGTGCGCCCGGCCCGGCCCCGCGCTCGCCGAGATCACCAGAGCCCCCCAGCCCACGCCCCACTCGAGGGCGCTGGAGAGTTCGTAGCCGAGGCCGTGGCGCTCGCGCAGCGTCTGGAAGAGATGGCCATCGGGGTCGGTACCCACCACGTCAAGCGCCAGTTCCAACGCCACCAGCGAGCGTGGCGACGGATCGATCTCGTGCAGGCGAATGATGAACGAGCGACCCCGATCGCGCGGTCGCATTCGCACGCCGCGCAGCGGGGGACGCAAGCGCGGCGCGCCGCCGCCGGCAGCTCGGCGCCCTTCATCGACCCCGCGCAGCAGACGGGTCAGCGCGCGACGGACCCGGGCAGGGTCGACATCGCCGACCACCCCCAGCACCCCGTTGGCCGGCACGAAATAGCGCCCGAGGAAACGGCGCACATGGTGCGGCTCGATCGCCGCGAGAGACCCTGGCGTACCGGCCACGGGGCGGCCGATCGGCAGGCCGTAGAAGCCTCCCCACGCCCGCTCCGAGAGCTGCTCGAGCGGATCCTCGCGCAAGGAGCGGATCTCGTCGAGGACGACCCGCTTCTCCTTGGCGAAGATCCGCGGCACCACGACGGTCTGGTTGATCTGTTCGAGCAGAAGCTCGAGCGCGGCCTCGAGGTCTGCGGGAAAGCATTCGATCGAGAGCTCAATCGTCTCGTGGTCGGTCGAGGCGTTGTGGCCGGTACCCACCTCGGCGGCACAGCGGTTCAGCTCGAAGGTCGAATGCTGGGGCGTGCCCTGGAAGAGCATGTGTTCGGCGAGATGAGCCAGCCCGGCCCGGCGCCCGTCGAAGCGGGAGCCCGCCCGAAAGCTGAACGAGAGCGCCACAAGTGCCCCAGGAACCTGCTCGTGGACCACCTCGAGCCCACGCACACGCCCACGGCACAACGCGGGCGGCCTTCTTCCCCTGATCCCTCGAAGCACGCTGCCCGACCCGCTAGCATGGCCACGTTTGCGGCGCCGGGCTTGCGCCCGGTCCCGCTCCTGCCGATGGAGTGCGAGATGATCGAGGACAAGCTCACCCGGGACTTCCTGCGCGTCGCCGAGAAAGCCGCCGTGGCCGCCGCGCGCACCATGGGACAGGGCGATCGGCACGGCTCGGATCACGTCGCGGTCGAGGCCATGCGCGTCGAGATGGACCGCGTCGACATGCGTGGCGAGATCGTGATCGGAGAGGGCGAGCGGGACGAAGCCCCCCTGCTCTACGTCGGCGAGAAGCTCGGCGCCGGCGGCGCCGACGCGACCGAGGTCGACATCGCCGTCGATCCCCTCGAAGGTACGAACCTATGTGCGACTGGTGCACCTGGGGCGATCGCCGTGCTGGCTGCCTCCAACCGCGGCGGACTGCTGCGCGCGCCCGATTGCTACATGGAGAAGATCATCGTCGGCCCCGAGGCACGCGGCGTGATCCACCTCGACGCCACCGTCGAGGAGAACCTGAGAGCCATCGCGAGCTGTCTTGAGCGCTCGGTGAAGGATCTGGTGGTGATCGTGCTCGAGCGCGAACGCCACGAGCAACTCATCGAGGACATCCGCCGTGCCGGAGCGCGCATTCGCCTGATCGGTGACGGCGATCTCTCGGCGGGCATCTCGGCCGCCGTGCGCGGCACCGACGTCCACGCCGTGATGGGAACCGGCGGCGCGCCGGAAGGCGTGCTTGCTGCAGCCGCCTTGCGTTGCCTCAACGGCGGCATGCAAGGCCGCCTCGTGCCGGCCAAGCCCGGACAGGCCGAGCGCCTGGCTGCGATGGGCGTCACCGACCTCAAGCGGATCTACACCGAGCGCGATCTGGCTCCGGGCGAAGAGATCCTCTTCGTCGCGTCGGGCGTGACCGACGGCACGCTGCTGCGCGGGGTACGCTTCTTCGGCCACGGGATGCGGATCCACTCGGTCGTGATGTCGCTGCGCCGCCGCCGCATCCGCTTCGTCGATTCCGTGGAGCTCGCCGACGATCCGAACGTGGGCGTGGAGTTCTGAGGTCCGCCCCGGGCGATCTTCAACGGGCGGGTCCCGCCCCCCTGCTTGACGGAGGCGGGAGAGCCGCGAGAACACGGGCGGTCGCGGGAAGCCGTTGCCGAAGTTCCGCGTCGCGGGCGACCCTCCGCCGCAGGGCCTCGAGATCGCGCGCCTCGTCGATATCAAAATCGAACGCGAGCGGCGGCGCGATGCGCAGCCCGCAGGCCCGCGCCCGGGCCAGGGTCTGCGGGTAGACCGATGGCGTGCTCCAGGCGATGTCCGTGAAGAGAGCGGCGGGCCGGCTGAGTCCGATCAGGTAGTAGCCGCCGTCGCGAGTCGGTCCGAGCACCAGGTCGTGCGCCGCAAGTCGCCGGATCGCACGCGCCAGAGCGGCCACGGGAAGATGCGGCAGATCGCTGCCCACGGCGAGACAGCACACCGCACCCGCGGCGCGCAGGCGGTCAAGAGTTGTTTCAAGACGCTGGCCCAAATCACGGCCCTGCTGCTCGAGGCACGCCTCGGGTGCCACGGCGAAACGCTCGGCAAACCGCTGCACGACCGACAGCGCAGGCCGTCCCGACACGCGCCCGCGAACACGCGCCCCGGAGCCGGGCGTCACCGACACACTGGCCGGCCCTTCGTCTTCGCCCTCCGGTGCCACCGCCCAGACCACCCGACAGGGCCAGCTGGCCGACTGCACCACGAGATCGCGCACACAGGCCTCGTAGAAGCGGCAGGCCGCTGCGGCCCCAATCGCCTGCGCGAGCCGTGTCTTGACCCGACCGGTTTCGGGCAGACGCACCATCACCGCCAGCGCCACGGCTGGATCGGGAGCACCTGCCCCGCGTGGCCCGCCGCGCGCCTCTCCGTCGGCGGATCCCCGTGCGGCGTGGGACGCCCGCCTCGGCCACGGGGCCGATTGGCCCGCTCCGGCGGGGATGTTAGCGGAAGCGCCTCTGGAGGGTTCCGTGATCTCGACTGGTGATTTCAAGCGGGGACTGCGCATTCTACTCGATGGCGATCCCTATTCCATCCTCGACGTCCACGTCCAGTCGCCCTCGGCGCGCGGCGCCTCGTCGCTGTCCAAGATCAAGGTGCGCAACCTGCGCACCGGCCAGGTCTTCGATCGCACGTTCCGGGGTGGCGACAAGGTCGAGGAAGCCAACATGGAGTACCGCCCGGTGCAGTTCCTCTACCAGGACGATGCCGAGTTCCACTTCATGGAGACGAGCAGTTATGAGCAATTCGCGTTGACGCGCGAGGCGCTCGGCGACGCCGCCGACTATCTGAAGGAAGGGCTCGAGGGCCTGCGCGCCGCGGTCTTTGCCGAGACGATCCTCTCGATCGACCTGCCCAACACCATCGTGCTGCGCGTCGTCGAGACGGCTCCAGCGCTGCGCGGCGCCACCGCGCAGGCCCAGACCAAGTCGGCACGCCTCGAGACCGGGCTCGAGATCCAGGTCCCCTCCTACCTCGAATCGGACGAACTCGTGCAGGTCGATACGCGCGAGGGTCGCTTCGTCGCGCGCGCGCGCGCCTGACGAGACCCGCCGTGATCCTGAGCCGCGACGCGATCACTGCCGAGATCGACGCCGGGCGGCTCCTCATCACGCCGCTCGACCCCGACCAGATCGGACCCGCCTCGATCGATCTCCACCTCGGCGACGAAATCCGGGTGTTCGAACCGGGCGGCCCGATCGAGATCGCGGACACGGATCATACCGCCATCTCCGCGCTGCAACGTTTCGACGAGGGCTACCCGCTCGCCCCCGGCGAGACCATTCACGGCGTCACCCGCGAGCGCGTCACGCTGCCTGGAGACATTGCCGGCTGGCTCGAGGGGCGCTCGCGCTATGCCCGACTCGGCCTGCTCATCCACGTCAGCGCAGGTTTCGTCTGCCCCGGCGTGAACAACCACCAGGTGCTCGAGATCAGCAATCTCGGCGGACGACCGCTGGTGCTCCGCCCGGGGCTACGCATCTGCCAGATCATCCTGCAGCGCTGCGACGGGGAGGCGCGCTACGGCGGCCGCTTCGCCGGCCAGACCCGCCCCTGAGGACGCGCGGCGCGCCGCGCTTCAGCGCGCAGGCGCCCGTGGCTGCTGTTGGCTCAAGCAGTGGCAAGCACCGAGCCCCCACACCAGGTCGCGCGCCGGGATGGCCGTCACACGGCGGCCGGGAAAGAGCTCTCCCAGGAGACCGAGAGCCTCCCGGTCGGCGGAGCAGCCGAACACCGGCACCAGCACCGCCTCGTTGCCGATATAGAAATTGGCATAGCTCGCCGGGAGACGGTCCTCGCCCTCCAGCACCGGCGCGGGCATCGGCAGCGGGATCACCTCAAGCTGCCGGCCGCGGGCGTCCCGCAGCGTGACGAGTCGTTCGTGGTTGGCGCGCAAGGTGTTATAGTTGACATCGCGCGGATCTCCCTCGAGCACGGTGACGACCCGCCCTGGAGCGACAAAGCGGGTGAGGTCGTCGACATGGCCGTCGGTGTCGTCGCCCGCGATGCCGTCGCCGAGCCAGAGGATGGCCGAGACACCAAGCGCAGCCCGCAGATGTTGCTCGATCGCGGCTCGGTCCAACGCTGGATTGCGATTGCGGTTCAGCAGGCAGGACTCGGTCGTGAGCAGCGTCCCCTCGCCGTCGCCCTCGATCGAGCCGCCTTCGAGGATCAGTCCCGGCCGGCGGGTCGGGCAGCCGACGAGCGTGGCGACCCGACCGGCGACCAACGCATCGGTATCCCACGGTGGATACTTCCCGCCCCAGGCATTGTAGTCCCAGTCGACCGCGACCAGTTCGCCCACAGCCTCGTCGACAACGAAAGTCGGACCGTGATCGCGGATCCAGGCATCGTCGGTGGGAAGCCGATGCAGCCGAACGTCGGCACCGGCGACGCGTGCCTCGGCAAGTCTGGTGGCGACGGCAGCTTCCATCGCCTCGTCGCGGACCAGGATCTCGACCCGCTCGCCCGGCACGAGCGCCCGCACCATCTCGACGAACACGGGCGGAATGCGATCGAACTTGCCCGGCCAGGAGGTCTCCTTGTGCGGCCAGGCAAGCCAGGTGGCTTCGTGCGGCTCCCATTCGGCCGGCCAGCGGAGGCTGGCCGAGGGTGCCGCTGACTCAGGCGGGGCCATCGCCGAAGCGCTGCACGACGCCCGCGTAAGCGTCGATCCGCCGGTCACGCAGGAAGGGCCAGTGTCGGCGAACCTCCTCGATACGACCCAGGTCGAGATCGGCCACGACGATCCCCGCCCGGTCGTGGCTCGCGCGCTCGAGCATCTGACCGAAGGGATCGCAGACGAACGACGCACCCCAGAAGTCCACCGTCTGCTCGCGACCGATGCGATTGGCGGCGCACACGAACACGCCGTTGGCGATCGCATGCGCGCGCTGCGACGTCTCCCAGGCGGCGTGCTGACCTGCCCCGAACTTCTCACGCTCGGCCTCGTGCCAGCCGATCGCGGTCGGATAAATCAGGATCTGCGCTCCCGCGAGAGCGGTCAGGCGCGCCGCTTCCGGAAACCACTGGTCC
>SXGT01761397.1_pt1 | contig 10705 bp, 9 predicted proteins | sample 3176221 | NCBI WGS metagenome assembly SXGT01 (sample SAMN11356862, study PRJNA531348) | freshwater metagenome | isolation source: freshwater sample F1-120 | place: China: Fuxian Lake, Yuxi | collected 2017-12-25
GCGCATGTCGGCAACCCACGCGAAGAGTTTTATACCAAGGAAGTGAGTCGTCGATTCGCCGACGAAGACGATCCGCAAATACGGATGGTGGTGGATAAGTTGCTGACGGGGTTCGATGAACCCCGCAACGCGGTGTTGTACATTGATAAGCCGCTGAAACAGCACAACTTGATTCAGGCCATCGCCCGCGTCAATCGTCTGCATGAATTAAAGAAGTTTGGTTTGCTGATCGATTACCGGGGAATATTGAAAGAGCTGGATACGACCCTGGAAGCCTATCAAAATTTGGCCGAACGCACTCAAGACGGTTACGACATTGATGATCTGATCGGTTTATATCGTCAGGTAAACACCGAGTATAAAAAACTGCCGGTTTTGCACGATACGTTATGGGCTATATTCAAAGACGTTAAAAATCGCGCCGACCTGGAGCACTTTCGCCAGGTGCTGATTCCTCATTATCAGACCGACGACGCCGGTGACAGCTACGATGCCAAACAAAAGGTGCGGGAAGACTTTTACGAGGCCTTGACGGCGTTTAGTTTGTGTCTGGAAATAGCGCTGGGATCGAGCAGTTTTTACGAAGACCGCAGCTTTTCCGAAGACGATATTCGCACTTATAAGCGGGATGTCAGGTTTTTCAGCCAGCTACGGCAAATTGCCCGTCAGGATGCCGGGGAGACCATCGACTATTCCGACTACGCGGCGCGCATCAAAAAGCTGATCGATAAGCATGTGGTCGGTGAAGGCATTCGCGAGCCGGAAGGCGTATTCATCGTCAATGAACTGGGTAAGCAAAAACCCGAAGATTGGACCGATGAAAAAACCCGCAACGAAACCGACATTATTCGCACCCGACTGAAGAAAACCATCGAACAGGACTTGCAAGACGATCCCTACGCGCAAAAAGTATTTTCGGAATTGCTGGACCAGGCCATTCGTGATGCTGAGGCCATGTTCGAGCATCCCTTCAAACAATACGTACTGTTTAAGGACTTGGAAGAAAAGCTTGATCAGCGTGATGTGCCGGATACGCCGGATCCATTGGCGTCCAATCCGCATGCCAAAGCGTACTTTGGGGTATTCAAATTGGTGTTTGGCGAGGACGCGTTTAACGCTTTGTCCGAGACGGACAGGCAAAGCTATGTCGAACAGGCTTTTGCTATTGATGAGCTGGTCGACAAGGCGGTCGCGGAAAATTCCGTCAATCCGCAAAACATTGAAGCTGAAATCCGTAAAGGTTTGTTGCCGCGTCTGTTCAAGCTAATCGGCATGGATAAGGCCAAGGAAGTGATTGAGCATATCGTGCAAATCACCCGAGTCGGTTTGTCAAAAGAACGATGACCCAACAATCTATTCGTTACGGCGATGAGGAAATAAATTACCAAGTCACTTTTCTGGCCAGTAAAACGACCAAAATAGCCATTCATGTCCATCCGGATGGTATTGTTCAGGTCGATGCGCCCGCGGGTGCTGAACTGCCTAAAGTCAAGCAAGCTGTGCAGAAACGTGCGCGCTGGTTATTGCAGAATCTATCTCGTATCCGGGAAGCGCAAGCTGAAGTGCTGCCCAGGCAATACATCAGTGGCGAAAGCCATTTCTACTTAGGGAAGCGCTACCCGCTAAAAGTGCTGGATTTAACCAACAGCCATCGACCAACCGTCAAACTGTTGCGCGGGCAATTACAGGTTGTCACGGCTGATCGTTCTACAGAAAAAATCAGTCAGTTATTGAAAGACTGGTACGCATCCCATGCCCATCAGGTTTTTCATCGCCGCTTGCAAGCATTGGCTCCTGGCGTGTTGTGGCTGAATGAGTCGCTACCGACGATCAAGGTTTTGACCATGAAGAAGCAATGGGGAAGCTGTTCGCCGCAAGGGCATATCTTGCTGAACCCGCATTTGGTCAAGGCGCCGAGGGAGTATATCGATTACGTCATTATTCACGAGCTGTGCCATCTGAAGGAGCACAATCACAGCCCGGAGTTTTATCGATTATTGAGCCTGCAGATGCCGGACTGGAAACAAGTCAAGGCTAAGCTGGATGGGATGGCGGAGCTAATGCTGAATGTATAGGATCAAATCTTAACGCAGTAAGTCTGATGGTTGTTTTTGATCACATTTTGGAGGTGATCATTCGTGGAACCTATTTCAACTCTGAATTGCCCCGGGTTCCCCGAACGGGTGCTGCCCGAGTATCTCGCCGCGCTCGGCGTGCCCTGCCGCATCGTCGAACAGGACACGTACTCGGTGGTGAAGCGCGTGGTGCCGGAGGGCGGGACGATGTGCGCGCTGTGCTCGCGGCTGCGTCGTGGCGTGTTGTATCGCGTGGCGTCCGAACTCGGCGCGACGCGCATCGCGCTCGGCCACCACCGCGACGACGTGCTGGCGACGTTCTTCCTCAACCTCTTCTATGGCGGCAAGCTCAAGGCGATGCCGGCCAAGCTGGTGTCGGACGACGGGCGGCATGTCGTCATCCGGCCGATGGTCTACGCCCGGGAGGCGGATCTCGCCGCCTATGCGGCGGAGAGGGCGTTCCCGATCATCCCCTGCACGCTGTGCGGCTCGCAGGCGAACCTGCAGCGCCAGGTGGTGGGAGAGATGCTGCGCGAGTGGGATCGCCGGCACGCTGGACGCATCCAGTCGATCCTGCGCGCGATGACCGACGTGCGGCCGTCGCACCTGCTTGACCGCAAGCTGTTCGATTTCGCCGGGCTCTCGCCGACCGGGCGCGTGGAGCCGGACGGCGACATGGCTTTCGATCCGCCCTCGTTTGAAGGTGCTGCCCCGCTACAGCCGTTCGCGGGCGAGCCTGCCTTCGCCGAATAGCCGCTCAGTTCCCTGAAAAAAGCGCGCTCGCGCGCTGCCACAGCCGCTCCGCCGCGGCCTGTGATTCACGCCGCGCTTCGGCCCAGTCCACCGTCGTCGGCCGGCGCTCTTCGATGACGTGGCGCCCGTCGACGAACACGTCCGTGACGTCGCTGCCGTTCGCGTTGTAGACGATGTTCGACACCAGCTGCTGCGGCCGGATCGGGTTCATCCACGGCGTGTCGAGGTCGACGAGGATCAGGTCGGCCTTCTTGCCGGCTTCCAGCGAACCGAGCTCGCGTTCCATGCCGAGCGCCCTCGCGCCGCCCATGGTGGCGAGCTCGAGCACCTTCGGTCCGTCGATCACGCCGATCTCGCCGCACTGGGTGCGGGCCAGCAGGATCGCGGCGCGCATGATCTTGAACATGTCGTTCGACAGCCAGTCGGAGCCGAGCGCCACCGAAGCACGCCTCGCGTATAGCGATTTCATCGGCGGGAAGTAGCCGCGCTTGCCGACGAGGTACGCGGTGTGGCTCATGTGCGCGCCGCTCGCGGCGAAGATCGCCACGTCCTCCTCCGACATGAAGACGCAATGCGCCGCGACCAGCGATGGCGACAGGTAGCCCAGGTCGGCGAGGTACTTCACCGGGCTGCGGCCGGTGGCCTTCTGGATGTATTCGCGCTCGCCGGGCACCTGTGCAAGGTGCGTGTGCAGTCCGAGCCCGCGCTTGCGCGCCATCTCCTTCACGCGCAGCAGGGTGGCTTCCGAACAGGTGTCGGGCGCATTGGGGCCGAAGCGGCAGGTGATGCGGCCGTCCGCCTTGCCGTGCCACTCGTCGATGAAGGCGGTGGCGGCGTCGATGCACTGTTCCGCCGCCGAGGGGTCGAACGTCCGCTCGACTACGCCCGGGCGCACGTCCTGCACCGCGCTGTCGCGGATGTTCTCGGCCATCACCGCACGCAGCCCGGTGTCGCGCACGACCTTCGCCACCTCGCGCTCGTACTTGCCGACCTCGTTGACGGTGGTGGTTCCGGTGCGCAGCGCCTCCAGCGCATGCATCGACGCCAGCCAGTACATGTCCGGAGGCTGGGCGTACACATAGTGCAGGGGCATCGCGATCTTGAAGAGTCCGCCGGAGACGCCGGTCTGGTCCTCGGTGATCCCCTTGTTGACGCCGCCGATGAGATGGATGTGGGTGTTGATGAAGCCGGGCAGCACGGCCTTGCCACGGGCACCGATGGCGCGGTCTGCCTTGAAGCGCGCGGATACTTCCGCGGTGGTGCCGACGGCGGCGATGCGGTCATCGTCGAGCACGATGGCGCCATCCTCGATATGGGCCAGGCGCCCGTCCACCGGGATGACCCATGCGTGTTCGATGAGAGTGATCATTCGCGGATGGTATCGGCGGGCCGTCGTGGGGCGGGGCTGTTCCGCAGCGGTGTCAGGGCCAGATTGTCAAAACGTATTTGACATGATAAACTTGCCGGCACTCATGAACTGCGCGCAGCGACTCGTCGAGATGTTCGGCAGCCAGGCGGATGTCGCGCGCGCGTTCCAGCTCGACCGCGCCGTGGTCAACCATTGGATGAAGAGCGGCTACGTGCCGGCCCGCTGGGCCGGCGAAGTCGAGCGCGTGACGTCCGGGCGCATCAGCGCGCTCGACGTGATCGACGAGGCGAGCAGCAAGAAGCCCGTACGCGTGAAGTCGCGGCCCGACGACGCGCCCTTCGGATTCACCCAAGGAAACGACACCATGACCCAGTACGCCCCCGCGAAGCGCATCTCGTCCTTCCATCCCCCGCAGCGCACGCTGATGGGTCCCGGCCCGACCGAGATCCACCCGCGCGTGCTGACGACGATGAGCCAGCCGGCCATCGGCTACCTCGACCCGGTGTTCGTCGAGATGATGGAGGAACTGAAGTCGCTCCTTCGCTACGCCTACCAGACCAGGAACGCGCTCACCTTTCCGATCTCTGGCCCCGGTTCTGTGGGCATGGAGTTCTGCTTCGTCAACATGGTCGCCCCCGGCGACAAGGTGATCGTGTGCCAGAACGGCGTGTTCGGCGGCCGCATGCTGGAGAACGTGATTCGCTGCGGTGGCGTGCCGGTCCTGGTCGAGGACAAGTGGGGCGATCCGGTCGACCCGCAGAAGGTGGAAGACGCGCTGAAGAAGAACAAGGATGCGAAGGTCGTCGCCTTCGTGCACGCGGAAACCTCTACCGGCGCGCAGTCGAACGCGAAGCTGCTGACGCAGATCGCGCACAAGCACGGCGCCCTGGTGATCGTGGACGCGGTCACGTCGCTCGCGGGCACGCCGGTCAAGGTCGACGAGTGGGAAATCGACGCCATCTACTCCGCGAGCCAGAAGTGCCTGTCGTGCACGCCGGGCCTGTCGCCGGTGTCGTTTTCCGGGCGCGTGGTCGAGCGCGTCAAGGCGCGCAAGGACAAGATCCACAGCTGGTTCATGGACATGAACCTGTTGTTCAACTACTGGAACGCCGGTACTCGCACCTACCACCACACCGCGCCGACGAATTCACTCTTCGCGCTGCACGAAGCGCTGCTGCTGATCCGCGAAGAAGGGCTGGAGAACGCCTGGGCGCGCGCCACGCGCCACCACCTCGCGCTCAAGGCCGGCCTGGAGGCCATGGGCATGAAGATGCTCGTCGCCGAGAAGTACCAGCTGCCGCAGATGAACGCGGTGCTGTGCGCCGAAGGCGTGAACGAGGCCGAGGTGCGCAAGCGCCTGCTGAATGAATTCAGCATCGAGATCGGCGCCGGCCTCGGGCCGCTCGCCGGCAAGATCTGGCGCATCGGCCTGATGGGCTATTCGTGCCGCCCGGACAACGTGATGCTGTGCCTGTCGGCGCTCGGCTCCGTGCTGGACGACATGGGCTATCCGGTGCACGTGGGCGACGCGGAGGCGGCGGCGCATGGCGCCTACGCGCAGATGCACGCCAAGGACGCGCAGCGCAAGAAAAGGGCGGCCTAGCGCACAGGGCAGGACGGGCTTCCCCATCCGCGGGAAGTTTGCCATGCCAGGGCGGACAACTATACTTCCCGGATGAAGTTGCGCATGGAACCCAGGAACGGCTACTTCCTCGCCGAAGTAAGCGGCGAAGCTTCGCTGGAGGAGTCCATCCGCTCGATCGTCACGGTGTTTGCCGCCTGCCGCGAACACGGCTCCGAGCGCCTTCTCGTGGACGTGCGCGGAATCGCAGGGTCCTCGTCGGTAACCGACCGCTACCTACTGGGCACGCAACTCGCCAGGAGCCCGATGCAGACGATTCGCACGGCGTTGCTGTGTCGCGAAGACCAGTGGATGCCCGATCGACCGCTGGAGAACACGGCCGTGAACCGCGGCGCGCTCCTCAAGACCACCGTCAGCCTGGATGATGCGCTCGCATGGCTCGGCGACGAGAGCGGCTCGGTTTCGGCGCCGGGTCGATAAAGCCCGACGCCGCGATATCCACTTGCGGCTGCAGTTCAGCGCTGTCCGGCGACCCGGCCGAAGCGCTCCGCGAGTTGGGGCTGCGATGCATAGGCGTCCAGCACCGGCTGCATGGACTGCTCGATCGACTCCAATCGCTCCGCAGGCGCGGGATGCGTCTTGAACATCAGTGCGAGCCCGGAGTCCTCGGGATTCATGCCCTGCAGCACCTGCAGCACCGCCGGCAACCCGTAGGCATCGTAGCCCGCGCGCGCCGCGATTACGATGCCGAGACGATCCGCCTCGAGTTCGTCAGACTTGTCCAGGCCGCGCGCGAACATCTCCGTGCCGAAAGACACCAGCTTTTGCCGCGCGGCGGAGCCGGTGTCGCGCATCGCCGAGGACAGCACGTCCGCCGCCAGGCTCGCCTGCGCGTTCTTCTGGATCGCCTTCAGGTGGTGCTTCTGCAGCACGTGCGCGATCTCGTGGGCGAGAACCCCGGCGAGCTCGGCCTCGTTCTTCATGCGTCCGAGCAGTCCCCGCGTGATGAAGACGTACCCACCAGGGGTCGCGAACGCGTTCACCTGCGGTGCGTCGAGCACGCCGAACTGCCACGGCAGGTCGGGGCGCTCGGTCTGCAGCGCGAGCCAGCGGCCGACGTTGTTGACGTAGCGCTGCATGGCTTCGTTGGGGACCAGCGGCGCGGCGCCGAGCAGCGTGGACGCGATGTCGCGGCCGACCTCGATCTCCTGCTTCTCGTCCATCTCGGTGCTCGCCCGGCCGAGGTTCTTGGCCGCGTCCAGCAGGCGGTTGAGGTTGAACTGCGCATGCGCGGTCCCGGCCGCGAGCAGCATTGCACCCAACAGCGCCGCGAGCACGCGCTTCATCCGCCGCCTTCCCTGGGATAGTCGATGCGCTGGGGCTGCAGCGCGCCCTGCGCCGCGAACCCCGAGGCCGAGTCCCGCCCTGCCGCGTAGCCCGTCATCTTCGACAGTTCCCCGGGATTCGGCCGCGCCTTCGCCAGCATTTCGGCGTCCAGTCCGCGCACGCCCGTGGTGACCTGTGTGCCGCTCGTTCCGGTGCGCGCGACGTTGAGCAACTGCGACACGCCGCTGTCGCCCTGCCGCGGCTCGCCGCCGGTGCCGTAGCGCAACTGAAGCATGCGCACCCAGCCCTCGGCGCCGCCTTCCGCCTTGACGCGGGTCCAGCCGGCCTTGCGCTCGAGCGCATCGACCTTCGCGCCCTCGGCGAGCGGCGCGACCGTCGGCGCATCGGTCGCCGGTTCCTTCTTCAGCTCGGTGGCGCGGATGACGGTCGCCGGCTCGGCGGCGCAGAGGCCGGCGGCCAGCAGGGCGGCGAGGGCGAGGGTGGTTTTCGTCACGGTTTGCGGTGCGGCTCGAAGAGCTCGACTTCCTGAGCTCGACCCTTCACCTTATACGAGCCGCAGAACTCGAAGTCAAACCCGGGGCCCGGCGACTTCTGGCAGCGCTCCATGGTGTCGCGGGACACGAGGATGCGGCGCTTCGCGTCCTTGGTGAGGCCCTCGATGCGCGAGGCGAGGTTCACGGTATCGCCGATCGAGGTGTACTCGCGGCGCTTCTCGGAGCCGATCAGCCCGACCACCGCTGGGCCGGAATGCAGGCCGATGCCGACGTCGAAGGTCTCGCCGATCTCCCCCAGTTCCTCCTTGAAGCGCAGCAGGTTGTCGACCATCTCGATGGCGCAGGCCACCGCGTTGCGGGCATGGTCCGGGTCGTCGAGCGGCGCCCCCCAGAATGCCATGATGGCGTCGCCGATGAACTTGTCCAGCGACCCGCCGTGCAGGAAAACCACGTCCACCTGCAGGGAGAAGTAGCGGTTGAGGATGGCGACGATCTCCTCTGGCGGCCGCGACTCGGAAAGCGTCGTGAAGCCGCGGATGTCCGAGAACAGCAGCGTCACGTCGCGCTGCTCGCCGGCGCCCTGAAGGCCGCCGGACTCCATGAGCTGCCTGACCACGTGCGGGTTGACGAAGCGGGAGAACATCGCGATGGCCTCTTGCCGCGCGCGTTTCTCGCGCAGGTAGGCGGTGGTGGCGGCGGCGAAGTAGAAGCCCCACGCCGCGACCAGCGGCGCGAGCAGCGGCAGCAGCACCAGCCTGCCCGCGGCGAACCACGCCGCGCCGACGAGGAATGCGCTCGCCGCGGCGAGCGCGTAGCCGGTGCGGCTGGCGTCGACATTGCGCGCGAACGCCGCGTAGAGCGCGCCGACCAGCAGAGCCGCGATGGCCGCCACCAGCCACGCCGGGGCGTAGCGCATGGCGCGGTCGTTCTTCAGGTTCTCGATCGCGGTGGCGAGGATCTCCGCGCCCGGATGCAGGCTCGACATCGGCGAGACGCGAAGATCCTGCAGCGCGGTGGCCGCGGTACCGATGATCACGATCCTGCCGGTGAACTCGTCCGCCGCACGCTGGCGCTTCGAGCGGTTGAAGTCCTCGTACAGGTCGGCATAGGAGACGTGGCGCAGCGCGCCTGCGGAACCGCGCCAAGCGATGACGAAGTCCTCGGCGTCCGGGACCCGCCAGCCGAAGTCCCGCGCCAGCCGCATCGGCAGCGACGGGATCTCCCAGCCCGAAACGACTTCGCGCAGGCGATGGCGCCGGCCGACGCCGTCGGCATCGTCCTCGAAACCGATGGTGCCGGTGCGCCACGACTCCGGCGGCAGCACCAGCGGCGGCACCAGCGCCACGCGGGCGTCCGGATCCGCGTCCGTACGCGCCACCAGGCCGAGCGGCTTCGCGAGCTGCGATACCGGCGGGAATCTCGCGTCATTGTGCGCGGGCAGACGCACCAGCGGAAAGTAGATGTTCCGGTGCGGCGCGACCGCCGCGACGAAGGCCTCGTCCAGTTCCTTGCGGAAGCGGTCCGGTTCGGAGAACACGATGTCGAAGACGATGGCGCGCGGCTTCTGCGCCGCGATCCCCTCGACGAGCTGGCCGTGCACCACGCGCGGCCAGGGCCACTTGCCGGCCTCGTCCTGCATGCGCGCGAGGCTGCTGTCGTCGATGTCGACCAGCACGATGTCGGGATCTGGCGTGAGCGCCGTCGCGTGGTGGCGCACGAAGACGTCCAGGAGCCGGTTCTCCAGGCTGTCGAGGAGGTGCAGGCCGAATACTTCGATGGCCGCGACGGCCAGCGCGGCGGCCGCGAAGATCGTCAGCAGCCGCGGCGTTCCCATCTGGCGGCTAAAGGCCCAGCCGCTGCCAGATGGCGGTCGTCAGCGCGGACTGGTTGAGCGTGTAGAAGTGCAGGCCGGGCACGCCGGCGTCGAGAAGCCGGCGGCACATGTCGCTGACCACGTCGAGGCCGAAGGCGCGGATCGACGCGGCGTCGTCGTGGTAGCCCTCGAACTTGAGGCGCATCCAGCGCGGAATCTCCGCGCCGCAGGAATCCGAGAACCGCGCGAGCTGCGAGAAATTCCCGATCGGCATGATGCCGGGCACGATCGGGATCGCGATCCCGGCCGCGCGTCATTCGTCGACGAAGCGGAACTAGGCCTCGGCGTTGTAGAAGTACTGCGTGATTGCCGAGTCGGCGCCCGCGTCCACCTTGCGCTTGAAGTTCGCCACCTCGTCCCTGGCGTAGCGCGTCTGCGGGTGGTACTCCGGGTAGCAGGCCACCTCGATATGGAACCAGTCGCCGGTGGTCTCGCGGATGAAGGCGACAAGGTCGCTGGCGTGCGGCACCTCGCCCGAGTGGCCGAGGCCCGACGGGAGGTCCCCGCGCAGCGCGACCACGTGCCGGATGCCGTTCGCCTTGTACTGCTCGAGTTGCGCGGCGATCTCGGCGCGCGTCGAGGCGATGCACGACAGGTGCGGCGCGGCGGCGTGTCCCGCCTTGCGGATCTCCAGCACCGTGTCGAGCGTGCCCTCGCGCGTCGTGCCGCCCGCGCCGTAAGTCACCGAGAAGAACTTCGGCTTGAGCGTGGCGAGCTGCAGCCAGGTGGCGCGCAGCTTCTCCTTCCCCTCCGTCGTCTTCGGCGGGAAGAACTCGAAGCTGGTTACCGGCTGCGTCGCCACGCCCCCGTCGCCCTAGTAGCGGTACGAGTCGGTCTTGTACGGACCGGTCTTCGCGACACCGATGTACGCCGCCTGCTGGTCCGTCAGCTCGGAGAGCTGCGCGTTCAGCTTCTGCAGCTGCAGCCGCGCGACCTTCTCGTCAAGGTGCTTGGGCAGCGTGTAGACGCCGACCGGGTACTTCGCCAGGTTCGTGAAGAGCTCGATCTGCGCGATCACCTGGTTGGCGAAGGACGAGCTCATGACGTAGCTCGGGTGGCCGGTGCCGCAGCCGAGGTTCACCAGGCGCCCCTTCGCCAGCATGATGATGCGCTTGCCGTCCGGGAAGATGACATGGTCGACCTGGGGCTTGATCTCCTCCCACTTGTACTTCTCGAGGGAGGCGACGTCGATCTCGTTATCGAAGTGGCCGA
>SXGT01773733.1_pt1 | contig 10705 bp, 11 predicted proteins | sample 3176221 | NCBI WGS metagenome assembly SXGT01 (sample SAMN11356862, study PRJNA531348) | freshwater metagenome | isolation source: freshwater sample F1-120 | place: China: Fuxian Lake, Yuxi | collected 2017-12-25
GCCTCGGCCCCAGGGTTGACGCCGGCCGCATCGGCGATCAGCTTCGCCTGGCGCGTCGACAACCTGCCCGCCCGCACCGCCGCGTCGGTGGCGACAAGGTTCTCGAGCTTGGCCGCCGTGCCGATCATCGCGCGGGCCTCACCGTTGGAGCAGCCCATCGCCTTCGCGGTCAGCGAAGCGGCATCGCGATCGTCGCCCCAAATGTGGGCCGCGGTCTCCTCGACCCTGCGGGCGGCCTTGGCCAGGAGGCCATCGGTGAGACACCTAACGGCACCCAGTTCGGTGACCATCCGGACGGCCTGCGGGCCCGACAACGTGGCCGGCTCGAAGTCGCGCGCCAGGCCCTCGAGGGTCGTACGCACGGATTCGATCCGGTCGGCAGCAGGCGAGTCGAACATATGTTCGCATCATACCCACACCCTGAGACAACACCCGCGACGGCCCCCGTCGGGCCACAGCCTCGGGCGCCTGCCTCGGGTCCCCGCCTCGGGCCCCTGCCTCGGGTCACAGCGTTAGGGTCGCGGGCCGTGGAGGACCGCACCAACGCCGGCCTGTATCTCGAGATGACCGAGCGATCGGCCGAGGCCGCCGCGGAGCGGTCGCTGGCGTTGGCCGGGAGCGACGGCGTCGCACGCGTCACCTGGTGGGCCAACCGTCATCGCGACCGCGCCGACCTGCCCCGAGTGCTCCCCGAGTTCGACCACCTCGTCGTCGCCGAGACCACCGCGGCGTTCGCCCCACCACTCGCGGCCGACGGTTTCGCGGCGCACAACTTCGTGAGGACACCGCGCCCCGGGCAGGGCACGCTGTCGGGCAAGCCGACGATCGGCCTGTCGCTCGTCCTTATCTCGCCCAAGGACGAAGCCCGCGCACAGGAGTTGCGCGACTGGGCCGACTTCATGCATCTGCGCCACATCGCAGAGGCGTCGGTGCCCGGTTACACGATGATCACGCCGTACGTGAACGCCGACCCCGGAGGCCATCCCCGGTTCATGCACTTCTACGAGATGGACTGCGACGATCCCGAACGGGCGTACAAGTCGATGACACCGCTCGTCACCGCACGGTTCGGTGGGATGCATCACGATTCGTGGAAAGAATGGGCGCACGGGCCGAGCCTGCGAATCATGTACGTGAACACGTTCGCCCGGATCGGCGAGATCGTCGCGTGAACGATTTCTTCGACCTCGCGCGTCGCCAGCGCGCGCATCGCGCGTTCACCGACGAGACGGTCGACGACGCGACGATCGAACGACTGCTGACGGCGGCCACGTACGCACCGAGTGCCGAGAACCGTCAACCCTGGGTGTTCGTCGTGGTGCGCGACGCCGAGCTCCGCGGTCGGCTCGGAGACCTGATGGAGAAGGCGTGGAATGCGGCGCGGAGCTACTCGCGGTCGCGCCTCGACGACGCCCTGTTCGCGGCGGTCGACGCGGGTCTCGGCGGCGGTGGGATCGCCGGCGCGCCGGTCATGATCGTCGTCGGCGCCGACCTCGATCGAGTGCATCCGAATGCCGTCGGCAGTTCGCTGTTCCCGGCGGTGCAGAACCTGCTGCTCGCCGCGACCGCGCTCGGCCTCGGATCGGCGCTCACGACGATCGCGACCGGTCATGCAGCCGAACTCCGAGCCATCGTCGACCTCCCCGAGTCGGTACTGCCCGTCGCAGTCGTCCCGCTCGGTCGACCGGTGCGCGCGCTCGGGCCGAGCCGCCGCGAAGCGGCCGTCGAGCACACCTCTCGGGATCGCTACGGCACGGCGTGGTGAAGCGGCCCGGTTGTTACGGGGTCGCCGGCGCGCGGTGGCGGGCGATCCAGGCCTCGAGCTGCGGACCGCTCTCGAGGCACGCGATCAGCGCGTAGCGCGGCTCGGTGCCGTTGTGCGAGACGACGTGCCAGATGCGTTCGGTGTCGACGACGTACATCGCGCCGCGCGGCAACGGGACCCGCACCTCGGTCGAGGGATCGTCGCGGTCGGGCCGCAGGATCGCGAAGCTGTCGGGGTCGTCGGTGAGTTGCAGGAAGACCCGCACGACCCAACCTTCCGACTCGGGGTTCAGCCGGTTGTTGTCGTCGACGTGGAGGTGGCGCATCGCCTCGTCGTAGTTCTGCGGCGCCAGCTTGATGACGCGCACGCGACCGAAGTTGGCGCCGGTGTCCTCGATCCAACGCTTCATGCTCGGGCACCGCGCGGCGTTGCTCGTCCAGACGCCGTCCTTGTCGGACTTGCCGTGATCCCAGAACCCGCTGCACTCCATCTCACCCAATGCCGAGGCGATGGGCGCGAACTCGGTGTCGCCGGCGCTCTTCCAGTCCATGAACTCGAGCGACCGCCACTCCTGTTCGTCGATCGGCGGGTCGAGCGGTGCGAGCACCACGAACCCGGTCTCGTCGAGTACCGGCATGCGGACATGCATCGTCGTCGTCATGGCTCGAACAGTACGGACGCGACGCGGTCGCGGTTCGCTCATCGCGCGGGTTTGCGACCGACGGCCCGGTTTCGGCAGGCCCTTGGTCCCGAACCCGACCACCCCCGTGCGGCGCGCCGCTCAGTAACCCTCGCTGCGATCCACGAGGTGTTCGAGCGGTTCGCCCGCGAGGTAGCGCCGAAGGTTCGCGCAGAAGATGTCGATCGCGGTGTCGAAGAACGCGCCGCTCACCCACGACGAGTGCGGGGTGAGGAACACCTTCGGGTGGCTGTACAACCAGTGGCCGGCCGGGAGCGGCTCGGGGTCGACCACGTCGAGCGAGGCACGCGCGACCCGACCGTCGTCGAGCGCGACCCGCAGCGCGTCCTGGTCGATCAGCGTGCCGCGGGCGATGTTGACGACGTGCGCGCCCGGCTTGATCGCGGCGAAGGCCGCGGCGTCGAGGAGATGGCGGGTCTTCGCGGTACCCGGCGCGGCGAGCACGAGGTGGTCGGCGATGGGCAACACATCCGCAAGACTCGCGACCACCTCCACGCCCGCGATCGGGCTCGGCGTGTCGGTACGGCGAACCGCGACGACCCGCATGTCGAACGCAGTCGCGAGGCGCGCGACGCGGGTGCCGATCCCGCCGAGCCCGACGAGGCCGAGCGTCTTGCCGGCGAGCGTCTGCATCCGCTGGAAGTTCCAGTGTGGCGGTTCCTCGGCCAACCAGTTCTGCGGGAAGCCGCGCCCGAACGCCAGCATCGCCGCGAGGACGTACTCACTGATCGGGACCGCGCTCGCACCGCGCGCACACGTGACGGTCTCGACGGCGAGCAGTTCGGCCTTGGTGTTGTCGATCCCGGTGCCCGACAACTGCACCCAGCGCACGCCGCGATCGACAGCGGCCGCCGAGTTCGGACCCCAACCACCGAAGAGCACCTCGGCGGTGGCACCGTCGGGCAGGCCGGCGGTGATGTCGATCACCTCGACGTCGGGGAACTCCGCGCGCAGCCGCTCGTTCGCCTGCTTGATCTCGTTGAAGACCCTGACCACCGCCGCACCCTACGCGACCTCCGCGGCAACACGCCCCCGGCCCGAACCTGACCACGCGCAAGACCTTCCGCATCCGCCCGCGAGGGACCGGTCTGATGTCGAGATCCCGCACCAGCGCGATCGGTAGAGTCGGACGCGTGAGCCAGAATCCCGGGCGTGCGACGAATCCCGGGCCCGAGTGGTCGCCGTCACTGGAAGAGTTCTCCGCGTGGATGGTCTCGGAGATTCGAGACTCTTCGCTATGGTCCCGGCGATCCGAACGGAACCGCGCGAAGGCGATCCAACTCCGCTACAACTGCCTCGAGCGCTTGCCGGAACTCGAGGCGCGTGCATGCTCCGCGCTCGCGATCGAGCATGCCACCTTGCAACGGCTGCCTCTCCCCTTTCGACTCGACATCGCGGCATACGCGTCAACGACGAATCTCGAACGTCGAAGCAAGCGGCGGACCCTGCGGGCAATCCTGCGGAGTTCCACCCGCGCTGCGAGGGGGTCGAGCGCACGTCCCTGATTAGTTGAGGGTTGCCTCCAGTGCGCGACGTACCGGTCGCCGCGCCTCACCCCTCGGCGTCACCCCTCGGCGTAGACCGTGGCGCGGTAGCGCTCCACGACCGTGCCGGCGGGCCAGGCTCCCGGTGCGAGACCGGCCTTGCGCCAGAGCAGCGCGAGGACTTCGTCGGCGTCGGCGACGTCGTCCCAGACGGCCGGCAAGAACGTCGCGCGGTTGGCGGGCGCGGTCACGACGAGCCCGTCGCCGTGTCGGAGCGCGGCGCGCAACTCGGCAAAGCTGTTCGCCACGAGCGGTTCGGGTGGATCGAGCACGCTGATCACCACGTCGAGTTCGGCGAACTCGGCCGCCGTGACGGGCGCGAACCGCGGGTCGTCGAACGCGGCGCCAAACGCGGCGCGGGCAACGGCGATGCCGAGCGGTTCGGACGCTTCGAGCGTGCCGATGCAGCCCCGCAGCGCGCCGCGGCGATGCAGCGTGACGAAGACGGCGCGCGGCTCGCGCCACGCGACCGGCAGTTCGGAGACCGCCGACCGGTGTGGTCGCCCGGTGACCAAGGCCCGCCGGATCGCCTGGCGCGCGAGTGTGGTGAGTGCGAGCGGTTCGTCGGATTCGGTGAAGGCGAACGCGCCGTAGCCGACCACTCGGTCGCGATCGCCTCTCGTATCGCCGCTCGTTCGCAGGTCGATCAGCTCGCCGCGCAGCCGGTGTTCCTTCGCCGCGAGCAGCAGCCCACGCACGGGTACGGCACCGCAGGCGCGATCCGAGTCGAGGTGCGCGAGGTCGCCCGCGACCACCAGCTCCGCGGTCGCGCGATCGACCCTCGTCGCCGTGGCGTGGTCGAGGTAGTGCGACAGGTCGCTCGACACGACGATGAGTGTCTCGGGCCCACCCCAGACCGCGTCGAGCACGTTGGCGACGGCAAGCGGCTCGGCGCGCCCCACGACGAGTGGGAGCAGCTCGAAGGAACCGAGCGCGCGCTGGAGGAACGGGAGATGCACCTCGAGGCTGTGCTCCTCGGCGTGCGCGTCGTCGTCGACGAAGGCGAGCCCCGCGTCGACGAGTCGCCGTCGCGCGGCGATGTCGACGGGCACCGACCCCAACGGGGTCGACCACTGATCTGCTCCTGTGACTGCGAGACCGTCGACCCAGACTCGGTGCGACGGGCCGAGCAGCACGACGCGACGGATGCTCGGAGCCTGATCGCGCAACGCCGCGTAGGCCGAACCCGCGATCGGACCCGAGAACCGGTAACCCGCGTGGGGTGCGACGATCGCCTTGATGCGCCGCGCACCTGCACCGCCGAGTGGCTGCGATCCGGCTGCGTGGCGCGCGCCGAGTTGGAGGCACGCGTCGACGGTTTCGGCGAGCGCTCCGGGATCGCCCGGGTAGAACGTCCCGGCGACGGCCGGGGGTCGGGTCGCGAGGGTGGTCATGCGGATACCTCCGGTTCGGCGGGCACTCCCAGCGCGGCCGACGGGCGGTGGCGCATCCGGACGGGCACACGTTGCGCGCCCCATTCGCCCGCGCGCTGTTCGAATCGCCCGGGCAACGGCGCCGCGCAGTGAGCGCACGCGGCCGCGCCGGACTCGTCGACCCGCACGTGGAATTCGCCGAGTTCGTAGCGGTCGCGGGCGATGAGGAGTCCGCCGCACGCGTGGCACCACGACGATCCACCTACCTCGTCGGAGACGTTGCCCGTGAAGGCATGGCGCACGCCGTTGCCGATCGCGATGTCGCGGGCACGGGTGAGTGTCGCCGCGGGCGTCGGCGGAACGTCACGCATCCGGTAGTCGGGATGGAAGGCGCTGAAATGCATCGGCACATCGGGACCGAGGTGCTCGCGCACCCAAGTCGTCATCGCCTCCAACTCGGCCTCGGAATCGTTCTGTCCGGGGATCAACAGCGTCGTGAGTTCGACCCACACGTCGGTCTCGTGGACGAGGTACTCGAGCGTCTCGAGTACCGGCTGCAGCCGCGCTCCGCAGACGTGCCGGTAGAAGTCGTCGGTGAAACCCTTGAGGTCGACATTCGCCGCGTCGATGTGCGCGAAGAGATCCTCGCGGGGGCGCGGCTCGATGTATCCCGCGGTGACCGCGACCGTCGCGAGTCCGCGGGCGTGACACGCGTCGGCGACATCGATCGCGTACTCGAGGAACACGGTCGGGTCGTTGTAGGTGAACGCGACGCTGCGACACCCCATCCCTGCGGCCGCCTCGGCGATGGCTTCGGGCGACGCGGCGTCGGCGAGCGTGTCGTCGTCCTTGCTCTTGGAGATGTCCCAGTTCTGGCAGAACCGGCACGCGAGATTGCAACCCGCCGTCCCGAAGCTGAACACCGGGGTTCCGGGGAGGAAGTGGTGGAGCGGCTTCTTCTCGATCGGGTCGACACAGACGCCGCTGCTGCGGCCGTAGGTGGTGAGCACGATCGAGTCCTGCTCCCGGGCTCGCACGAAGCAGACACCCCGTTGGCCTTCATGGAGTTTGCAGGCGCGCGGACACACGTCGCACTGGATTCGGCCATCGTCGACGACGTGCCAATACCGCGTCGGCCAACCGGCGACCGGAACGCTCGGAGTCGCTGTTCTGGATCCCATCTCGGTGGAGAAGTCCGAGGCGAGCCGGGCAATTCCCCGTGCGGCCGGGACCTACGGCCCTTTGTGTGCGGAGATCCGCTGCCACAGGTCGACGGCCCAGCCGCGAGGATTGGCGAGCGCCCAGCCCTGGTCGGGGAGGTCGAAGTATTCGATCGACACCCGGCCCTCGTAGCCGAGTGCGTCGAGGCGGGCGAACACGGCCGCGAAGTCGACGACGCCGCGTGCATCGTCGACGTGCAGTTGGGTGTGTCCCGGGCAGCCCTGACGGAGTTGCACGTGATCGGCCCACGCCAACAGTTCGAGCGGGTCGCCGCCCCAGTCGGCGACGTGGCCGGTGTCGACGAGCAGGCGCGTTCCCGGTACCGCGGCGGCAAAGGCACGCCACGTCTCGATCGAACAGACGACCGCTCCGGCCCACGGTTCGAGCAGCGCGCCCGGAGCGGCGCGCCACCAGCGCACCGCTCGGTCCCACATGTCGGCGGCGGCGTCGCGCGACGGTGCCGGCGTCGCGCACCAGCCGGGCATCGGCTTGGGAAAGCTCGTCGGGCAACCGACCGGCAGTGCGAGTTCCGCGGGATCGTCGCCGACCATGCAGTCGAGATGCGCGAAGCCGTCGGCGGCCGCGGCTTCCGAGCGTGCCCGTGCGTCGCCCCACGCGGCATAGACGATGTCGACGACTCCGATCGGAATCCGACGCGCGGCCGACATCTCGGTGTTAGGTGGCCATGCTCTTGGGCATCACCATGCCGACGGGCTGGAGGTGTTGGCCGAGGTTCTTGTCGAACTCCGCGGCGAGTTGCTCGGCGGTCCATCCGCCGTCGCGCCACATCCACGCGACCTGTTTGGGGTGTTGGAAGATCGAGTAGCTGTACTCCGTCCGGCCCAGGATCTGGCCGTTGACGTGCGCGGCGGCCTCGGAGGCGAGGAACACGACGAGCGGCGCGTTGAGCGCAGGATTCTCCTCGGCAGGGACCTCCTTACCGCTCTTCTCGTAGAGCGCCGCCGTCATGCGCGTGGCACCCGCGGGGGCAACGGCGTTCGCGGTGATGCCGTACTTGCCGAGCTCCATCGACCAGATGAACGTCATCCCCATGATGCCGGCCTTCGCCGCGCCGTAGTTCGTCTGGCCGAAGTTGCCGCGCAATCCCGCCGAGCTCGTGATGTTGACGATCCGGCCGTACTCCTGCGCGCGGAAGTGCTCGGCCGCGTGGCGGGTCACGTTGAACGTGCCCTTCAGATGGACGGCGATCACGGAGTCGAAGTCGGATTCGTCCATCTTCAGCAACGTCTTGTCGCGCACGATCCCCGCGTTGTTCACGACGATGTCGATCCGCCCGAACGCGTTGATCGCGGTCTGCACGATGCTGGCGGCGGCACCGAAATCGCTCACCGAGTCGCGGTTGACGACGGCCTCGCCACCCGCCGCGACGATGTCGGCAACCGTCTCGGCAGCGGGGTCCTCCCCCGTACCGTCGCCGGCGAGTGATGCGCCGACGTCGTTGACGACGACCCTTGCACCCGCGGCAGCGAGCGCGAGCGCGAACTCACGGCCGATGCCGCGACCCGATCCGGTGACGATCGCGACGCGTCCGTCGAGCATGCCCATGGTCGACTCCTCAGGTCGTCGCGATGATTTCAGGCGACCGCACAGGTCGCGGCGCCGACGACCGCCTGCACACCCTGCGCGCTCGTCACCACGAGGTCGAGATCCGCGAGCGTGACCCCGCCCTCGTCGCGCACCGCGGTGACGGTCGCCCGCGCGGTGAGCACGTCGCCCGGCCAGACCTGCTTGGCGAAGCGCACCTGGAATCGCCGGATCGCCTCGGCCCCGAACCAGTCCTTGAGCACCCGACCGGCGAGGCCCATCGTGAGCATCCCGTGGCCGAAGACCGACGGGTTGCCGACCTGCGTGGCGATCGTGTCGTCGTGGTGCATCGGGTTGAAGTCGCCCGACGCACCTGCGTACTTCACGAACATCGTGCGAGTGAGTGCCGGGAACTCGAGCGTCCGCTCGTCGCCCACCCGCACTGCTGTTGCGTCCGGCATCGCCGACCCCCGAAATCTGCGGCCCGATCCCCGGGCGAACGCCCGGAACGAGCGGGCGGGGCGACGCTACCAAACGTGACATGCGTGTCACCCCGGCCTAGCGTGCCCGCATGCCGCGCGACGCCGCCACCTCCGCCGGCGCACCCGCCGGGTCCCCACACGCGGGGGCCGCACCTGCCCGGGAGTTGCGCGCCCGCGGCCAGCGCACCCAGCGCCGGCTCCTCGACGCGGGAGCCGACGTGTTCGCCCGGCGCGGCTATCACGCGGCCCGCGTCGACGACATCGTCAAGCTCGCCAAGACGAGCCACGGCACCTTCTACCTGTACTTCGAGAACAAGGAGGACCTCTTCGCCGCCCTCGCCGCCGAAGTCGGCGACCGGATGACCGAGTTGTTCGACGCGCTGCCTGCGTTCGGCCCCGGCCCCGACGGCTGCGCCGAGCTCGAGGGGTGGCTGACCCGCTTCGGCGAGCTGTACCGGTCGGCCGGACCGATCCTGCGAGCCTGGACCGAGGCCGAGATCGCGGGCGACTCGGTCGGTCGCCTCGGTGCCGACGCGATGCGCCGCTTCACGGCGGTGATCGGCGAGCGGTTCCGCGCCGCGGCGACGCCCGGCGTCGATCCTGCCCTCGCCGCGCTCGCGATCGTCGCGATGATCGAACGCGCCCACTACTACGCCCTCACCGACCAGACGCCGGCCCGCCCCGAGCACCTCGCGGCGACGCTCGCGCGCGTCACCCACGCCGCCGTTCACGCACCCTGACGGTACGCGGGTGGGGCCGGTCAGATCCCGATGTGGGCGCGAGCTTCGGCGGCAGGACCCGCGTAGGTGACGACGCCCTTCTCGAGGATCGTCGCGGTGTCGGCGAGCGCGAGCGCGTGGCCGATGTGTTGCTCGACGATGAGGAGCGTCGTGCCCGCGTCGCGGATCGTGGCGAGCGTCGCGTAGACCTCCTCGACGATGATCGGGGCGAGTCCGAGCGAGAGCTCGTCGGCAACGAGGAGGCGCGGACGCTCGACCATCACGCGTGCGAGCGCCAACATCCGCTGCTCGCCGCCCGAGAGCGTCCCGGCGACCTGACGACGTCGCTCACCGAGGCGCGGGAACAGGTCGTAGGCCTCCTCGTGCGCTGCCTCGAGCGCCCGGCGATCGCGGCCGCGCTCGAGCGCCATCGTGAGGTTCTCCTGCACCGTGAGCGAGGCGAAGACCGACCGGCCCTCGACCGCGTGCACGATTCCGGCCCGAGCGAACTCGTAGGTGTGGCGGCCCGTGAGGTCGACGCCGTCGAAACGCACCGCACCGGCGGTCGGCGCGACGAGGCCGCTCGCGACACGAGCCACGGTCGTCGTGCCGGCACCGTTCGCGCCGAGCAGTGCCACGACGCCGCCGGGTTCGATCGCCAACGACACGCCGAACAAGGCGCGGAACGGCCCGTACCCGGCGTCGACCGCGTCGAGCTCGAGCAGCGCGGTGCTCACTCCGACTCCCCGAGGTAGGCGCGGCGGACCGCTGCGTCGGCGAACACGTCGGCGGTGGCGCCCGACGCGATGAGCGTGCCGAAGTCGAGTACGAAGACGCGGCTCACCAGCGCGCGCACCATCGGCACGTCGTGTTCGACCAGCAAGATCGCGACACCATGCTCCCGGTTGACCGAGCGCAGGATCTCGGAGAGCTCCTCGGTCTCGCGATGGTCGAGGCCGGAACTCGGTTCGTCGAGCAACAACAGCCGCGGGTCGGTCATCAGAGCGCGTCCGACCTCGACGATGCGTCCTCGGCCGAGCGACAGCGCCTCGACCGGCCGGTCGGCGTCGGCGACGAGCCCGAGCAACTCCAGGGTCGCTTCGACGCGCTCGCGCTCGTCGACCGAGGGGCGCCCCCGGCCGAGCAGGTCCTTCCAGAGGCGACCGTCGCCGCGACGCGACCGTTCGGCGACCAGCAGGTGGTCGCGCGGCGTCATGCCGACGAAGAGTTCCATGCGTTGGAACGTGCGCCCGATGCCGAGCCGTGCGCGCTCGTGGGTCGGGATGCGGGTGAGGTCGTGACCGTCGAACGCGATCCGGCCTCCGTCGATCGGGAGCAGCCCGAGCAGGCAATTGA
>SXGT01388519.1_pt1 | contig 10704 bp, 7 predicted proteins | sample 3176221 | NCBI WGS metagenome assembly SXGT01 (sample SAMN11356862, study PRJNA531348) | freshwater metagenome | isolation source: freshwater sample F1-120 | place: China: Fuxian Lake, Yuxi | collected 2017-12-25
CGCGGCGCGCCGACGATCCCGCCGCTCGACGCGGCCGGTCGCGGCGCGCCGCCCTCAGCGTGGGTCGGCCACCATCGGTTGCAGGGCGAGGCCGACCGCCTCGGTGATGACCGCGCGGCCGCGAGCCGTGTAGTGCACGTCGTCGACGAAGCCCCCGTCGGGCGGCGGCGGGCTGACCACCGTGGCCCCGAGCTCGGTGAGACGCCGATGCACCTGGTCGCGCTCCGCGCGGTGCGCCGCGGCCACGTCGGGGTTCAGCGGCAGCTCGACGAACAACAACGGCGTGTCCCGCTCGGCGCTGAGCTCGACGATGCGGCGGACGAAGTGCCACGGAGCATCGGCCCGGTCTCGCTTGGGCGCCTTCCACCTCCGCTCGGGCGTGGCCGTCGCCGCCATCGCCCGCGCGCCGACCGCGGTCCACACCCGGTTGGCCAGGTAGGGGCGATTCCGGTAGAACAACGACGTGCGCCGTGCGTAGAGGTCGGCGACGCACCCCGGGTCGGTGCACGCCCAGAACGCCACCTCGCGCATCGAGTACAGGTCCATCAGGTCCATCGTCTGGGACTGCCACGTGAGCGTGGGGATCGAGAGGTCGCCGGGCGTGTAGACCAGCACCACGCCGTCGACGAGCTCGGGGTCGAGGGCCCGCCGCAGCGTGAGGTACCAATCCATCGGCCCCGCCCCGGGCGCGCTGAGGCTGTGCACCCGACCCGCAGCGCCGAGCGCACGCTCCAGCGGCGGGCGGTCGAGCGCCTGGTCGGCGATGCAGGTGCCGAAGACCAGGACGTCGGCAGCGTCGGCGCGCAGGGTGGCGCGCGCGTGGTCCAGCTTGCCCATCAGCTCGCCGGGCGCGGTGTAGGCGACGCGCACACCCACCTCCAGCGCCAAGAGGCACATGCCCACCACGCACGCGGCGACCCAGGCGGGCAACGTGCGGCGGGCGGGCTCAGAACTGGAAGTAGATGAACTGGACATCGTAGGTGGAGGCGAGCAGGGCGGTGGCGGTGGCCACGAGCGCGAACCCGACCGCCTGGAGCGCGCGCGGGAGGCGGTGGACCACCAGGGTGTCGCCGTAGCGCTCCTGGGGGAGCTCCACCACGAGCACACTCGCGGCGAGCACGACCATGAGGCTCAGGTGTGCAACGTCGGCCCCCGCGGGGGCCACTCCGGCGAAGACGCGCGCGAGCAGCTCGCCGATGTGGCCCAGCGAGTGCGCGCGGAAGAGGAAGAACCCGAAGACCGTCACGTGGAAGGTGCCGACCGCCAGCGCCCACGCCGGCAGCGGCGGGCGCGGCAGGCGCCGCCCCAAGACCAGGGCGGCGCCGTGCCACGCACCCCACAGGAGAAACGTCCAGTTTGCGCCGTGCCACAGGCCGCCGAGCACCATCGTCGCCATCAGGTTGAGGTCGGGCCGCCGCCGATTGCCGCCGAGCGGCACATACAGGTAGTCCCGCAACCACTGGCTCAACGACACGTGCCAGCGGTGCCAGAGCTCGCGCGGTGACGTCGCGAAGAACGGACGGCGGAAGTTCTCGAGCAGCTCCACGCCGAAGAGCTTGCCGAGGCCCCGGGCGATGTCGGAGTAGCCCGAGAAGTCGCAGTAGATCTGCCAGGTGAAGGCGTAGGACGCCAGGAGCACACCGAACCCGCTCGAGGTCGGCGAGTCGAACGCCCGCGCCACGACCGGCGCGAGGTTGTCGGCGACGACATCCTTCTTGAACAAGCCCCACACGAGCAGCCACGCCGCCCCCGAGAGCTGCTCGGACGTGGGCCGACGCATCGGGTCGAGCTGCGGCAACAGGAGCGCCGACCGCTGGATGGGGCCCGCCACCATGTGAGGGAAGAACGTGATGAACAGCAGGAAGTCGCCGAAGTGGCGCACCGGGGGGAGCTCGCGCCGGTACACGTCGACCGCGTAGCCGATGGCCTGGAACGTGTAGAAGCTGATGCCGACGGGGAGCACCAGCTCGACCACCGGCACCGCCGCCTCGAGGCCGGCCGCGGACAGGCCCGCGTTGAGCTGGGCGCCGAAGAACCCGAGGTACTTGAAGACCGCGAGCGTGCCGAGGTTCGAGACCACCGACACGGTGAGGAGCAGCCGCCGTCGGCCCTCGGCGACCCGGTCCATGCTGCGGGTGAGCGCCCAGTCCAGCGTGGTCGTGGCGAGCAGGAGCCCGAGGAAGCCGAGGCTCCACCACCCGTAGAAGACCAACGACGCCAGGAGCACCCACCACCGCCCCACCCGCAAGGGGAGCGCCCGCCACAGCGGGTACACCACCAGCATGAAGACGAAGAAGACGGGGGAGTCGAACAGCACCGCCGGAAGTCTACCGCGCGGGCCGCCGCCCCGGTCGCGCGGTCACCGCTCGGGGCCGATGCGCCACGCCCACCGCGTGCCGAACCGCGCCGGCGAGCCGAGCCGCGTCATCAGCGCGGTGGCCTCGGCGTCCTCGGCCGTGGCGTCCCACACGACGTAGCGGACACCGTGCGCGTACAGCGCGGACTCGGCGGCCGCCGCGTCCGGCGCGGCGACGGCCTCCGCGACCCACCCCCGGGTGCGCCGCAAGCTCGGCTGGTCGGGCGAGGTGAACCGGATGAGCGCGGTGGTGGCGCGGTCGGCGAGCACCGCATCGAACACGGCCGCGCCCCCCTGGCGGGCATTGTGTTGGAGCGGCAGCGCCAGGATGGCTCCCGGCGTGGGGTCGGCCTGCATCCACGCCGACAGCTCGGTGCGGAGCGGCCGGCTCTGCAGCGGCCACACCGGGTCGAGCACGCGGTGGGTGTCCCACACCCCCACGGCGGCCAGCCCCCACGCCAGCACCCCCCCCCACCGCCAGCGCGACGTCGCGCCGACCGCGCCCAACGCGAGCCCGAGGCCCGCCACCGAGATGGCGCGGTAGTACATGACACTCCGCGCCAACGGGTACCCCGCCTTGGCCAACCACAAGGCGGGGAGTCCGACCTTCGCGCCGGCGGCCGTGGTCACGTAGGCGTCGTCGACCACGAGGAGCTCGCCGAGCGCAAAGGTCACACCGACCCCGAGGGCGACCCAGGCGAGCACCCGCCCACGCCACGCGACGAACGAGCCGAGCACCATCGCGACGAGGAGCGGTCGCCCGAGGTAGCTCACGTGGTTGGTGGCGCCCGCCTGCGTGTCCAGGTCGGCCGCCCAGAAGATGCCCGCCGGCTGCGACATCGGGGTGGGCTTGGGGATGCCCCCGGAGTTGAGCCGCCCGGCCGGCTCGAAGAGCTCGGCAGCGCCCGCCCCGGAGCTGTCATAGTACAGCTTGGCGGTGTACAACCCGGCCGCGAGGCACGCGAGGCCGGCGCCCGCCCCGAGGAGGCTCCACCCCCACGGTCGCCGCACCGCACCGAGCGCCCACGGCACCGCCACCAGCGGCACGATGAGCGCGAAGGTGGGCTCCGAGTAGGCGGTCGCCACGCCCAACAACCCCGCCATCCACGCCCACCCCGCGCGCCGCGGCCCGTGGACCGCGCCGGTCAACGCCCACAAACACGCCGGGATCGTCCACACCTGGGCCTTGCACACCTGCCCGCCCGACAGGCTGCCGAGCAAGAACGGGCTCGTCGCGTACAGGACCGCGACCGCCGCCGCCCCGCGTTCGTCCAGGTCGGTGGCCTTGCGCGCCAGGAGCCACGCCGCCACGGCCGCCGCCGCCGGGGTCAGGAGCACGACGAGGTTGTAGGTGCCCACCGCGCCGAGCCCCCCCTGGAGCGGCGCCGCGACCACGGCCGGGAGCGCGATCAGGCAGCGGGCCGACGCGCCGTCCGGAAAGCCCACGCGGTCGGAGTAGACGGTGAGCGGCGCCGCGCCGCGCACCTGGTCGGCGAGGTGGTCCAGGCACCAGATGTGACCGTGGTGGAACGCCCCTTCCAAGAGCCTCCCGCGCAGATCGTGGACGAGTTGGCCATGGAACGACACGTTGACCGCGAGGGCCACGGCAACCGCGACCGCGAGGGGTCCCAGCCGCCAGGCCAACGCCTTCACTTCGGCTGGTCCACTCCCCGCAGCTCCCGCCGCACCACCTCGGCGATGCGGAGGTTTGCGGCGGGGCTCGCGTGCCGTTCGGCGGGGAGGACCACGCGGTCGGCGGGGTCCATCTCCTCGAAGGTCGGCTCGGTGCGGATCACCTGTGCGCCATACGCCCGCGCGACCTCGGCCGCCATGTCCAGGAGCAACGAAGCGCTCCGCGGGTCCGCGAGGTCCATCGCCGGGAGCACGAGCACCACCGGCTCGGCCTCGACCGCCTGTGCGGCACGCACGAACCAATCGAACTCGCGGACGAGGTCCTCTTCCCGGGAGAACCGGTCCAGCGGCTCGAGGACGGCCTGTCCGCGCGGCGCCATGCGCTCCGCGGTGCGCCCCGCGAGGTTGGCGATGCGCGACCACCGGCGCAGCCCGGCCTCGGCGGGCCACCACGTCGGCGCGGCGAGCTGCTGCGGCACGGTCGCCGCGCCGAGGGGCACGGCGGGGCCGAGGTCGTTGCGGTAGAACGCGAGTACCACCACCTCGGGACGGACGACGGGGAGCTCGCGGCGCAACCACGCCACGTTCTGGTGCAGGTTGCGGCCCGGCACGCCGGCGTTGAGGACCTCCCACTCCGCCGGCAACGCCGCCTGCAGGTGGGCCGGCCAGCTCTGGTCGTCGTCGACGCCGAGCCCGAAGGTGGTGGAATCGCCGATCGCCAGCAGTCGACGGGTCGCCCCCGGCCGCGCCGGGTGGGCGCGGAAGCCGCGCGCGTCGAGCGACGCCGTCGCGGTGTGCACCAGGTCGCCGGTGACCGAGCTGCGGTACACCTGGGTGCCTCGATAGCCCGGGATCATTCCGAACCCGACCTCCGGGTCGGGGTCGGCGACGAAGACCCCCGCCGGATCCCACGTGTGGGCGAGGTCGGACCCGTCGATCGGGCTCGCGACCCCGGCGGCGCGCATGCCGACCTCGACGAGCACCACGCCCACGACGAGACCGATGAGGACGGCAACGAAGCGGCGACCCACACGGTTCGGTAACCGACGGTCGCCCGCGACCGGAGGCCCCGCACACACTCTCGACGCCTCGTTGACGGAACCGGATACCGGGGCCCGATGGAGCGCAGCGGGCGCCGGGTCGCCGTGGCAGGGCTGGCGTGGCGCCTGGTGGCCGACGTCGTCGCGCCAGCGCTCCTGGTGGCGGGGTTGGTGCGCCACGTGGGCCGCCGGCTGCTCGGCGCCGACGACCTCGTCGCCGCCCCGTTGTACCTCACCACCGGCGACCCCAACGGCCAGGCGTGGTTCTACTGGTGGTTGCACCGCGCCGTCACCACCGGGGCCGACGTCGACCGCCCCGACGTGGTGTGCGCACCCGACGGCGTGTCCCTCGGGCACAATTTCGCCACCCGCGTCGACGCGTGGCTGGCGCTCCCGTTCTTCGCTCACCTCCCCTTCCCCGCGAGCTTCAACGCGGTCGCGCTCGCGGTGCCGGCGTGCAACACCGCGCTGGCGTGGCTCGGCCTCCGCGCGACGCGCGCGCCCGCACCGGTGGCGCTCCTCGGCGCCGCGCTGATCGGGTTCTCCGAGTACGCCCTCTTCGAGGTCGGCCTGGGTCACAACGCCAACGCGCTCGTCGGCCCGGCGGTGCTCCTCCTCGGGGCGTGGAGCGCGGTGGCGGAAGGTCGCTGGGGCTGGGCGCCGGTCGCGCTGCTCGCCGGCGCGGTCACCTTCGCCGGGTACCCGCCCTACGCGGTGGTCATCGCGCCGCTCGGCGCGGCGTGGCTCGTGGGCGAGCTCGCCGCCGGGCGCGGAAAGCGTGTTCGCATCGTGCTCACCGCGGGCATCACCGCGCTGGCGACCAGCGCGGCCGCGGTGCTGCACCTCCAGGCCTTGCACGCGCGCGGGTACGCGGAGACCGAGGTGGCCTTGACCGGCCACCGGCTCGAGATGATGATCCGCGACTCGTTGCCCTGGGGCTGGTTGTGGGCCTCGGGCACCGGCTTCAACGACCACCACGTGTGGCTCGCCCCCACGTTGTGGATGGGGGCCGCGGTCGGCCTGCTCGGCGGGTGGCGGGGGCGGGGGTGGGTCGCGGCCGCGGCCACGTTCTGGGTGCTCTCGCTCGGGGTGGTGCTGCTCGATGCGCCCGACACCCCCCACCGGGCCGACGGGAAGTTGCTCGGCCTGCCCCTGCGTGGGTTGGTCGAGGCCGTTCCGCCGCTGGTGAACGTGCGCCCGTACCGCTTCGCGCCGTTGGTGGGCGCGGCCGCGGCGTTGGCCCTCGGCGCGTTTTCGCGGTGGGGGTGGGAGGGGCGCACCCGGCGGGGGTGGCCGCGCCTGGTCGCCTGGACCCCGACGCTCCTCGCCACGGCGCTGGCGGCACACGGCCTGCGCGTCGCGCTCGCGGACCACGCGGCGTTGTGGTTGCAGCCGTGGAAGGTGCCGGCCGCCGTGCAGTGGTTGGCCGACACCCCCGGCGACTTCGCCATCATCGAGCTCCCCGCCGGGCTCGGCCATGCGTACGGGGCGCTCCAGCCGGTGCACGGCAAGCGCCGGTCCGAGGGCCACCACGACGTGTCCGTCGACGCCCGCCGCCGCACCGAGGCGCCCCGCGACTGCTACACGTCCGCGCTGGTGCGCGGGTTGTGGTCGCTCGAGCGCGGCGTGGCGTACCGCCCCGACGAAGCCGACCTCGCCGCGGCCGAAGCCGACGGGTTCCGCTACGTCGTCGTCTACAGCTCGCTGTACACGAGCCAACCCGGGCTCGCGGCGCTCACCCGCCCGCACGCGGCGCTCCGCGAGGTCTTCGGACCGCCGGTCAAGGACGACGGCGAGGTCGCGATCTACGCGCTCCGGCGCTGATCAGGGACGGTGGGGCGCGAGCGCCTCGGCCAGCGCCGTGCCGAGCTCGCGGTGGCCGAGGGCCGAGGGGTGCACCTGGTCGTCCCACCACGCGAGCGTCGCGCCGCGGCGGTGCACCAACGCTTCGCCGTCGACCAGCGGCGCGCCGAGCTCCGCCGCGACGCTCCGCATGGTGGCGCGGTACGCGACCACCGTCTCGGGGGGGACGGCCGCGTCGAGGTCCATCGGCGCGGGCAGGAGCACGAACGCCGGGCGTGCACCCGCCGCGGTCGCCCGCTCGGCGAGGAGCTCCAGGTTGTGGCGGTACTGCCGCAGACCGACGCGGCTGGACGCGTCGCCCAGGTCGCCGACGTCGCCCTCCTGGTCCAGGAACTTGACCTTCCGCGCGGTGAGCCACGGCGACAAGAGCAGGACCCCTACCCGGTAGGTGGCCCAGCGCGACGGCGGGGTGACCCGCGGCGCGAGGCCCTGGCGCACCAGGTCGCTCCACAAGCACCCGAGCACCACCCACTGCGGCGCGAGCCGGGCCTGCACCTTGGCCTGCAGCTCCAACGCCTGCGCCGAGGTGTAGCCGGGGATGCCGCCGATCACCGCCTCGACCGGGACGCCCCACGCCTCCTGCAACGCGGTCGCGGCCACCGACGAGAAGACCTGCTCCTCCATCACGCCGAGGCCCATGATCGAAGAGTCGCCCAGGGTGAAGATGCGCACGGTCCCGGCGGGCGCGGGCCCCCAGTCCGGCCCCCGCATCCCGAGGGCGTTGAACCGCATCACCGTCTCGCCGTACCGCTCGGTCCGGTTGGGCGGCAACGTCCACCCCGCGGACTCGTCGTGCACCAGCGGCACCGCGCCCCCCGACGCGCGCCGCGCCTCGCTGAGCGCCGCCTCGAACGCCGGATCACGCTCGCGGTTCGGCAGCGGGAGCGGCAAGGTGCGCGTGGAGAGCCCCGGCTCGACCCAGCGCGCCGCCCCTTCGACGAAGACCGCCACGCACGCGACCACCACCGTCGCAAATCCGATGCGCCGCAGGATCGGCTTCATGCGGCCGCCTAACGTGCGCGGCGCCCGGATAGATCGCCGCGTGCCCGTCGTCGTCGTGACCCCGACCTACCAGGAGGCCGACAACATCGGCGCGGTCGTGGTCGGTGTGCGGCAGGCGGTTCCCGGCGCCGAGGTCGTGGTCGTCGACGACGCCTCCCCCGACGGCACCGCCGCCCGCGCCGCCGCCGCCGGCGCCCGGGTGCTCTCCCGCCCCGGCAAGCTCGGGCTCGGCAGCGCCTACGTCCTCGGCCTCGGCACCGCGCTCCGCGACGGGCACGACCCCATCGTCCAGATGGACGCCGACCTGTCCCACGACCCCGCCGCCCTCCCCGCGCTCCTCGCGGCGCTGGACGCGGGCGCCGACCTCGTCCTCGGCAGCCGCTACGTCCCCGGCGGCGGCACCCTCCACTGGAGCCTCACCCGGCAGCTCCTCTCCCGCGCCGGCGGCGCCTACGCCCGCGCCTGGACCGGCCTCACCGTCCGCGACCCGACCGGCGGCTTCAAGGCCTGGCGCGCCGCCGCCCTCCGCGCCGTCGACCTCGGCACCGTCCACAGCCAGGGGTACGCCTTCCAGGTCGAGACCACCGTCCGCGCCGTCGCCGCCGGCCTGCGCGTGGTGGAGGTGCCCATCGTCTTCGCCGAACGCCGCGCCGGCCGCAGCAAGCTCTCCCCGGCGGTGGCCCTCGACGCCGCGTGGACGGTGGCCCGCCTGGGCCGATGAACCGGGCCCCCGCACCCCTGGGCCCGCCCCGCGCCCGTCCCGAGGCGGGCAGGGTCCGGCGGGCGGTCCGGCGCGCCGGACGACGCTACTCGGGGTCGCCGAGCACGTGCACCCGCGGCGCCCCCGCGAGCGCCCCGGTCGACCGCGCCAACAGCCGCGCACTGAACGTCGAGAACGCGGGGGGCGTGTCCGGCCGGGCGGGGCGGGCGAGCTCGGCGTCGCAGTCGACGAACGCGCCGTTCTCCGCGATACACACGAGGTAGGAGAACGTCTCCGGGCGCAGGCCCGCATAGGCCGGCGCCTGGACGTGCCGCGGCACCCCGAGCTCGACCACGACGAGATCGGGCCGGCTCAGCGTCAGGAAGTACCCGAGCCGCTGGGCCCCCAGGGCGTCGGCGCCCCACGCACTGTAGGCCGCGACGTAGGTGAGCCCGTCGCCGGGCGGGTGCGTGGCCTCGAGCGCCGCGAGCAGGCGTTTTGCGTCGTGGGTGAGGCGGTCCCCGCGGTCGTCCCGCAGGCCGAGGAGCTCCACCCACCGCACCTTCACCGACTGCGGGTCGAAGGGCTGCACCCAGCGCGACGGAAACCCCAGGCCCGCGCCCGGGAAGCTCAAGGTGTACAACTGGTGCACGCCGAGGAGCCCGGCGACCGCGAGCGCACCGACCCGGACGCGCCGCCACGGCACACAATGCAGCCCCACGCCGGCGATGGCCGCCAGCGGCGGCAGCATCGGGATCGGGTACCACACCGCCTTGCGGAGCATGAACGAGAAGCCGACGAACGGGACCAGAAACCACAGGAGCAAGAGGAGCCGGTCCCGCAGCCGCACCCCGGGGAGCGCGAGCATCCCGACGAGCCCCGCCACCACCGGCACCAAGAGCGGCGGCCGGACGTAGTCGTTGACGAGGAACCACGCGTACAGGCCGTGCCGGATGAACAGGCGCGCCTCGGGCGACGGGGCCGGGCTCCGCCAGCTCGCGGCCATGTCCTCCTCGTCGACGCCGCGCCGGATCTGCATCAGGCTGTCCGCCACCCACTGCCAGTCGGTGATCGCCGCGATCAGGCCGACGACGAAGACCAGGCCGCCGGCCGCCGCCCACGGGAAACGGCGCGCACGGACGCCGTCCACGACGCCCGCCCCCGCGGTCACCACGAAGGCGCCCCCCACGGCGAGGCCGGCGCCGACGGCCTCGCTGAACCCCTCGCCCGCGCGGATGGCGAAGACCGCACACCCGGCGAAGACCACCAGCGGGGCCCAGCGCGTGAGCCCTCGGCTCCGCACCAGGCACACCACCATGATCGTGCTCAGCGCGGCCTCGGCGATGTAGCTCTCCGCCCACCGCGCCATCCCGAAGAGCCCGGGGAAGCCGACCGCGACCGCCGCGGCGGCGACCCCCGCCGCCCGCCCCGCGACGAGGTTGCCGAGGTCCCACAACCCCACCAGGAGCAACAGGAAGAAGCCGGTCGGGACGAGCATCGGGACGAGGCCGTGGCCCGGCTCCAGCGCCGCGACCGCGCCCATGAGCCCGTAGAACAGGGGCATGCAGGTGGAGTATTCGTCGTCGCAGCGCCCCACGAGCTGCGAGAGGCGGCCCCCTGGCGCCAGCTCGGCCGCCAGGGCGACCGGATCGGTCCACGGGAGCGGCGTGTGGACCGGCAAGGTGTACCACGCGCCCGACATCGCGATCTGCGGGGGGTGGCCGGCCACCACGCGCCGGTGGTCCCACCCCATGAAGTAGTGCGCGAGCCGCGGCGCGAGCAGGAACGAGTGGTGCGACGACGCCGCGGGCATCGGCCGCTCGGCGAGGTGGGTGGCGTTGACCCACAACCCGGCGCCGAGGATCCCCACGAGCGCAGCGCGGGACGCCCACCGGATCGCGGGCGCCGCGTCGGGCGGGGTCGCGACGCCTTCGGGCCGCACCCGCCCCTCCCACAACGCCAACGCCGCCGCGCCGACGGCGAGCACGATGACGTAGGCACGGAACCCGTGCACCGCGGTCCGCAGCGGCTCCCAGCCGAGCGCGGCGGGCACGGCCAGCCCCACCCGCGCCGCCGCGAGCGCGGCGCCGACGAGGTGGGCGAGCCCCCGC
>SXGT01389465.1_pt1 | contig 10704 bp, 7 predicted proteins | sample 3176221 | NCBI WGS metagenome assembly SXGT01 (sample SAMN11356862, study PRJNA531348) | freshwater metagenome | isolation source: freshwater sample F1-120 | place: China: Fuxian Lake, Yuxi | collected 2017-12-25
CACCATGGAGATCTTTCGCCAGCACGGGCTGGCCGACACCATCTACGCCAAGGCGCTGCCGATCCGCCATGTGTCCACCACCCGCTGGGTCACGAGCCTGGGCGGCGACGGTCCGCACGACCGCAAGGTGCTCTATGAAATGGAGACCTTCGGTGGTGGATCGCTGAGCGCGCACTACAAGGCCAACAGTCCCTGCGAGAGCACGATCTATCCGCAGGTGCGACTGGAGCCCCTGATGCGCGACCACGCCGAGACCCTGCCCCAAGGCAAGCTCATGTTCAACTGCGCGCTGCTGTCCTTCGAGCAGGACGACGAAGGTGTGACGGCCCAGGTGGAAGACCGTGGCACGGGCGAGACCCACACCGTGCGAGCGCGCTACCTGGTGGCCGCCGACGGCGGCAAGACCGTCGGGCCGGCGGTGGGTGCGAAGCTGGAAGGCACGCCCGAACTGATCGACATGGTGACGATGTACTTTCGCGCCGATCTCTCCGCCTACCTCGACAACGACGACTCCTTCGCCTACTGGATGGCCGCGCCCGGTGGCGACACCGGCTCCTGGGGCACCGGTGTGCTGGGCAAGCTCGGCCCCACGGGCGACCGCCATTCCGAGGAGTGGATGTTCCACTTCAGCTTCAAGTCGGACGACCCCGAGCGTTTCAATGAAGAGAAATTGATCCCCCGCATGCGTGCCCTCATGAAGATCCCCGACCTGCAGCCGCAGGTGCTGGGGGTGGGCCACTGGATCGTGCAGGGCGTGCTGGCCGACCGCTACCGCTTCGGCCGGGTGTTTCTGGGCGGCGATGCCGCCCACCGGCACACGCCCACCACGGGTCTCGGGCTGAACTCGGCCATCCACGACGCGCACAACCTCGCCTGGAAACTGGCGCTGGTGATCGGCGGCCAGGCCAGCGACGCGCTGCTCGACACCTACGAGAGCGAGCGCCGCCCGGCGGCCGAACGCAACGTCAACTGGGCCCTGTTTACCTTCTCCAACCACCAGCTCACCGGCGCGGCCATCGGGCTGGTGCCGGGCGATGCGCAGCGCAGCAGGACCAACTTCGAAGCCCTGCTGGCCGACAGCGAGGATGGCGAGTCGCGCCGCCACCGCTTCCGCGAGGTGATGAAGATGCACCACACCGAGTACCAGGCCAACGACCTGGAGATCGGGGTGCAATACGAACTGGGCGCGTTGGTGTCCGACGGCACGCCGCTGCCCCGGCGCGACCCCACCGGCCGCCACTATGTGCCCGCCACCCGACCGGGCGCACGCCTGCCCCACGCATGGCTGCAGCTCGCTGGAAACACCGTCTCCACCCAGGACCTCGTGCCGCGCGACGCTTTCGTGCTGCTCACGGGTCGCGCTGATTCGCCCTGGGCCGCCGCCGCCGCGAGCGCTGCCGAGGCCTTCGGTGTGCGCATCGATGTGGTGTCGATCTGCGAGGGCGGCGATGTGCAGGACGTGCGACACGACTGGCGCCGCATCCGCGAGGTGGGCGACGACGGCGTGCTGCTGGTGCGCCCCGACCAGATCATTGCGTGGCGCACCCTGCAGGGCCATGCCGACCCCCAAGGCCAGTTGCACGCAGTGTTCCGCTCGGTGCTGCGCAAGACGCTGGAAGTCGCTTGAGATGGACAGCCTGCTCGACCACACCCACGACCCCGCCGCCACGAGCTGGGTGACCAGCGCCAACGGCCACGCCAGCTACCCGATCCAGAACCTGCCGCTGGCGCGCAGCGCGCACGAGGGCGGCGAGTGCGTGGTGACGGCCGTGGGCGACCACGCGCTGAACCTGACCTCGCTGGCGCAAGCCCCGGATTTGCGAGATGACCTCGCGCAAGCCCTGCAGCCGGTGGCAGGCGGTTCGCTGCAGACCCTCATGGCAGCCGGGCCGACCGCCAGCGGCGCCTTGCGGCGCGCGCTGTTCGACCTGCTGGGCAATCAGGCGACGCAGGCGCAGCGCGATCTGGCCTCGGTGCACCTGCTCGCCATCGACGACCTGCAGTTGCTGCTGCCATGCCGGCCGCCGACCTTCACCGATTTCTATTCGTCGATCCACCATGCCCTGCGCATCGGCTCGCTGGTGCGGCCCGACGCGCCCCTGCTGCCCAACTACAGACACCTGCCGGTGGGTTACCACGGCCGCGCCACCTCGGTGTTCCCGGGCGGCCAGGCGTTTCGCCGGCCACGCGGTCAGATCGTGCAGGGGCCTGACGGGCAAGTGGTCTACGCGCCGAGTGGCAAGCTGGACTACGAAGCCGAACTCGGCTTTATGGTCGGTGCGTCGAGCCACGCGGGCGAGACCGTGCCGCTGTCGCAGGCGCGCGAGCACCTGTTCGGCGTGGCCCTGCTCAACGACTGGTCCGCGCGCGACATCCAGTTCTGGGAGTACGCGCCGCTGGGCCCGTTTCTGGGCAAGAGTTTTGCCACCACGCTGGGTGCCTGGGTGGTCACGCGCGAAGCGCTCGAACCCTTCTGGACCGCGCCGCCCTGGGGAGACGACGCCACGCACACCCTGCTGCCGCACCTGGACGGCGCCGCCGAGCGAACGCGCGGCGCGCTCAACATCACGGTCGAAGTCCACCTGCGCAGCGAACGTATGCGCCAGCAAGGCCTGCCGGCCCACCGCGTCTCAGTCAGCAACTGCGCCACCTCGTTCTGGACCGTGGGTCAGATGATCGCGCACCAGACCTCCAACGGCGCCAGCATCGACGCCGGTGATCTGATCGGCTCGGGCACGCTCTCGGGCCCGACCGACGAATCGCGGGCCTGTCTGATGGAGCTCACACAGGGTGGGCAGAAGCCTTTCGAACTGCCCGGCGGCGAGATGCGCACCTTTCTGGAGGACGGCGACGAGGTCACGCTCGCGGGCTGGTGCGAAACGCCGGGGCGCGCGCGCATCGGCCTGGGCGAGGCGACGGCGCGGGTGCTGCCAGCCTAGGGCCTGTTCACAGGCCCTAGACGGCCAAGCCTTCGCGAAAACCCTCCAGCACTGCGTCGTCCACTTCGCGCGGCGCCACCGCGTCGCCGATGCGCCGCACGGCCACGCCACGCGCCTGGAGTTGCAGGTACAGGCTGTCTTCGCTCTCGCGCATCATGCAGAGCACCACGGTGTCAGCGGCGATCAGTTCTGGCGTGCCGCCCAGGGCACTGCGCAGTTCGACCTCGCCCACACCGATGCGCTCCACAAAAGTCGAGGTGCGCAGCCGCACGCCCGCAGCCACCACACGCGGCATGATCCAGGGCCAGTCCAGCGTGGCTTCCAGCTTGCGCCCGGCCATGGCGTCGCTGGTGACCACCGTGACCTGTCGGCCCAGATCCGCCAGCAGACGCGCCAGCCCGAGCGGCAGATAGTCGCCGTTGTCGTCGACCACCACCACGTGGGCGCCGCAGGACGCTGGGTCCGCCAGCGCCGACAGCGGTTCGATCGCGTGGGCGCCTTCGGCCTGCGGGATCGCATCGCGGTCGGGGCGGAAGGTGCTGAAGCCGCTGATCTGCCATCGCGCACCCGTGGCAATGACCACTTCGTCGGCACCGAACGCGGCCACACCGTCGGCCGTGGCCGTCTTGCCGAGTTCGATGTTCACGCCGCGGCGACGGATCGAGGCTTCGAGGTCTTCCACCAGAAAGCTCCAGGAGCCGTAGTCCGGCAAGCGGGCCGCTTGCCGCACCTGGCCGCCCAGGTGGGCAGCGCGTTCCCAGAGCGTGACCGCATGGCCGCGCTGCGCGGCAGTGTCTGCGGCTTTCAGGCCGGCCGGGCCGCCTCCGATCACCAGCACCCTGCGCGCTTCCGGCGCTCGCTGCAGCTTCAGCGCCACCGCCGCCTCGCGTCCGGTGGCCGGGTTCACGGTGCAGCTCATGTTCTGGCCCAGGCGGCGCCAGCAGCCCTGGTTCGCGCCCACGCAGCGGCGGATGTCTTCGGTGCGACCTGCCCGTGTCTTCTTCACGACCTCGGGGTCGGCGATGTGCGCGCGCACCAGGCCCACCAGATCGGACTGGCCGAGCGCCACGATCTGCGCGGCGGTTTGCAGGTCGCGCACCGAACCCTGGATCAACAGCGGGATGCGCCCGTCCAGCGCGTCGCGCACCTGTTTCGCGTGGGTGGCCAGCGGCGCGGTCTCGCCGCTGGAGGCCGGCGGCACCAGCTTGTGGTTGAAGTGGTAATCGGTGTGCGAGAGGCAGACGTAGTCGAACAGGCGCTCGCGCTCGAGCACCTGCACGACGCGCGCGGTTTCGTCGGGTTGCGTGCCAGCCTCGCCGAGGTACTCGTCCAGGCTCAGCTTGATGCCGACCACGAAGTCCGGGCCGCAGCGCGCGCGCACGGCGCGGCCGATGGCCAGCGCCAGGCGCGCACGTCGCTCGGTGTCGCCGCCCCAGTCGTCGTTGCGCCGGTTCCAGTAGGGGGAGAGGAAGTTGGACAGCAGGTAGCCGTGCGAACCGTGGATCTCCACGCCGTCGCCACCGCCCGCCTGCACGTTGGCGGCGGTGTCGGCAAAACCGGCGATCACTTCGTGGATGTCCTGCTCTTCCATGGGTTTTGGCATGGACCGGTGCACCGGAGATGGAATGGCCGAGGGCGCCAGCACGGAACCCCACTGGTCCATGCGGTCGGTGCGCCGGCGGCCACTGGCGCCCATGTGCGTGATCTGCACGAACACCGGAACGCCTTCGGCTTTCGCCGGCGAGACGAAGCGGCGCACCGCATCGGCCCAGCCGGGCTCCCAGGGCGAGGTGCCGGCGGCGGCGCTGCTGGCGTGCACGTGAAAGCCGTGCGTGACGATCAGCCCCACGCCGCCGCGCGCGCGCTCCAGCAGGTAGGCGCCGTAGGTGGCGGCGTCAAAGGTGGGCTGGTGGGCGGGCAGGTAGACGCGGTTGCGCGCGTGCACATGGCCGATGCGAACCGGCTCCCAGAGCGCATTGAGACCGCTCACGAGAAGCACACGCCGCCGTTCACGTCCAGCACCGCGCCGGTGGTGAAGGTGGCGCCTTCGGAAGCGAGGAAGGCGCAGGGCCAGCCGATTTCCTCGGGCTGGCCGAAGCGTTTCATGGGGTAGGAATCCAGGGCGAACGGTTGCTTGGCCGACACCAGCAGCGGCGTGAAGATGGCGCCGGGCGCCACGCCATTGACCACCACGCCGCTGGCCGCGGCCTGGCGCGCGTAGTAGCGCACCAGCGTGGAGAGGGCGCCCTTGGAGGCCACGTAGGCGGGCTCGATGGCCAGCGTCGATCCGGCGTTGCGTGCGCCCATCGAACTGGTCAGCACGATGCGGCCGCGCTTGCGTTCCATCATGCCCGGCAGCACCGCGCGGATCAGGTTGACCGGTCCCTTGACGTTGATGTCCATGGTGCGGCTGAAGAGTTCTTCCCACTCGTCGCCGCCATCCAGCCAGTCGCCCTTGACGTAGTAGCCGCTGGTGTCGACCAGCGCGTCGAGTTCGCCGCCGATCTCGCGCACCACCGCGTTCACGTCGTCGCGCTTGGTGTTGTCCAGCGCGAAGGCAGCCTGCGCACCGATCTCTTTGGCCAGTTCGGCGGGGGCCTGCAGGTCGGCAAGGTACAGCTCGGCGCCGAGGGTGGCGAACACGCGCGCCGTGGCGCCGCCGATGGCGCCACCGGCGCCGGTGAGAAAGACGCGCTGGCCGCGCAGATCGAAGTGGTTTTTGGGATTCATGTCGTTCACGCAGAAGGGTTCAGAGGGAGGGAGGGAGGAGGCGGCGCGGCATACACGCCGCCTTCGAGAAGCGCGCGCGAGCCCAGGTCGGCTCCGTTCCAGCGCGTGAAATAGCCGGCCGTGGTGCCGCCGTCCACCGACAGCACCGCGCCGTTGACGAAGCTCGCGCCGTCGGAGAGCAGGAACAGCGTGGGGCCGGCCTGTTCATCGGCGCGCGCCAGGCGCGCCATCGGCACCCGGTCCACCATGGCGTGCTGCAGGTGGTCGGCGGGCAGGTTGGCGCGCACCAGCGGCGTGTCCACCACGCCGGGCGCCACGCTGTTCACGCGCACGCCATGTCGTCCCCATTCGATGGCCAGCGCGCGGGTGAGACCGATCGCGCCGTGCTTGGACGCGCTGTAATGCGCCCGGCCGGCGTGACCTCCCAGCCCGTCGACCGAGGAAATCGTGACGATCGCACCGCGCTGGCGCGCCAGCATGCGCCGGCCGACCGGCTGGATGGAACGGAACATGCCGCTGAGGTTCACGTCCAGGCAGCGCGTCCAGATCTCGTCGGGCATGCTGGCCGCGGGTTGAGGGGGCGAAATGCCGGCGCAGGCCACCATGCCGTCGATCGGTCCGAGGTCGGTCTCCACCTGGGCCGCGGTGGTCTCGCAGGCCGAACCATCGCGCACGTCCAGCGTGCAGGCCATGGCCCGCACGCCGAGAGCGCGCAACTCCGAGGCCACCGCGTCGGCGCGCTCGGCCACGGCGTCCGCCACCGCCACGTGCGCGCCGCCCTTCGCCGCTTCCAGCGCAATGGCACGGCCAATGCCGGAGCCTCCACCGGTGATGAAGAGCACACGGTCGTGGAGTCCGTAGTCCATCACACGGCCTCCGCCACCGCGGCGCGTGCGCCGGTCGGCGTGGCTGCCTGGGCCATCTGGTGTGCGGCGATGTAACCGAAGGTCATGGCCGGGCCGATGCTCGAACCGCCTCCGGGGTACAGGCCACGCATGATGGAGTTCATGTCCAGGCCGGCCGCGTACAGGCCGGGCACCGGCGAGCCGTCGGCGTCGAGCACCTGCGCGCGGCCGTTGGCGTCGAGGCCCCCCACCGTGCTGAGGTCACCGGGGTGCAGCGCCACCGCGCAATACGGGCCGTCTCCCACAGGCCCTATGGCAGGGTTGGGGCGGTGCGTCTGGTCGCCCCGGAAACGCGAGTGGGCGTCCATGCCCTTGCCGAAATCGGGATCGTTGCCATGGACCGCGCTGTCGTCGAAACGGCGCACCGTGGCTTGCAGCGCATCGGGCGGCACACCGATGCGGCGCGCGAGTTCGGCCAGGGTGGGCGCTTCGATCAGGTAGCCGTCTTTCACGAACGCCTTGCTGCTGAACGGCGCGGGCCGTGCCAGACCGAGACCGTACTTGCGCAGGAAATCGCGGGTGGCCACCAGGTGGACCTTGGTGAAGCCGCGCTGGTGCATGGACTTCACGAAGGTCTGGTACGACGTGCCTTCGTTGACGAAGCGCTGCCCGTCCGGCCCCACCACGATGCAACCCGGCATGGCGCGGTCGATGAAGATGTGCGGGTACTTCACCACGCTGCCGTCGGGCTTGTGATGGATTGACACCGGGGTCCAGATGCAGTCGCCCGCATGCGCGGGATCGTGGAAGCCGCCGACCGCTGCACCCATGCGAACGCCATCGCCCACATTGCCCTCGGGCTGCAGCGAATGGTGGTGCGCCGCCATGGGGATGAACTTCGCGCGCATCGACTCGCTCGCGCCATAACCGCCACTGGCCCGCAGCACGCCGCGGCGCGCAAGCACCTCCAGGCGCTGGCCGTCGCGCTGCACCACCACACCTTGCACGGCACCGCCGGATGAGCGGAGCAACTCGAGCGCAGGTGTGTTCCTCCACAGCGTCGCGCCGCTCTGGATGGCCGAGTGGAACAGCCGCCCGGCCAACGCGTTGCCGTTCACCAGCCGGGTGCCACGGCCGTGCCCGATACGCTCGCGCACGAAGCGGGCCAGCATCTTCGTGGTGTGGCGAAAGCCGGCCCAGTTCTTGAGCGCGTGGCGCAGCGGGTGGATGTCGGCACCTTCCACCTGCATGCTGCCGAACAGCATGAGCTGGGGCAGGGGGGTGCGCAGTTCGGCCAGACGATCGCCGAGCAGGCGGCCGTCGAACTCGGGGGTGAGCAGCGTGCGGCACTTCGCCGCCCCGGGCTGGTCGGGCTCGTAGTCCGGCAGGGGGAACGGTTTGAAGCGCACCTCGGAATGGCGCTCCATGAATTTCAGCATCTCGGCCGCGTGGTCGAGGTAGCTCTTCACCAGCTCTTCATCAAAGGCTTTGCCGAGCACGGACCGGAGGTAGGTCTCCGCGGCTTCGCGCGTGTCGTCCAGGCCGATCTGTCGCATCACGTGGTTGAACGGAATCCACGGCGCACCGCCCGAGTACGCGGTGGTGCCGCCGAACCAGGCGGTCTTTTCGACCACCAGGGTTTCGAGCCCGAGATGGCGCGCGGTGATGGCGGCAGTCAGGCCTGCTGCGCCGCTGCCGATGATGACGACGTCGGTTTCGATCATGCGAATGTCCTTGGTGGCGCGGTGCGCGCCGGAGTGGCGACCACTGTAGGCAGCGGTGAGAGGGGTGTCTGTCCCGTCGGGGGGGACGTAGGGAGAGTGCGTCCCCGCAGAGGGGGACTCTCAGGAGCCAGGGGCACCGCAAGAATTCAGCCTCGCCTTGCTCCCCAACCCACTTCCCTACATCCAGGAGACGACCTTGCTGAACCTGTCACCACTGATTCGCCGCACACTGCTGTGCGCCAGCCTCACCGGCCTGATGGGCACCGCCCAAGCACAGACGGTGCTGAAGGTGTCCAACTGGATTCCGATGCAGCACTCGTACAACACCGAGGTCGTGATCCCGTGGGCCGCGCAGATCGAGAAGGCCACCCAGGGTCGGGTGAAGCTGGAGATCCTGCCCAAGGTGGTGGGGACGCCGGGCACGCAGTATGAAGTGGTGCGCGACGGGCTGGCCGACATCGTTACCGTGGTGCCCGGTTACAGCCCGGGCCGCTTCGATGTCTTCGGCCTCGGTGAGCTGCCGATGGCCAGCGCCGATCCCGTGGTGGGCGCGCCGGCCTACTTCAACTTCTATGAAAAGCACCTCGCGCCGCTGAACCTGTTCAAGGGCACGCACGTGCTGAGCGCCTTCACCACCTCGCCGGGTCAGATCTTCACCTCGAAAAAGCCGGTGACCTCGATGGCCGACTTTTCGGGCTTGAAGCTGCGCAGCCCCGTCACCACCACCGTGGACAGCATCAAGGCCGTCGGCGCGGTGCCGATGCAGAAACCTTCCACTGAACTGTACGAACTGCTGTCCGGTGGCGTGCTCGATGGCACGCTCGCGGGCCCGGACCAGGTCAATGGGATGCGTCTGGGCGAAGTGACCCGGCACCTGACCGTGGTGCCCGGTGGTTTCTACAGCTCCGTCATGGTCGTGCTGATCAACGAGGACGTCTGGAAGAAGATCAGCGATGCCGACCGCAAGTCGATCCAGGCGATCTCGGGCAAGCCTTTCGCCGAGCGCATCGGTGTGGTGTTCTCCAAGAGCGTGGCCGATGGCGTGACGGCGTTCAAGGCCAAGGGCGGCACCGTGACGGAGGCGTCGCCCGCGATGGTGGCCGAGATGAAGAAGGCGTTCGAACCCATGGAGAAGGCCATGTTCGACAAGGCGCGCAAGGTCGGTCTGGCCAACCCTGAGGCGGCGCTGGCAGAGCTCAAGGCCGAGATCGCGCGCAACGAAGCCCGGAAGTAAGCCATGGCACGGGGATGGCTGACGGCCGCGATGGGCGGCGTTGCCTGCGCGGCGCTGTTCCTGATGATGACCGTGGCGGTGGTCGACGTGATCGCACGCACGTTCTTCAGCAAGCCCATCGGGCCGGCCTCGGAGCTGATCGAGCTGGCCATGGTGCTCACCATCTTCCTGGTCTATCCCATCGTGTCGCGCAAGGGCATGCACATCAGCATCGATCTGCTGGACAGCTTCACGCCAGACCCTCTGCGTCGCGCGCAGCATGTGCTGTCCGCGCTCCTGGGTGCGGCCGTGTTCGTCGCCGTGGCCTGGCGCATTGGATTTCTCGCCACGGATGCCTGGTCCAGCGGCGAAGTGACCGGCGTCCTGGGGCTGCCTCTGGCGTGCGTGTATGGCTTCATTTCCGTGATGTCCGTCGTCACCGCCCTGACCTTTCTCTCTCTGCTGCCCCAGGCCTTCGCACGGGGTGAATTCGTGCACCCCAGCCTTCCCATCGACGAGGTTCCCGAATGATTCTTCCCGGCCTGCTGGGGTTCCTGGCCGCACTCGGGCTCATCTTCATCCGCGTTCCCATCGGCATCTCGCTGGCGGTGGTCGGCTTCGGCGGCTTTTACCTGCTCAAAGGTCTGACGCCTGCCCTCAGCATGATGGCGATTGCGGCCAAGGACAGCAGCATGTCGTATGCGCTGTCGGTCATTCCGCTGTTCGTGCTGATGGGCAACCTGATCGCGGCCGCCGGCATCTCCGCCGACCTGTTTCGTGCGGCACAGATGCTGATGGGGCGGCTGCGCGGCGGCCTTGCCATGGCCACGGTGCTGTCGTGCGGCGGTTTCGCGGCCGTTTGCGGTTCCAGCGTGGCCACCGCCTACACCATGGGCAAGGTTTCGTTGCCTTCGATGCGGCGCTTCGGCTATGCCGACAGCCTGGCCACCGCCTCCGTCGCCGCGGGCGGCACGCTGGGCATCATCATCCCGCCCAGCGTGATCATGGTGATCTACGGCATCGCCACCGAGACCCACATCGGCAAGCTGTTTGCCGCCGGGCTCATTCCCGGCTTGCTGGGCATCCTCGGCTATTTCGCGGCGATCCGCTGGACGGTGTGGCGCGACCCCGCCAGCGCGCCGCTGGCCGACCCCTCCACACAGGAAGACCGCAAAGACGCGTACCGCCGCGTGTGGCCGGTGATGCTGCTGTTCGGTGTGGTGCTGGGCGGCATCTACAGCGGCCTGTTCACC
>SXGT01792790.1_pt1 | contig 10704 bp, 9 predicted proteins | sample 3176221 | NCBI WGS metagenome assembly SXGT01 (sample SAMN11356862, study PRJNA531348) | freshwater metagenome | isolation source: freshwater sample F1-120 | place: China: Fuxian Lake, Yuxi | collected 2017-12-25
CCAACCTCCTGAAGCCCGCGCTGGCCCGGGGCGAGCTCCGCACCGTCGCGGCCCCCACCTGGGCCGAGTACAAGAAATACTTCGAGAAGGATCCTGCGCTCGAGCGGCGCTTCCAGCCCGTCAAGGTCGAGGAGCCCTCGGTCGAGATCGCGACCCTCATGATGCGGGGCCTGGCCAGGCGCTTCGAGGAGGCCCACGGCGTGATCATCCTGGACGAGGCCGTGAAGGCCGCGGCCTCCCTGTCGGCTCGCTACATCTCGGGACGCCAGCTCCCCGACAAGGCGGTCGATCTCCTGGACACCAGCGCGGCCAGGGTGAAGATCACCCGGGCCGCACCCCCTGCCGCCCTCGAGGATACGAAGGCGTCGCTGGCCGGGATCGAGCGTCAGCTCCAGGCTGCCGAGCGGGATTTCACCGCGGGCCTGTCGATCGACGAGGACGCCAGGGCCAAGGCCATCGAGCTCCGGGGCACGCTCACGGCCAGGGCGGCCGAGCTGGAGGCCAGGCTGGAGGTGCAGAAGGGCATCGTCGCCAAGATCGACGAGCACCGGGACGCCATCGCCAAGGGCGACGACTCGGCGCGCCCCCACCTCCGGGCAGAGATCGAGCGGCTGCGCGCCATCCCGGCCGACGAGCTCCTGGTCCACGCGGACGTGAGCGAGGCGGTGGTGGCGTCGATCGTGGGCGACTGGACCGGCATCCCCGTCGGCAAGATGGTCAAGGACGACGTGGCGGCCATCATGGCGCTCGAGGCGAACCTCAAGGCCAAGGTGCGCGGCCAGGACGAGGGGCTGGCGCTCATCGCCCGCGAGCTCAGGGCCGCCCGCTCGGGGCTGAAGCCACCCCAGACGCCCCTCGGGGTCTTCCTCATCGCCGGCCCGAGCGGCGTCGGGAAGACCGAGACCGCGATCTCGATCGCGGATCTCATCTTCGGCGGCGAGCGCTTCATGGTCACGATCAACATGAGCGAGTTCCAGGAGCGCCACACGGTCTCCAAGCTGGTGGGCTCGCCTCCAGGGTACGTGGGTTACGGAGAGGGCGGCGTCCTGACCGAGGCTGTCAGGCAGCGCCCCTTCTCGGTGGTCCTTTTGGACGAGGTCGAGAAGGCGGACAAGGAGGTCCTCAACATCTTCTACCAGGTGTTCGACAAGGGCATGCTGGCCGACGGCGAGGGCCGCATCGTCGACTTCAAGAACACGGTCATCATCCTCACGTCCAACCTGGCGACCGATCTGCTCACCAGCGCGGCGCCCCCTGGCGAGGACGCCCCTTCCCTCGAGGATCTGGTCACGCTCATCAAGCCCACGCTGACGGCGCACTTCAAGCCGGCGCTCCTGGCCCGCATGACGGTGGTCCCCTACCTCCCCATCAGCCCGGACGCGCTCCTCGGCATCGCCCGCATGAAGCTCGGCGCGGTGGCCAGGAGGGCCAAGGACACCCACGGCATCGCCCTCACCATCGACGAGTCGGTCTTCAAGGCGGTGGCGGATCGTTGCAAGGAGGTCCAGAGCGGAGCTCGCAACGTCGATCACATCATCCGAGGCTCGGTGCTCCCCATGCTCTCCAACGAGATCCTTCGGGGCCTCGCCGAGGGCGCCCCGCTCGACAAGATGACGCTCACCCTGGACAGCATGGGCGATCTCACCTGCTCGCGAGGCTGACCTCCCGCCAGCCGAGCAGCCCGGCGCCACGTCTCCGAGGCACCTCGAGGGATGCGGCGGGTCAGCAAACGACCAGCTTCCAGCGCCGGGCAAAGGCCGCGGCAAAGTCCTCCCGGGTCCTGGGGGTCTTGAGCCCGAGCACGGCGGGCACGATGAGGTCGTGGGGCATCCGGGTGTCGAGGGTGCCTGCCTCGGCCAGGCGCTCCACGCGCTTCGATAGCATGTCCGCCCACCCATCGAGGTAGGCCTCCATGCGCCCGGGGTCGTCGAGGTTGGCCGTGGGCACCAGGAGCACCAGGCCGGCGTCGCTCAGTAGAGCGTGTGCTTGTGGATCTCGACGCCGCTGCCCGCGAGCGGCGCGTCGAGATCGCCCAGGTTCTGACCTCGGTAGTGGTAGGGCACCAGGATCTTGGGCTTGAAGGCCTTGACGCACTCGGCGGCCTCCGAGGGCGACATGGTGTAAGGCAGGTTCATGCACACGAAGGCGATGTCGATGTTCCGGAGAGCGCGCATCTCCTCGGTGCACTCGGTGTCACCCGAGAAATAGACGCGCTTGTTGCCGAAGGTGACGATATAGCCATTACCTCGGCCCTTTTCGTGGAAGAACTTTCCCGGGGAGGGGCCGCGCTTCATGTTGTACATGGGTATGGCCTCGAGCGTGAGCGCGCCCACCTCGCGCCTGTCGCCGTTCTTCATCACGAGAGCGCCGGAGATCTTCTCCGCGACGGCGGGCGGAGCGATGATCCTCGTGCCTACCTTCCTCACCTTGTCCAGGCCAGGCGGATCGTAGTGATCGGGGTGAATGTCCGTGATCAGCACCAGATCCGCCTTGGGATCCTCGAGCTTGGCCTCGCTCCACGGATCGACCCAGACCACGGTGGCTCCGACCCGAAACCACACCGTTCCGTGGTGCACCGGGTGTAGCTCGAGCGCCCCCGCCGCCGTCTGGAGGACCTCGGCCGCAGAGTCCGCGGCGCCCGTAGCTCTCGCCGCGTTCGCGCTCGGCACCACGCTGCTCGCGGGGGCCGTGACGATGCTCGGCGACGCGTCGCTGAGTGCTCCCGGAGACTTGCAGGCAGAGCCCGCGGTGACGACGATGAGAACCATGGGCCAGATGAATCGCATCGGGGTCCTGTCGAGTGGGCAAGGAGAGTAGAGATGAGCTTCAAGAACCTGGAGGGACAGAGAGTACCCGAGGTCACGTTCCGCACCCGAGCGGACGGTCAGTGGAAGGACGTCCGCTCGGCGGAGCTCTTCGAGGGCAAGAAGGTCGTGGTCTTCGCGCTCCCCGGCGCCTTCACGCCCACCTGCTCCAGCGCGCACGTGCCTCGCTACAACGAGCTCTTGCCCGCGCTCAAGGCCAGGGGCGTGGACGACGTGCTCTGCGTCTCGGTGAACGACGCCTTCGTCATGTCGGAGTGGGCGAAGAACCAGGGCGCCGAGGACCTCACCTTCGTCCCCGACGGCAACGGGGAGTTCACCGAGAAGATGGGCATGCTGGTCGACAAATCGAACCTTGGCTTCGGCAAGCGCTCGTGGCGCTACTCGATGCTGGTGGACGACGGCGTCATCCGGAAGATGTTCATCGAGCCCGACAAGGACGGCGATCCCTTCGAGGTCTCCGACGCCGACACCATGCTGAGGGACCTCGATCCCGAGGCCAAGGCCCCGCCCGACGTGGTGCTCTTCACCAAGCCGGGCTGCAGCTTCTGCGCCAGGGCCAAGAGGCTGCTCTCTTCGAAGGGCATGGCCTACGAGGAGATCGCCGCCTCGCCCCGCAGGCTGCGCGCGGTGAGCGGCCGTTCGAGCACCCCCCAGATCTTCATCGACGGCCGGTACATCGGCGGCTCGGAGGAGCTCGAGGCCTTCCTCGCCCAGGGCTGAGGGGCCGGCGAGAAGTCACTCGCAGCTCCCCGTGCCCGCGGGCGGCGCCTCGGGCGCGTCGCGCGCGCAGCCGAGGTCGAACAGATCGAGCATCGCGTCAGCGTTCGCGTCTCGCCCGGTGAGGGCCGGCAGATCGAACAGGAGCTCGATGAAGCGCAGCACGCTCGTGTGATCGTGCACCACGTGCGACACGTAGCCTCGCCGCGACCAGGGAGAGATCAGCACCACGGGCACGCGCATGCCGTAGCGATCGAAGCGCGTCTGGTCCGGGCTCGCCAGGCATGCCGGCGGCGGCGGCACGTGATCGGCGAGGCCCCCCGACTCGTCGTAGGTGAAGAAGAGCGCCAGCTCCTTCCAGAGCGGGCTGGCCCGCGCGGCCTCGTAGATGGATCGGGTCCAGCGCTCTCCGTCGTGCACGTCGTTGGCGGGGTGCTCATCCTGCCCCACGTTGGGATCGACGAAGGACACCCGGGGGAGCGAGCCGTCCCCGAGCGCCGCGAGGAAGGCGGGGAACTTGAAGACGCCCCGGTGGGAGGCGCTCCAGCCCAGACAGTCCTGCCGGGGGGTCCCGTTGCTGTATACCCCCCAGCTCACCCTCGCCGTGTCAAGTGCGTCGAACACCGTGGGCGCGCTCAGGATCTTCTGTCCGGTGTCGGTCACCCCGTCGGACGTGCCGGCGTAGAGGTAGTCGCGGTTCGCCCAGGTGCCCCCCAGCACGGAGCCAAAATACCGGTCGGCGGTGGCGAAGGTCTTGGCGAGGAAATAGTAAAAAGGCAGATCTGTCTCGTCGTAGTAGCCCATCACGTAGTGGCCATTGCTCCCTCGCACCGCGGCGGTACGGACGAAGCCATCCATCTTTCCATCGTTGTATCCCGCGAGCATCGCGGCTCCCTGGTGAGGGGGATCGGCGGGCAGGCAGGGCGTGGGGAGGTGGGAGGGAGGTACCTGGACGCCCGACGTGTCCGGGTTGGTGAAGTCGGCGGGCCAGCCCTCGATATCGGCCGTGCCTGCCTGGGGGAGCCGCCCGCAGTAGTGATCGAACGAGCGGTTCTCCTGCATCACCACGATGACGTGCTTGACCGGAAGTGCCCTCCGCTCCGCCTCGGTGAAGCCTAGCGTCTGGGCAACCCTGGCGCCCGCGGCGAAGGCGCAGGCCGCTCGCCGGGAAGCCAGTGGATCGGGGCGCACGGGCGAGCAAGTGACGGCGGATCCATCGCCCGCAGGCGCTCCTTCGGGCGCTCCGGCCTCGGCGGGCAGAGCGGGCGTGTCCGAGCCGCTGCACGCGGGGGCGGCGACGAGCGGCGAGAGCGACAGGACCAGGGCGACGACGCGAAGGCGCATCGGCCAAGGATACCAGGGCTCCGATCACCACCCCGATCCACCTCGTTTACTTGGCCCTGAGCCCATGTTCACTCTATGGCTCGAGCCGCATGGAAATGGCCCATGTACCGCCCGAGCTGCTCCTGGCCCTGGCCCTCGCGGCGGCCCTGCTCGCGGTCGTCCAGAGCGTGCGCCTCGCCTTCCGCGCCTGGCTCCCTCGCCGCCGCCTGGCCCTGGCCCGGGAGCGGGGAGCCCTGGGCGAGGTGCGCGCCGAGATCCTGCTGAGACGCCTCGGATATACCGTCCTGCGGAGGCAGGCCGTCGTCCGGTATGGCCTGGGCGTCGACGGCACGCGCGTCGCCATCGATCTCCGCGCCGACTACCTGGTGTCCGAGCGAGGACGTCGCTACGTCGCCGAGGTGAAGACAGGCAACTTCGCGCCTCGCATCGAGACGGCCGCCACCCGACGCCAGCTCCTCGAGTACCGGGTCGCCTTCGACGTCGACGGGGTGCTCCTGGTCGACGCGGAGGCCGGGCGGGTACAGAAGATCCAGTTTCCGCTGCTGGCAGCGCCTCCGAGCGGGCGCCTCGTGTGGCTGTTCGTCGGGCTCGCCGCGGGGGCGCTCGGCGCGCTCGCCGCGCGAGGGGGCTGAGCGGTCCCGGGCTCACCGCCGCTGGCAGGCGCCGTTCACCGCGGAGCACGCTCCGTTCTGGCACACGAGCGAGCGCTTGCAGTCCTCGTCGCGCGTGGCGATGCACCTGCCGGCCGAGGCGGTGCACGCCCCCTTGAGGCCGCACTGGCCCGACAATTTGCAGTGCTCGTCCGAGGTGGCGCGGCAAGCCCCGTCGCGCAGGGCGCAGAGCCCGGCGCTCACGCAGCTCGTGGACACCCGGCAGTCGTCGTCGGAGGCCGCGACGCAGGTCGCGCCGTCGCCGCTGGCCCTGCACGCCCCGCTCTCCTTGCACGCGGGGCGCGCCGAGCAGCTCGCGTCGTCGGTGAAGCAGCCCCCAGCTCGAGGGCGGCAGCGCCCGCTCGCGGCGCAGGCCTCGGCGCATGCCTCGGCAGGGCCCGAGGAGTCGTGCAGGTCGCGCACATCGCGCACATCGCGCGCGTCGCGCACCGCCGCGAGGTTGGCCACGGTCACGGTCGGCGCCGTGACGACCCGGGTCGAAGCGGAGCTGACCGCGGGCGGGGTCGCGCTCGATCCTGGCGAGGTGCTGTCCTGCGCGGCCCTCACCCAGGAGGCATCCTCGGCCAGGATCGCCAGGCCCGCGTCCGGGGAGTTGACCTCGAAGCCCGCACCTGTGCGGCGACCCCAGAAGACGAGCGCTATCCCCAGTAGGACCAGGGCCCCAAAGCCGACCACGAAGCGCCAGGGGACCCTCCTGGACAGGACCGCGCTGGCTGAGGCCCTGGCGTGCGCGCTCGAGGACATCCAGGAGGACGTCCTCGCGCTTCGCGGTCTTCCTGAGGGCGCGGGGGGCTCGAGCGCTGGGATCTCCCTGGAGGGCGGGCTCGGGGTCTGCTCGGAGCTCCAGGCCTTCTCCAGCTCGGCGCGGAGCGCTCCGGCGTGCTTGTGACGCCCTCCGGGGTGCCGATCCAGGGCCCGCGCGATCACTTCCCTCACCTCGGGCGAGACCGCCCCGCAAAGGGTGAGCAGGCGGTCCCTCACCTCGCCGCCGCTGACCAGGACGAAGTACCACCACGCCGTGCCTGCCTTGCTGGGATCCGGCCCCTTGCAGAACGTGAGCATCTGCACGAACAGCACGGCCAGGGCGAACACGTCGCTCCAGGTCCCCACCTCGCTGGCGGCGCCCTGCCACTGCTCCGGCGCCATGTACGTGGGGGTCCCGTGGGTGTCCCCTGTCCTCGAGTGCTTGCTCCTCTCGCCATCCCGGGCGACGCCAAAGTCGAGGATCGCCGGGACCAGGCGATCCTTGGCTCGCCTCAGCATCACATTCTCGGGCTTGAGATCGCGGTGGACGATGGGCGCGGGGGAGACCGAGTGGGCGGCCTCCACCCCGGCGCAGATCTGGAGGAACATATCCCGGACCATGGCGAGATCCGGGGATTTCCCTGCCCTCTGCTGGTCGTCCAGCCAGTCGGCCAGGGACTGCCCATCGATGTACTCCACGGCGATGTAGGGCCCGAGCTCGCACTGGCCACGATCCAGGACCGAGATGACGTTGGGATGCCGTAGCTTGGCGAGCACCTCCGCCTCGCCCTCGAAGCGCGCCACGATCTCGGCGCGGTGGGCGAGCTCCGGCCGCAGGAGCTTGAGGGCGACGAACCTCGCCGTCTGGAACTTCACGTCGCGCGCCTTCCACACGACGCCGAAGGTCCCCTCACCGAGCAGCGAGACGAGCTCGTAGCGATCGACGCGAGTGCCCGGGGTCAGAGCCGTCATCCAGGGCGAGCGTAGCCGACCGGGCGCCACCCTCGCGAGGAGCCTGTGCTCGAGATGGCGAGCGGCCTCGAGCGGGCCACATTGGAGAGAGGCCTTGCTCCAGCTCGTCCTGCTCGCCCGAGGCTACCCCGAGAGCCTCGACGACTCCACTTGTCCTCCATGAGCTGAGGTCGGGCGCTTGGCCTCAGCCTGCGCGTCACGCCCGTCACACAGACCCACGGACAGCACGGTAGCCAATGGGAACATGGGAACCAATTATTGGCACACAACGCCGGTCATCGGAGCGCCCGGCGCACACCACAGCGACGGGCAGACCAAAGCAACGCCCTGACGGGACGCACAGACGGGTACTGGGCCGCGAGTGCCGGGCCACCATCGACATCCACACGGCTCAATTTGAACACCTGATGCAAGCCCCGACGCAAGCCCCGACAAAGGTGGCGGTATGGCCCGCCCATAGACCCTCGTGATGTTCGCAACCCGATCCTCAGAGCTGGGGGGCTGTCGCGAAGAACGTGCACCCTTGCCCCCGTCCTCGGGGGGGAAAGGGCCGGGGTTAGGGGGCTTCTCGACGAGCCGCGGCTTGTGAACGGTGATCGCGGGGCAACCCTTCACATCCCCTGCGACGAGGCGCTAGGCTCCTGGATCATGTCGGAGCCCCTCCCGTCATCCCCCCCGAGGCGCGCGTTCCGCGTCGCCCACGAGGTCGCAGAGCGACCGGGCCGCTGGCTGCTCGACGAGGACGAGATGCCCGAGACTCCGCTCCACGACCTGATACTCCGCCTGCTGTGCCTCGTGTTCGAGGCGTGGATCGCGCGCACCGGCCGCGACGCTCATATCGCGCGCAACCTCGCTTGCCGGTGGGATCCTACCGATGGCCGGGTCGGGGTCGACCCCGACGTGGCCTTGATCGAGCCCTACGCGCCCTCGATCACGACGCTCGGCCAGCTCCGCCTCTGGGAGCCAGGGCACGTGCCGCCTCGGCTGGCGTTCGAGGTGGTCAGCGCCACCACGGCCGAGAAGGACTACCTCGAGGTCGCGCCCCGCTACGCCAGGCTGGGGACCCGCGAGGTGTGGGTCTTCGATCCGGCGCTGCTCGGGCCCAGCGGAACAGGAGGCCCCTTCGTGCTCTCGGGCTGGCGCTGGAACGGAGCGGAGATGGAGCGCATCCACGCCGGAGAGGGCCCCGCCTTCTCCGGGGAGCTCGGGGCCTGGCTCGTGGTCACGGACGCCGGGCAGCGCCTGCGCATCGCCGACGACGCCGCGGGCCGAGCCCTCTGGCTCACGGGGGAAGAGGAGCAGGCTCGCCGCGCGGAGCTCGCGGAGGCCGAGCTCGCGACGCTTCGCGCGGAGCTCGCGCGGAAGGGCTGACAGGGTGTTTTCATGATCAGCGAATCCAACGCGTTGCTCTTGCCGTCGAGGGCGCTCAAAAACGAGCTCCAGGAGCTCCAGGAGCGCGACCCTCGCATCGGCGAGCTCGCTCGCGAGAAGCCGTTCGTGCTCACGGAGGACGCGCTCACCTTCGCGGTGGACGAGGCCGGAGAGCGGGTCTATGCGATGGTCGCCATCCCGGTGCCTGAGCGCTCCGGGCGCCTCTTCATCGGCCAGCTCCCCGGTCGCCGCGGCCCCGTGGAGCGCGAGGTGGACGCGATCGTCCGGTTTGGCATAAGCAGGATCGTTTGCCTCTTACCGGAGGAGGACGTCAAAGATCCGAGGCTCTACAACGTGCCTGGTTATGTGCCGCTCGGGCGAGAGCGCTTCGGGGAGCGCTTTCACCTGGTGGAGGTCATCGACTACGAGGCGCCCGGGAACGACGAGGCGTTCGAGAAGATCACCCGAACGGTCGACGAGGCGCTCTCGCGCGGCGAGGCGGTGCTCGCGCACTGCGGCGCAGGCTGCGGGCGCGCGGGGGCGTTCGCGGCTTGCCTGCTGGTGACGGCGGGCCTCGATCCGATCGAGGCTGTGCGCCTGGTTCGAAAGCACCGCGGCTGCGGCCCGGAGTCGGCGGATCAGGTCGCGTACGTCGTGCGGTTTGCCCGCCGACGCCAGGCTACTCCTTGAGGGCCTCGGCGCCGCCGATGATCTCCATGAGCTCCTTGGTGATCGCGGCCTGACGAGCCCGGTTGTAGACGAGCGTGAGCCGGCCGATCATCTCCTTGGCGTTCCGCGTGGCGGCGTCCATGGCCGTCATGCGCGCGCCTAGCTCGCTCGCCTGACTGTCGAGCAGGGCCCGGTAGATCGAGATCTCGATGAACATCGGGATGAGGCGCTTCAGCAGGCTCTGCTCGTTGGGTTCGTAGTCGTAAGGGCTATGCGCGACCGCGTCCCCGCTCACCTGGGGCTTGGCCGACTGAGGGAGGGGCAGGAGCTGGAGCATGGTGGGCTTCTGGGTTATCGCGCTCTTGAACTCGGTGTAATAGATATACACCGCGTCCACCTCGGCCTTGAGGAACAGGTCGGAGACGGAGTCGGCCACCAGCTTGGCCTTGGAGAGGTCCAGGCCGTCGAAGAGCTTGGGGAAGTCCTTGAGGATGGCGCCTCCCTTGCGGGCGATGGCCTCCTTGGCCTTCTTGCCCACCGTGGCGAAGACGACGCCCACGCCCGCGCCCTCCATGGCCCTCCATTCGCGCTCGGCCAGCTTGACGACGTTGGCGTTGAAGCCGCCGCAGAGGCCGCGATCGCTGGAGAGCACGAGGAACAGCGCTTTTTTTGCCGGACGGCGCGCCATGAGCTTGTGGGCTCGAGGGTCGACCGCGGCCTCGTCCCCGCCGGCGGCCTTGGCCGCGGCGATGCCCTCGAGCATCTCCTGGGTCTTCATGGCGTAGGGGCGCAGCGCGGTGATCCTCTGCTGGGCGCGGGCCAGCCGCGCCCCCGCGACCATCTTCATCGCGCGCGTGATCTTCTGCGTCGACTTGACGGACGTTATCCGCTTGCGGATGGTCTTGAGCGAGGGCACGTCAGTTTCCCTTGTTGAAGGCCTTGGTAAAGTCCTTGAGGGCCTTCTTGATCTTGTCCTCGAGCGCGTCGTCCAGCTTCTTCCTGGTGCGAAGATCTTCGAAGATGTCGGAGTGCTTGCTCTCCACGAAGGCGTAGAGCTGCCTCTCGTAGGCGCCCAGGTTCTCCACGGGGAGCTCGTCCAGGTAGCCCTTGGTCCCTGCATAGACGATGAGCACCTGCTTCTCGACAGGGAGCGGCACGTATTGCCCCTGCTTCAGGATCTCGACCAGGCGGACGCCCCGGTCGAGCATGTCGCGGGTGACCTTGTCGAGATCCGAGGCGAACTGGCTGAACGCCGCCTTCTCGCGGTACTGGGCCAGATCGAGCTTGAGCGTTCCGGCGACCTTCTTCATGGCGCCCACCTGGGCGCTGCCGCCGACCCGGCTGACCGAGATCCCCACGTTGATGGCGGGACGGACACCCGAATAAAAGAG
>SXGT01885372.1_pt1 | contig 10704 bp, 10 predicted proteins | sample 3176221 | NCBI WGS metagenome assembly SXGT01 (sample SAMN11356862, study PRJNA531348) | freshwater metagenome | isolation source: freshwater sample F1-120 | place: China: Fuxian Lake, Yuxi | collected 2017-12-25
CCCTTGCGGCAACATTTCATTTAGTTCTTGTCTGGCCAAAGATACCGCGTCCTGTGCTCGCCAATTCCCAACGGCGACCTGGTTGTAGGCATACTCTTGTATGGACTTGTTATAGAATTTTTGGTACTCATCCGGGCTCATTGGCGCTAATCGGATTCCCGTCATGCCTCCTAAAGATCAATGGCTTCTTTGCCGGCCAATTTCGCGGTAATGTGCCTGGATACAAGATCCAGTACCTCGGGTTTATTTACATAATCCAGGTTTTCTGTGTTCAACGTGAGTACCGGGCACATGTCAAAATTGGCCAGCCACTCATCATAGAAAGTGTCCAACAACTTCAAATAATCTTGAGTGATGCCGGTTTCCATCCCCCTTGCCCGTATATGGATCCTTTCCATCAAAACTTCAACGGGGGCTTTGAGGTAAATTAACAAGTTGGGGGTTGGCAGGCCATTCACCACTACATCGAATAACCTTTGGTATGCGTCATAATCGCGTTCGGTCAGGTTTCCCAAATGATGTAGTGCCCTAACAAAAATGTGCGCATCTTCGTAGATCGACCGATCCAGGATCGCCGATTGCTTCTCTCGCGCAAGCCGCAAATATTGCTCTGAACGATGCCCTAAAAAGTACATCTGCAAATGGAAGGACCAGGTCCGCATATCTGCATAAAAATCGGGCAGGTATGGGTTATCCGAAACAGATTCAAAGCCCGAAAGCCATTTCATCCGTTGGCTAATCCTTTCAGTAAGGGCGGTTTTTCCTGCCCCAATATTGCCTGCGACAACAACGATCTTTTTTGCGGGGTTCACATTTACCTCGTTACCGAACCAAAGCGTCCGAAATTGTAAGCGCCTGATCCAAAACCTTAAAACCTTCTTCCAGTTGCTCTTCAGTGATGATCAGCGGCGGAATGATCAGCAAAGTATGCCAATGTGCGTACACAAACAAGCCATTTTCCATGCACAGTTTGCGGATCTTGGCTACCTCTGGGCTGGATGTATTCCATGGTGTGATCGGTTCTTTTGTTTTCCTATCCCGCACCAACTCGATGATCCCGAATAAACCGATCGACCTTACATCCCCCACCGAGGGGTGTTCTTCACCCAGATCGGCTAACAACCGCGCTAATTTCCTTCCCACAACCTCGGCATTCTCTACAATATGCTCTTCCCGCATCACCTCAATATTTGCAACCGCGGCGGCTAACGAAACCGGGTGAGAGGTATAGGTTAGGCCCGATTCAAAGACAGTGTCATCGAACGTCGCAGCGATCTCGGGTTTCATGGCCACAGCCCCCAAAGGCGCGTACGCGCTTGTCAACCCCTTGGCCATCGTGATCATATCCGGAATAACTCCCCAATGCTCGATCGCGAACCATTTTCCGGTACGGCCAAAACCGGCCATAACCTCATCCGCGATCATTAAAATACCGTATTTATCGCACAATTTGCGCACACCTTGCATATAGCCAGCGGGTGGAATAATGATGCCATTTGTGCCTGTAACAGATTCCATCAGGATGGCCGCGATGCTCTCGGGCCCCTCGTATAGGATGATCTCTTCAAGGTGGTTCAGGTAATCCTGAGCAAATTCGCTTTCAGAGATATCGGGGTTGAGCCGATGGAAGGTAGAACGATAGCGGTAAGGGTCCAAAAAATGGACAACGCCGGTCATCAAATTAGGTTCCCATGCTATCCGGCGCGGGTCACCTGTGGCTGCCATAGCGCCGGCTGTCGCTCCATGGTAAGAGCGGTAACGGGTAAGGATCTTGTGCCTGCCAGTGTGGGCTCGGGCGATCTTGATCGCGTTTTCGTTGGCATCGGCACCACCTAATGTAAACAAAACTTTGCTCAATTTTTTCCCAGGGGTAATATCCGCCACCGCTTTGCTGGCAATCGCCCGTATGCGGGTGGTCATACCAGGTGCTGCGTATGGAACTTGATCCAACTGGGCTTTCATCGCGGCGATCACTTTTTTATTGCCATGCCCAATGTTCACGCACATCGTCATCGAGTTAAAATCCAAATAACGCTTGCCATCCAAATCCCAAAAATAGACCCCTTCAGCACGCTCTACGGCAATTGGGTTCACTTTGGATTGTGCCGACCATGTCCAAAAAACATGTTCTTTGGATAATGGAACGATCTGATCATCCGATAAATCAAACATCATCACCTCAGTGCCTTGCAAGTTATTGCTCCCTCTGCGGGAAACGCTTATCCTTATTGTACCCAAACCTCTTATAATATCGGAATATGTCAGACCTCACGATTTTGCCCGATGGAAGCTTGCCAACCAAGTTTATTGTTGTTGGTTCCACCGGCAGCGGCAAATCTACCATGGCACAGGCATTGTCGACCCGGTTAGGGCTGAAATATGTTGAGTTAGACGCATTGTACTGGTTGCCAGATTGGTCTCATATTGAAGTAGAGGTCTTTCAGCAAAGGGTCCGCGAAGCGATATCCGGGGAACGCTGGGTCGTCGCCGGCAATTACCGATTTTCTCGAGAGATCACATGGCCTGCCGCACAGGTTGTAATTTGGCTGGATTACGATTTTTGGACAATTTTTTGGCGCTTGTGGAACCGAACCTGGCGCCGGTGGTGGCATAACGAATTGCTATGGGGAACCAACCGAGAACGTTTATGGCCCCACCTCAAGATCTGGTCAGTTCAAGATAGCCTGTTTGCCTGGCTTTTTGCAACATATCGCCAGCGGATCGTGGAGTATACAGAGATGGCAAACGACCCAAAACACAAACATCTGCAAATTGTACGCCTCAAAGACCCGGGCCAGGCGGATCGTTTCCTCCAAAGGCTTTCACAATGAAGGAAGGGTGCGGCGACAGCCTGCCGGAAATCGTAGTTGAAGCCATCCGTTCGTTCAACGATGGGAAGTACTACCAGGCACATGAAGAATTTGAAACCGCGTGGCGGGAAGAATCAAGCGAGATCCGGGTAATGTACCAAGCGCTATTACAAGTTGCGGTCGTCTTCCTTCACATCGGCATCAGCAATTACCTGGGCGCTACCCAATTGGGAGAAAAAGCACTGGCGAAGTTACAAGTGTGGCAAGGCATTTGCCAGGGGATCGACTTGGACAAAGTGCACAATTCGTTTGTCGCAATCCTAAATGAGGTTAAAAGGCTTGGCCCAGATCACATTGCCGAATTTGACCAAAGCAAATTCTTCAAGATCCATATCGCAGGCGAACATTGACCGACTTAAGCCAGTTCAAGCCGGTTGAACAACTCGTGCATAAAAAAACCGAGGTGCATAAACCGCGGTTTCCTGTGATCGACGCGCATAATCATTTGGCCCAACCTTTTGGCGGCGGATGGGACCGTAAACCTCTCTCCGAATTATTGGATGCGATGGACCAAGCCAACATCACCCATTTTGTCAGCTTGGATGGCGGGTGGGGAGAGGACAAGTTCAATGATCAGATCGAAAACATCAAAAACAAAGCACCTGATAAATTCAGCATTTTTGCCGGCATCGATTGGACCCAATGGGAAAAAATGGGCGAAGCGTTTGTCCCGTGGGCGATCACTTCCCTCAAACGGCAGGCGGCCAATGGCGCCAGCGGCCTAAAGATCTGGAAGGACCTGGGATTGCACATTCGTGATGAGAATGGTGTACGCGTAGATCTGGACGATGAACGCATATCCGATATCTGGGACACCGCCGCGGAGCTTCGTCTGCCGGTCTTGATCCACACCGCAGACCCAGTAGCTTTCTTTACCCCGATCGACGAACGGAATGAGCGGATCGAAGAATTGGGGGCATATCCTGAATGGGCATTTTCCCCGCCTCAATTCCCATCCTTTTCGCACCTCATCGACCGATTTACCAGGCTCATAAGCCTCCATCCAAATACAACTTTTATTGGGGCGCATGTTGGGTGCTATGCTGAAAACCTGCAAATGGTCAGCCAAATGTTGGATCAATTTCCCAATTACTTCATCGATATCTCCGCCAGGATCGGTGAATTGGGCAGGCAACCTTACACAGCGCGCAAGTTCTTCATCCAGCACAGCGACCGCATCCTTTTCGGATTGGACATGGGACCAAAGGTCGATGGGTACAGGCTTTATTATCGTTTTTTGGAAACAGACGATGAGTATTTCAATTACAGCACGCGCGAGGTGCCAACCCAAGGACGGTGGTATATCCACGGCATCTATTTGCCAGATGATGTATTGCAGAAGGTGTATTCAACCAATGCCAGAAGGATCTTGAAACTTGAGCGAAATTAAACGGATCCCGCAAGTTTCCCTTATGGAAGTGGATGTGGCTATTGTTGGCGCTGGCCCCAGCGGTTTGATCGCCGCTGACATCCTTTCAGACCTTGGGATCAAAGTTGACATCTTCGAAAAAATGACATCCCCGGGCCGCAAGCTATTGATCGCCGGCAAAGGCGGCCTAAACATCACCCATTCTGAGCCCTTAGATAAATTTATTAGCCGCTATGGCACAAAAGCCAGCTTGCTTGCGCCTTTTTTACAAAAGTTTGGCCCAAACGAAGTAACATCATGGGCAAAAAAACATGAGGTTGATACTTTTATTGGTACAAGCGGAAGGATTTTTCCGACCGGAATGAAAGCTGCTACATTGTTATTCAATATCAAATCTTCCCTCAATCGCAAGGGTGTTATGTTTCATTACCAACATCATTGGCAGGGCTTCAGCCCAAAAGGGAAAGGATTGGTATTCCATAGCCCAGACGGCGAAATAACCGTCAACAGCAAGGCTTGTTTATTTGCCCTGGGGGGTGCCAGTTGGGGTTTTACCGGCTCAACCGGAGATTGGGTAGACGCTTTCAGCAAGGCAGGTATATTAGTAACCCCTTTTAAACCTGCAAATTGCGGCTTCGGCGTTCGCTTTTCTGAACACATCAAAAACAAGTTCGATGGTACCCCGCTAAAAACGGTTTCCATTGAGGTTACAGATAACACAGGCAGAGTTTATAAAAAACAAGGCGAATTCATCCTAACGAAAAACGGGATCGAGGGTAGCCTTATTTATGCTTTATCCGCGACAATTCGGGACTCATTCCTTTCCGGCGAACAGGCCACAATCTACTTGGACCTCCTTCCGGATTCTTCCATTGATCAGGTCGAAGCCAAATTAAGCCAACCCCGAAAAAAACAGAGCCTGTCTACTTATTTACAAAAAACCACCGGCATTGCAGGAGCAAAAGCCGCGTTGTTATACGAATTCACACCAAAGGCAAGCCTCTCTACCCCTGCGCTCTTGGCCCATTCGCTCAAGCACCTGCCGATCCCCATCAGCAGTATCGAACCATTGGACCGAGCCATCAGCACAGCCGGTGGCGTGAAGTTTGAACAACTCGACAACGATCTGATGATCAAAAAAATGCCAGCTGTTTTCGTTGCCGGAGAGATGCTGGATTGGGAAGCACCGACCGGAGGATACCTGCTAACCGCCTGTCTCTCCACCGGAGTTGCCGCTGCCGAGGGGATTGCCAAATATTTGCGATAAGCTAATGGGAATGCGGATGGTGGCTTTCCAACCCGGCCCCACCGAGGTAATCGTACCAATCACCCAGTTGGTGGCTATGTTTGGCAACATAAGCGGCCACCATCGAGGAAATTGGTACTGCAAGGATCAAACCGATCGAACCTACCAGGGTTCGAACGATCTCCTCTGTGACAAATTCAGCGTTAAGCAAATATGGGATATTTCCGCGTCCTAACGCAAATAGCAATAACAAGGGCAGCGAAGCCCCGGTATACGCTAAAAACAGGGTGTTCACAGTGGCTGCAATATGGTCCTGGCCAATTCGCATCGAGCGATAGAATAATTCGGAAAAACCCAGCTTATCATCGACGTTATGCAATTCAAACGCAACTGCGGTCTGTGAGGTGACCAGATCATCCAAAACACCCAGAGCTCCAATGATCATTCCACCCAAAAACAAGCCTTGTAAATTTATCGTGCGGGCTGAAACCTGTACCAAAAATAACGCGTTCTCATCGCCAAAACCGCTAAGCCTGGCGTAATTGACGAACAAGACCGATAACGCCCCCGTCAACGCCAGACTGATGAAAATACTGAACACCGCAGAATGGGTTTTTAAGTTCCATCCGTACGTAATGTACAAAGAAGCCCCCAACAAGATCGCAGAACCAGCCAAACTGACAGCCACCGGGTCTTTACCCTCAAGGATGCTTGGGACAATAAAACCGATGATAACCCATAAGCTGAACGCCAAGGAGATCAAGGCTCCGATCCCTTTTCGACGGCCCATCCATATGATCGCCACCACAAATAGCCCAAAAAGTACCCACAGCGCCGGGGACCGGTCTGTGTCGGTGTAGTATGCATTAACCACCCCGTCAGCCCGCACATCGATGGTGATAAATATCCGGTCGCCTTCTTTGAATAAACGCAAACCCGGCCGTTGTTGGAACTTGCCATACTCCACTTCCAAAGGGATCCCAGCGTAATCGCCTCCCAGAACCCTGACCAGCAACACCTGGTAAGGTTGGGTTACCTCCCCCAATGTGATCGCACCTTCCTCGATGATCTTTTCAACTTGCGCCGATTCAACTTTGGAACCAAATACATCAACGGACGCTGCTAACTCATTTTTGCCTGTTAAAAATGGCAAGCCCCACATCAATAAACCCGCAAATAACAAGATCAACAACAAACCTGAAAACAACAATACTGAACGGGTTTTTCTCATTGTCTATCTTTCCGAATGGTAACCGATATTTTCTCTTGGAATTGGAACCCTTGCGATACAAAATTATAACTTTTTGATCTCAAGGGCACCACCAATCACTGGCTTGTAAAAAAAAGAGGCCGGCCACAATCCATGGATAGCGGCAAGCCTCAAATCGACAACAATGAAGGTTGATGGACTAAGATTCGGGGGATGTTGTTGTCACTACCACCGGTTTTTCCTGGCCTTTTGCTTCTTCTGTGTTCACATTGATATTATTTACCACAGACGGATTATTGGACTTTACGGCCTCTTTTAAAACCTCGAGAATAGCGCTGGTATTAGCGGATGTATTGGCGAAAGAGATCAATAATTGTCCATTGGATGACACAGACAAACCAGCCAAAAAGAGGATCACCCCTAATGGTATTGAGTAAAACCGTGTATCCAATAACCGATAGCCAGTGCCAACCATAAAGGAGGCATTTGCTAATTCAACCAACTCCTGATTGTACGTTGCCCCAAAGATCATCACCGCAATGCCAAGGCCGATCAGGACCAAGCCAAAAGAAATGGAGATCACACCGTTTAACCGCACTAAAGAATACATACTGCCTCCGACAAGACCAACAACATTATTGTGTGCATACTATAACATTGAGTGAGACCGGCGAACACTTACAACATCATTGCAATCGCTACCAAGAGTACGCTTCAGGTGCCTCACCACCGGGGCCGGGAAAGATCTGATCAAGCCTTTGCAGAATTTCCTTGTTGAGATCGATCTCGAGCGCCCGTAGTGACTGCTCCAATTGATCGATGGTACGCGGCCCGATGATGGGCGCGGTAGTTACCGGGTTGGTGAACAACCATGCAAGCGCCACATCAGCGGGCAGATAGCCAATTTCCTTGCATAATGCTTCCCACTTCTCGATCTGGGGGCGTGCTTTCTCTAATTTGGCCAAATTATCTGCATTGGCGCGGCGGCCGGAAGTACCTTTTTCCAAAATTCCACCCAAAAGGCCACCAGCCAGTGGAGACCAAGGCAACAATGCCATGCCATAATCACGTACCGCCGGAATAACCTCCAGCTCGATTGTCCGGTCCTTGAGGTTATATAAACTTTGCTCACTCACCAAACCGAGAAAATGGCGGTTGAAAGCTTTTTCGTTGGCTTTGGCTATGTGCCAACCACCAAAGTTGGATGAGCCAAAATAAGTTACCTTGCCTTGCGCCACCAACACTTCGCAGGCTTGCCATAGTTCCTCAAATGGTGTTGCACGGTCTATGTGGTGAAACTGGTACAAGTCAATGTGGTCTGTTTGTAGCCGCCGCAGGGAATCATCGCAAGCCTTGCGGATATGAGCCGCGGAGAGACGCCCATTATTAGGCCAATCGTTGAATTTTCCATACACTTTGGTGGCCAAAACCACCTTTTCGCGCCTGCCTCCCCCTTGGGAAAACCATCTGCCAATGATCTCTTCGGTAAAACCAGCATGGATCTTACGCCCATATACATTGGCGGTATCAAAAAAGTTGATCCCTAACTCCAATGCTCGATCCATGATCGCATGGCTATTGATTTCTGCTGTTTCAGGACCAAAATTCATTGTGCCAAGGCATAACCGAGAAACTTGTAATCCGGTCCGTCCTAATTGCGTGTACTTCATGGCAATCTCCTGGGTTATTTGGTCAATTCCTCAAGGTGGTTATTGAGATCATCGATCAAATTGTTTGCTTCATAATAAGGGAAATACCGATTAAAAGAATAATAACCATCCCCAATGATCCAATTTGCTTTTTCACCGTTGGCTATCATCTGTATTGGAGATGTGTTTTGAATCAGGATAAGCCCCCAAATTTGCTTCACCAAAAGGTCTTGCCCAACAGGGCGGGAATTTTCCAAAACGTGACGGGTAACTGGTAACAAACCGGTTTGCTGTGCCCATCTTTGTTGCTGGGAATCCTGAAGCAACCACCGTATGAACAACCAGGAAGCAAATTGTTGTTGCGGTGTTGAACGAAAAACGACCAGATCTGGCCCATAGGGAATCAACATCGGTGTTGCCCCAGGGTAAGCAATCGCATTAAGCTGGTCTGGATTATTTCGTGTTGCCATCTCGGAGCGCAATTCAGCCACTTGTTGCAAGTCCAGCGAGACAAAGATAGCCTTCCGCTCGGCAAATTGCTGTTGGCCAGTACCTTGCGATGGCAACCACGAGCAACCTGTCTCTCGCATTTTAAATAATTTGCCAAATATCGCAGAAACCTCTGGCTGCGACAGATTCGACATTAAGGTTGTGTTTTGGGGTTGCCCAGCCACCAGCAGAGAAAGGGGGGTTTGCCAATTGACATCTGTATCCAATGCCCATCCACCCAAACCATCATTGGTTGGGTCTTCATCCAACCGCCAATATTGGTTCCCTATACATGCCTGTTCAATAAATTCATCCAGGCTTTGCGCGGAGGACTTGATGCCCAAATCGGCAGCAAAATCGCGGTTTTCAACAACCACCCTGACACTCTTTGCAAATGGAATGGACAAGATCTGATCTCCATTCAGGTTGAGCGGTAGCATAGCTGGTACAAAGAGGTCAGAACTCAGGCCAATATTTCCATCCCGCATGAATGGGGAAAGATCGATGCTTTTGCCGGAAAAAACCTGCGCTTGGCTTGGCAACATAAGCCCCAATTGGGGATATGCTTGGCCAGGATCTATATCAAGGGCTGCTTCAAGGTTGCGCATATTGCCATAACCAACAACCTCAATCTTTATCTCATACGGGTTGGTGATATTCCACTCGGCAACCAAGGCTTCCAACGACTTGGCATATTCACCCTCCAACCCATGCCATAATGTGATCTGTGTTCCCCTGATTTGCTCGTCACTCAAAATGGCTAAATTTGGGGTGGCCGTTGGCGATACAACTGTCTGCACTGAAGGCGCAGGAAGTTGAGTGGATGAGACCTGGATGGGAATTAGTGGAGCGCAAGCTGATAAAACAAGGCTTGCGATTGCCAATTGGTACAAGAGAAATGATCTTTGTTGCAATCGAAGGACCAAGAAATTCTCACGATCTCGTTTGTTGGATGAAAATCAGGAAACGATCCATTTGCGGGAGTGCATGGGAGTCGAACCCACCCTGGACCGCAACGCGACCCAATGCCGATTTTGAAGAACGGAAAGCCCACCGGGACTTTTGCACTCCCAATTTTGGTACAAAGAAATTCTAATACAGTTTTTTGGTGCTTTGATAAACGTAAAAAGAAGCACAGTTTATTTATATATGGCCAGCACTATAAATGCCGTTATTGAAACCAAAAAGAAAAGTGAAGACGTTGTAGCGGCATACGCTGCATTCTCCTCATCCTTGGCATAAACAGCACCCAAAAACATCGGTGGTAAAAAGGCATATAAGCCTATTCCGATCAGCATCGCCCGGTCGGTAATGAACCGCGATAAGACCCCGAATGAGATCACCAGCAACAAAGCTTGTAAAACCGCCCTGATGGCGGTGGTCCTAAGTGCCGCAGCCAACACTTTTTTATCAAACTTGAGGGTGTAGCCCACATAAACCAAGATCAACGCCGAAACCGGTGCCGAGAGCATATTTATCGTCGCAAGGTATAAATCGCCCACCTGGGATGCAATAAGCGCTGGTAACAATCCACTCCACCCGGCGATGATACCAAGCACAATGCCGTAGAGCGGTGTGGCGCGCAACGCAACCCCCAAAATTTCCTTGATGGATAATGAACCTTTCGTTGTAGCCGTCAGGAATGGCATAAATACCACCCACGCAAATATGCAGTTGGCAATATCGATGGTTGCGATATTGTGCAAAAGGCCAGGCCCCATCAGCACCATATACAGAGGATAACCAATCAATCCTCCCTCGAACCCGGCGATCAAAAATGGAAAATGGTCGCGCAGATCAGCATCCATCCACGGCTTTAGGTAAACACCCACTCCCAACGAGATCAGCAGTACCGCCATCATCACCAACAA
>SXGT01180196.1_pt1 | contig 10703 bp, 12 predicted proteins | sample 3176221 | NCBI WGS metagenome assembly SXGT01 (sample SAMN11356862, study PRJNA531348) | freshwater metagenome | isolation source: freshwater sample F1-120 | place: China: Fuxian Lake, Yuxi | collected 2017-12-25
CGACCGACACCTCGCCGCTGCCGCCGGCCATCGGTGCACGCACCGTCAGCGTCTGCGATGTGGGCGATCCGGTGTGTGACTACGACGCCGACGCCGAAGAGTTGCCGGCCTCGGCCATCGCCATCCACACCGCCTACGCCCCCGCGGTCAGCGGGCCGCACGCCTGGGGTGGGCCGTTGTACAACCTGGTGATGAGCTCGAGCCCGGTGCCCGCGGTGGCCGACGCCACGGCGTGAACTTCGGCGAACTCGTCGCCGGCATGCTGCCACCCCGATAGGGTCGGAACAGCATGGACACTTCAGATACGTTGCGCCGCTTGAGTAAAGGCCGCTTGAGCAAAGTAGGCGCCCTCACCGTCAGTGTGTTGGTGTTTGCTGCCTGTGCAGCACCCGGCGATTCCACCACCACGGACTCGTCCGGTGCGCCGGCGGCCAATGTGCCGACCACCACCGTGGCGCCCATCGTGAGCCCGGCCCTGCTCGATGCCGGGACCTACCCGACGGCGCCGAGACCACCCCTGGGAAACGCCGCTGATCCGCGCACCGGCGCGATCACGGATGCCCAGCATCTCGCCGATTTCGTGGTCGGTCCGTGGGAGGCCGACGAAGCCCTGGTCACCCCGTACCTGGCCACCTACTACCTGCTCGACTCCTCGGGGTCGCTGATGCAGTTCGCACCCGAGAACGTCGCACAGCAGGCCGAACGTCACGGCATCGTCAACGGGTTCGCCTCGGCCCGGCAGGCCACCGACAAGACGGTGATGATGAACGCGGTTTTCCGGTTTCCCGACCCGGCGGCCGCCACCGCCGCGGCCGCCGACATGAACTCGGGCGCCTCCGCACAAGCCATCCGCGGCGCCACACCCACCCCGGCGGTTATCCCCGGTCATCCCGAAGCGGCCGCCTCGACGTACCCGTTCACTCCGCACGAATCGGACAGGGAGTGGACGGTCATCCGCTCGTTCGCCCCGCACGGCCCCTACGTGTTCATGCAACTGGTGCAGTCCGTCGACGGTTTCGATCCGGCCGCCGCGCTGGTGGGCAAGGCCATCGATGTGCAGGGCCCGCGGATCGACGAATTTCGGCCGGCCCCGGCCGATGCCCTGGCAGATGTTCCGCTGGACCCCACCGGTCTGCTGGCCAAGACGTTGCCCCTGGCGGGCAGCGCCGCCCCGACGAAGAACGCCGTCTACACCCGCCGCGGCGCGGTGCACTTCCAGAGCAACCCGATCGCCTCCAAGACGCTGTTCACCGACACCGGTGTGACGGCGGTGGCGATGGCGTTGACGAACGTCTACGAGGCGAAGAGCCCCGGTCTGGCATCGATGGTGGTCGGCTCCTTCAGCAAGGAGGTCACCGCGCAGGGCGCGGCGCCCGCCGAACCGGTGCCTGCGTTGCCCGACAGCCACTGCTCGGAGCGCGGAAAGGCGTTCTACTGCGTCGCCGCGGCGGGTCGCTACGCCGTCGAGGTCAACGCCGAATCCCTGCCGCAAGCCCATCAGCAGATGGCGGCGCAGTACATCCTGCTGACCGCGGGCTGAGCCTTCCCCCGATCGGGGGACATCGTGTTCACCCGTTGTGAGGGCCGGTCGCCCGACAGACGGTGGCCTGCTGCCGGCGGCATTCTGGAGTCATCAAAGCTCCCGCCACACAGAGGATTACGACATGAACGCCCTGACCCGCCGCATCGCCACCGGATTCGCCGTCGCCGCCGCCCCGGCGATCATCGCGGTGGGCGCCGCCACCACCTGCCACGCGCAGGCCACCGCGGCGAACACCTACGGGCCCACCACCAGCCAGGCCGCCGCCGGCCACCAGAACTCCGCATCGCAGACCGGCGTCACCAGCCTGAGCAGGCGTCACCACCACGGCTACTACCACCGCCGCTGATTACCCCCGCGCCGCTCCGGGTACAGGGTTCGGACAAGGTGACCACCAAGCGTGAGGAGCGCGCAATGACAGCTCAGGACCCGAAGCCGACCGAAGTTCAGGCCGACGACGACGAGGTGCTGGCCCCGGCCACCCCCGGTGCGCAAGCCCTGCCGACCGAGGACACCGACGCGTCCGACTAGGCCCCGGTTCGCCGAAAACCCGTAGTCCCTCAGCACGAGGGACTACGGGTTTTCCGTGATTCCGGGACCCTCCACCCGGTGCGAATCTCGTAGCAGCACGAACGAACGCCGCTACGAAAGGAACATCATGTCGGACGTACTGGAGAAGCTCACCGAGGCCATGAAGGTCATCCAGGGGGTGCAGCCGCCGTTCATTCCCGAGGGCGCCCACGCCATGACCGCGATCATCGAATGGGGTCCCGGCGATCCCGGCGCACCACCGCACCGTCACCCGGGCGGCCCCTGCTTCGGCTACGTCCTCGAGGGCGAGATGCTCTTCGAACTCGAAGGTGAGGCCCCGCGCGTCATCAAGGCCGGCGAGGCATTCTGGGAGCCCGGCGGCGATGTCATCCACTACTCGGACGGCAACAATCGCGACGATGTGCCGCTGCGCTTCCTGGTCACCATGTTGTGCTCACCTGAACAGCAGATGTTCGTCCTCGTCGACGATGCCGAACTCGAAGCACGCCGTGACCGTCGGGTGCCGGGGGATGCGAAATGAGAATCGTGGTCGCCGGCGCGACCGGCAATGTCGGAAAGCATGTCGTGAACGAGGGGCGCCGGCGCGGCCACGATGTCGTCGGCCTGTCCCGTGCGTCCGGACACGATGTGACGACCGGCCAGGGCCTGGTGGCGGCGATGGCCGGTGCCGATGTCGTCATCGATGTGTCCAGCCAGATGATCATGAACACCAAGAAGGCGGTCGCCTTCTTCACCGCGGCGACCCGCAACCTGCTGACCGCCGAACGCACCGCCGGCGTCGGGCACCACCTGGCACTGTCCATCGTCGGCATCGACGGCCTCGACACCGGTTACAACGCAGGCAAACTCGCCCAGGAACGGCTCGTCTCGGAGTCCGACGTCCCGTGGACCCTGCAGCGCGCCACGCAGTTCCACGAGTTCGCCGGGCAGGCCTTGGCGCAGGGCACCATCGGCCCGGTTGCCCTGGTACCGAAGATGCTGCTCCGTCCGGTGGCCGCGCGGGAGGTCGCCGAGCGACTGCTCGACCTCGCCGAGGCCGGACCGGCCGGGCGGGTGCAGGACTTCGTCGGGCCGCGTGCGGAGACGCTGATCGGCATGGTGCGGCAGACCTTCGCCCACGACGGCATCAAGCGCCGACCCATCAGCGCAGTGCTCCCCGGAAAGTACTGGCGCGCCGCTCGTGCCGGGGTCCTGCGCGGCACGAGTGACAGTGTCGCGGGCCGACTCACCTTCGACCAGTGGCTGCAGAACCCAGACCGCAAGGAGACCGTGAAATGAAGATCACCGTCATCGGGGCCACCGGACAGATCGGCAGACAGGTCATCCCGTTGCTGATGGCGGCGGGCCATGACGTCACCGGGGCCTCCCGGCAGACGGGCGTCGACGCGGCCATCGGTTCGGGTCTGGATGAGGCACTGCGAGACGCCGACGTCGTCATCGATGTACTGAACTCCCCGACCATGGAGGACGATGCCGCGCTGGCCTTCTTCACCGCCACATCGTCCAACCTGACCGTCGCGGCCAAGAGGGCCGGAGTGCGGCATTACGTGCTGTTGTCCATCGTCGGTGTCGACGGCCTGCTCGGGGGCGGCTACCTGCGCGGCAAGGTCGTACAGGAGAAAACCGTTGCGGCTTCCGGGCTTCCGTACACCATCGTGCGGGCCACCCAGTTCCACGAGCTGACCGATCTGATCACCGGTTCACTGATCGCCGGTGCCGAGGTGCACGCGCCCGACGCGCTGATCCAGCCGATCGCCTCCGCCGAGGTGGCCGTCGTGCTGGCGCGGATCGCCACCGAGCCGCCCGCCGACGGTGTGCACGACGTGGGCGGTCCCGACAAGCTGACGTTCGCCGAGATGGCGCGGATCGTCCTGGACCACCAGGGCAACGACCTTCCCACCGTGGTCGATCCGGCCGCCACCTACTTCGGCACACCGGTCACCGAGAACAGCCTGGTCACCGGCGACGACGCGGAGCGGGGGTCCACCCGGCTCTCCGAATGGCTCGGTGCGCGATGAGCACGCTGAGCGACGTCGTCGACCGCAGGCACTCGTCGCGGAGGTTCCTGCCGGACAAGCCGGTTCCGGCGGACCTGCTCCAGGAGGCGCTGGCGCTGGCGCAGCGGGCGCCGTCGAACTCCAATGTGCAGCCGTGGCGGCTGTACCTGGCGACCGGAGCGCGTCGCGACACACTGGCCGCCGCGTTGTCGGCGCAGGCGCACCTGCATCCGCCCACCGATCTCGGACTCCCCGAGACGTTCGCCCCGCTGCGGCGTGAACTCGGTGCGCTGATCTACGGCGCCATGGGAGTGGCCCGTGACGACACGGAGGGCCGCTGGGCGGCCCAACTGCGCAACTTCGGGTTCTTCGGCGCGCCGGTGGCCGGAATGGTCTGTATGCATCGCGATCTCGGACTTCCTGACGCACTCGGGGTGGGGATGTACCTGCAGACCCTGCTGCTCGCGCTGACCGAACGCGGGATCGACAGCTGCGTGCAGGTGGCCACCGCGCTGTACCCCGACATCGCCCGCCAACAACTGGGCATCCCCGCCGAGCTGAACGTGCTGTGCGGGTTGTGCATCGGCTACGCCGATCCCGACTTCCCGGCCAACAACCTGGGCATCCCGCGCAATGAGGTGAGCGACAACGTCGTCATCCTGTAACCGACGCGCGCAGCTCGCGACGGGATCGGATATCCAACTTGGCGAACACTTTCCGCAGGTGGTATTCGACGGTGTGCGGACTGATGAACAGCTGACCGGCAATCTCCTGATTGGTCAGTCCCCGGCCGGCCAGCTGTGCGATCTGATGCTCCTGTGCCGTCAGCGCATCACCGGTGGCCGTCGGTTGTTTGCGGGTCTTGGCGCCGGCCGCCTGAAGTTCGCGTCTGGCGCGTTCGGCGAAGCCCGCGGCACCCATCTTCTGGAGCGAAACGTGCGCCGCGCGCAGCTGTTCGCGGGCCTGCTTGGCAGCACGGTTTCTGCGTAGCCATTCCCCGTAGAGCAGCTGAGTGCGGGCGAGGTGCATGGACTGGCGGGTGCGGCCGAACTGATCGAGCGCTTCCAGGAACAGCTGCTCGGCCTCCGTTTCGGCGGCGAGCAGCGCCCGCGACCTGGCCAGTGAACCAAGGGCACGCGAGTTGCCGCAGGCCAGAGTCCGGGCCTCCAGGCGCTGCATGGCATCGGCGGCGATGTCGGGATCATCGGCGCGGACGGCGGCCTCGATGAGTTCGATCAGCAATTCGCTGAAGAATCCGAGGTCCTCGTATTCGAAGGCACGCAGGGCGGCGTCCCGCGCGTCGGGGTATCGGCCCTTGCCGTTGTTCAGAATCGCGGCACCGAGGTACGCAAGGCCCGCGATGCGACCCTCACCGCGGGCCGTGCTGTCCTTGAGTGCGGAAGTGATCAGACGCGTCGCCTCCGCGTCATCGCCGCGCCAAGCGGACAAAATCAGCCGGTGGTACTTGAGCGGTGTGTAGCCGGTGGCGAGGGCCGTCTCGTTGGCCTCGGCAACACAAGCGCGCGCCGACTCCAGGTCGCCGCCCTCCATATGTGCCCCGGCGCGTGCGAGCAGCGCAGACGGAAGCAGGGCCAGTGCACCGCGCTCGGTGGCGAGACTCATTGCAGAGGAGGCGATCTCATGCCAACCCTCGTCGTCCCACGCCTCATGGATCAGCGACTCGTGCACAATCGGGAACCCGAGCCAGAACCATCGGTTGTTCTGGCCCGCGACCTCGTCGCGCCCGGCGCGTTTGAGCGTCTCCACCGCGCGCAACATGGCCGGCATCGACGCCTCGGCGCCGAGGGCCAGTCGATCGGCCAGCGCATGGGCGACTTCGTCCAGTGGGCGGGCGGGATGCTTGCCGTCGAAAGCCTGCCGGGCCGCCACGGCGATCTGCTCGGCTTTCGAGCCGCCGCGCCGGCCGAGATACATGGCGGCACTCATCGCCTCGAGATACGCCTCGGTCGCCATTTCGGTGTCGAGGCTCTCCAGTTGTGCTGCCACGGAGCTGAACCCGTCGACGGCGGCGACGAGGGCCTCGGCGTCACCTCTGATTCGTGCAGAGACGAACGCCAGCCGGGTGCGTAGCTGAGCAAGCCGCGCGCGCTGCAACTCCGAGAGCGGACAAAGCTCAGCCGTGGCCAGCAATTGTTGCGCCGCTTCGAATGAGGCGACTTCGCGGTGCGCCTCCGCGGCGGCGAGTGCCCGCGCACCGCGGGTGGCGGGATCGGGGGTCAGTTCGACAGCACGGGTGAGAAACGCGGCGGAGGCCGCCGTCCCGCCCCTGAGCCGGGCCCGCCGGGCGGACGCTTCCAGCTCGTCGGCGACCTCGGCGTCGACGGTGCGCGCCGCCAGCGCGCGGTGCCACGCGCGGCGGTCGGGATCGGCCTCGGCGTCGGTGCACACCGCCAGTGCCGAGTGCACGGTTCGGCGCTCCTCCAGGGTGGCCGACCGGTAGACGACCCCGCGCGCGAGTGGATGCTGGAACTGCACCCGGGTGTCGATGGTGACCAGTCCGGCGTCCTCGGCCGCTGTCGCCGCACTGGGCGGAAGGTCGAGATGGCTCATCGCGCGTCGCAACAAGACCGGATCACCGATGGGTTCCGAGGCCGCGAGCAGCAGAACCTGCTGGGCCGCGGGCGGCAACGACAGCACGGTGGCCTGATAGCGGCCTTCGATGTCGGCGACGACGGGTCGTTTGTCGGGCCGCTGGTAGCCCCCGGCCAGTTCCACGGCGCTCAAATCCTTGGTGATCGACAGCAACGCCAGCGGGTTACCGCGCGCTTCGGCGACGACGCGATCCCGGACCGCAGGGTCCAGCCGTCCGGGAAAGTGGGCCTCCAGGAGTCCGCGAGCGTCCTCGTCGGCGAGGCCACCGACCGCCATCGACGGAAGCCCCGCAATGCCGTCGATCGGCGTCCGCAACGCCAGCACCAGGCAGACCCGTTCGGCGAGCAGGCGTCGCGCGACGAAGAAGAGGGTCTGCGCGGACACTGTGTCGAGCCACTGCACGTCGTCGACGACGAGAAGGACCGGTGTCTCGGCGGACGCCGCCGCCAGCAGGCCGACCACGGCCAGGCCCACCAGGAACCTTTCGGGTGCGGGCGCGGAGTCGCTGAGACCGAAGGCTCCCTCCAACGCGGCGCGCTGCGGGGCGGGCAACGTCTGCCGCAGTTCAAGGATCGGTGCGCAGACCTGTTGCAGTCCGGCGTACGGGAGCTCCATCTCCGACTCGATGCCGGTGGCGCCGAGGGGCAGGAATCCGGAGGCCGACGTACGCAGGTACTGCAGCAGAGTCGATTTTCCGACGCCCGCCTGGCCGAGCAGTACCCGCACTTCGCTGCCGCCGGAGCGGACTGACTTCAGCAGATCGTCCAGCACGCGGCACTCGGCGGCGCGACCGGGAAGCGCAGTCATCGTGGCAAGTCTGTCACAGCGGCAGCCCGGGCACTGTCCTCTGTTCCCCCGATTGGGGGACATGTGATTCCCCCGGTGCGGGGGCCGGTCGGCCGACAGACTCCAGGCGCGTTGCGGCGCATTGTTGAGTCATCGAAAGCCCAGCAGCAGAGGAGATTACGACATGAAGAGCATCGGCCATCAGTTCGCCACCGGATTCGCACTGCTCGGCGCCGCAGCCATCCTGGCGGTCGGCGCCATGACGACCAATCAGGCCATGGCCGCCACCGCCGTCACCCCCGATGCGAGCACCGTGCAGACGGTATCGACCCACGCCACCGGCGAGCACAACTTCTTGTACGAGCGGTGACAGCTGGCGCTCAATTCTGGCGCGGCACACGCTCCGAGCGCGACGCCGAATCCGACGCTCGCTGCCCTAGGCGGCGTGCTGGTCTGCCTGCCGGCAGATCTGCAATACGCGCCCGACGTGGGCGCCGGGCACGAGGTTGAACTCGATATCGGCCAACGTGCAGCGTGAATCGAGGGTCTTCAACATCCAGTAGCCGTCGCTGGCGAAGAAGCCGACCTGCGAAAGGTCGAGGATCATCCGCCGGCACAGCAGCACCTTGTTCAAGGTGTAGTCGAGCAACCGGTGGGTGTTCGCGGCATCGATGTCGCCGACCACGGTGATCACCGCCAGATCGATATCGCGCCACTCGGTGGTGAATTCCAGCCCCGCGGATCCGGGACGCGCCTGCGCGCTGTTGGTGAGCATTTCCGTCATGGCAGCCTCCGCTGGTGGTGACGTGATGGCTGCTGCTGAACCAGCATCAACGGTACGCCCGGGCTGGGTCCACAATCCGATTTTTGTGGTCCACAAAACGCATCCTGCATGGGTACTCAGCGGCGCAGCGTCTCGTGCGGGCTTTCGCCGAAGGTGCGGCGGTACAGGACCGCGAAGCGACCCGTGTGGGCAAACCCCCAGCGCGCCGCGGTGGCGGCCACGGTGGTGACGCTGCGATCACTGGCAATGAGTTCTTCGCGTGCCCGGGCCAGCCTGACTTCGCGCAGATAGGCCGTGGGGGTGGTGTCGAGGTGCCGGCGGAACATGTACTGCACCGTGCGCGGTGACAGGTACAGCGCGGAGGCCACATCCCCGACCCCGATGTCATGGGCAGCGTTGTCCTGGATGAAGTCGACCGCCTGGCGGAGCAGCGCGGGGTGGGCGTTGCCGGCGGTGTCGGCCATGCCGTCGGGGGGAAGGTCGTTCGGGAATGCGGTGAGGATCGCGCTGGCCAGCATCCGGCCCGCCGAGGCCAACAGGACGCGGCTCTCGGGCGGTTCTGCAGCGGTGAGTATCCGGTGGAGGAAGCGTTCGGTGGCCTCAAGGGTGCGCCCGGCGGTCCCGGTCGTCGGGGTGAGGCCGGTGAAGCGCGGCACCGAAGCCGCGTCGGTATCGATGGCCGCGACCTCGGTCAGCAGCGCGCGGGACAGCACCACCGCGCGCAGCTCGGCACCGACGAGACGGACCTGGACTCCACCGACACCGGTGGAGGCGAGCACCCATTCGCCTGGGCCTGCCGTACCGGCGAGCCGACCGTGCACCACCTCGGCGCGGCCGCTGAGCACGAACAGCGCGACCACTGCGGGCACGCGGTCGGCCCGCAGCATGACGTCGCCGTCGTGCCGGATCTCTTCGATCGCGTAGCTACCGATGTCCATCCGTGAGTGCGTGCACGAACAACCGGTGGAGGTATCACCCGCGCGGGTGATGGTGAAACGGGCGGAATACGCCTGATCGAGGTGTTTGTGGATCAGGTCTGCATCGTTGGAGTCGATGTCGGTCCGCTCAGGGCGGACATCAACGCGGTCGGCTTTCATCACGGCTCCACAAAAGAAACAGCACCGGATGGGCATCGACCTGAACCCACGTACGCACGATTCTAACCCGTCGGTGCGGGCAAACGAAATTGACGGGCCTTCAGCGTCTGCTCGATGTCGCGGTGACCTGGTCGGCGATGGATATGAGTGCGGTGCTGGTCTCCCGTGACAATCCGCGGAGCAACCCACGGCCTGCGGGCACCTCATCGGATGCGGTTCAGTCTCCGCAGGATGGGTAGTTCACCGGATACAGCCCGTTTTCGCAGGAAGGAATGCCGATGGCGCACTCCGATGAGGTCGACAGCGCATTGACCGTGACACGGGAGACCGCCGCCTCGCGTGAACAGGTGTGGGCCGTGATCGCCGACGGCTGGACCTACTCACAGTGGGTGGTGGGAAACAGCCGGATGCGTGCGGTCGATCCACGGTGGCCGGAGGTGTCCAGCACGATCGACCATTCGATCGGGGTATGGCCGCTGCTGGTGGATGACCAGACGGTGGTCGAGGACTGTGAGCCGCGGCGACAGATTGTTCTCCTGGCGAAGGGCCGTCCATTCGGCAAGGCACGGGTCACGCTCCGGCTTTCGGACACCGCTGAGGGCGGGTGCCGTATCGAGATGGCCGAGGTGCCGGTGGGATTCCCGATGGGATGGATCCCCGAGCGGCTTGCGCTCGCCGCAGCCGTCCCCCGAAACCGAGAGTGCACTCAGCGCCTCGCCGCGATCGCCGAGCGTCGGTCGCCGGAGCGCTGAGTCAGCGTCCCAGGAACTCAAGAATCGCCGGAGCGGCCAACACCCACGTATCGAAACCGTTGTACCGCGCGACCTTTCCCGATGCGCGCAGCTCGCTGGCACGCTCCCAGGCGTCCTCGGGCCACGGCGGGTCGATGAGTTGAGATCCCTTGATGAGGCAGTGAATTTCCAGTGACGTCCGCTTGGGATGGTCCCAGTCGTTCTCGCCGCCACGAATGATCAGGGTGGGAATGGTGATGGCGTCGAACATCTCGTCGTCGACGCCGGGAATGGTCTGCCCCGGCTTCGGCACGAACGCGTTGAGCCAGCAGCGCATGACCCGTAGGAAGTCGCCTGCATCGAGTTCGGTCAGGCGCCGCCGGTTCGCCGGGTTGGCGTCGATGCGGTCCCGCCATTCGGGAACCGTCAGCAGTCCGTCGATCCCCAGGCCCCTGACCGCGAGAATGCTCGGCACCACGTAGTAGTGCCCGAGAACGAACCCGCCGTACACGCCACCGACGATGTTCCACACCACCAGTTTGGTGAACTGCTCCGGGTAGAGCATCGCCGCCAGCATCGAATCGCGGGCACCTCCGGAGCCGC